>Ga0208644_1000578_pt1 | contig 32123 bp, 42 predicted proteins | sample VirMetDEL_Nov_18_FD_184517 | JGI IMG/M metagenome (GOLD analysis project Ga0208644, IMG submission 184517) | Aqueous microbial communities from the Delaware River and Bay under freshwater to marine salinity gradient to study organic matter... | ecosystem: Environmental > Aquatic > Marine >...
TGATGCTGAGATGTTACGAACATTATTAATGTCGTTACTATTCATATCGAGGTCATTTTCCATGCTGTTAGGTTCACCAGCTGGATTGTTTCGATATAAAACTTTACTATTTAATTCTGTTTCAATTGCGTCAAAGTTAGTATTTAACGCAGTGGTAGATGCGTATCCTGATGCAATATTGTCAATTGTTATTTTAGCCACGTTTTTTCCTCATTGCTTCTTTTTTAAGATTTGTCTTTGCTGCTATTTTACGTAAATTATTTTTACTATTGTTACGAGGATTACCATCTTTATGGTCTACTTGTCTAGAATCTCCTACTTTTAGACCCGCTTTACGTCTAGCAGTATTTCTTGATGCTCTATCTTTAACTCGTCCTGGTTTCTTTTTCTTTTCCCAGTTAAGTTCTTTCTTGTAGTCTCGTTTACCGTTTGTTTGATAAGGCATTATGGTTTATATATTTTATTTTTAAAAGGTGATTTACCTTGAGCTCTTCTTTTTTCTGCTGCTCTTAAACTAGTCTTAGCTAACCCAGAAGATATATTACCTGTAGCAAGAGTATAGTTTAATTCTGTAGGATGTATACCTTTATGAATAGCTGGTCTAAACAAAGCACTTTTAGGTCGTTTAGGGTCCATTCTTTTAGGAACTCCTACTGAGTATTCAGTAACAATATCACCAGGTCTATAAGGATTACGTATTGGTCCTAAATGACCTACACCTTTACGTGTACCATCTAATCTAGTTAAATTATTATTTTTCTTTTTAGTAGTCATTATTTATTCTTTTTCTGAATTTTATATGGTTTTTGACGATAAGAGTGTAGTTTCTCTTGTATTTTTTCTACCCAAAGTTCATCTTGTCGTTGTCTAAATGTATGTCGACTTTTCATAGGATTAGTAGTTTCATCCATTTTAACTGGTTTACTACTTTGACTTAAGTTATGTTGTGTTTTTCTAACTTGTTTGTCTACTTGGTAAAGAACTTTTTTAGGTACTCGTGGTGAAGGTACTTTATAAGACTTAACACCTTCTAATGCTTTATCTACTAATTCTTTAGGAATCTGATTACCTTTGTATACTTTAGTTTTACTAAGTTTAGGCTGTGGTTTTGCAGTAGCAACTCTATATAGTTTACTAGCAGTGTCTGCAATATTAGCTACTTTACCTGGTATGCCTGCTGCGCCTGGTAGTTTACCTGTAGCTTTTAGAGCATTAAAGGCAATACGCATAGCGTCTTTAGTTCCAATTACCCTATTAACTTTAACTTTAGACGCACTTTTTTTAGGCGGTTGAGGCATTTATGTTATATTTTTCCATTCCATAATATTACGCGGTTCTGTTTTAACATTAGTAATAGAACGTGGTTGTCTTGACACTTGTGTTAAAAATACTCCTGTAGCTTTAGGTTGATAAGGTTTAGTTACCATAGGAGCAGGACCACCTGCAGATGTATTATTAGGTGTTTGCTTTGCTTCTTTAGTAGTAACTATAGTTTTGTTTTTTATTGCCTGTCCAAATCCCATATGTGTCTCCTAGTTTACCGCCCTTAGACCTATTCTTTCTAGGTCGTCTTTAAATTGTTGTTTAACTTTTTCGTTTGCTTGGAGTTCTCGTTGTACTTCTTCTTTAGAAGGTCTACCTCGTTTAGGAGCATATCCTTTTTCAATTAGGTACTTTGCAGCTTGTAAACCTTTAGGGTCGTCATCTTCTGCGTGGCGTATAACTGCTTTAAGGTTCTTAGCCTTAATTCTTATATCTAGCTCATCTCTCCACGACTTAATCGCCTCTTGTATTTGTATTGAGGCAGAAACGAGTCGTTGCCAGTGGTCCCACGAGCCAAAAGTATCCAATGCAAATTCGTATTCAAATCCCGGTATGTGGTCGTAAGCCATATACAGTTTCTTGAGAGAGGGATAAGTTTTTCCGTTTTTATTATAATCTCTGTCCTTCAGTGTAAACACAGGCTCTAGGTCAGAGTCTACTAGTTCTACGAATAGCGAATTGGTACGCAGTTTCCCTTGCGAGTCTTTTAAATTTGTAAATTTTGTCATAGGAATAGGAATAAGGTAGATAAATTTCTACCTTACCCTATTATTATACCATACTTTTAAAGATTTGTCAAGCTATTTAATAGAAATCTTTTTAGCTTGTTTTTCTTTAGGAAGATTGTTATGTAATTTGATAGAGAGTATGCCATCAATATACTCAGTATCCAAAACTTCCATTGTATCAGCTAAACCAAATGCTTTTGTAAATTTACGAGTGCCTATACCCTTGTGTAAGTATTTTACGTCTGGTTTATCTTTCTTCTCCCCTTTGATGGTTAACACTCCCTCTTTGATAGAGATGTCTAGCTCACTCTTGAGGAAACCAGCTGTCGCTAGTTCAAGAGTGTAGTCAGTGTCGTTTGATTCTTTAATAACGTTGTGAAACGGATAAGAAGCATCAAAATTATGGAACACATGGTCCATATGGTCAAATAGTCTATCAAAACCCAAAAGGCTTGGATAACTAGTTTTCATAGTTAAAGTCATAATTATCTCCTTTAGACAATAATTAGTTAGTTCTTATTGTGGTTACTTAACTGTAGTTAACATAGTCTAGTAGTTAACACTTAACAGAGAACCACACTGTTAGTAGTTAATCTCTTAACTACACTAATATTATACCATATTTTTAATTATTTGTCAATATGTAATTACCAAAAGTACTGATTGATTTTACTTATAAGCCCTATTTGCAACATTTCTATGAGATATTTTTTTGTTGCAGTTCATTTAACTAAGCATAACCACAGTCCCCCTCTCCGTGGTACCACAATTTACTGGGGTAGGGGTAAACTATTTGCACAGATAGTTGGACAGTGCAGTACAATTTAATACATCTCTGCACTAATTAACTTATTGATATCATTAACCATTGTTATTATATTGAACCTTTCAAAACTAGAACCATTACTAGTTCTGTTAAGGTTGTGTTTCGCTTCGGTCTCGTACCTCGTCTCAGCGAGTCCTCCGCAGCCGGACGGCTGACACACTCTTAGGATAGACTAGGTCAACAATCCGTGATAACCATAAGTATCGCATACGAGCTAAAGCTCGTTGCGCCTACTAATGGTTCTAACAGAGCGTTGCCCTAGAACCATAAATGAGTGTGTGCTTCGCTCAATTCAATTAATTTTTATAAGGATTTAACCATGAAAAATTTATTAATACCTATTATAGTTTTACCTAATAATGAATGGCAGTTTTATGACCCTGAAGAAGTAAGTGACTTGCCATATTATGCTGACTGGCACATTACCCGTTTAAGTTTAGATGAATTAAAAAACATTGCTCATCTTCATTACTACCACAGCACTGAAGAAACAATGAATCATTTAAATGATAGTCAGTTAATGAATGTTCTTTCTAAATTAGATATATAAGGAGTTATAACCATGAGTATCTCTCATCATAATACACACGAGTTCGTCGAGTTACGGCACAATGTAACTGGCGAACATATTATCACTGACGAGCTAGACGATTACCATTTCGATATGGGTTATCGTTTCGTTCGTTATGTTCCAAATTCACAGGTGCCTTATCCAACAGTCATCGAATATCAAGAAAATCTTGCTCTCGAACAACTTAAGAATTCACCTGCTGACCCTTACATATACACCGATGTACTTGATGCTAATCAATACACCGATGAATATGGTAACATCATAACATTCTTCTCTGTTAATAACCTTGACAGTGATGGCACTGATAGACGATATGTTAATCAACCAGAAATTTATTAGTGCGTTGTCTGGTTTTTGCCCCTTCTTTCAGTGGGGGGCAAAATCCTCTCTTGATAATATTAACTTAATATAAGGAAATTAAAATGGAAACAAAACAACAAAATGGTAATTTATTAACAGTTCTAAATGAAGTTCGTGAAGCTGGTGGTTATTTCAACAGCAACACTGGTAAGACATATGCACCTAGCAACCTAGTTCAGATTGCTAAGCTTAATACTATTCTCTCTAACATTGCTAATCAATTTCTCAATGCTAAAGATGTTGATGGTAATGTTGCTCCAAATACAGATGGTATTAATCTAGTCAATGCAATCAAGAAAATGGTTGCTGACGACCTCAAGCCAGTCGCACAGATTCATTGCGATGACCAAAGAGAGTATCGTCAAGCTCAGCGTGACAGATGGTCAGCTAAAAATGTTCGTAACTACTCAGAAACAGTAGCAGGAACAGTTACATCGGAGTAACAAATTGTTTCATAAATCAGCAGGGTATAGAAATATATCCTGCTTTTTTTATTGTGTGTTGTTCTTTTTACAAACATGCAAAAAGAACCAAAAACATGTTGGGTTGCTTGCCTTTGTATCTGCACCAATATTATGCATGGTCGGTCATTTCTGCGAGCACCTGGGTTAGTAAACCTAGCAACTTACGGAGGTTTTATGTCTTTTCTTTTACAAGAATATTTAAACATGCTATACTGTTATTACTTTCACAAAAAGTATAAAAAGTATCCAAACCCTAAAGTTTTGACACGAGTTATTTTAGAGTCTCGTATCAAAAGACTAAAAGCAAAACTCTAATTAAACCTAGCAAATTACGGAGTATTCACATGAAAGTAATCGCTATAACCAACAATTTGTTTGATGTGTTTTGGCAAAATGGTTGGGAAAATTGTTGTCGTATTAAAAAACACAAAGGTTCTCTTGTTGTAGTTCGTGCTTGGAAAAAACCACCAAGAGATTTGATTAACGCATTAAAGGATATGAAATCACTATGAATCCAATAACGCTATATAAATTTATGCAAGCATATCCTATGGAAACACATAAAAATACTGACTTGCAAATTACAAAAGATTTGTATTTACGATACAATTATGTAATTACAGAAACTGGTGGTAAACAACAAAATGTTAAATTACTATCCAAAACTTGTGATGCAGATAACGAACAAGTTGGTAAACCACAACAATACCTAGCTAAGTTTGATTGTTATCATACTTATCATGGTTCTAAATGGTATATTCGTAACATTCGTAGTGAATTAATTACTACCTATGCACCACAATTAACTAATTTATCTTTTAATAGTTATGATGGTGGTCGTAATGGTGGTGAGTGGATAGCAGACGCCTTATACTATCAAATGAATCCATTAGAAATTAAATACAAAAATGGTAAATTCAAACGTGGTGTAGGTAGTTGTCTTACTCGTCGTCTTAAAGGCTTTGCATTTAAATCAGATATAACTCAAGCCATATTATATGCTTTGCTTGATGAAGCATATGATAATATGCCAAAGAAAGTTGATGATAAATTCATGGCAGCTCAAGCATACTTATATGAAATGTATAATGTTCCTGTTACTTTGTATAGAGAATGTTATTTAAGTCATGATGTTGCACCAAAAGCTGCGTTTAGAAAACGAAATATTTCTGGTATTAAACGCCAAACACTTAACAATATATTTCCTGAGGACTTTGGTTATATTAAAGCTTCAAACTCTTATCACTATGAAGATATATGGCATTTACCTGATGAAGTATATGTTGAAGGTGAAGTTCTTAAAAAGAATGATGCTAAACTTACAACATGTATATCATGTGGTAACAAAGTATTACATGTGCATACATCTAAAGGTAAGTGTTTAGAATGTTTACCTGTTGACTATAAAGTTCATTCTTATAGTTACAAAGTACAAGAGCACTTAAGTAAACAACATCATTGCAAGTTACCTAAACCAACAGCTCAACAATACATGGGCATTGAGCTTGAGTATCAAGTTGATAATCTCAAGCGTGGCTATGTATATGTTGGTGATATGTTAGGTAAACATGCTCGTATGAAACACGATGGTTCAATTCGTGACCAGGGTTTTGAGATTGTATCTAAGCCAGCAACATACGAGGTTCACATGCCTAAGTATAAATCATTCTTAGACAATCTACCTGAACACATACATCCTCATGCCTCATGTGGCATGCATGTGCATGTGTCTCGTGATTCACTATCACATCTTGGTATTGGTATTATCACTGAGTTCCTTAACAAGAAAGATAATGAGTCTTTCTTAGTTAAGATTGCAGGTCGTAACCCTAATCAGTTTGCAAGAACTAATTCATATTACGATATGAAACTACCATACCAAATGATAAAAGGTAGTAGGGGTGCATATGCTGAACGATATAACTATATTAATCTTGGTAATACAGATACAATAGAGTTTCGTATGTTCGCAACACCAAATAATTACAATGACTTTGCAGTACGTATGCAATTTGTCAAAGCTCTATGTGATTATGCAATGAATCGTCCAGTTGGTTTCAAAGAAGCCATCAATAAATCTAACTTTATTAACTGGGTAGTCAAACAAGGTAACTCTTTCAAAGAGTTAGTTAAATTTATGAAAGGAAATCAACTATGTGCATAGCAATTATGAAACCAGAAGGTAAGATTATACCTAAGAAAACACTTCAACTGTGTTATGAAAATAATCCTAACGGTGCAGGCTTTATGTTTGCACAAGACAAAAAATTAATTGTTAAGAAAGGTTACTTTGACTTTGAAAAATTTTACAAGGCGTATAAAAAACATGAACATCTTAAAAATATTATTCATTTCCGTATCAAAACACATGGTAAAATTAACAAAAGCAATTGCCATCCTTTTAACATTAATAATTCTATTGGCTTCGTTCACAATGGTATTATCTCTAACTACGGTGATGATATCAAGTCTGATACCATAAGATTTAATCAGAAAGTATTACAACCACTTGTTGATAAATGGGGTAACCTTGCATTGTTTCACAATCCTGTTACCAAATTGATTGAATCAACCATTGGTTACAGTAAGCTTGTCTTTCTTGATAGACATAACAATCATCACATCATGAATGAACAGAAGGGTGAGTGGCACAAAGGTGTATGGTATTCTAACAGTAGTTACAAACCTAGACCTAAGATTGATATCACTACTACTAAACCTAAATGGCAAAGTGACTGGCATCAGTCTCACTTTAATTATTATGGTAATCTATATAATATGGACGAGGAGCAAGACAAGCTCGCACTCCCCGCTGCGAGCGAAGGATTGCCTGTAAAAAAGTCACAAATTCAACTTAATGATTTCGTTGAGTTAAAGAAAGATTATATTGATGACATAGGTAATGTCTATTATGAAACTGAATGGGGTGAAGTTGTAGGTATACACAACGATTCAGTTGATTTAATGTTTGATGATGACCCAGTAGGTGGTCTAGAAGTTAGACCAGCCTTTGCATACAATGTTCCACTTGACCAGGTAGAAAGCTATGACTATTCTGATTAAACCTTACAATCAGTATAGTAAATCAGCTCGAGCGTTAGCTCGTGGTGTTGGTGGTAAAATATTAGTTAACAATATACCAAGTCGTAATGACTTAGTAATTAATTGGGGTTGTAGTAGTCTTCCGTTTAGGTCTACTACTGCTGACTTAAACCATCCTAATGCTGTTGCTATAGCAGTTAACAAACTTAAAACACTTAATGCATTGCAAGACAAACCATATTGTTTGCAGTATACCACAGATAAATATGAAGCTCAAGAATACCTGGCAAATTACGAAGTTGTATACGCCCGACAATACTTGACAAAACATTCAGGATGTGGTATAATATTATGTATAGATGAAGATGAAATACCCGACGCTCCATTATATACTGTTGGGTTTAAATCTACAAATGAGTATCGTGTTCATGTGTTTAAAAATAAAATGATTGACATTCAAGAAAAACGTAAGCGTCATGGTGTTAATGTCAATCGTTATGTTCGTAACCATAGACATGGTTGGGTTTTTTGTAGACAAAACATAGACTTACCAGAAATAGTAGCGGAAGCAGCACTAGATGCTGTAGCTACAATAGGTTTAGACTTTGGTGGTTTAGATATTGGTTATGATAAAGATACCAAAGATGTTAAAGTCTATGAAATAAATACCGCTGTTGGTATTGAAAAAACAACAGTGGATAATTATGTTAATGCAATTAGGAATTATTATTATGCGATGTAAAGCTTGTGATAAAGCACTGTCTGATTTTGAATCTACTCGTAAATATCCTCAGTCTGGTGAATATGTAGATTTGTGTAATCAATGTTATGCAACTATACAAGAAGAACTAGAAACAGAAGAACGAGAAGACTTACGTGATGAGTCAGATATTGAATTTAACTTTGATGATATTGACAGTGAATATTAACAACACTGCGCTCAGCTCTGCCAGTGGCAGGACTGAGCTGGTGTTGAATAAACAATTACTTGTTCATTACATACATGGTTACTTCAAAACCGAAACGCATTTCAGTTGCTGATGGTGTTGTCCATTGCATAGTGTATCTCCTTTCGTTAGTAGATTCACTAAATCACTAGAGAGCACAAGCAAGTCTAGCTTGAAGTGTGTTTCAATAGAACGATTTTTCATTCTATATAATATTATACCATATATTATGGTATTTGTAAATAAGGATTATCATGAGTTTTCTACGCCATCTACCCTGTCCTAAATGTAACAGTAAAGATAACTTAGGTGAGTATGATGACCATTACTTTTGTTTTGGCTGTAAGTATTATCATGCAAAAGACGATGTATTTTCACTACGTAAACGTATAAACAATCAGCATAAGAAGCAATCTACGGAGACAGAAATGTTAATCAATGTAAAAGATATTCCACAGAAAGCAATGAAGTGGTTATTGAAGTATGGTATTACACCAGATGAGATTAAAAAATATAAATTTTCTTGGAATCCCATACGTAATATGCTAGTGCTATTAGAAACTAAAGACTACTGGCAAGGTAGAAACTTTGGCTTTGGTCCTAAGTATCAATCCAATGGTAACAAACCCTTGACAATATACGGTAATGGTGATATAATAGTATTAGTAGAAGATGTTTTATCAGCTGTTAAAATAGCTAGATTACGAAATGAGTTCTGCTCGCTCCCCTTGCTTGGCTCCTCTGTGAGCAAGCAAGTTGAGCATCGCCTTGTTAAATTAAATAAACCTGTATATGTCTGGCTTGACAGAGATAAAGCAATCCAAGCTGTTCGTATTAAGAACAGACTTAAGTCACTGGGTTTGAGTAGTAAAGTAATAGTTACTAACTTAGACCCTAAAGAGTATAACAAATCGGAGTTAATAGTTTGGTTGAAGAGCAGATAATAAATCTATTTTGTAAAGATAGATTATTATATAATAAATATTTTAAATATGTTAGTCTTAATTATATTAAAACTAATTACAATAATATTTATAAACTATTTATGAGTATTGATAGTTACTATAGTAAATATAAAGACAAGACTACTATTAGTAAATCAGAACTAGATATAGCATATAATAATAGTTATCTATTACAAGAACAAGAACGTAAAGAGTTAACAGACTTAGTTACCAGAATCATAGACCAAGAGCCTGTCAATCAAGATGCTATTGTTGACTTGTTAGAGCAACATAGGAAACGTAGTTTGTCTGGTGACATAGCTCGTATTGCTCTTAATGTAGAAGATGGTAGTCAGTCCGTTGATGAATTAGTTTCAAAGTTTAAAGAGTTTGAAGTTAAAGAAATTGATAGTGATATCAATTATGTAAACATGGACTTAGATGATTTGTATCAAGAACAGTTTCAAAAGCCTGGCTTACGCTGGCGTTTGAACTGGTTAAACCAATCGTTAGGTTCATTACGTCAAGGTGATTTTGGTTTTCTATTTGCTAGACCTGAGACAGGTAAGACTACTTTCTTAGCTAGTGAAATAACTTGTATGATACAACAAACAAATGGAGATATACTATGGTTTAACAACGAAGAACAAGGTAGAAAAGTAGCAACTAGAATTTATCAAGCATTATTTGGTGTAGATATTAGAACTTTATTCGGAGAGAAACGTGAAAAATATAGAGCAAAGTATCATGAAGTAATTGGTAATCGTATTAAAGTATTAGATTCAGAAGACAGTAGTCATTACAAACGTATTGAAGAAGTATTAGAAGCAAGTAATCCTAAACTTATTATCTTTGACCAGATAGATAAAATACGTGGATTTAAAAGTGATAGATATGACTTAGAGTTAAAACAAATATATCAATGGGCTCGTGAGTTAGCTAAGAAGTATGGTCCAGTAATAGCCGTCAGCCAAGCATCAGGCGAGGCTGAGGGTAAATTGTGGTTGACAATGGATATGGTTGACAGTAGTAAAACAGCAAAGCAAGGCGAAGCAGATTGGATATTAGGTATAGGTATGGACCACGATAACACAAGTCGTCGTCGTTATTTTAATATTTGTAAAAACAAATTGATTGGTGATGAAGACTCGTTACCTGACATGCGTCATGCGCAAGGTCAGATATTAATTAAACCAGACATTGCAAGGTACGAAGACATATGAGTTACTTAGCATTAGATGTAGAAACTACAATTAGTAACAAAGGTAATCCATTTGACAAATCAAATAAACTATGTTACGTTGGACTATCAGGTAATAAAGTTTATGATATCGAGTACTCCGACGAACCCTACAAAGAAAAGCTAAGCCTGATACAGCAGGCAATTGATGATGCATTAGTACTTGTAGGGTTCAATATTAAATTTGATTTGCATTGGTTACGTAACTATGGAATTAAGTTTAAAGGTAAACGTATATGGGATTGTCAGTTAGTTCACTTCATACTAACAGGACAACAGAATCCATACCCTAGTCTTAATGATGTAGCTAGTTATTACAAATTAGAAAGTAAACTAGATGAAGTTAAAGAACAATATTGGAACAATGGTATTGATACTACTGAGATACCAGCTGACATACTAGAAGCTTATTTAATTCAAGATGTTAAATTGACAGAACAAGTTATGGCATGTCAGATGAAAGAAGTTAATAAAAGACCAGAACTCAAACGGTTGATTAGCTTACATAACCAAGACTTATTGGTATTAGAAGAGATGGAATACAATGGTATCCGCTATGACTATGACCAATCTAAAGAACTTGGTGAACAATTGCAAGGAGAAATAGATGCGTTGGATAAAGAACTTTATAGATATCATTTACATAGTGAGTTTAATCCCAATTCTGTTGACCATTTATCTGCTTTTCTATACGGTGGGAACATTAAATACCGTGTTCAAGTTGCCATTGGAAATTACAAGACTGGCAAAAGAAGTGGTGAAATCAAATACAAATGGGAAGAACAAATCAAAGAACTCCCCCAAAGAGTAAAACCTTTACCTAATACAGCGTTAGCTAAAGAAGGTCTTTACTCTACGGATGAGAAAACTCTTCGTATGCTTAAGGGTAACAAAGAAGCTATGGAGATTCTTGAGATTATACTTAAACGTAGTACTCTTGAGAAACGTAAATCAACTTACTATCAAGGTTTATGTAATTTGATTGACGAAAATAACTGGACTAAAGGAGATATACATGGACAACTTAACCAGTGTGTCGCAAGAACAGGTCGACTGTCAAGCAGTAAACCAAACTTACAAAACTTCGACGGAGAAATCAAATCCCTCTTTACCAGCAGATACCCAGCAGAATCAGTGCAAGCGGTATCTGGAAACATGTGATTGTGTTTAGGAATAAATATGACAACATTAACTAAACAAGAAGAACGAGTATTAACTTATCTCCAAGAACATACTGAAATCAATCCATTAAGTTCTTGGCAACACTGTGGTGTATACAGACTTGCAGCTGTTATACATAAATTAAAAACTAAAGGATACGATATCCTTGCAAGTAGAAAAACAACTCTTAATAGATTTAATGAGCATTGTTCTTTTGCTACTTATAGTTTAGGAGGCACTAATGAAAGAAGTTCATAAACATAATATACTTTTTATTGTAGTATTATTTATTATATTAAGTTTAATGTATTTATCAGGTCATCATAAACATCATGTAAATACAAATAATGAACCATGGTCATCTTCTGTTAAATATGATATTGTTATAAAAGATGAACAAGGTAATATATTACATAACTATGGTGAAGCAGACTTAGGTGGTATAGATTAATGTTATTACAAGCTGACGCAAGGCAACTCGAGATGGTAGCCGCAGCATATTTATCTCAAGACAAAGTAATGATACGTGAGATATGGGATGGTGTAGATATGCATGCAGATAATCAACTCAAGCTTAACCTGCCATCTAGATTAATCGCCAAGACATTTGTCTTCAGGCTAATCTATGGTGGCTCTGCGTTTAGCTATGCTAATGACCCAAACTTTACACATGTAAGTAAAGACGAAAACTATTGGCAACATGTCATTGATACATTCTATCGTAAGTATCGTGACTTAAACTTATGGCATAAAGATATTGTACACAAAGCTACTCGTGATGAAAAACTAGTAATGCCAACTGGTAGAACTTATTACTTCAAACCAGAAGTAACTAAGTTTGGCAAAGTCAAGTATCCTCGCACCCGAATCCTTAACTATCCAGTGCAAGGATTGGGTGCTGACTTGATGTCCATAGCCCGTGTATCTTTGTACAATAACTTACTAAACAAACCAGGTATTAAACTAGTTAATACTGTACACGATTCTATCATACTTGACTTCGATGAAAATGTATGGTATAATAATAGTATAGTAAAGATAGTTGATACTTGTTTTAATAATATACCAACTAACTTTGCTAAGTTATTTGGTAAAACATTTAACCTTCCCATGAGAGTTGAATGTCAAATCGGACCATCATGGGGCAACATGGAGATTGTAGAATGCAATTAAATATTATTGATGTAGGACAACCTAACACTCATGCAGCTGCGAATGGTCGCAGTTACCAGTCATTAGAAGTAACATATAAAAATGACAATGGTCAAGTGCAAGGTAAAAAACTTATGTCATTCAGTAATCCAGCTGTATTCAAAGCTGCGCAAAATTGGCAAAAAGGTGATGTAGTTAATGTAATATCAGAAAAAGATGTTAAAGGTTATTGGCAATGGACAAGAGTATTAGGTGACGGTGAAGAAGCACCAGTTGTTCAACAAGCCAGTGCGTCAGTCAGTGCCTCTGGTAAACCACAACAAGCTACAAGAGTTACAGGTAGTAACTATGAGACTAAAGAAGAACGTGCTGAGCGTCAAGTACTAATCGTTCGTCAGTCATCATTGTCTAGTGCTGTAGCTACATTAGCAATTGCTGGTAGCAAAGCAACAGCTAATGATGTAATTAGTTTAGCTAAATTGTATGAAGGTTATGTATTTGGTGGTAGTGATGAACAAGCACACGAACCAGAACCATTTGCTGACATAACAGATGATGTATCTATTCTATAATGCAAGCACTGATTGACCAAGATATCGTAGCGTTTCGTTGCTCAGCTTCGGCTGAGAACGAACCGTTGCACATAGCAATCTACCGCACTCAAGAACTCTTTGACCAAATCTTAGAGAAGACTGGTGCTGATAGTTATCGTGCTTTCTTTAGTGCTAAAAAGAATTTCCGTAAGGATATATATCCAGAGTATAAAGCTAATCGTATAGCACCTAAACCTAAACACCTTGAAGATGTAAGAGAGTGGTGCTTTGAAGAGCTTAACGCTGAATATGCTCCTGAAACACTAGAGGCAGACGACGCTCTTGGTATCAATCAAACAGAGAATACTATTATTTGTAGTCTAGACAAAGACTTATTACAAATTCCTGGTCGTCATTTTCAATGGGAAATTAGTGGTAAAGGTTGGAGTAAACCTGATACATTCATTGAACAGACAGAGTTAGAAGGTTTAAGATTGTTTTATGAACAATGTCTTAAAGGTGACAAGTCTGACAATGTCATGGGTATTGAAGGTATTGGTGATAAGAAAGCTAAAAAGTTATTAAAGACAGCAAGTAGTGAAACTGAAATGATTACTATATGTCAAGATATGTATGGTAATGATGATGAGTTTCTTATGAATGCTAGTTGTTTATGGATACTTAGAGAAGAAGGTAAGTTTTATCAGGAGAGGTATGAACAGTTTCAGAAGTAAGTTTGAAAAGAAGATGCATACTATTCTAACTAAAGCTTTCCCTCGTGTTAAGTATGAACCAGACAGCTTTGCTTATATACAACCTGCTATTAAACGTAGCTATACACCTGACTTTCGTATGAAACGTAATGTGTATATTGAAACTAAAGGTAAGTTAGACCTAGCAACACGACAAAAGATGGTATGGTTTAAGGAATGTAATCCTAATATCTGTATCATCTTTTTATTTATGAACCCTAGCAATAAGATAACTAAGCGAAGTAAGACAACATACGCAATGTGGGCTGAAAAGAATGGTTTCTTGTGGTTAGATGCACGTAAGGATTTTGTTAATGATTATAAAAAACTTAATACAAAATGATGATGGGTCAGTAGACTTTGATTTCCAAGTTGATGCAAAAGAAAATGAATTCTTGCTAGACTTTGCTATTAAAGAACTAATCCGTCAAGGCATTATTAAAACACAAATCGATGAGCAGTTTGAAATGAATGCTCAACAAGAACTAGAGTTTGAACTTAAAGAAGGAAAACTACAATGAAACATATGGTAATACCAGATACGCAAGTTAAGCCAGGTATTAAACTTGACTACTTACGTTGGATAGGACAATATGCAGTAGAGAAAAAACCTGATGTTATTGTCCAGATAGGAGACTTTGCAGACATGCCTAGTCTCAGTAGTTATGATACTGGTAAGAAATCGTTTGAAGGTAGAACGTACAAAGCAGATATTAATGCTGCTCGTCGTGGTATGGAAATGCTAATGCAACCTATCTTAGAAGAACAAGATAGGATGCGTAAGCTTAAGAAAAAAGTATGGCGTCCTAGACTGGTATTAACATTAGGTAACCATGAAGATAGGATTACTCGTGCTGTTGAGTACGATAGAAAATTAGAAGGTCTTGTACAAATTGAGGATTTAGAATATGAAAAGTATGGTTGGGAAGTGCATCCATTTCTTGATGTTGTTTGTATCAATGGTATTGCTTATTCTCATTACTTTGCGTCTGGAGTCATGGGTAGACCTATTACTTCAGCCCAAGCTTTGCTAACTAAGAAACATATGTCATGCTTTGCAGGTCATCAGCAAGGTAGAATGATAGCTTATGGTCGTAGAGCAGATGGTAAAGAAATGACAGCAATCATATCTGGTAGTTGTTATTTACATAATGAAGACTATTTGTCATATCAAACTAATGTACATTGGCGTGGTATTTATATGTTACATAATGTGACTGATGGTTCGTTTGATGAGATGGCTGTGTCATTAGATTATCTAAAAGGTAAGTATAAAAAGTCACAGAAATCTCTTGACAAATCCTAATTTTTATGGTATAATATTATGGTACAAGCAAGTAAAAAACAAGTTAGTGGTAGTCACTACAAAGATTTTAAAATACAACCTGTGCAGTTTATCCATGATAACAACATAGGTTATATAGAAGGTAATGTAATTAAGTATGTATGTAGATGGCAACATAAGAATGGCATTGAAGATTTAGATAAAGCTATTCATTATCTACAACTACTGAAAGAATTGAATGAATGACAAAGTTTGAAGATGTAAGATTTAATTCAAAGTCTAATAACAAAGACTATGATGACAACTATGACAAGGTCTTTAAGTCTTGTCAACATTGTGGTATGGTACAGACTGATAGCAACAATGTTTTATGTCAGTCCTGTGGTAATATATGGAAAGGTCGGTCATTATAACATGTCGCTAACATTCAATGAACTATGCGAGGAACTCGCTAAACTAGACGAAACTACTCTTTTAGAAGTACTTGACATCACTTCTGATGAATTAGTCTCTCATTTTCAAGACAAGATTGAAGATAACTACGATAAGATTGCCCATCTTATTGATGCAGAACACGAGGATACGATAGATTATGACACATGATTTACCCACGGTATACCAACAAGTAATTGGTATGTCAAGGTATGCAAGATACCTACCAGAAAAACAAAGACGAGAAACCTGGACAGAAACTGTAACTAGACTTACAGATTACATCCTACAAAAATGTCCAGAAATTCACAAACAACTCCCAACAATTAAACAATCTATACTTAACCTAGATGTTATGCCATCTATGCGGTTAATGATGACTGCTGGCGAAGCATGTGAACGAGACAACATAGCAGCTTACAACTGTAGTTATTTAGCTGTTAACAACAAACGTGCATTCTCTGAATGTCTATACATTTTAATGAATGGTACTGGCGTAGGCTTTAGCTGTGAACGACAAGACATTACTAAATTACCAGAAGTACCAGAAACTCTTAAAGACTGCGATGACATTATAGTTGTCGAAGATAGCAAATTAGGCTGGGCAAAGGCATTTAAAAAGCTTCTAAGCACACTTTGGGAAGGAGACATACCTACCATAGACTTTACTAAAGTACGCCCTGCAGGAGCTCGTTTAAAGACATTTGGTGGTAGAGCTTCAGGACCAGAACCACTTAAACGTCTGTTTGATTTTGTAGTAGATACCTTTCATCAAGCTCGTGGACGTAAACTAAACTCTATTGAAGTACATGATATTATGTGTATGATAGGTGAGATTGTAGTTGTAGGAGGTGTTAGACGTAGTGCACTAATATCATTATCTAATCTTACTGATAAACGTATGCGTGAAGCTAAAATAGGTGCTTGGTATAATGAACATCCTTGGCGTGGTTTAGCTAATAACTCAGTAGCTTATACAGAAAAACCAGATGTAGAAACATTCATGGAAGAATGGTTATCTTTAGTTAAATCTAAATCTGGTGAACGTGGTATCTTTAACAGAGTTGCAGCTCAAAAACAAGCAGCTAAATGGAATAGACGTGATGAAGATATATCTTATGGTACAAATCCATGTAGTGAGATTATTCTTCGTGATAAACAGTTCTGTAATTTAACAGAAGTAGTTGTACGTGCTAATGATACAGAAGAAACTCTTAAACAAAAAGTTAAAGTAGCTACTATTCTTGGTACTATTCAATCAACATTAACTAACTTTCAGTTTTTATCTTCTGAATGGAAAAAAAATACAGAAGAAGAAAGACTATTAGGTGTCAGTTTAACTGGCATTATGGACAATAAATTAACATCAAATCCTGACCCTAAGATGTTAGAAAGGCTAAGAGATGAAGCAAGAAAAACAAACGAAGACCTGGCTAAGACACTCGGAATACCAGCGTCAGCAAGTATTACATGTGTTAAACCTTCTGGCACTGTTTCTCAGCTCGTTGATGCTGCTAGCGGTATTCATGCTCGTCATAACGACTACTACATCAGACGAATCAGAATGGACAAAAAAGACCCAATCTATAACTACCTCAAAGAAAACGGAGTCCATGTAGAAGATGAAACATTTAGACCAGACTCAACTGCTGTATTTAGTTTCCCTATTAAATCTCCTAAAGGAGCTATTACCAGGAATGATAAAACAGCTTTAGAACAACTAGACAATTGGCTTATCTATCAACGCCATTGGTGTGAACACAAACCATCTGTAACTATCTCAGTTAAAGATGAGGAATGGATGGAAGTAGGCGCATGGGTATGGAAACACTTTGATGAAGTATCAGGTATATCTTTTTTACCATACTCTGACCATTCATATCAACAAGCACCTTATGAAGATTGTAGCAAAGAGGACTATGAAGCTTTATCCAAAGAAACACCAGACTCTATTGATTGGGAAAACTTTATAGAATTAGACGACAATACTATAGGACAACAGACACTAGCTTGTACAGCTGGTCACTGTGAAATATAATGATAACTGAGTTTGTATTAATATTAAGTTTAGTAGGAAACTTTGGTTCTGCTGAAAAGTATGAGGCTACCTTTAGTAGTTGTAAAGAAGCTAGTGAATACTATGAAACTTTTTATAGAGGTAAAAAAGAATATAATGGATATAGATGTATCAGAAAGGATTTGGTTGTAGGAATAGATAAATTAAAATTAGGAATTTAAATTATGTTAGCTTACATATTAGTTATATATTTAGGAAGTACTCCAAATTATATAGGTACTTTTCAAGATTGTTTTTCAGCTGAAAGATACGTAAGACAAGTCTATCCTACGTATAATAGTAGTTGTTTATACAGAGACTATATTAATATACCAAAAGACTTACAAGAACACTTTTTTATAGAACAACCAGATGGTAGTTTTAATATACTACACCAAATACAGGAGCATGATTAATGGACATTAGATTACTACCTATCATGGGTATACATATAGGATTTGAGTTTTATGAAGCAGAACATAACAACGATAATATACAATATCTTTTAATTGATTTATTAATACTTAGAATACAGATTGCGTGGTGGAAAGAATGAAACTGTGCATTATAGGAAGTAGAAGTGTATCAGATGCAAGTGTAGTATTACCAGTAATAGATAAGTTTGTAGCAGATACACAAAACCCTGTATTTCTTATTGGTAGTGCTAAAGGAGTTGACCCATTGTCAAAGAAGTATGCAGAAAATCATGGGATTCCTGTAGTTGAGTTTGTACCTTATCATTTATTAGATACTACTGTAGAATTTAACTCTAAGTATTTTTTTATACGAACAAAACAAATGATAGACAATGCAGATAAAGTTTTAGCTATTTGGGATACTAAGAGCAAAGGCACTCATTATGCTATTAAGTATTCTCAAAAATTAAATAAACCAGTTATGGTTGTAAAGATTCCTCCATCTTAATACCTTTTTTAATTATTTCATCTGTAAAATATGATAATGCTTTTGCATTTCCTTCAGCTTTTGCTGTAGCTTTAATCCATTCTAACATATTTACATTAGTAGGTTTTTGTTTAATCCAATCAGGTTTAGAAGTGTCAACCCCTTGACTTTCTGCTAATTGTTTTGCATAATTTTCTAAATGAGGCATTAACTTGTTATTTTTTTTAAAAAATTGTTTTTCATTTGGTTCAGAAGCATACCTATTTACATATGTTTCATAAGAATCAGTAACTTCTAGATTCTTTTTTATTACTCTAGTTGTAGCTCTAACTCCTAATTCAGGAGTTTCAAAAGTTACAAATACATTTTCATTTGGATTATCTATCATCCCTTGCCATTTATCACCTGTTAATTTAATATTTCCTAAATTATTATTACGAACATTTCTTGTAAGTTCTTTATTATCTATAATTTTTTTAGTATCTTTAACATAATCTGTTTCAACTTGTTCTGCTATTTCTTCAGCATTTCTAGTCATATCAGCTGTATACGGGTTTTCATAGTAATCTATAACATGTTGAATTTCATGTAAAATAGTTTCCATAACAGTTTCTTTATCAGCTTTATTTAAAAAAGCATTAGCAGTAATACTTATATAAGGTCCATCATTATCACTAGTTACTCTAGCATAAGCATATTCTTCTACTTCATTTTGATTAACTAATTTAATAGGTAAATTTTTTAAAAATGGATAATCTTTATATAATTTAGGATGGTTTAATACATCACCTAACTTACCTTGAAAAACATTACTTTGAATATATTTAGATAGAGCATCATTATTTTTTAAATCATTTAAATTAAATTCAATACCTTTTGTTTTATCACTTTGATTAACAAATAAACCTTCTGGATTAAAACTAGCATCTTTATCAGTTACTTTATAAAGAGTATCTACTTGTTTACCATCACGCATAACAGGTACTGTAGGAGCATTTAAATTTACATTATAAACAGCTTTACCCCCTTTATAGTATGCTTCCATATTCCAATAGTTATTAGATAATTCTTGTGCTTTAGCTATTACTTCAGACTCACTAGCCCCTTCAGGTCCTTCTACATTCATCATAGTACCATCAGGAGATTTTACTTTATATAGTTTAGGGAACAAGAGACCAAGCCCCTATTTTTTCTTTATTTTTTTCTAGTTCTGCAAAACCTTCGCGAGTTAGGAATCTAAACTCATTAGCTAATACACTATCAGAAGCTTGTTTAAATGTTGTACCATCCATTTTAGCTTTAAATGCAATATAAGTATTAAGTCTACCCATTAAATTATCAATTAAAATATCACTACTATAACTTACACGACCAGTAGTTTCATTTACATTAATACCTTGATAAGGTCTATTTTCTGTAGCAGCCCATAAAACACCATTAGCTGGGCTAACTAAAGCTTGTGCTAATATATTTTTATATACTCTAGATTCTTTTTCAGCACCTCTAGCAAAGTCAGGCTCTTCCATCATAAGTTTATTAAATATTTTATCATCAATATTCATAATATCTTTAATAACTTTATCACCAGCTTCAAAACGTTGTAAACTATTTTCATCTTTAAATTGTTGTGTTTCTAACCACATATTATTAAATGCTTTAACAGTAGGCTGTTGCATTTTACCATCTTTTTCAATTTGTTCCAATGCTACTTTACTTAAAGCATTAGATTGTGTAGACATTTCTAATCTTAAATAGTCTTGTATATAAGGATTATTAATGTTAGTTTGTCTAGTACCATTAACAATAATATCAACCATTTGTTGAGACAATACTTCTTGTAATTGAGTATCATTAAAGTATTTGGATTCTGCTAAATTTTTAATAATTGCAGATTGTTTTTCAATATTAGTTAAAGTAGCTATATCTCTACCATCTACAATACGTAGTATTTCATTTTGAACTAACATATTTTTCTTTTTATTTTCTAAATATGTAGTACCTCTAGCACCTGTTAGTCCTTCTTTAGTTTCTGTATCTAATGAATTTAACATAGATGTCATATTAGAATGCCATTTAGTATACTCATCTCTTGAAGGTAAAGAAGAAGCAGTAACATCAATAATACGTCTATAATCTTGAATAATACGACGTCTATTAAGTTCTTTAGTATTAAAATCAGCATCAGATTGTTCATTTAATATTAATTCATTATACATATTAGTACTTAAATCATTAGTTTTTCTTTGTAAACCACCTTCTTCTTTTAATTTTTGTTCAAATACTGTTTTTTCAGCATCATTTAAAACTTGAGCATCAGATGAATATTCTTTAAGAACAAGAATTTCTCGTTCTTTTTTTAACTCTGAATCATAATAGTCATTAATATCATCAAAATCCATACCAGTAGTATTAATCATTCTTTTTTCATTTAGATACTTAACTTTCATTTTATATTCTTCTTCAAAAGCTTTATTTCCAGCATCTAATAAAGATTGGTCCATAGATAATCTATCACTAACTCCATGAATATTAAATACTTCAGCTATTTCATTTGATATTTCTGCAGTATAAGCAGGATTTCTATGAGCTAATTCTTGAGCTTTAGCACTAAGCCTCATTTTAAAATCAAAAGGAGTAATAATATTTTGTTCTCTAGCTTTAGCTAATTTTTCTGTAAGGTCTTCTAACTCTAATTGATATGTTTTTTTAGCTTCTTCATTTACAGAACCTTGCAAATTTTGTTGTACTCTACCAATTTGATTTTGTAAATCTTTTTGTGTAGATAAACTTCCTTGTTCTAGTTCAGTAGCTAGTTCTTCAGCTAATGTTCTAGCTTCTGCACGAGTAAATTTCTCATCTAAACCTATAGCAAATTTACCAGCACTTTCTATAATACCAGCAGCTGCTCTTAAAGAGTTATACATAGAACCACTTTCATCTGCCTTTGGAGTAACGTAAGTTAACCCAGGCTCTATAGTTGTTATGCCTGTAGTATCAAACTGTGGTGCTTTTTTCATTGCCATAATTTATTCCTTTATATACCTATCATTTGCTCGTTGCATTGCTTCTGCTTGTTCTTTAAACCATTTAGCTTGTTTAGGGTCATCTCTTTCTAAAGTTTCTGCAAGTAATCTAGCTTGTGCTATTTCTTGTGAATCATAGAAAGGTCTGTTACCTTGGAAGTTATGTCTAAAAGAATCAGCTAATTGTTCTGCTAAAGGTTTACTATTTCTAGTCATATAACTTATAATAATATCAGCAAACTCTTTATGAGCTTGGTCACCTTTTAGATAGTCTTGTTCATCTAACATAAATCTATATGCCATTATCATATCTTTAGCATCTTGTAGTTTAGGTATACCATCTTTAGAAGCTAAAGTAATTAACTTAAGCATATCTTTAGCATAACCTTCAATTGCTGTACGTTTTGTATTTTTATCTTTTAATAATTGTACTGTACTACGTTCTTTAAGACTAGGTACACCTAAATAGTTTTTAGCTACTAACTCTGCTTCTGTTGGTTGATAACCTAGTACAGAACCTGTTACTGTAGCTTGTTCCATTATATCTAATGCTGCAATAGTTTTTAATGGTCCTTTTAAGAAAGGTATATAATTAGTTAATACTTTACCAACAATACGTCGTTTTTCTTCTGGAGTAAATGATAAATTAGCATTACCATAAAGGTCAGCAACTAAATTCATACCATCATTAATACCTTTTATCCAACTAACTGTAGCACCTAAATCTCTAGATGTTAAGTTACCATTAATTATTTTCATAGTTAATCTACCAACTTTGAACCAGAATGGTAAATTAACTTCTGCAGGTACTGGACTAAAGACATCACCATATAAAGATTCTGATGGTGTTATTACATTACCATCTTTATCTGTTTTAGCACCTAATAAATTATCCATAACCATATTCATTTGATAGAATAAATTCATTTTTTTAAACCATGTAATATCTTTATCTTCACCTACAGCAGATTGTATTCCATCATTTACTAATTGCATAATACCATATGCACCTGTACCATATAATGCATAATTTAAAAATGAATATAAAACTCTTTCTGGACCAGTAAATCTTAATGAGTTTTTCATTAACATACCTTCAGACATAGAGTGCATAAAGCTTTCAAACTTAAATAGTTCTCTTGCTAATGGTATTTTTTGCCATGCATATCTAGTAGCATTAGTCATAGACCCAGTAAACTGTTGTGCATCATAACTAATTTCTCTTAGTGCATCTACATTACGCCAATTCTTACCAGGATTTTTATTTTCCCAGTTTCTTAAAGCTACTATAAAACCAGCTACACGGTTAATATATTCACCTAATGTAAAACCTGCATCTGTTACAGCTCTACCTACAATACCAGGATACTCTTGAACACGTAATAAATTAGTAGGGTCAGATAAATCCATTTTTTTACCAAGCTCTGGTATTTTAGAACTACCAATACCTTTAGCAAATACATGGTCAGCTACTTGAAATAATCCTGATTCTCTACCCCAAGCATTAATTAAATCATAATCTTTTTTAGTTAACTTAGAAAAGAAAAACTTACCAGGACCACCAACACCATCATAGATATGAGCTTGGTCAAACATATATTTATGTACTTCTTGTAAAGATTTGTACATAGGTTTATCCATAAAATGTTTTTCTGCTAATCTAACACTTAATACACCTAAAACATCTACTAAACCTTGAACTGTTTTAGTAGGCATTAGTCTAGCTGTTGTAAGACCAGCTCCTATAGTAGCTAAAGGTTGTAAAAATAGTTGTTTAGGAAAGTTAATAAGAACCATAAATGTAGTTACAGCTCTTGATACAACTTCTCTAGCTTCATTAGGATTACGTTGTGACCTTCTAATTGCTCTATTAACAGCTCTAGAAACATCAAATTCTGTCATATTACCAAAAGCATTTAGAATATGTGATGTTGTATTAGTAGACCATTTAGTATTCCAACCTTTATCTTGCTCATATATTTTAAGCCATTCAGCTCTAGCTTGTCTACCATGTGATTCCATTTCAGGCATATCTTTAATTTGAGATAAATCCATAGGAAACTCTTTATCTATTCTAGTTAATACTGTATCAGACATTAAATCAACTGACTTTTCTGGATTAGGTTGTAATGCTATACGTTTACTATCTTTCCAAGTTTCTAGCCAAGCTAATTTTAGTCTATTTAATTGTAATGTTTCTAATGCTGCTCTACCAGCAGTTGTTCCAGCTTCTATTAAAGATGCATAAGCACCTTCAGTTAGTTTAAAATTAAGACCTTTGTTACGAGCAACTGAATGCATATCAATAGAATCAAGTAATCTAAAATGGTCTTCAATACCTTGAATATTAAGTTCTTTAACTTTACGAGTATTATGTAAATATAATGAAGGTACACGTCTAATATCAGGTGAAGCTTCTCTTAAATTAAATGTATTCCATCTATCTAGTTCTGATTTAAACTCACGCATAGCTACTGATTGTTTATGTGGTTGCATAGCTTGCATAACTTTACTTCTATTATTTAGTTGCTCTGCAGTAAGAGACTTATCTAAACCTAAAACATTCATATCACCTAAATCAAGATTACTAAAGTCTAATATATGACCATTAATTTCTACACGTAATGGATATGCTTCTGTTACATAGTTATCTAAATGTATAGTAGGATAATAACCTTTACGTTTAGGAAATATATTAGTAGGTAAACTAGTTACTTTTTGTTTACCAAATGTACCATATTGATAAATAGCCCCTGTTTGTGGGTCTACAAAATCATAAGCTAACCTATATAATTTACTAGAAGGCATGCCTCTTTCATAAACTATTTGTGGTACATTACCATAATTAGCTTTAGTAGGTACTAATTCTTTAGATTGACCTGCTTCAAAATCCCAATACTTAGCTGGAGATTCAGTAATAAATTGAGGGTCTGTTCTAGATGTAATTTCTTTAATAGCAAACGTATTTTTACCTGGCATAAACTTACGATTACCATTAACATCTAAATAGTATCCACCTTCTACATAACCATCTTTACTTAATCTAGTAATTTCTCTAACATTACTTAAACGATACAAAAAGTCTGCATGACTCATCATAACATTAAAAGCTTCTTGTATTTTTACAGCACTCGTTTCTCTAATATTAATACCATTAATTTCTCTAATATCACCTAGAGTAACATAATCCATTTGGTTTTGTTGTGCATGGTCTAATACTCTAGCTAATTGTCCTTGTTCTCTAGCATTTAGACCTTTCCATGCTGTTTCTCTAACTATTTTTTGTTGTTCTCGTAAGTAACTTTGTGATAAAATTCTAGAAGAATAAATCATTTCTTCTGTACCACGTTGTAATCTACCATACTTAAACATAAGTTCAGAGCCAGTACCACGTACAGGAATACCTAATACATTTGTATCAGAATCAAAATACCATTTAGTTAGTTTATTAGTTTGAAATTGTTGTGGTGTAACACCAAATTCTTTACCTTGTGGTAAATAACCTTCATATGGTGTTTCTCGTTTATTCCATACAACTCTAAAAGTATCATTAGATATATCACCAGCTTCCCAATTTCTTGCAAACTCAGATGGTGAAAACATTCTATTTACTACAAGACCTTCTGAATTAATTTCTTGTATTTCTAAATTAGAATTTTTAATATTATCTGGTGTAAATTCATTTTGTGAATATCGTTCTACAGCTGTTTTAATATCTTCAAGAACAGCTAATGCTTCTTGTGCTGTATAATCTGTTGTAGATGATTTTCTAAATGTTAAATTAGTTTCAATACCTGTAGGTAAAAATCTAGCTTTAGTAAATGTAGAAGATATAATAGTAGGAACTGAAGGTTCTATACCATTTAAAGTGTGTGCCATATCTTCTAAAAATAATCTAGAAGCTTGATATGTAGGCATTGTAGGGTCTAATGCAAGTAACTGTGCATCTCTTTGTTTAAGAGTTTCTAATTCCCATAGTCTAACAGAGTCATGTGTCCAACCTATAGCTGGATTTTTAGTAACAGTACCTTCTACTCTAAATAAAAGATTTAATAATTTAGCAGCATCTAAATTAACAACATTACCTAATTGTCCTGACCTATCCATTATAACATCATCAATTAAAGTACGACCCATATCAGGATTAGTACGTAATGTTGAAACAATAGGAGAGTTTAATGGAGGTACATCTGCAGGAGGTGTAGACCTAACAATTACAAAACCTCCTTGTTGTTCTTCTAATAGTAATTCACCAAGGTCTCTAGTTTGTTCTGGAGTTACATTTCTAGCTCTTTGAAACCTAGCTTCTTCTCTAGCTTGTGCACGTTCCCTAGCTCTAGCACGAGCTTTAAATGGAGCTTTAACTAGTTTAGCACCAAAAAATGCTGTAAATATTTCAAGAGGCATAGATACAGCAGCTGGGTCTTCTGGATTAATAAACTTAGATATAGCTTCAATACCCTCACCAAGAGTATTAAAAGCTTTCATAGTCAAGGTTTTATTAATAACTTCCATATCATAACCAGCATCTTTAAGCATATCTTCTATTGCATATTGCCATTGATAGGACCAAGCTTCTTTAGCATTTCGTTTTCTTACAAATTCTCTAATCTCTGTTAAATTTTTATATGCTAAACCTTGTTTATCTTGATTAGGTGCAAGAAATTGTATACCTAAATCAAGTAAAACATGTTGAGGTAACATATTTTTAAAACGACTAGGGTCTTTAGCTTTTATATTATAAGTATCATATATATCTACAAGCCAACTTGGAGCAGAACCTACAAGCATATAGAATAATGCAGGTAACTCAGCACCTACTTGAGTAATAACTTTATCAATATCTTCTAATGTTTTAGGATTAAATTTAGTTAATTCATTAACAATTTCTTCATCAGTATAGTCACTGCTAGGACCTGATTGTAATGTTTTAGTAGTTATATTTTGTAGTTTTTCAATAAACTGGTCATTTTTTAAATTAATAGTTTCTGAAATATTTTTATCTATATCATCTTGTGTTACATCTTGTTTAGATTGTAAATTATTAAAACTAAGACTATCAATATATCTATCTTTTAAATCGTCAGAAACTATATTATTATAAATATAATTTTGTAAAGCTTGACGTTTAGTATCTTTATCTAAACTACTATCATTAATTAATGCATTAATAGTTTGTTTTTTAGTATCTTCTTGTTCTGTTTTCCATTTTTGTTTAGCTGCTGTAATTAAATTAGAAAAACCTTTGTTTTCTAATTCATCTGCTATTTTATAATAAAATTCAATAGGGTCATAGCCATTAGTATCTGATTCAGTAGCAGCTGTATAAAAAGCATCGTCTTTAGTTTGACGAAGTCTTTTTAAAGACGGAGACATATATAATGGATATGGTGCTCCATTATTAATAACAGACATATTATCCATAATTAACCAGTTATTTTACCAACAATATTACTAATTTTATCAGAACTATCAAAAATACTACCACCTAAACTAGCTACTTGTGACCAACCTTGTGATTGTCCTGAATAGTTTGCAGCTCTAGTACCAGCTGCAGCAGCAGCTTGATTAAATCCACTTATAGCTTCTCCTGTAGATTGTGCAACATTAATAGCACCTAGATTAGCTGATGTCTGTGAACCAATAGAACCTACTGAACCAGTAAATGAAGATGTACCAGAAGAGCCTAAACCACTTCCTCCTGTTTGTGCTAAAATATTACCTTGTTCTAATCGAGCTTGTCTAATAACACTTAGTCGTTGTCTTTCTTGTAATAATGCATTATATCTATTTCTAGCATCTTCTGCTTTATTATAAGATGCTGTTTGTTCTGATACAGCTTGTGCTGATTTTTTAGCATATTTAGCTTGTTGAATATTACCTGCTAAACCTAAACCAGCACCTCCAATTGATACAAGTTCTGATAAACCTAAACTAGAAGCTCCTTTCCAAAAAGCTGTTGAACCAAAAGCAGGAGCAGCTCCTGCTAATGCATAGGCTCCTACAGCAGCTATAGCAATAGGTGCTGCTACTTTAACTATTTTTTTAACTGCTTTTTTATATTCAGGAAGTCCTGTTACTGGATTAATAGTACCAGCTCCACCTAAAGCTTTAAGTATTGCAGCCTCTTCTGGATTAATATGAGCAAGCATTGTATCGCCTTCTCTACCCATACCAGCAACATCATGATAAAGAGCTTTTAAAGTCTCTACCTTTTGTTGTTGTGTTAAATTACTAATGTCCATACTAAGTCTCCAAAATTGTTATATAGTTTTTAATACCTTCTTCATCTATTGCAACACGATTAGGAATTGTTTTAGCTCCAAATAATTCATTAAATCTACGTTCTTTTTCACCTTCAGCAAGCCCAAATACATAATCAATACCTTCTGCTTTAAGTTTTTGTTTAACTTCTTTTATTGCTTTTAAATATCTTTTAAAATTATTATGTGACCAATCTTTACAATCTACATGCATTTGCCAAGCTTTCATTTCTTTACTATAAGAAACTCCAATAAAAGCATTATCTTTTTCTTCCCATATTATTACCATTATACTTCTGTATTCATTACTACAGGATGACCCCATCCTAGTATTTGCATATCTTTACCAGTTTCTGATGATATTTTTAAAGATAAACATTTACCAGAACCTCTAAGTTTATTCTTAGTTACAATTACACCTTCACCATAATCAAATGGGTCAGATGCTCCTGAAGGTATATAGTTTCTAAGCAGTCTATATGCTTGAAATTCATTTCCCCATTTACCACTATTAGCTGAATCTGTCCATCCCCATTGTGCTTGTACTTTACAAGAAGATTGATTATTTAATTCTAATGTGCTACTAGGTGTTAATGTATAACCATTTTCTGTACGTTTAAAGTAAAAGAATACATAAGGTATTTGTTTACTTCTCATTATATCACCAAACAATTCATAACCCGTAACAAGATAACTAGAATAATTTATACCAATATTATCATGTGCTAACCAATCAAGAAATTGAGTATTTTTATATTTAGATAATGTAAAGCTTGTATTAGAAATAGTTAAAAAACTAAACTGAGAATCTCTATTAATACCTATATCTGTTGTTACAACTACAGAATCTCCTGATGTAACTATAACTTCATCTGTTGCATTATATACACCTTCTTCTGTACCTTGAATAGCATATGTAGGTATTTCTACATAATCAGCTACAAATGGGTCATTTAATTGACTTGTAATAGTATTTTTATACCAAGATTGTAAAGTTAAATCATATACTAATTCTTTATTATAACTATTAATATAATTAGTAGCACTATAAGATGCACTATCATTATATAACCATCTTACTTGGTTTTCTTTTTCATCATAAAAACCTTTACAATTATTTTTACCTGTAGCTGGTATATCTAAAAATAAAGTCTGTATTGATGTAAGTGATAAAGATTCTGCAGCAAAACGACCTGATACATTGTCAGGAGTAAGAATATAAATACCAGCTTTAGACCAATATAAAAATGTACCATTAACATCTACAATAGAGTTTGCATTTAATACACCATTAGTTGATACTTTACTTACTTGAAAAGAAGTTGCAAAGAACCCTCCAGTATCTCCATAAAGCTCCCACACGCCATTTTCTGCAAAAATGACTAGTGATGACCTAGATGCAGCAATTTTAACAATTCTAGTAGCATCTGGTATTTGTGCTGAACCACCATCAGAAGCAACTAAATCATTAATACCTGGGTCTGTAGGGTCAGCTTCTTGATAACATTTACCAAAGTCTTCATCATTTTGAATAACTTTTGAAAAGAAAATATATCCTGAATAATTAGGACTTCTATTATCTGCTCCTGTAACAGATGAACCTATACCAGAATAAAATATTCGTTGTGCATAAGATGCTACAGTAGTAATTTGACCTGTTTCAGTATCTGTTGGTAAACCTGTAACACCTGATTCAGTTTGTCTAGAAGAACCTCTATTAAATAAATCAATAATATAAGAACCCTTAGCTATTTGATAGTTAGAGTTAGAGTTTTTTACTAATGTATTAGGGTCATATTTTTCATAATCAGCAGAACTAGGATTAGATACTTTACCTAAAGACCATTGGTCTGCATTACTAGGATAACTACCTATAATAGTTTTAGTATAATCAATTGCATCAGCACCAGATACTGTAACAATAGAAGGAGCCCAACCTTGATTACGTAAATTATATTTATGAGCATTAGATAATGAAGCAGGTCTTTCATTTACATCTAATCCATCATCTACACCCCAAATATCACGTACTTTAACATCAATAGTAGTTTGACTAACTACATCTGTACTAGGATTATAAGTTAATAAAACAGGGTCTGTTAAGTCATCAGAAACAATAACACATTTATTATTAATAACAGATACATCTATTTCTGCATTAGATAATCCAGCAATAGTTATATAATTACCACTATTTTTTTTATTAGCAGATGGTGTAGTACTAAGCATATTAAGAAACCAAAGTCTATTCTTAATACGTACAATACCGAGAGATACAGTTGTATCTCCTCCAGGATTATTCCAAATATGAAATGATTGTCTACCTTCTTTAATGTCTGTAACAGTTAACCCTGTAGCTGTTTTATTAAACAACTCTTCATAATCTATTCCTAGTCTTCTAGCACGTGAACCATCTCGTTTAAGTACAAAGTTTTGTTCATCTATAGAAGCATTCTCTGGAAAGGTTAACTCATTGGCTTCGGTAACTAATCCTTTAATAAAGGAACGGTATGCCTTTTCACTCTTCTGTGCCATTTAGTTTTGCTTGTTTTTTTAAATATTTTTCTTTAGCTTTATCAGCTTCATTTAATTCTTTATGTTGTCCTAAATAAGTTAGTACTGCATTGTCAACTAAACTTAATGATGTATAAAATCCAGATAGTTCAGCAGGTAATTCACCTCCACCATCATATTGTAATTTATAATGTGATGTACCTGGTTGAATAAAGGCTTGAAGTTCTTTCTCACCTTTGCCTTTATAACTTCTAATTACTTTCATAAGTGGTCCTTATTTTTTGTAAAGTTTTTTTCTTGCTGCATCAGACGTAGGTCTGTTTAACAAGCCTTGTGCCATACGAGTGGCATAATGTCCTCTAGGAGAACCTGTTGTAGGTGCAGGTTGGTATTTAGATATTGCTTTTTTATCACTTGCACTTATATCATAATTTACTTTAGGAGTAAATGATGATTGTGTATTTACTACTGATTTAATATTAGATTTAGTTAATGCTTTTAAATCTTCTGTATGCCCTACTTTATACATAGACCTAGAAGCTTTTATAGGAGCATCAGCCTGTCTAGATGTAAATTGAGGTCCATTATATGTTTGTCCACGTTTACCTGGAACTGCATTAGGATTTTTAGGTTGTTTACGAATTCTATTTAAATGACTAGGTACAGGTGATGAGTAATCAAAACTTGGACCTACTTTAATTGTTTTTGTTTTTACTGTAAACTTTGCCATTTGTTTTCCTTTTTACTTTAGATTTTTTCTTTTTACCATATTGTTCTTTATTTATAAAAGCTTTTGTATTACTAGTTAGCATTACCATTTAGTTTTACTCCTACCTTGTTTTCTACCATAATTAGGATATTCAATACCTTTAGCTAATTTCCAGGCATCTTGACTCATACGTCTACGTTGTGTAATAGAATGAGCTTCTGCTTTAGGATTAGCCATTTGTTTAAGAGTAATAAATGCAGCTGACTTAGCTTCATTTAAAAAATAACTAAACATTTGTACAGGAAAATCAGCAATAAAATTATCACTTAATGTAAATGTAACAGCACGTCTACCATGAGCTTGTGTTTTAGTTTTTTGTAAATGTGTATCTATAGTATTATTATAAGCATCAAATACTACATATTCTTCATCAAATGATGTATAACATTCTGGTGCTCTATCATTATAAATATTTAATTTAATACCATTAATAGAAGACACAACTGTTATTTTAGAATTCGTACTATCTCTTACATCAATTTTATTAACAAAGTCTTCAGGAGTAAGATATTCCATTTCTGTATATAAATCTTTAGCTGCAGCTGTTTTCTTTGTATTATATTTAATCCAATTAATATTTTCAATTGTATCTGGTATTTTCATATGAGTAGGTCTAGTATCACTAGCACTATCTAACTGAAAAAGTTCATCAAAATGAGGATAATGTTTACCATCTACAATATTAAAATAAGTAGTTTTAATTATTTGAGCTACTTGTAAAGACTCTACAGAATCATTAATGCTATTGACTTCATCTGAATCCATATCAGATAAGATGTCTTGAGTCATTTCAAGTAGTGTCATCTTAGCCATTAGCTATGTCCTTGTATTA
>Ga0208644_1000581_pt1 | contig 32084 bp, 32 predicted proteins | sample VirMetDEL_Nov_18_FD_184517 | JGI IMG/M metagenome (GOLD analysis project Ga0208644, IMG submission 184517) | Aqueous microbial communities from the Delaware River and Bay under freshwater to marine salinity gradient to study organic matter... | ecosystem: Environmental > Aquatic > Marine >...
TGGCAGCAGGAGATCGGTCAGAAGGAGCAGTACGTCACGGTCGAGCAGCTCATGGCGATCGCAGCGCAGAGCCCGACTGGCAGTGTATTGGCGGACCTGCCGAACCTTCTGGCGAACCCGGAGGCAACTGATCAGTTGGCAGAGCTCCTGATGGCTGCGTTCCCGAACCTGAAGAAGCGCAAGGCCGTCAAGTGCGTGCAGGACCTGCGTGAGGAGGGCGAGTGCGAGATCTACGTGCCGACGCTTGTGAAGAACGCTCCGAGCATTGCCGCGTTGGCGCCCTGGGACGAGCTGGCGTTCCCTCCGGAGACCACTGACATCCAGAGTGCTCGAGTGGTTTTCCGCCGCTGCTACATGACCGAAGTGGAAGTCATGCAACATGTGGAGACCGACGAGTGGGATGAGGAGTGGGCCAAGCAGGCGATTGCGACCCGGGGCAAGTTTTCCAACTTCTCGGACTTCACTTACACGATCGGGCTCACCAACAACGCACTCCTGGACCGAGAGAACCTGGTGGAGGTCGTGTATGCCTACCAGAAGGCGCTCGATGAGGACGGTGTTCCGGGAGTCTACTGCACGGTGTTCTGTCCGCAGGTCGGCGGCGCCTGGGGCAAGTTCGAGTTGATCGACTACGAGCACGGTCAGTACCCCTTCGTGGTGTGGCGTTCGGAGATGATCCACCGGAAGATTGCTGAATCCCGTGGCGTCCCGGAGATCTGCAGCACCTGGCAGAACGAAATCAAGGCACAGCGGGACTCGATCTTCGACTACACGAGCCTCAACACGATTCCTCCGATCCAGGTACCGAAGACTCGTGGTGGAAATCTGCGACTCGGGCCTGCGGTTCAGATTCCGGTGCTGCGTCCGGGTGAGATCTCGTTCATGGCGCCGCCTGCTAGGGAGCCCTCGGTGGCCTTCAACCTGATTGCATCGATCCAGGAGCAGGTGGACAGGTACTTTGGTCGGCCTACCGAGAAAGTGCCTCCTGCGGTCACCCAGATGCGGCAACAGAGGCTCGTGAACAACTGGCTGCACGGCTGGACCGAGGCGTTCCGACAGGTTCTGACGCTGACTCTGCAGTACGTTGGTCCAGAGGAAGTGGCCCGGATCACCGGAAGCAACGTGGCCCTGTCGACCAACATTCAAGATTTCGACGTTTCCCTTAAATTCGACGTTCGGGAATTAAGCACCGACCTGGTGACCGAGAAACTGAAGGCCCTGGCGACTCTGGTTCTGCCTCTGGACTCGGTCGGTGTCGTGGATCGGACCAAACTGGTCGGCCTGGCGTTGCGTGCAGTCGATCCGACGTTGGCAAACGAGCTTATCATGCAGGCTGGACCGGCTAGCCAGAAGATGTTCGACGAGACGAACGATGAGATTGGACTGATGGCGCTGGGCAATCCTCCGAAGTTGCGTGAGAACGATCCGACGGCTCAGGCCAGGCTCAACTTTGCCCAGCAGATCCTCCAAGCGAATCCGAAGTACCAGCAGCAGGTGCAACAGGATCAGCTCTTCCAGGCCAATTTGCAGAAGTACATCGAGAACCTTCAATTCTCAGTCCAACAGCAGCAAAACGCGGTCACGGGACGGCTGGGAGTGACACCTGGAGCACAATCCCAACCGCAGTGATGGAGAGTCAGAACATGAACGAAGAGAAATTGAGGGAGGCGCTCTCGGGCCATTCTCCGGACGATCCGATAATCAGGGCGATCACGCAGATCCTGGTCGGCATCATCGACGATGAGAGGGATATGGCCATACAGCCTAATCTCACAAACGAGGCTCGAGCATTTAACTGCGGACGAGTCGCTTCGGTTATCGATCTTGCAGAATATTTGGAAGTGCTAGGATGGAAAACATCATTGACTTCTAGAAAAACACACCCATCAGACGGGTAACTGGTTTCTGGGTTCCATAAAAACCCTGACTAATAGCCCGACTTGCAGGGCCTAAAACGCATGGAAGCAACAAATACTGGGGAAGCGACACCCTCCCAAAACACGGCGCAGCAAATCAACCCGCTCACCTTCGACGAGTCGGCGTTGGCAAAACTCCTGAAGCAGAGGTTCTCCGAGCCCGAGCAGAAGGAAACAGTCGAGGAACAGGAACCAGCGTCCGCGGGTGCGGAGGAGCCGGTTGCCGAGGGGTCAGCGCCCGAGACTGCTGAGAACGGTGAGGAGACGACCGTGGACGAGTCCGGGGAGCAGGAAACTGTTCCGCAACAAGAGCAAGAGGACGATGAACCGGCTGGAGTCCAAAAGCGCATCAACAAGCTGGTGGCCCAACGTAAGGAGGCCGCAGCCAAGGCGGAAGCCCTGGAACGCGAGTTGAATGACGCCAGGACCAAGCTGGAAGTCCTCGAGCAGCAGGCATCTGCACCGCAGACATCAGTCGTTGCCGACAACCCGTTCGCTGACATCTGGGACGAGACGAAGCTCAGTGATGAGTACCGCAAGGCCCGTGAACTGAAGCGATGGTGCGAAGACAACGCCGACGGCTGTGAGATTGGTGGGAAAGAGTACAGCGCGGAGGACATCAAGAGCATTCGCCGCAAGGTGGAAGACGCACTCGATGTTCACATTCCGACGAGGCACCAGTTCCTGAACAACTACAAGCAGATCAAGCCAATTGCCGAGGCATCGTATCCCTGGTGGAAAGACCGATCGAATCAGACGTACGCGGAGGCGCAGCAGGTACTGAGGCAGATGCCGCAGCTTGCGAGTTTCCCGGACTATCAACTTGCGATCGGTGACTTCCTGGAAGGACGAAAGATGCGGATGGAACGAGAGAAGAGCGCGAAGGTGCCAAAGGCTGCCGTCAAGGTGGCTCCAAAGCAGCCATCAGCTCCGAAGGCGAGTCCAGTCCGCACTGACAAGTCCACCAATGACGCTCTGATTGCGAAACGAAACTTCCTGAAAACCGGATCCAGTGCCGAACTGTCGAAGTTGCTTCAGAAAACGATTCTCAAATAAGGAAACACTATGCCACTGCTTCAGCCCAACCAGGTAAACCAGAACTCCTCCGGGTCTGCCATTCGCGAAGATCTCGCGGATTACATCGCGATTGTCGATGCGAAGAGCACCCCCTTCACCAGCCAAGCTCCAAAATCGAAGGATTTGGGAAATATGCGCTTCGACTGGCAAGTTGACTCGTACGGCGCCCCGGTTCTTGCCGGTGTCGTTGACGGTGCCGACGTGACTGTCTCCAGCGCCTCGAACCCGGTCGCCAACCGCGCTCGTCAGTCCAACTACGCTCAGGCGTTCCGTCGCGACCTGCGGATCGGTTTCATCGCCGAGACCCAGAATGTCGCTGGTGTGAGCGACGAGCTTGCGAACGGCATTTCCAAAAAACTCATTGAGCTCAAAAGGGATGCTGAGGCGACGTTCTGCTGCACCAACCAGGCTGCGGTGATCGACAACGGCACCAACGCCTATCTCACCTCGTCGCTTGGTAACTGGCTGACTGGCACTCCGGCTTCTGGATCTGTTGGTCTGCCTGCCACGTACTCGGGCGGTGACTACGGTCCTGCTTCCGGCGCTGTGTCGACCACGACCACTGCCAACCTCACTGAGAGCACGGTCCAGAACGTCCTGACTGCGATCTATGGCGCCACTGGCACCTACCGCACCTACGACGCGATCGTCGGAACCACTCTGAAGCGCGCCTTCACGAACCTGACGGCTGGCGCTGTCACGAGCACCGCGAACAGCAGCAACATCGCTGCGACCAGCGTCCGGACCTTCAACCAGGATCTGAGCTCCGACACGTTCAAGTCTTCCATCGATATTTTCGTCGGAGACTTCGGCACCTTGGTTCTGCACCCGTCCGTGTGGATCGGTGGAAAGACCAGCACTGCTTTGACGACTCAGGCGTTCAAGGGCTACGTGATCCCGATGGACATGGTCGAGGTCCGATATGCCAAGTTGCCCGAGGTCAAGGAGCTCCCTGATGCTGGCGGAGGCCCGGCCCGGTTGGTCCAAATGATCGCGGGACTTGTGGTGAAAAACGCGCAGGGGATGGGCATGTTCAACGGCGCGACCTAATCAATCACTCAACGGGGAGCATCTGCCAACGTGGTGGGTGCTCCCCTTTTTTCTATACACCAACATGATCGACAACGTACTCGACGGAATTCCTGAACATCTCCACGGAGCAATCCTCAAGGAGCTCAAGACTGGCTATCAACGCGAGATGGTGAACGCCGAAGTCCATCAACGCCGGATCGCCAAGCAGTCTGAGCAAGTCCACAGATCCATCGACGGCATCGGGCAATTGCGGATGCGAGTGGACCCGACGCTCTACCATCACTGGGGACAACAGCTCGGCTATGAGTGCTGGCGCGACAAGCAATTCCTCCGCGAGGTCGAGCGCGACAATCCGGAAGTTCGAGTGAAGTCAGGTGGAACACGCTTGCAGGTCGGCTATTCCGGGACCAACAAGAGGTTCAGCAAAACGTACTGATTTATGCCGCAGCAGATCATCAACATCGGAACAACCGAAAACGACGGGACAGGTGATCCGCTGCGTGACGCCTTCGACAAATGCAACGACAACTTCACTGAGCTCTACGGAAGCGGTGGCGGTGGAGGTATCGGTGGCAGCACAGGTGCCCTGGACAACGCGATCCTGCGAGCTGACGGCACTGGTGGTTCCACGCTTCAGAGTTCCGGTATCGTCATTGCCGACGGTGCATCTGGAACACTGAGCGGAACCAATAGCGGCGACGTCGCACTAGCAGGCACTCCGGACTACATCACGATCGCGGGGCAGACCATCACTCGCAATCAGATCGACCTGGCCACTGACGTCACTGGGAACCTTCCGGTCGGGAACCTCAACAGTGGAACGTCAGCGAGCTCGTCGACATTCTGGCGTGGCGACGGTGTATGGGCGACTCCTGCTGGAGGTGGAGATGTTGCTGGACCTGCCAGTGCGACAGACAACGCGATTGCCAGGTTCGACGGAACGACTGGAAAAATCATCAAGAACTCGGCTGCGACTGTTGCAGACACGACCGGGGACATCACGGCTGGCAAGTTCAACGGCGTCACGATCAGCGGATCTGGAACCATCAGCGGGTCCTCGAGCGGAACGAACACAGGCGACCAGAACCTGTTCAGCACGATTGCGGTCTCCGGGCAGAGCAGTGTGGTTGCTGACAGTACATCGGACACGCTGACCCTGGTTGCTGGATCGAACGTCACGATCACTACGGATGCCACGACTGACACGATCACGATTGCGGCTTCAGGAGGCGGTGGCGGTGCTCCTGTTGGCGCTGAATACCTGGTTGGCGCTGCAGATGGAACGCTCACCGCAGAACGTGTTGTCGCAAGCTCGACCAGCATCACTGCCAACCTGGGGACCGCTGGTGCTGCAACCTTCGAGCGTGCTGCTCTGACTGGTGATGTCACTGCCAGCGCAAACTCTAACACCACTACGATTGCAGCAGGTGTGGTCGACACATCGAAGCTGGGCGGTGACATCACGACTGCCGGAAAGGCTCTGCTCGACGATGCTGATGCTGCGGCTCAACGGACCACGCTCGGACTTGGAACCCTGGCTACGCAGAACGGAACATTCTCTGGAACAAGCAGCGGCACAAATACTGGTGACCAGACAATCACGCTGACCGGGGACGTCACTGGATCTGGCACTGGATCCTTCGCTGCTACGATTGCTGCTGGTGCTGTCAGCACGTCCAAGCTCGGTGGCGACATCACGACCGCTGGCAAGGCGTTGCTGGATGATGCTGATGCTGCAGCGCAGAGGACGACGCTGGGGCTTGGCACTCTTGCCACACAGAGCGGTACATTCAGCGGGACGTCGTCAGGCACCAACACTGGTGATGTCACACTGGCCTCTCCAAATAGGTATCTGTCGCTTGCATCTCAGCAGATCACGGCTGGACTAGTCGATCTTGCGTCGCATGTAACCGGGGATCTTCCGTTCGCGAATCTAACTCAAGCAACTGGAGCCTCGGTTCTTCTTGGGCGCGGTTCTGCTTCTGGTGCAGGCGATTTCCAAGAGATCACGATCGGTTCTGGTCTCTCGATGTCCGGGACGACGCTGAGTGCTTCCGGAGGTGGAGGTGGAGGCTCGACCAACGTCTGGATTCCGGCCGCTCAGTGGATTCCTCGGACGACGACTGGTTGCGGCATCGATTCGCGGGAGTTGTCCACCAACAAGGTCAACACCGACGAGCTCCTGTTCGATCCAGGTACCGACGAATTCGCCCAGTGCATGATCGTGATGCCCAGTAATTGGAACGCTGGTACGATCACGGCGCAGTTCCATTGGACCGCCTCTACAGGTTCCGGGGACGTTGTCTGGGGGCTGTCTGGCAGGGCATACGCAAACGACGATGCACTCGATCAGGCGCAAGGAACGGCTCAGACAGTCACTGACACGCTCACCGCGATTAACGACCTAGAAATCAGCCCTGCTACATCAGCCATCACTCTTGGCGGTACGGCTGCGGCCGGAAACCCAGTGATTTTCGAGGTGTATCGAGACGCAAACGCGGGTGGTGATACGCTGGCAGCAGACGCTCGTCTTCTCGGAGTGGAAATCACCTACACCGCAGCGTAATGCACAGACGGGCAAGACATCTCAACGCGGGCCACGCAGGAGCAAGCGTTTATGCAGACGCCAGGTATATCACCGGAGTAACCAATAACACACGAATGCTATATTGGTCACCAGCAAGATGGACTGACCTATCAGGAAACGGCAATCACATAGTTGGTACTGGAGATAGCATAAGAGATCCTATTTATATATCAAGCGGATCAACCATTTCTAGTCTTCCTGTCGTAAGATTCATCGTTCCAACATTTGGTAATATAACGGCTGCGTACGGCTCCAATGATTTCAATGTAACGCAAAACAATTTATCAGCCGTTGTGGTCGCGTCATCAGCCTATGGGCTTGACGGAAGAATACTTAGTTTCAATCAGACATCCGTATCAGACCAAGCTGCAACTGGTGTCGGTGCGTTGGTCGTGACCAACGGAAATACAATTTTGTCTTCGAGAAAAGATAATGTTCTACTGAACAACGGACCCCTGACTGCCAATGCCCCATATGTAATGTCTTTTCTTTTGAATGGGTCGTCGCTGTACAACTTCCTGAATAAGAGGTCATCAGTTCCATTTACCGTATCGTCCACCTTAAACTCAAACCAAGTGTGGTTCGGCACTGACAGAGCTCAGGCTGGAAATTCGCGCTGGTCTGGAGACATTGGGTGTGTAGCAATTTTCAAATTCAGTATCAGTGATGCTCTTCGACTTAGAATCGGAACGTCTTTTGCAACAAAATTCAAAGTGGCGTTTGAGTGATTATGAATTATTTATCGTACCTTAGCCAACTCCGCTCCGAGACCGACCCGCAGATCATCGCCACACTGCTCCGCAAGGGCTGGGTTGAGGCTCCACCGCCGCCGTACGATCCTGCGACTGAGACCTGCCAGTGGGTGGACGGTGCTTGGGTAGTCGCTCCGATCGTTATTCCTGTTCCGACCGAGGTGCCGATGTGGGCGCTGCGTGAGTCTGTGATGTCTGCCGGTGAGATGTCCGCGATCACCAACGCACTGAACAGTCTGCCAGAACCGCAGAAGTCGATCGCCTGGAACCGCTGGGAGTACAAGGAGAGCATCGTCCGCGACAGCCCGATCATTCTGCAGCTTCAGTCCATGCTGGGGTGGAGCGACTCGTTCGTGGACACGCTGTACAAGAACGCAGCGGCGATCGCTCAGAAACCAAACTGAGAACTTGCAAGACCAAAATTCCAGGACCAAAGGAGACGAAGCATGAACGTCGGAGCAAACCTACAACTCAGTGGCGAGTACGGCGGAAGGTACCTCACCAACGCATCCGGAACCGTGCAGGGCAACTGGTACCAGCTTGAAGCGGTCGGCGCCACGGTCCTGGGAGCGGTCACGAGCAACATCGTGGACCTGCCTTCCGGTCTGAACCTGGCCGCGGGTCAGACTCTCAACGGTGTGTTCACGAGCGTCGCAGTCACCTCCGGAGCAGTCATCGCACTCAACCGAAGAAGCTGATGAACGTCGGAGCCAACAGACAAATCGCCGCGGAGCTTGGTGCCAGGTACATCGACAATACCTACGGCAAGATCTTCGGCGACTTCTGCTTCATCACGGCGGTGTCTGCTGCGACGCTCACGGTGTCCGGCAGCAACATCACGGATGCGACCTCGGTGACGCTGGCCCAGGGACAGACCATCCGTGGACGGTACACTGAGCTCACTGTCAGCAGCGGTGCGATCATCTGCTACAACTCGAGGGGTGAGTTTACTCGTGGCGCCTACACGACATCGACATTCCCCGCTGACGACACTCTCGACTGGGCTCAGTTTGGTAATGGCATCAGTCCCCCAGTCCTGATACCAAGCGGAACAAATGCCACATCTACACTTGGGAAAACAATAAATATCACTTCAATACGATCAGAAGGATTCACGACAGGAGACTCATATTTAGTAAGGCAGAGCTACCTCGACACATCCACTGGGCAATATGTAGACAATACATGGCGTGGCGGAATGGACTCCGACACCGTTTGCATCATGTCATCTGTAAACAAACAGATAAATCTAACGTTTCCATCTGACATACGCGGAGTTGGATTTCAAGTTCAACAAAGCACATTTGGAGTGGGATACATAAATGCAAAGCTAAAAAATTCATCAGGGAATCCAATAAACACTCAGTTCGCATACGGAGATACGCAGGGTCAGGTAAAAATTGGAACTGCAGCATTCGTTGGATTTGAGTCATCCGTTCAAAACATACGGTCTGTTGAAATTACATGTTCATCAATAAGAGTTCCAGCAACACTTGTTAACACAATAAGGAACTATAATTTTGCGGTCGGAAAAATATACATCAAAACATGAGCTATCAGTTGGACCAAAGCTGTGTGTTGGTATTTCCTCAGTCTTTTATCGGCGACACCCCTGATCCGAACGGTGTCATCGAGGCTGGCATGAGTGCGATCTACACCGCAAACGAGGGCACTCCGAACGAGGTGAACTGGATCAAGACAACTGCTTCAGGAAACACTGGCTGGATCTCGAATCGATGAACATCGACAGCAACCACAACGCGAACCCCATCGGGATCCTAGCGGCTGCCGGTGCTGTGACGCTCGCCTCTCTCATCCCAACGCTGACCATGTGGTTCCAATTCGGGACTGCAGTTATCGGCTTCTCTCTCGCGGTCTACGGTGCCGTGCAGACCGTCAAGAAAATCAAAGCTAACAAGTCCAAAGAATGAACGACTCTATCAAATCCCTGGTCCGCCACATCCTCTCCGCTGCTGGTGGTTTTCTCGTCGCCAAGGGCCTCGTGTCTGCTGACCAGCTTCCCGAGATTGTCGGTGCTGTCCTGACTCTCATCGCTGCTGGGTGGGGCATCATGTCCAAGAAGAAGAGCGCCGAATGATCGAGCAGGTCGTCCTGGCACTTCTCAAGTTCATCGAGTCACTCCTACGCAAGGATACGACGGTTGAAGATGGAAAACGCAATCCGGGCCTTCGCGACAAGCTGCTCGATCGCATTCGCCAGCATGAACAGCGGGTGCGCGACGCGGGTGATCCTGGTGCCCAGCGGTGATCCTGTTCGACTAGCAGAGCCTGTCCGGGCCAAGGTGTGGGTGATCGACGCAAGTGGGAATCAAATCAAGTCTGCCAACCGCGTGACGCTCCCAGAGGGGTGGTACGCATTACCCAAGGAATAACATGACTCAAATCATCAACGTGTTGCAGCCCGACGGATCGATCCAGGAGATGTCCTGCGATGTCCAGATCGGAAGCCTGACGTGCGACGACGGATCGACTGTCCAGTGCATTGAGCTGCAGATCCCTCAACCTGAGCCTCCGGCTGAATGATCAACTACAAGGGCGAGAAGTTCGGTGGCTACAACAAGCCCAAGCGCACGCCCGGTGGTCCTAAGAAGTCCGCGGTGCTCGCCAAGGAAGGCAACCAGGTCAAACTGGTCCGCTTCGGTGATCCCGACATGTCGATCAAGAAGCACATCCCGGAGCGTAGAGCCTCCTTCCGCGCCCGTCATGGCTGCGACAACCCGGGCAGCAAACTCTCCGCGAAATACTGGTCCTGCAAAGCCTGGTGACATATGGCCAAGACCGTCTCCTATTCCTACGTGCTGCAAAAAGCCTGCGAGCTGACTGGTCGCACATACCCACCGACGACTGAGGAGGCATCGTTCTTCCGGACGTTCATCGGGTCTGCGCTTCGTCAGGCATGGGAGGCGTTCGACTGGCCGGATCAGACCATCGTGCAGCAGGAGTTCTTCGCTCCGACCTATTCCGCGTCGACTGCCTACGCTGTGGGGGACGTGGTCTACTTCCTGGTCGAGGAGAAGTACTACCAGTGCGTCAACGCCTCCGGAAGCACCGGGAACAGTCCAACAACTGGCGGACCACAGGGGACTCTGAACGCAACATACTGGGCAGAAGCCAAGCCCAACTACAGCAACACCGATGGAGGAGACTGGTCGGCAAATAGCTCCTACGCGATCGGCGACATCGTTCTGTACCCGGTCACTCAGCAGTACTACCAGTGCGTCGCGACTCCTTCGATCGGGACGGTGCCGACCAACACTTCGTTCTGGGGCCTGCTCAATCCGTTCTTCCGATACGTGTCCAAGACGACCAACCCGGACGGGACAACCCGGACCAACGAGCTCGGTGAGATCTTCGCGGTCTACATGAAGGATCCCAGGGCGGTCTCGATGCAGAGCCGGAACGTTCCGTACGCCTTCGACAGTGACGGGATGATCGTCCTGGACCAGGTGCCGTACGTCTGGATTGAGGTTCGACTGTTGCCTCCGGTCTACACTGCAGACCCATCCACGATACCGTATCGGTTCAGCGAGATCTGTGCGTACCGGGCGGCTGGTCAGATGCTGCGAGTGGATGGCAAGGTCGACTTGGGTAATGAGTTCTTGCAGCTTGGCGAGTCCGCCCTATCAGACGAGGTAGACAAGGTCGCGAGGCAGGAGATGCAGGTTCGCCAGATCATTGTTCCGACACGCTAATGCCAGACATCCAACAACTGGTCGGTCAGGACGATGGGTTCGTCGGAATGAACTCTCGACTTAACGCTGACTTGTTGCCTCCGGGCTATGTGTCGCTGGCCATCAATCGGCGCTTCGAGGACAAGAACATCAAGAACCGCTGGGGCGTGGTGCGTCCGAAGTGGGGTGGCCTTTGGGTCAACGGGAGTTTCACTGCGAACGCCACTGCGAACAACTCTGGGATCGGATCTGCTGTCGGTCTTTCGCAGGTAGAGGTCAACACGATCCTGTCCTGCAACGAGGTCGGGAATCAGCTCGTCTTCAAGAACGGGACCAGGCTGCTGTCCAAGTCGCTCGACAACACCAACGCGGTGATGAGCACGAGCGCGTATGCGTTCACGAATCCGAACCCGCAGACGTTCAAGTTCTACTCATCGACTACGGCGATCTCAGACATCGTTGCTCTGCTGAAGTACCGGGACAAGACCACCGGCAAGCAGGCTCTGATCGTCGCATCAAACCAGTCTCGGTCTGACGGTGGCCAGGGACGAGTCTTCCTGGTCCGCCCGAACCAGAGTCACCTGGAGATACCGCTGAACGGGCACGACTTCTACGACCGGGTCAAACTCATCCAGAGTGGCGATGCAGTCGTGATGCTGCGTCCCGGACCGGCGAGGTATTACATCAGCGGAATCGACGTAAACGGTACGACGGACACCATAACGCTTAACGTCACGCCGGACCTGCAGACAGGTGATCGAGTCGTCGTCCAGGCAGTCGGCAGCACTCCAAAGCCTCTGTGGGTCAGTACTACATCGGTCGGCGAAGGGTTCGGGCTATATGTCAACGTGGTCGGCACTGCGGTAACGCTTCACCTCAACAAGGCGAGTGCTCTGACGGGCGCCAACAAGCTGAACCTGGCAACTGGGCTGACCAGCTCCAACAGGTACTACATCGAGCTTCAGAACAACACGACGAGCTACGACATCACGCAGGGTCTCGAGAGCTTCCAGAACGACGGTCTTCCACTGATCATGGAGGCCACGTACAGCCTCGGGAACGACGTCCAGGCCATTGACGCTGGGTTCAACCGGGTTCCTTCCTCTCGATCGATTGTCTCGGCTGATGCGACTGACGACACGGTGACGGTTCCGAACCACAACTTCGTGGCTGGAGATCAGGTCGAGATCCTCAACAGCACCGGGGGAGGAGTGTCGAATGGCATTTATTACGTCTTCCCGATCGACTCCAACACGCTTCGGCTGTTCCAGGGTGACACCGAGGAGACCGACTCACTCAACAACGCTGAACGGGCGACCTTCACTGCGACGATCTCGAGTGGGGCTGTCACCGGGGTCACGATTAACAACCAGGGCGACGGGTACCTGACGGCTCCGACGCTGACATTCTCGAGCGGGACTGCTTCTGCGACTGCGACGATCACGGATGGCAAGGTGACGCACGTCTCGATCGTAAGTGGCGGGTCTGCGTATGGATCAGCTCCGACGATCACGGCCTCGATGCCGAACACGTTGGTGGACATCACCGCGTCGTTCACTGCGACCATCAAGAAGTCGAGTGCTTCCGGTGCCAGCATTCCAGCAGGCCGTGAGGGGCTCTACTTTCAGAACCGACTTCTGATGGTCTACGGAGCGGACTTCCTAGCAGTCTCTGATGTCCTGGATCCGCTGCACTACCAGCAGGTCACGAACGACTTCAAGCTGAACACCGGCAGCAACGATCGAGTGGTGGCTATTGCAGCCTTCAATTCGACGACGCTCGTGGTCTTCAAGGAGCGGTCCGTGCTGGCAGTCGAGAACCTGTACGGGGATCTCGGGACTGTCCGCCTCACTGAGGTCACGCGTGAATTCGGATGCGTTGCGCCAAACTCAGTGGTCAACACGGGCTCCGACCTGATCTTCCTGTCGCAGCGCGGAGTCATCAGCCTCAAGCAGACGGAATTCGGAATCTCTCAGTCGGTCATCCTGCCGCTCTCAGACAGTGTGCAGAACCTTGTCGACGACATCGATGAGACCAACTGGGAGAAGAGCTGCGCTGCGTATTTCGACAACAGGTACCTGCTGGCCCATCCGACTGAAGGTGGCGACGGAACCAATGACCGAGTGTTGGTGTACAACTTCCTCAATCAGGCGTGGGAAGGCTACTGGAAGGGAGAGCTACTGAACCCGAAGTTCTTCGAGAGGGTTGTGGTGTCCGGTACCGAGCGGCTGGTATTCGCGGACGAGTCCGGGTTCATCCACAACTTCGACAAGAACTCCCTGGCAGATCGGAATTCCACTGGGACGTCCTATGAGATCGAGACTCGCGTTGAGTTCCGCGGATACAATGCCGACGCCGTCGAACACAAACAGTGGACCGACCTGCACCTGGAGCTCAGGAACTGGAACACGCGCTACGATATCACGGTGGACTACGATGGAGTCTCCGAGAGCAATGACGTGGCCACAGATGTCACGAAGGACCGGACCGTCTACTACAAGTACGGCTACAGCCCCTACAACACGACGAACATCAACGACAACTTCCTCACGTCATACCGCCAGGACTACTCGACGCTGCCGGTGCTGAGGACTGGAGAGAACGGATTCGTTGCCGGTCTGCATCAGTCGTACACACACAAGGCTAGGCTCAAGGGACACGCATCTGCTGCTCAACCGATACTGACCACCGACCGAGGATCGCTCATCGTCGCCAACGTCAAGATGGTCGGGATTCCTTTCAGACTCTACGGTAAGAACGACGTCTAACACACTATGCCACTCTTCGTAACAGTCACACCGGGCACGACCGTCACCAACTCAACGACGATTGACGCCACGACACTCAATCTGTTGGGCACGCCGTCCATCGACGTGGTTGGCACTGTGGATGGCGGGTCGCTGTCGCTGTCTCCTGGCTCCGTGAACACCAACGAGCTAGCAGCCAATGCTGTGACCAATGCCAAGATGGCGACCATGGCTGGGAATACGATCAAAGGTAACAACACTGGATCTTCATCAATCCCGCTGGACCTCACCACGACCGAGGTCAAGAACATGCTGGGGCTGAATCCTGCTGGCGGATTGGAGACCAGTGGATCCAACGTCCAGATTGCCAACAGCGGCGTCACCTACGGCAAAATTCAGAACGTAGCCGCCACATCACTGATCGGAAACGCAACTGGTTCGGAAGCGGCTCCGACTGCAATTTCGATCGGAACAGGTCTGTCGTTTAATGGGACAACACTGAACGCAACCGGAAAGAGGTTCGATGTGTTGCTTGATGGAAGCGCGAATCTCAGTGGTGGTGACAGATACATCTCGCTGTATTTCACCGGAACAGGAAGGCCAGACTATAGGATTGGTCTGTGGTGCTTCCCGTGTCGCTATGAACAGTCTTACGCGATCTTCAGCACCGACTTCATTCCGACGAATTACGCGGTGGCTTTCACACTGCCACAACTATACTCACCTGCAGCATTCTCCGGAATGAAACTACAGTGGGCAACAACGCCGACTGGAACATGGTACGATGTTGATTCCGGTTTCGATATGCGTGGAGCTGCAAATTCTCACTTGAGATCGACGGGTTCCATATCAATCACTGGAACTCCTTCTGTCGTCTATTTCAGGCTTCAGACTGTGAGCCCAAGTCCAAATCCAGATGCCGTGTTGTACATTGTAGGATTCACACTTTCACTCTGGTGATCCAGCCCATCGCACAGTACCTGCGGAAGAAGCTCTCGAAAAACTTTGTCAGGTGGACTGACGAGGCCCTCGAGGACTACGTCATGTTCCATGTGGAACACGAGCAGCTCCTGGCAGTCGAGTCGAACGATGGGATCCAGGCAGTCATCATCGGCTGGCCAACTGAGGAGCGACAGGTCGAGAAGTTCTGCTGGCAGGAGCCCACGAAGCACGGTCGGTTCTGGTACTGGGATCAGGTCTGCGCGGAGACTCCAGAGGCATTCATGGTCGGCATGTCGCAGGTCTTTTTGCGTCGACCGGAGTCTGTGCAGCTCCCCTCATTCGGCGTACGGCACGGCAAGATTCGAGACTTCAAACCAGCAATTTTGATCTACAAGAAAGGCAACGAGATCTATGGGCACTGATGTAGAAGCACCAGCACCTCGCAATTATGGGCAAGAGACCCGGGAGACACTGCAGGCGCAGATTGACCTGACACCGGCACGCTATGCGGCTGAGGCTGAATACGCGCCACGATTTGCTGCACTGAACGCGCAGATTGCACGTCAGCTTGCCCCTGAGATCACCGCGATCTATGGGCAGATGGCGCCGGAGCTGGCTCAGACCGAGGCCAAGGCCCGTGGCATCTCGCGTGCGGCTGATATCGGCGACATCGAGACGCTGGGTCCCCGTGCCCGAGAAGCGATCCGGGCATCGTCACCGGAGGCTGCGAGGCTTGCGGACACGATGACGCAGCAGGCTCAGTCTGCACTGTCGGCTGGGTCTAGGCTGACCCCAGAGCAGCAGCGGATGGCCCAACAGCAGACTCGTGCGGCCTATGCTGCTCGAGGACTGGCCGAGAGTCCCCGGGGTGCCGTTGAGGAAGCGGTGCGGTCGCAGCTCATGGGTGCTGGACTCCAGCAGCAACGCCAGCAGCAGGCCATGGGCGCACTTGCGGCGGAGCGAGGAGTCTACGGTGACGTCTTCCAGCAGGTCCTTGGACGTCCTTCGCAGGCGTTCGGCATGACTCAAGGTGCCTTTGGTCAGGCTCAGGGCATGGCTCCGGGAATGTTGTTCAATCCGGAGAGCCAGTACGCCGCGGACATCTATGGTAGCAACGTGCAGCAGCAACTGGCGGCTAGGACGGCTAGTGCGGCCAATCAGACGGCTCTCATCGGTGCAGGAATCAGTGCTGCCGGATCAATGGGATCACTATGAACTACGGATATTCGCAGCAATACCAAGGCGGATTCGGCAGGTATGCTCCAGCGCCGTATCAGGCACCTTCGATTCCAGCATCTCAACAAGGGACGTCAGCTCTTGGGCGATACGCTCAAGGTCTGGACAAGCAGTACGGTCAGATCCAGTTCCTCAAGGAGCAGGGGTTCTCTGACGATGAGATCCAGCAGAAGTTCGGGCTGAACCCTAACATGGAGCAGGGGATTATGGGCCAGTACGGTGGCCTGCTGAATAAACGGGACGAGATGAAGGAAGACATCATCTCCGGAATTGAAAGCGGAGCTAAGTGGACAGGAAACCAAATAGCTTCAGGAGCAAAATGGCTTGGTGGAGCACTGTGATCACCAAGTTCCAGCGATGTTTCGGGCTCCGGCTGTTCCGGCTCTTCCGCTGGCAGCTTGAGATCTGGTTCTGTCCTGCAGGCGAAGTCATCCCGCTCCACACTCACGAGCAGTGCGACTCCCGCATCACGCACTGGCTGGGCAACGTCGAGTGGATGATGGGCGCCAAACGTCGGACACTCTCGACCAGAGACATCGGTTGGACTCGTCACGTACCGGCAGGCTCGATTCACGGTGCCAAGGTCCACAGCTTCTCGATCTTCAGTAACCTGGAGAGGTGGACTGGTCGGCCATCGAGTGCTGCAATCGACTTCGTTCCCGCATGAAAATCTTCATTCTTTGCACTGCCAGGAGCAGAAAAATAGAACGGACATCTAGTCTGACGCTGGAAACGATCCATGTCGGATTCCCTGACACCCATGTTCACGTCGACTTCCAAGGTGATTGGGCAAGGTCAGAAAGAATAGAAGTTGGAGGAGTTCATTCTTCGACTGTTTTCCAGAAACCTAAAATTCACGGCGACTGGATCAAAGGGCTGGTCTATTCGGAGGAAAATCCGTTCGTCATTGCAGACCCAGACCTTGTGTTTTTCTCTAGGTTCCCGATTGAAAAGTACATTGGCAACGCATGGGCTGGCGACCTGACTCCTTCGTTCAACTGTCCAGTGGCAAAGGCCAGGACCGCATGGAGATTTCACACTTCGCTTCTATTTATTGATCCGATTCGACTTCGACTAGAGATCAGAGACTGGAAGGCAAAGGTAGAGGCCAACCAGTTTGTTCCTGGAGTTGATCTGTTTCGCCCAGCCTTGATTCCGACTGAGGATGGGAACCGATTCTACGACACGTGTTCATTCCTGTCTCACGCAATAGGTGCCAAGCACTTCGACGATGAAACTCTCGAATGTTATCGGCACCTTCACGCTGGCACTTGGTCTGACATCGTGGAGAAGTCGATGCCCGGGTTCCAGGATATGCACCGGAAGCTGCTTTCGGATCGGCAATTCCTGAAAGAGTCTCGCACAATGCAGAATGAGTTCTACAGGAAGCACGCATGAAGGAGATCCTGTCCATCTATCAGGAAGCATGCCTCGGCAATCAAAACGCGTTCGCCTTCGTTGTGGCGTTCCACGGCTACTGTCACCAGATCGACGACCTGATCGATGGAGACGTGGCATACAGCCCTGAGAACCTGCTCAAGGTGCTGATGGCAGCGAACACGCTCTACTCGACGCCATTCTATTTGGAACATGCGTGGAGACTGCAGCCTGTCATTGCAATGATCACCAACACGTACGCTGACTCTGTGGCCTGGGAGACTTCAGACGAGCCCTGGAAGCAACGCGTGGCGGACGTCATCAGGCAGTGCGGGAACGACATGATCCTGGCAGTCGCGTGGATCGTCGGTGGATGGAATCACGTTCGCTCAATTTCGCTTCGACTTCGAGAGGCTGCCTACCACGATCAACACAAGGAATAGATATGGCCGAATACGGATACTCGACTCCCTACAGAGGGACCACGATTCAACCGCTCCCGCCTGGGTACATGGAGGCAGCCACCGCTCCGGGACGCAATCTAGCCGCTGGCATCGCGCAATTCGGCGCCGGTATCGGTCAGGCCATCCAACGGTACCAGGACAACAAGGCTCAGAACGAGGCAGCCATTCAAACTTTCGAGACGCTCACCGGGATGGCCCAGCAGGCCCTGGCGTCCGACCCTCAGTACATCGCGGCACAACAGTACTACGAGACCGGACAGCTCCCACCTGGAGTCACTGAGGCTGACATCAATCGGTTCACGCAGAAGGTCCAGGCGGATAGGTCCATGCTCAATCGGATGGTCGGCCTGGGCGAGAAGTTCGGTGACATGAGCGTGGCCAAGAAGAAGGCTGCGATCGGTGACATGGCTATGGTGCTCCAGCAGTATCAGCAGCGCGGGGAGGCCGACATGAAGCGTGAGGTCAACCAGCTCGCACTCGACAAGGCCCGGCGTGAGGCTGCAACAACTAGGCAGATTGATATTCTGATGGGGCAGGCTGCAAAGATGCCGACCACGCGCACGGTCGATGTCCAAGAGGCTTATCAAGTTCCTGTTCCTCCTCCTGTTGGACAAGTTCCAGCAACAACTAAGGCGCAAGCACCTCAACCAGCAATTGAGGAGGTTGCAAAGCAAAGGTTGGCCCTCAAGCAAGAAGCTGATTCTCTTGAAAATCTTGCAGTCCTTAATGAGCGTGAGGCTATAACTCGTGAAAACCAGCTTAAGCAACAACAGGCTGCGCTGAATGCCACTCAGGCTCCGTATTCACAGACGGCGCTAGGCGCTTCGATGGCCGGTTCTGGAACTGGAATCAGGATTCCATCGCTACAGGGACAAACAAGGACTCCAACTCCTTTGGAGCAAGAAGTTGCTCAAGAAAAATTCAGAAGGCAGTCAGAAGAGGTTTTTTCATTCACATCTCAACTTCGTCAAAAAGCCGCAGAAGATCGGGCCAAGGCTCAACAACTTCGAGCCCAGATGGAAAACATTGGTAAACCTGCGGCTGTTAGTCAGCAGGCTAAAGCTGCACCAGTTGTTCCTGCTTTTGAAACTAGGACGCGGACAGTGCAGTCACAGCAGCAGGTGCCTTACGAGGATTTGAGGAGACAACTTGTAGACTTGGCTCGCACCGAAAGCATGGCTCCGGAGGCTTTTGCTTCCATTGACAAGGTGCTGGAGATGGCAGGAACAAAGAGGCCAATACAGGTCGAGTCTTCTGTAACTCCTGAAGGCATCACAGTGATTAGAGCTGACGGGAAGGTGGACATCATTCCGCCTGTCAAACAACCCAACCAGCCTCTTACTGAAGCAGACAAGGCGTTCATGTCCAACGTGTCTGAGTATAGGACATCTCTCGCCGAGCTTAACAACGCCATCGACAACTACGGGACATCCGAGTTCCTTGATCCCAAGGGGTCTGTCCTTCTCAATTCAATCCCATACAAGGTTGCCATCATGTATGCGAAGATTGTTGATCCGGGGTCAGTTGCGCGTGAAGGCGAAGTTGCTGCTGCAAAGAAATACCTCATACCGCTTGGAGTCGGTGTGCGTCCTTCTGTTGCCAAGGCAGCAATTGAAAACCAGTTGGCTGAGATTGAACGCAGGACGTCAATCTACGAGCAGATCACTGGAAGAAGGGTGCCCGGTTCTTCTGGAGTTACAGAATCGGGCTCTTCTTCTGATCGGTATACATTGATTCGCGGCAAAGAAATCAAACCCGTCCAGTAAATGCCCTACACAGTCGAGATCCCCGGAGGTCGTGGAATAGTCGAGGTGGCTGATGACGTGCCGCTCGAGGAGGCTAGGCTTCAGATCGAGAAGCAGTTCCCTCCCAACGGTGCCGAGATCGCCGAACGACTTGCCGCGGAGCCCGACTACCAGCCGACCACTGAGGAGTTCCAGCTCTACAAGGACTACGCCAAGGAGAAGCAGACCAGCTTCATCGACTCGTTCGCTCAAGGGGTCGACTACATGCTCGGTGTCGCAGGTCGTGGCATTGCCGCTGGTGTCACAGAAGGCGCTGCACTCAACCCAGCCAACTACCTCGAGGCGATGGGTCAGGGCACGCAGCAGCTCTACGGGATGATCGCCCAGTCGCAGGACCCCAACAGCGCACTGTTCAAGCTCAAGGACCTGATCAACGGCACCGGAACAATCGAGTCTCAACGTCAGCAGTTCATCGAAGCCCGGAAATTCAACCAGGACCTGGCTAAGTACGAGAGCGGTGAGTCGACCTTCCTGCCCAAGGAGATGGTCAACCCTGAGTACGTTCAGGCTGCCGCGATGATCCTCGATCCAACACTGGCCCTCCCCGGGCTAGGCGAGGTCTTCGGTGCTGGCAAGCTGGCAACCAAGGGCGTCGGGCTGGCTGCTCGAGGCGTCGGACGCGGTGTCAGTGCGCTGGCAAGGCCCGTGGAGACTGCGACCAAGGCCGGTGAACGAATCCTGGCTGAGGCAATCAATGTGACTCCAGAGGGGCTCGCAACTGCAGCACGGACGACTGGTGTGGCTTCTGCGCTCGGTGTGGCGCCCGCGGTTGGCGTGGTCGGTGCCGTTCCTCTCATTGCAACGACTGCCCGGGAAGCTGGCGAAGCTCTGGCCACTGCTGGCGAGAACCTGCTGACTCAGCCTTCCAGGATTGGCCCGCTCGAGGCCATCGGACGCATTCCTGGAGCCAACCTCCGGCAACGCACGCTCGGTGTCATCGGACAGTACGGTGGGGACGCTGCACTCGACACGGCTCTGCGGGCTACTGCTGGTTCCATCGAGGGCGGCGCGATCGGTGCTGGTCTAGGTTACCTGGGAGGCGGACAGGAAGGCGCCGGGTTCGGTGCTGGATCTGGTGCTACGATGGGTGCTGCAGGTACAGCCGCGGCTCGTGGATACCAGAAGCTCACAGGCAAGGCAGCCCGGGAAGCTCGACAGGGAGACTTCGATCGGTACGTCGCAAGCCAGGACGAGAACACTGCTAGTCTCCTGCGTCAGATCGAGAGTCAACACGGCCTGGATGTCGCTTCCGGATTCATGGACGCCACTGCACTGGTCCGTGGTCAGCTCGGGGACGTCAACGTGACGCTGCTCTCTGCTGAGGACTACAGGAAGCGGTTCGGAACCAACAGTCGCGGTGTCCAGATTCCAGAGGCCGACACGCCTGCCATCTACGTCAACGCGGACCTCTTCGGTCAGGGCAAGGGAGACTCTCCGCTCTACACGCTGGGCCACGAGGTCTTCCACGCTCTTGAACGTTCGGAGCAGCTCGCCAGTCGTGCCAGTGATATCAAGGACGCTCTGGTCGGCAGCTATGTCGTCACAGACGGTGTCGCAACGAAGGTCACCAATGGTCTGTTCGATGACGCTGAGGTGGAGGCCAGGTTCAAGCAGTACCGGGATAAGCTGGCGCCACAACAGGCTGAGGCTCTCGCTCAGTACGACACCCCACAGAAGCGTGCGGACTTCGTTGCCTCCGAGATCGCTGCTGAGTACACGGGCGCCCTGTTCGCTGGCCAGAAGCCTGACGCTTTGCTGCGCGGATTCAGTGGTCTGACGAGGACTCTGCTTGACCAGGCGCTGACCAAGAACGCCGACTCTGCGCTCAACCGGATCGCTCAACGCATCGAGAACACGTTCGGACTGAAGCCGCTCGACTCGATCCTGTTCCCAGACCTCAAGCAGGCCAGCCCCCAGGTGAACGCGATGCTGCGGGACATGGTGCGTGCTCGACGTAAGCTCGACGAGAGGATCCTGGCCGCAGACTCGGAGCTCACCGGAGCCATCAAGCCCAGCGACATGGGCAATCCGATCGCGGCAAAAGTCGCCCAGGACTTCGGAATCGCGGAACAGAACCCGGACGGCACGACACGTTGGCTGACTGACGAAGAGATCAACGCACGTGAGTGGCGAGACAATCAGGCGGTCCAGGACATCCTGCTGACACGCCCGGGGGCTCGACTGGTCGACGGTGTGATCCAGGGACGGTTCTCGCCTGAGCAGCTCTCGGCCATCGAGCAGAGCCAGCAGGTGTCGTCTCGGATGAAGGACAAGATCCGGGCAGTCGCTGCGTCCATCAACAACGGCAACTCCATCTTCATCGACTACAACGCAGCCACGCGTCGGGTGAAGAACCGCATCACCGGGAAGCACACCTCGAAGTACTCGAGCGGCATCCGGATGACTCAGCGTGAGCTCTTGCCGTACGCGTTCTACTTCTCGAAGGCTGACAACCCGGTCATCAAGGCAATCGACCTGACCAAGGTGCGACGCGCTGTCGAGGGATTCGTTCGCAAGGATGGATCGATCGATGGCATCTGGGAGAACATGGATGGGTTCATGTCGGACCTGGCCAAGTACTTCACCAATCTCGATTCGCCACGACGTCAGCCTAGCGCAATCGCTCTCGATTCAGATGCCAAGGCCAAGTTCATGGGGGACCTGGTCAACGACATGGAGAAGGGCGGCAGGAAGTTCGTTCGCGATTTCCGTCTGGACCGCATGGGTGCTGTCGAACCCAGGAACTTCCGGGCCAGGATCTCCGAGGAGGCAATCCAGTTCTCCAAGATGCGTTGGATGCCCAGCGAGAACGTCGGAGACACAAAGGTCACCGGGAGCGAGGAGGGCTACAGGATCGTCTCCAAGGACAAGAACAGACTTTACGGACCCGATGGGAAACTGATCGGGATCTACGACACACAACTAGAAGCAGAAAGGAAAGCAGATGCCGCTCAAGCAAGGGTACAGTCGGAAATCGATCAGCAGCAACGTCTCGCGGGAGATGAAGGCGGGCAAGCCGCAGAAGCAGGCCGTGGCGATCGCGTTGAGCGTGGCCAGGAAAGCGGCCAAGAAGGCGGGCAAGCACTCGGTCAGGTTCGACAAGAGGGGGATGTAACCCAGTACACAAAAGAAGAGAGGGCGGCACTCTCTGAGGCCAAGAAACGGATCTCCAGGAATCTCAAGGAGTACCCAGAAGCAGTGCCGCTCTCGATGAAGGTGAACTCTAAGACTGGTCGCGTAAAATTCGATCAGCTCAAGGGGCCAGATGGTCAGCCAATCCTGGATGCAAAAGGAAGGCCAGTCGTCGATGTAGTTTTCAAGAAACGGCCTTACAAAATCAGGAACTCTCCAAAACTGTCCAAGGACAACGCAAAAGCTGTCACGCAAGCTGCTGACCTACTTGAGGCAGACGCCAGGAAAGCCATCAATATGCCCTCGGTTTCCAATGGGCTTGGATGGTACAGCCGGATGCGCGAGTTCCTGCAGACTGCTTTCGGTGCGTCCATTGAATTGTTTGGTCAGTTGCTTGGAGCGACATCAGCTCGCACACCTGTCGACACGAACTTCAGGCAGGCGCTCGAGGCCATTCGAATGTTCAGCGCAGGGAACTACGACTCTCTGCTCAACGACTTCGATGCTCACGTAAAGAAGGCCAATGCTGATGCTCAGTCTGGAGAGCTATTGAGGAGGTGGAAGGAGAAGAATCCTAAGAAGCGAAAGTCGACGTTCAAGATTCAGGACGAACTCCGCAAAGAGATCAACAGGTTCGACAAGGTCCCACTTCGTGAAAACGGAAAGAAGTTCAACGCCAACTCACAGAAAGTTCTACACGTTCTTTACGGACTTTGGCTGGATCAAACAGTTGGACCAAAGACTCCGAACTTCGCCGGAAATCTCACTGGTCGGACGCTGAAGGCAACCATCGACGTCTGGGCTGCTCGCAATCTCAGGAGGCTTTTGTACGAGGGCAAAGCAAAGCGATGGCGAATCCTTCCAGAACAAGAATCTGGAGTTACTGATCCGGACTTCTTCTTCGCCCAGGACGTCTACGACACGGTCGCGAAACGATTGGGAATGAACGCAGACGATCTCCAAGCCCTGATGTGGTTCATGGAGAAGGACGTCTGGGAGAAGAACGGATGGACGTCCACGGTCGGAGCAGAGAAATCCAGTTTCGACAAGGAAGCAGGCAAGTTGGCGCTGGATCGCTATCAGGCCGGTGTGACCACATTCACGACTCCGGAACAGTACAGCCCAGAAATCCAGGAGAAGGAGCGGATGGCACTCAGGAACTCGATTGCCAAGATTCCCGGAATGACGAGCTCCAGGGTAACGCACTCGGACGGAATGTATGGAGACTACATCGAGCCATCGTTTGACGTGGAGTTCTCGGTTCAACGCAAGCCAGACGGGAGCTCACAGGACATCTCAAGCCAGGTCGCAGAGATCATTCGGATTGCATCAGAGCAGGGACGCAAACAGACCGATGTATTCGTCTCGAAGGTGGTCGACCAAAACCATCCCAACGCAAGGCCAATGGTTGAGATCGGATTCAAGAAGGCAGCTTCACCTGAAGACGTCCAGGCAGTCGTTCAAGCGTTCCGTTCCAACGGCATCGACGGATTCACGATCGCCAAGGATACCAGGGGAAAAGTCATCGGAATCAGAGCTCAGTACATCCCTGAGATCTCAGCCAGATTTGACACGATCGAGCATCTCAACCCGGACAAATCCATTGACTTCGCGACCGAATGGATGAACAAGACGAGAAACGCTGCTCTCTCGCTCGATCAGATTGAGAATGTCAGCTACAAGCAACCCGGGTGGGTATCCACTACTGTCTATGGAATCGAAGAATACAGCTCCGCAACGCCCTCGGACAATGGCCGAACTAGCCGTCGCGATGAATTGGACCGCAGGCGGGCTGTCCTCGAATCAAGACAGATACCTAGTGGGCCAGCTCCCAACGAAGGAATGGAGCCCGGGACCCCAGGACTTCCAACTTCTGGCGGAGATGTTCAGACAGAGGTCGTTCAATCCAGGACGCCAGAGATAGCTCGCTTGATGCCTGCCGACGTCCGAGAGCGGTCCATAAACATCAACGACTCGGATGCGGACTACACCGGGATGATTGTCAGGGGTGAAAAGACAATCGAGACACGAGACAACCCAACAAGCCTCAAGCCGTACATCGGGAAACGCGTCGGACTTGTCAGCACTGGCACCGGAGGAAAGGCCATGCTTGTCGGATCGGCTGTCATTGGTTCACCGAAGCAGTACAACACCGAAAGCGAGTTCCGTAGGGATTACTCAAAACATCGGGTCGAGCCTCAGTCTCTGTTTGACATCAAGAAGGGATCTCCTAAGTGGGGATTCCCATTGGAAGACGTCAGACCCATTGAGCCAGTTCCAGCTCCCGCAGGCGGAATTGTCGCGAGGAAGATGCCGGAAGGGTTCCAGTTCATGCCAAGCGACTCGGACTACCTAGCAGCGGTTAAGTCCGGCGACACGGCCAAGGCGCAGCAGATGGTCGATCAGGCGGCTAAGGCGGCGGGGTATACGGTGGGGCCTGTGTATCATGGAACAAACGCAGAGTTCACAGAGTTCAAGCGCGGTGATCTAGGGATCCATTTCGGAACTAAAGAGCAAGCAGCGGGTCGAGGTGGAACTCGTGAAATACGGGCCTTCCTGAAGGCGAAACCAATCCGTATTGACGACGATCCCGGGTTTTGGATGGGCCGAAAGATCGTTAATTTGCTGTCGGATCAAGGGGTAAACAAAACAGAGTTGTCCAAACTATTTAACAAAGCAGCGAGCGAAGGTGGATCCTCTGGGGAGCCGAACAGCAGCGCGGATATTCTGGCTCGCGGCCTAATTGAACTAGGAATCGACTCGATTCAATATCCAAACAAGTTTGAGGGAGTTGGTGAAAGCGTTGTTGTTTTAGACCCCTCCCAGATCAAATCCGCCGACCCTGTAACCCGCGACGATGCTGGGAATGTGATACCCCTGAGCCAACGATTCCAGTCTACCAACGCAGACATCCGCTACATGCCAGCCCCGGTTCCAGACCCATCCATCCCCGGTGCCTACTCCATGTCCGGCTATCGGATCCTGCCCGGGAAGACCAAGGGCAAGCTGCGGGTCTACTCTCCAGATGGCTCATTGGCTGGCGTAGTCGGCTCCGTGGATGACGCGCAGCGCATGATTCAACGCAAACTCCGCTGACCCATGGCCTACAAATCCGCAGATCACGCGAGGCAGACCGACAAGCTCCGCACGGATGTCGACGGGCTGAGTGTCCGCTGGGCCATCCTCCAGGATCAGCGTTCCAGCGGGACTTCTGCCGGCAGCTCCAGGTCGACGCTCACTGCGGACATCACGTACATCACCGCGGACTCCACCGAGTACACAGCCGACATGACTTCGGCAAACTGGTTGAACCGGGAGCTCAACACGATCGTTTCCGACGAAGCTGGCATCATCGAGAGACTGGACGGCAACACATTCCTCCTGGCGCCTGGTCGGTACATGATCCGAGCTCGTGCTTCGTTCCACTATACCCACGGGACTCGCGTGCAGATCTGGGACGCAACCAACGAGGAGTCAGTCGGTGAGAGCTGCAATGTCTACGTCGAGAACACTGTCGACGTATGCCCAGAAGCTGTCGCCATCGTCGAGCCCAACAAACCGACCACCTACAGGATCAAGCGACGCTGCGAGCGCAGTACACCAGACGGTCTGGGTCGAGCAGTGAGCTTCGGGACCCCTGAGATCTATTGCGTCGTCGAAGTCGCCCAGATCGCCAGCCTCAAGCCGTAAGTAGAATTCTCCTTGACTCTGTAATTTTTTACAGGGCACTATCTACTCATGGCGGCAAAGGGCAAACAACGGACTGCAACGGTCCAGATCGACCTAGTCACTCACACTCTCCTCGTAGCCTGGTGCCGGGACCGAGGTATCAAGCTGGGGCATTACGTCTCTCAGCTCATTCAAGAGGCACTCAACAAGCAAACCAAGTAACCATGACTAACAACCAAGTGGCACTCGTGCCCGTTTCGACCTACGACAAGGTCCAGGATCCAATGACCGCGGCGACTCAGCTCGGTGAATGGATTGCGAAGTCCGGCATGTTCGGATGCGAACGCGTCGAGCAGGGCAGCATCCTCGCCATGCAATGCCTGGTGGAACGCAAGGCTCCCCTCGAGTTGGCCAAGCATTACCACATCATCGGTGGCAAGCTGTCGCTTCGTGCTGACGCCATGCTGGCATTGTATCGGGAACGCGGTGGCAAGGTCCAGTGGCTGCAATTCGATGACCAGGCTGCCAAGGCCAAGTGGTCCTACGACGGCAACAACGTGGAGATCGCGTACACATCAGACGACGCCAAGCGTGCTGGCCTACTCCCCGCTCGTCCCGGATCCGGTTGGGCGAAGTTCCCCGCGGAGATGCTCAGGGCTCGTCTCATCAGCAAGGCAGTCCGCATGCTGGCCCCGGAAGTCTGCACCGGCACGTACACCCCGGAGGAGCTCGAGGATATCCAGCGTCCCCAACCCGCACAGGTCGTCATCGGCTCCATGTCGTCAGTCGCTCAGTCTTCCCAAGTCGAGGTCTCTGTGGCTCAGGCTGAGATCGTCGAAGAGGCCGCGACACTGACTCCCCAGGAGGCTGTCCTGAAGCTCGTCGAGGAACGTCAGTTGGTGCAGCAGGCTGAGACCTTCCTGTTCGGCAAGAAGTGGATCTCCGGAGAGCAGACCATCAAGGACCTCTCCAGCCAGCGTTGCGCGAAGATCCTGGCCAAGCCCGAGGCGTTCATCCGTGCGGTGCTCGATGACGTCAACTCGACCCCGGAGATCCCGGCTGAGGAGGGCGCACAGTGAGTTTCGTGACTCGTCCATCCAGCCTGCCTGCCCAGGCCAAGTCGCCAAGGTGGGAGTCCGCAGGCTCGACTGCCATCACCGAGGCCGGCAACGATCGCCACACAGCCCTCGAGGAACTCCTCGCCGGGAAACGCTCTGTCTTCGACCTGTTGCCGGAGCACGAACAGCAGGCCGTCCAGTGGGCTCACGACTACATCAGGCTCAACGCGAATGGAGCCATACTATCGGAGCAGCCTGTCGAAATTAAGCGTGGCGGCGTCCCTGTCATGCGCGGGACTGCTGACGCTATTGGCGTTCGTCATCTTTTCGACTTGAAGTGGGTCGAGCGGAACTACAGTCAGCAGATGGCCGCTTATGCCCTGGGTGTCATGCAGACCTTCGGGTACGACTCCATCACGGTCCACGTGCTCTTCGGGGAGACTCAGAGGGTTCAGCGGTATCCGATCACGATGGCTGAGGCCGAGGCACTGGTCTACCCGGTCCTGGACGCTGTCGCGAATCCTGAAACTCCCTGTCGTGCGTCCGAGTACTGCGGCTGGTGCAAACATCAGACCACCTGCCCGGTTATCCTGGGTCACGTTGGAAAGGTTGGTGACGCCTACGAGATGGTCCGCCTCGAGGACTTCCACCTAGCCTCCGTCGATCAGGTCGCAGCCGCGCTCAACCTCGCCAAGGTCGCTGAGGAATGGGCCGACTCGATCAAGTCCAAGGCACGTGACCTGGCTTTGTCCGGGATCCGCATTCCAGGCTACGAGATCAAGGAACGGTCCGGCGCCCGGGAGATCGCACCTGAGAACATCAACATCGCGTTCGAGCGCCTGCAGATGCCTCCAGAGGTCTTCCTCCGGGCATGCAAGGTATCCATCACCAGGCTCGTTGAGGAACTCACCACCAACGGACTCAGCAAGAAAGAAGCGAACCAAGCAGTCAACGACCGCCTGCTCGGACTCGTCGAACAGAAACCCGCGGTCAAGTACCTAGCCAAACTCAAGTAACCATATGCCACGCGTAGTCATTCAAGCAGTCGAAACCAACACCGTCCTCGCTCCAGGAGATTACCCAGCACGCATCGTCAAAGGTGCAGCAGGGATCCAGGCTGGCGGAAAACACAACGGAGCCGAGAAGGTCGAGGTCTGGTTCCGAATCGCAGAACAGAACACCGTCCGCGAGACCATCTTGTGGGTGCCGTCCATGATGTGGAAGGTCAACAAGTTCGCGGCAGCCTGCGGATACGGTAAGGCCGGGGACGACGTCCTGATCGACGGAGAGAATGTCGTTGGTCGGAGCTGCATCGTGAGCGTCATCAAGGACGAGATCACCGACAAGAACGGCTCGAAGCGGACCATCAACCGCATCACCGAGTTCAAGGTTGGCACCGGGAAGGTCGATGACTTTCTCGCCGACGACGAACCGTGACCTAATCTACTAGGGGAATCGCGGCGGGGAGTCATGTCCCTGGTCAGGTTACGATCCCCGGGGAGGAACCGCGTAGAACTCCCCACTTTCACTCTCATCTCATCATGCGAAATCGATACAACGTCGTCGGAGTGGACCCCGGAGTCTCAGGTGGAATCGCCTGCGTCGACCCGTCGGGCGCAATCACACTGCACCCAATGCCGGACTCGTTGCCTGGACTCCATCAGCTCCTGGTCGACATCCGATACAAGGACGCCCAACTCTGGATCGAGGAGGTCCCGAAGTTCACTGGACGCAACATCCCAGGCTCAACGGTCGCAGTACTATTCCAGAACGTCGGACGCATCGAGGGAATTGCACTGGCGCTGGGATACAGCCTGCACCGCGTTCCACCTACAGCCTGGCAGAATCCGCTGGGACTCGGAGGAAAACGCTCGTGCGCGACACCAGCCGAGTGGAAACGCAAGCTCAAGGCCAAGGCTGAAGAGCTCTATCCAAAGGTCGACGGCATCACGCTGAAGACCGCAGACGCCCTGCTGATTGCACACCACGCAATGGGAGGTGAGAGGTGAAATATCAGTGCGTCAAAAACCCGAACGTCATCGTCGTGATGATCAATCCAGATGCCGAGTTCCGGCTTGGAGAGGTTCGACACAAGGCAGTGGTCTACTTCAGGCGCGGCAAAGTCTTCGTCAGAAGGACCGAGGAATTCCACGCCAAGTTCAAACCATTGAAGGAGTATAAACCATGAGTGACTTTAGCCGCTGAGTGGCGGTGAACCTGCCGGGGGTACATCTCCCTCCTGAGTGGACCTAGTTGGTTCATGGACTTGGATCCCGGCAGGTTGTTTTTCCGCGGCTGAGTGGTCGTGGGATTGAAGGGATGAAACGCGAACGTCAGCGACATCAGACGTGACAGCCGGGAGAGACCGGCAAAACCAACATGATCAAGTACACGATTCTGATAAACGAACACAAGAACCACAACATTGCCATTGGTGCGATGGCCGATGAAAACAAGCCAACCGACCGCGAGAGAATGGCACTGATGATGATCTTCTCAGCGATCAAAGCGGTGGCACTCCACATCGGTGATACTCGCGACATCTCGATGATGGAAGGTGGAGATGCGGTTGTGAAACTCGTCAAAGAAGAACTCAAGAAATCCAACGTCTCTCTTGGAGAATGAGCAATGACCGCACTCGAACGCGCTCGACGCTGGCTCGACGCAGTGCCAGGTGCCATCTCCGGATCTGACGGACACGGGCACACCTACTACGTCACCAACACCCTGATGCATGGGTTCGAGCTGGGGGCCAATCAGGTCCTGGGACTGCTCATCGAATGGAACCGCACCTGCAGTCCTCCCTGGTCCGCCCGAGAGCTCAATCACAAGGTCGAGCAGGCACTGGCCAACGAAGACAAGTACGAGCGTCCCAAGGGTCACATGCTCGAGGATCACAGCGATCCACTGCCACGGGCCAGATTCCCGTCGCCACTGACGCGGACCCTCATCAAGGCAGATTCACCCTCGGCTCCCAAGTCGGGCGTTCCACTGCCCATCCAGGACGGTTGCAGGCAGCTCCTACTGGCAGCATTCGAGCACGGTGAGTGGATCTCGATCTCCGACGCTCACCTGAACGAGGACGGTCGCACTGTCCCCAATGGCTCCGGCTGCGTCATGGAACGGTCGCACTGGCTGGGCAAGCTCGATGCCGTCGAAGGCGATCCAAACAAGATCTGGAACTCCAGCGACAATCCCGGGGCCTACATCCGCATCAACCCGGTGAAGGTCGGAGGAAGCACTGACAACGATGTCACAGTCTACCGACACGCGCTCCTGGAGTTCGATGGCATCCCGATCGAGCAACAATGGAAGGTCATCGTTGAGTCCAGCATCCCAGCGACAGCAGTGGTCCACTCTGGTGGGAAGAGCCTGCATGCCTGGGTGAAGGTCGATGCCCGGGACCGTGTCGAGTATGCTGCACGAGTCTCAGAGCTCCTGAAGGTCCTCGAGTCGTACGGGCCAGACCCAAAGAACAAGAACCCGTCGAGGTTCGCCCGGCTCCCCGGCATGCGACGTGGCCAGGGATTGCAGCACCTGCTCGCGCTCCGCATCGGCGCCAAGAACTGGACCGAGTGGATGGCCCGGAACTCCGACATCGGCACGTCAGAGTACCGCATCAAGGACCTGTTCGATTTCGATCCGGCCAACGACCCAAACGAGCTGATCGGACGGCGCTGGTTGTGCAAGGGACACTCATGCCTCCTGGTCGGTGCGTCGGGTATCGGGAAGTCCACGCTGACCATGATGCTCGTCGTGCTCTGGGCAGTCGGTCGTGCTCCGTTCGGAATCAAGCCCAAGCGTCCGCTCAAGATGCTGGTGGTGCAGGCTGAGAACGACATCGGTGACCTCGCAGAACAGTTCCGCGGCGCCGTCCAGGCTCACCTCCCCAACGACCCGGACATGGCCCGGATGCTCCAGGAGAACGTGGTCTTCGTGCGCGATACAGTACACACAGGCCGACAGTTCGTGGACCGCCTGCAGACGCTCATCGACCGGCACAAGCCCGACATGGTCTGGGTCGATCCCTTGTTGTCCTACATCGGCGATGACCTGTCCGATCAGCGAGTGGCATCTGAGTTCCTCCGCAACTGGCTTGGACCGCTCCTCGAGGCGACCGGCGTGGTGCTCATGGTGGTCCACCACATCCGCAAGCCATCGGCCAACGACAAGCGAACCAGCACCGACCTGCAGTACCTGGCGAGTGGTTCCTCTGAGCTCGTGAACTGGGCCCGTGCGGTCATGTACCTGGAATCACCGGACGAGGGACAGTACCGACTCCGACTCCTCAAACGCGGCTCACGGGCAGAGGCAGTGGACCACGAAGGCAAGACATCGGACTCAATCTGGATCAAGCGCGGAGACAACCATCAGACCTGGACGACATGCCCGGCGCCCGAGGAACCAAAGCAGCAACGAGACGACGTACCTCAGATGACGGTCAGATTCGGCGGCAGTGGAAAACCAAAGGACGACGAAGTGAAAGGGTGGAACCGAGACGAGTACCTCAACAGCATCAGCGGCTGGAGTAGCTACGTGGCCATGGTGTCAGACATCAGCTCCAAGTACCGGCTGACCAAGGAAGAGGCGAAGTCGCGC
>Ga0208644_1000582_pt1 | contig 32083 bp, 38 predicted proteins | sample VirMetDEL_Nov_18_FD_184517 | JGI IMG/M metagenome (GOLD analysis project Ga0208644, IMG submission 184517) | Aqueous microbial communities from the Delaware River and Bay under freshwater to marine salinity gradient to study organic matter... | ecosystem: Environmental > Aquatic > Marine >...
TGTCCGCAGATTCTACAAAAGAATTCCCAACCATCTTGGGTGAGCACTCTACGGGATAAATGTTGTTCAAATTGTTTTTTCATTTTTGTTTGACTTAATGTTTTTATTATTCTATAATTGTGATTGTGGGAACAACCTACATAATTAAATATAAGTTAAACTAAAAAAAAATTAAAGAAATGGGCAAACAAAAATTAACCCCAAGAATGGTGAGAACAATCATTGAATTGTTGCTCGAAGGCAATTTAACACATCAAAAAATTGCAGACAAAATTAATCACAGTCTATTGTCTAACAGAACCAGTCAATTAAGACCAGCTAAAAGAATTGAAAGAAGTATGATTACAAAAATTAATTGTACTTTAAGAAACAAAGCAAAATCAGCTCATCGTTGGACTGATGTTATTGAAGACTATCTTCACGAAAATCCCGAAGCAAGACAAAAACTTGAAGGTGAGCTTGATTTAAATGAAATTTTTAAAACAACAGAACTATGAGTGATTATGTAGTTAAAAGTTATACTTGGTATCCTGATGATTGGACATCAAGTGATGCTGTATTTTCACTATCTCTATGTGAACGAGGTTTGTATAGAGAACTGATTGATTTGGCAATGAGAAATAACAATTCAGTTCAAATGAATATTCCTATTTGGTGGAGAAAGTTTAATTCAACCGTTGAAGAAATTACTGAGACAATTAACAAATTAGAGTTACTTAATTTAATCATCGTTGAAGATGGTTATTTAAGAATCCCGTCTTGTGAAAAGAGATTGGATAAGATACTTTTTGCAAGTGAAAATGGTAAAAAAGGTGGTGCACCAAAAGGAAATTCTAATGCAACTAAACAACTAAACAACCCAAAAACAAGCGAAAATCAAACTCAAATACAAAAGCAAAAGCAAATAAATAAAACAAAAACAAAAGCAAATACAAATAAACAAGAGGTTGATTTGGATAATCAACCCATTGAGTCGTTGGGTTCTGTGGAAACCTTTGGGGTTTCCATCGACACCCAATCTCCTCAAGGGTTTCTACCCAAAGGTTATGTTGATATAACCGATGAGGTTGCTTCCAAAGGATATTCCAAGTTTTTGGAATCGTTCCCTGAAAACAAAAGGAGACATTCTGACGAGAGTTTGGAAATCTGGAATTCTCTATCTCAATCTGACAAGCAGATGTTGTTTAAACATCTCAAATCTCAACTATCCAAGTACAAATTGGAAGGAAAAGAGCAATTCTTCAAGAATAGTGAGAATTATTTGAAAGCTGGTGAATGGAAAGATATGGTTCAACGAAATAACACAAATAAGTCAAAATCCCTATCTGGCAAATATTTGAATAAACCTGGTATGATTGATTACAATTTCTATTCGTTCTACCATACCCAATTGGGGATATTCAAAACAATTGAGGAATCTATGAAAGACTTTAAAGCACTTCCAACGAAAGAACAGAATGAGTGGGAAGAACTATACCTTGATATCCAAAATGAGCGCTTAACTAAACTCCAACAACAAACAAACTGATTAGAATGGTTAAAATACTTGCAGAAACACACCAAATTTCAATTATCGGGTATGGATTGGTAGTGGATATCCACCCGAGCGATTTTAATCGATTTAAAGAGAATTTAGAGGAGTTCAGATATTCAAAGAGCGACCCCAATAAAATTGTGGAGCGAAGACAATTGAAGGTTGAAGATTTGGACAGAGTACATTTGAATTGTTTGTATTGGTATTTGAAAACAAATCACAGACCGAGATATAACGATTTGGATAGATGGCACCTTGATGTTGAAAAGATTTATTTATCTTGTGACTACAGGGTAAGGACGATTGACCGGGAAATTGAATAAATAATTCCCCCCAAAATTTTAGAGGGGGGAAAATATTTTTTTTATTTTGAAAAAAAAAATAATTTTTTTTCCTGAATTTTTTGGTGAATTTTTTCGTGAATTTTTTGGGTGCTCAAAAAGATGAGCAGTGGCTAAGTGCCCATTTGGGCACTGGCTAACTGCTTAACAAAGTAAGCAGCGCATAACAAATTGGACGGGGGTAATTGTTGATAACTTGTTGATAACTTTTTATTAAAAAAAAATCAAAAAAAAGTTGGTTTAATAGAATAGTCTTTGTATATTTGAAGTATGAAAACAGAAACACAAATCCCCACTATTGAGGTACCTGAAGGGTATTCAATTACCGACTTTGTTAAGTTGGTATCCACTTATTTAGACAAGAACTACGGCTCGCATTTATTTGAAAGGTTCCAGCAAGAAATAAAAGATAACTTGCAGAAACTTGACAATAAATAATTTGAAATATCAAAATCTTTTATTTATCTTTTAACTAACAAAAACAAAAACAAAAAAAACACTTATGAAAAACTTTGTAAAAATCATCATCGCACTTGGTAAGAAATACGGACATAATAGTCCCGAACAAATGCGGGCTTGGGGTTGTGAAACACAAGAACAATTAGACACCTACGCTGAAATCTTTTTGGGTTCTAACTATGTAAAAAATCTTTCAAAATAATTTGGCAGTATAAAATATTTGACTTATCTTTGAACTAACAAAAACAAAAAACACTATTATGAAATACACAGAAATTGAACTAACAGAACCCATCGTAAAGATGTTGGCACACGCTTACCGCACAAATGACAGGAGCAAGGACATTTATCTTAACTTTATGAACAAGTACTATGACGAGATTGAAGCCGAAGGCAGTATCTCCTGGTACGAAGATGAATACGATAACTTTTTCTATACCATCTGCGACTTAGACGAAGAACTAAATAAAAAATAACAAAAACAAAAAACAAAAAACACTAATATGAAAAACACATTAACAAAAAACGAACTACAAAAACTGGCAGTTATTTTTGATAACTCCACCACTTCACCCTTTAATCTGTTATCTTTGATGATTGAAATGCATACCCTTGGCATAAGGGCACAGGAAACAGATAACAACTGGACCTACTGGCATCAATATGTTAAACCACAAATTGACCAAGCGTTGGTTGTCAAAACATACGATGGAAGCAAAACTCCCAGATACAGCGCCTGGCTTGAAACAAAGTTAAACCAGTTCGCACAAGAAATTATACAACCCTGGTTTATAGAAACCTTTAAAGTAGTCAGTGATAAAATAACCACAGCAGGATATGACTATGACGAAGATAGTTGTGTTGACTTTAGAGACTATGTAGGGGCTATTCAGGATATTCTTATTGATGACCTCCTATCAGAAGAAACAACCTATCTTAATACCTTTTTCTTTTTCGGTATTGAAGTAAACGAACAATAAAAAAATACTAATATGAAATATACAGAAACAGAACCCACAACTAAACCCGAATACTACTACAGAAATAAAAATGGGCTACTATCTAAATACTATACCAACTGTCTTTATAGTAACACAGAAATAGAAAAAGACTACTGGTATAAAAAGTATATTATACTACTATCTAAACTACAAGAAGATGAAACCTATTAAACTATATGATACCTCTATCCAACCTAAAAATGGACCTGGAACTGTAGCACCACGACTAATAGGACACTCCCCCAGACCTGAACCAGAAAAAAAGATACCAAAGTTTAAAAATAAACCAAAAATAGAAAGACCTGTGGGTAACCCTGAAGGTGGTAAAGATATCTTTGACTTTGTATTCGTCTGTTTCATCGTATATCTCCTACTAATACCACTGTTATACTAAAAAAAGGGGGGTATAACTATACACAGAATAAGGTTATAACAATATACAAAATAAGGTTATAACTATACAGGGAAGGGGGGTTGGAGGCTGTGAACCCACGCAACTCCTACCCCACCTCTCGCGTATGACAATTTGTCAGTGTCAATCTGTCAGTGTTAATAATAAACCCCTAATTGTGGATAACTTTTTCTTTTGTGTATAATTTGTGGATAAATTTAAGGGGGGGATAACTGGATTTTGCAGTGAAAAAAGTGGGGGGAGGGGTAAGGCATCCTTCTCCGCAAAATATAATATCTCTCGAGCCTGATATAGGGGGGATAAATCCCCCCAATTTTTAAGGTGTGTATTAAAGGGTGGTTAATAGGTTATCGAACCAGAAATCCAAGTCGTAGTATCTACTATTTGTTCCTTTATCACCTTGTTTTTTAGTTCTTTTAGTTTTTCCGCACTATCGGCATTGTATAAATGTTGTTCCATAAATCAATTTAATAAATTTTTATTTGACCAGTTAAAGATTGTTTCGGATATGAAATCAGATTTTTCAATTTCATCAAAATCAATTGCTAATCTATCGCAGAATTCTTCAAATATTTGTATTGGGGATATTTCAGAAATTTCTTCAAAAATCTCTTCGAGTTCCTCATAGATATCTTCTTCTAATTCAAATTTTAGATTATCTAACCAGTTGGATATTTCAGGTTGAGGTTGAATCAAATGTAGATAAAATTTCTCATCAAATTCAAAATGGTACAAATAACCTGATGGTAGGTTTTCCAAGTAGAAAAAAGAATTTCCAAATTCCTTTTCAAGCCAGGCCTCATACGCCTGACAGTGCAAGTTTTGTTCAAGAGATATTCTTCCCTGATGATATAGGTGAAGAATTTCAGATAATTCGTTTTGTGTTAATTCAATATTTTTCATTTTAATCTTTTTTTGCTAATTTCCAAATATATCCGCCCCTACTTTGAAACTTGGTACGGTTATAAGTTCTCATAATATCCCCCGATTCAACTCCAGTCGCTCGTGATGCTTCATCTCTATTTTTCCAACAACCAATAAGATTGTCTTCCAAATCATAGGCACATACCAACCACTCTTCAAGTTCTTCACCATTTAATCTTTTCTTGCTAAACTCTGCGTATTTCTCATTTAGTTCAAACCCTATGTAGTTTCTATTTGTGTCTCTACAAGGCAAACCTGTTGTCCCAATACCACTAAAGACATCAAGAACAACATCACCTTCATCTGTTAAAAAGTTAATAAAGTATTCTGGTAGTTTTCTATTAAAGGGTGCTGGATGTCTAATGGTATTGTCTCTTTCTGTTGAGGCTGTTGGAAATCTAAATACATTATCAGGTCTAACTTTATCAGGGAGTTTAACAATATCCTTCTTATCGCTTCTTGCACCATCTTTTATTATTCCGTGCCCTTTTATATTCCAGGGGTATTTTGCTCTATCACTTGTTGCTTTAGATTGTTCTTCCATCACCCTTTCCATATAAAACTTTAACTCCTTTTGGTTTTTAACAAAATGGAATATAAACTCTGTATTGTTTCTAAATCTTTTTGGTGAGCCATTGGGAATGCCGTTTAATTTATGCCAAATATAAGTGTCATAAAACTTTAGTTTGGTTTCCTTCTGTGAGCGATGTATTAGTTCAAAGATATATGGATTTCTCAATCCATTTGAGCAATTATCGTTAATGTTAAGTATGAAACTACCACTTGGTTTAAGAACCCTGTGTATTTCAACAAATAATGGTAATAACCAATCAACATATTCTTTTGGTTTTTTTATTGATATATTTTTTCCGTAGTTAACAATATCTGCGTATGGAGGACTTGTTACCACTAAATCAACAGAATTATCTGGTAAGTCCTTAATCAATTCAAAACAATCCCCTGTTCTAATATCTATCATCTATACAAAGATAAGAACTATTTATAAAAGGACAAATAAATTATCAAAATTTAATAATTATGACAAAAGACAAATGGTATTCAATTATCCGTCACACATTAACCTTCGTTGGTGGTATCTTGGTGATGAAGGGCACAATAGATGAAAGTGTCGCAGAACAAATAATCTCTGGTATAATGACTTTAACAGGTCTTATTTGGGGTCAAGTTGATAAAAAATAAAATATTGATATATTTATAATAGGAGCCTGTTAGTTTTTCTTATTATTTCAAGCGACATCTATTTCTCTGTAATTTGGCTCCTATTTTTTTTTACCCCAGCTGCGTTTCAGTGGCTGGGGTTTTATAAAACCTTATAATCTATGGATAGTGAAGATTTGATAAAACAATATTTTAAATTGAATGCTGATGAAAAAGATGTATTATTAGGTCAGATAGTCAGAAGATATTTTGATTTAAATCTTAACAGAGGATTTTCTATTGAACAAATTTGTAATGCTATTGATGGGATAATAGAACAAGCCAATAAAGATGAAAATTATGAATGGAGTCAGGCTTTTCTTGATATAAAACTTGAAATTATTAAAGTTATAGAAAAATATAATGGGTTGTAATTGTGGAAATAAGAAAAAGGTTATTAATAATTTGAATTCACCTGTTCATCTTGAACAAGCAAAAATAAGCTTTCAAGAGGTAAATTCCAAAGAAATTTCAGAATTGGATGATTTTGATAAAATGGAAATAAATAGGATATATTTATCATTATATCCAAATTCAAATGGCATTCCAAGTTTGGAAGGTCAGATAAGAGATATAAAAGACGCATTAGAAATATATGATAGAAGATATAGAATATCCAGAAATAAAGTATCCTAAAGGAGGAGCTGGAAAAAAAGCAGAAGATAGATTTCCTGAAAATTGGAAAGAAATTATAATTGACTTGGGAAAACAAGGTAAACATCTATCAGCAATCTGGATTGCTTTAAGAATTTGCAAAGATACTCACTATGAGTTATTGAAAAGAAATGAAGAATATGATGCAACCTACCAGGAATATCTGAAGTATTGTGAAGATTGGTGGTTTGAACAAGCAAGAGAATCTATAGTTATGGGAAAATCTAAAATGTTTAACCAACATCTATGGACAAATGTAATGAAAAATAAGTTCAGAGAGAATTGGAAAGACGAATCACAGTTGGATGTTACTACCAACGGCGAAAAAATAGTTAATGCTGAGCCAATTAAAATCGAAATTATTCGTTCCGAAAAAAATGGAGATTAATGGCTACAGTAAAAACTACTGTTATTTTTGATGAAATTCTTAAATCCGATGAGCTTGGAAAGAGAATTGTCATTGCTCAAGGTGGTGCTCGTTCAGGAAAAACATTTAACATTTTAATTTATTGGATTTACCGTTTATTACAAGAGAATGGCAAAACTTTATCTATTGTTAGAAAAAGTTTGCCGTCTCTTAAAAATTCTGTGCTCAAAGATTTATTTGAGGTATTGGAATTATTTGGTGTATATGACCCAGCAAATCTTCATAAACAAGATGGTTGGTATAGATTGGGAAATAATGTAATTAATTGGTTTTCTGTTGACGAGCCACAAAAATTAAGAGGTTCAAAAAGAAATTATTTATATTGTAACGAAGCAAATGAATTGCGAATAGAAGATTGGAACCAATTAATTTTTAGAACAAGTGATAAAGTAATTTTGGACTTTAACCCATCTGAAATTAATAGTTGGGTATATGACTTGGAAAAAAGGGAAGATAGTTTTTTCTTTCAAAGTACTTGGAGAGATAATCCGTTTATTGAAAAATCAATTGTAGACGAATTGGAAGCACTTAAAGATAAAGATGATAACTTATATCGTGTTTATGCTTTGGGTGAAAGAGGCACACCACAACAACTTGTATTCAATAAATTTTATCAGATAGATAAAGTACCACCATCTTCTAAATTATTAGCAAGAGGAATTGACTGGGGTTTCAATTCACCAACTGCATTGGTTGAAGTGTATAAAGAAGATGATAATTTATACATAAATGAGAAATTATATGTTCGTGGTATGACAGTTCCTGACATTATTAGCAGAATGGAGACTTTTAAAATTGATAAAACTGATACAATTTGGGCGGATTCTGCTCTTCCACAGAATATTGAAGAGTTAAGAAGGTCTCGTTGGAATGTAAAACCTGTTAAAAAGAAGCCAATTATGCACGGATTAGACTTAATTCGTAGACATAAAATTTATATTACCAAAAATTCACATAATATTATTAATGAATTCTCTACTTATAAGTATAAAGAAGACAAAGATGGTCAATTATTAGATGTGCCAGAGGACGAAAATAACCACGCAATCGACGCATTACGCTATGTATTGGAGTCAGAACTAACAAAACGAACAGGAAAAATAACGATTTTATGATAAAAATTACATTAGATGAAGATGTTGTTGAGGTTAAAGATTATATGTCCATATCTCAATACCAAAAGTTTGTAATAAACGAAGAACTTTATAAAAAAAATCCAGCAGAATTGCTGTCTTTATGGTTAAATGTTCCAATGAATCAGATTAAAGATTTGCCGTTGGAAGAGGTAAAGTTTGTTGAAAACTATTTAACACAGGAAATTACCAAAGAATTTAACGAAGATAAATTATATGAGAGTTTTGAATTTGATGGTGTTGAATATGGATTGGAAAATGACTGGTCAAAATTGGCTTGGGGAGCTTGGGTAGATTTTCAGGTTTTATGTGCTGATAATATTCAGGGAAATATTCATCAGTTGATGGCAATTTTATATCGTCCAATTATATCAAGAGATAAAAGGGGAAAATATAAAATAGCACCATATAAGGCAGCAGAAATTCAGGATAGAGCAGATTTATTCTTAAAATTACCAATTCACTATTGGTTTGGCGCCGCTAATTTTTTTTTTCTAACATCAATAATATACACCAACAATATAAAGAATTCTTTGAACTTGACGATGTCAGTAAACAACAAGGCGATGATGGGGTACAAGATACTACCAAGTTGGATAAAACGCAAAATATCATCAGATTTTATTTTGCCGTTACATTTCAATTGGCAAAAGAAGATATTACCAGGTTTGAGCAAATGGATGAAGTAAATGTATATTTAGCTTTAAATGCGGCTTCTTTATTAAAAGAGAGACGAATTAAAGAAGAGGAGGAACTAAAAAAACTCCAACAAAAAAGTAAAAGAAAATAATGCTACAATATATTTCATATCATAGAATAATTGATTTATTTGAACAATATCAGAAATCGCAAGAAGGAATTGGCTTAAATAGTTTTGGGCACGGAAATCTTGTGATGTTCGGTCAAACAGATTCTGGAATGACTCCAACATATCCTATGATGTTTGTTACGCCACAAGCTGTGGAATATTTGGAAAATACAACCAATTGGACAATCCAAATATTATTTGCTGATAGAATTAATGATGATATGTCAAATGAAATTGATGTAATTTCTGATATGTCAATTCAATCCAAAAGATTTGTTTCTTATATCAAAAGAGGATTTGACCAGACTCCACCACTTTACAATTATATGGATTGTAATTTGCCAGTTACATCTATTCCATTTTTGGAAAGATTTAATGACTATGTTGGAGGAATTGCTTTAACTGTTGTATTGCAGGTATTTGAAGATATTAATGCTTGTGATTATTATGATTTTGATGTATCCCCAACTCAAACTCCAAGTAGCACTCCAACCCCAACACCAACACCAACAAATGCCGTTTTAAATATTGTTTCTTATGTTGACCCAGGCTCAATTGATGTGAGATTTGAAGGACATCTTAATCATACAATTAACGACAATATCAATCTAACAATTGAACAAATACTTGATATAACAACTGGTGGTACTTATACAGCTTTAACAGGATTAACAATACCATCAGGTTCCATTTCAGGTTCAAGTTCAGTTTATTTAGCAGATGCTAATTTTGATGCTTTATCAAGAACAAGCACATTTGGAATTACGGGAGCAACAATTGATGTTACTCCAACAACTGTTTTTGCCACTCCTACACCAACACCAGGATTTACACCAACACCAACATCTACGCCAACTCAAACAGCAACGAGCACTCCTACACCCACACCTACTAACACACCAACTCAAACACAAACACCAACGCCTTCTACATCGATGGGTGCCACACCAACGCAAACACCTTCTAATACCCCAACTGAAACTCCAACAGCAACTCCAACCAATACAGCGACACCAACAACTACGCAAACACCTACAAACACTTCAACACCAACTAATACTTCAACACCTACAAACACTTCAACACCAACGACAACGGCAACACCTACCAATACTTCAACACCAACTAATACACCAACTCCATCTTCAACCACTTTACCGTCAGGAACAACAGAAGCAAATAATTATTTAAATGCTGTCGTTAGTGCTGGAGGAACTTTATCTGAAACAATTTCAGCGGCAACTATAACATTATTTACAACACTTGTATCAAATAATCTTTGGGATAAGCTTACACAATTCTATCCTTTATTAGGAGGTATTGGAGCCTCTACAGCAATTGAAGGAAAATCTGCAACCTCAAAGATTACCTGGAATGGTGGAATGACATTTAGTTCTTTAGGTGCAAAATCAAACGGAACAAATGCATATGGAGAAATTGATTACAACGATAATACTTTAGGAACTACTAATTCTTATCACCATTCGTTCTATTCAAACCAAGCAACTGCTGCAGACGCAGGATATTCTTTGGGTGTATCTCAAGGAGGTCATCAAAATGCTTTGTATATTTTTGATAATACATCAAGTTTGGCGGGTGGAAGAATTCAAACAAGTGGAACCTCTATGTTCTCAACCGCATTGGCAAATAGTTTGGGATATTTTATTCAACAAAGAAATAACGCAACTGACCAAAGAGTATACAAAAATGCAGTTGATATTACTAATGGTGGAAATGCGGTTGCATCAAGTGGAAGACCAAATGCTAATTTGTGGGTATTTGCTCGTAATCCACTTGGTAACTATACAAATAAACGATGTGCGTTTATCACAATTGGTTCTACTCTTTCTGCGGGTGATAGAACAAATCTACAAAATGCGGTTCACACATTTAACACAACATTAGGACGAAATTACTAAAAATGGACCCAGAAATATTAGCACAAATTAGTGAAATTTTTAGACAGGCTGTATTTGAATCTTATAGTCAAAGAAGAGCTATACGTTCTTATGATGGAAGACAAAAAACAATTGGTGGCTCAAAAGTTTTTGGAAATGCAATTGCCACAGGAAAACTCGCTAATAGTTATACCGCAGAATGGATTACCCCAATTGATGGTGGACAACCTCAATTAGAAATTTCACCCCCACTTGGTTCAGAAGAATGGTACTATGCTTATTTTGTAGAAAATGGAAGACTGCCTTCGATTGGAAGAATGCCTCCTTTAAATAAAATATCAAAATGGGCACAAGCAAAATATCAAGCAGGTGGTTTATTTTGGAGAAATGAAAAAGGAAAATTCACAAAAGCACCATCTCCATTACAGAGAGTTTTTGCTTACGCTAAATCAATTGAAAAATATGGTTTTGCGGGATATCCATTTATTGATAAAGCAATTGACATTGCGTTACCACGAATAATTGAACAATTGGGAGATGAGGCCGCTCAATATTTCCAAAATCAAATAAATAATATACCAAGCCAATGAGTATTAATATAGTTCATCAACCACCTTCATTTCAACCAGTTTTAACAAATGGGTTGTTTTATACACTTTCTGCTGATACAACAACCAAATATAAATTTAGATATACCTATGATATCTATGTTGAAAATCAATTAATTTTTCAGGGAAAATCTACACCAAATCCTTATGATTTGGGAGTAATTGATATATCAAGAATTCTTAAAACCTATTGTGAAAATAATCCAATTGCTGTGTGGGATACAACCCCTATTTATACACATCAAACTTTTCCATTTAGCCGTCCCTATTTAGATGAGGTCATTAATTATCAAACTTATTTTGGATATGAATATTCTGACACCTCAACTGGAGATGTTACTGGTTTTACTGGTAACGGAAATGTAGTTGGGGGACCTGGTGTTGAAACACCATTAAAGAAAACATTCCATTCAACTATGGGTGTTAATCCAAGAGCAACTCAACAGGATTTTGATATGAGTCCATTTGTTTTGTCAGGAGCACCTGTTGGTACAAATCCAACAACAACTGGTTTATTCTTAACCAACTCTCCAAGAACAAGAGATATACAGGAAACAGAATGGTATACATTGGCATTTACCAATTATTATTTAGATACCGAAACTCTATCAGAGCCATATTATGTTGAATATAATTTTTATGACGAAGATGGTATATTTTTAGCTACTCAAAGAATAGATAATATTCTAACAAATGGTGGAGGTCCAAGAGCAGATTGTTTAGATGTTTATCCTGCATTACCTTTAATCATACCTTCAGGTGGTACAAACTATAATACCCTTTATGTAGGTGCTGGTGTTAAAAATATTGAGGATATTATGCCAGCAAATACAAAACAATATACGGTTCAATTGTTTGGAAAATTCACAGGTGAGACATCACCAATTCAACCCACTCCCACTCCTACGCCTACACCATCGCAAACACCAACATTCTGTTCTTGTGAAGAATATGAGGTAGTTAATCCATCTTTGGAAGCACAAGCAATTTTATATTATAGAGATTGTTTTAATGTTCCACAAGTTTTGGTAGTTAACCCTGGTGAAACCTTCTATGTTTGTATATGTAATTTGGGTGATTATACAGTCTCTGGTGTATTAAATGTTACTCATCAGGGTTCTTGTCTACCACCTGTTTGTATTTGTACCAGCTTTGAAATTTACAATACTGGAGATGAATCACAATTATATGTTCAGTGGTTTGATTGTGATTCTATTCAACAGAATACCTTACTTGACCCTGGATTGGGAATGTCCATTTGTGCTTGTTATGGAACCGTTAGTGCTTCAGGTTCGACATATTCAATTGTTGATACAGGACCTTGTGGCGGAGCAACTCCAACACCAACACCAACTCCAAGTTCAACACCTGAATGTTTACCAGAACTCATCTATGAGTGTACAGGACTATGTGTAGGTGGTGAGTGCTTCTGTGATAATCCAACTCCAACTTATATCTATATGGCACCTGGTGATTTACCAAGTGATATTGGTAAGACAATATACGCTGATTGTGGATTGACCACGCCTTGGTATGGAGACTATGAATATGGTGGACAAATCTACACAGCATCACCAATTGTAAATTATTGTACACCTGGACAACCTTGTTAATAAATTGACTAATAAATTAAATATATGAGCGTAGCACCACAACCAGTTCCTGATACCTATTCGGTTGGAGTATGCACAGGATATACACCAGTGAGTGAAATATTCACATTCAATATTGAGAAAAATACTTGTAGAGCAGGTGATGATATTCAAAGACAATTGATGTGGAAAAATAGATACGGACACTACGATTATTATACCTTCAAAGCAGGAAAGGCTGAAGGATTGGCAATTGAGCGTCAGTCCTATAAATCTTGGCAAAATGATTGGGGTTCAGATAATCCATCTGTTCAACAATATGCAAGAGGAATTACAGATTTTCAGGTAAGTATGGTTCAAACAAATATAATAAATTCAGGATTTTTAAATCAACCTGACTTTATGTATTTGCAAGAATTATACACAGCAGATGAGGTATATGAAATTAGAACCGATGGAGGATTAAGTCCAATAAATATTTTATCATCTGAATTTGTAATTAAAAATAGAGGTAATAGAGAAATTACAAATATTGAATTAACTTATGTTTATTCTAATAACTTGAGTTTATTGTATAGATAATGGATACAGAATTACTTGTTAATTTAAATAACCAATGGCAACTAATTGATTTGTATGAGGGAATTCCAATTACGGTTATGATTCAGGAAATGGATTTAACCGCATTGGATGAAAGAAAATCATATTATTCAAAACAATTTGTTGTTCCAAATACATCAAATAATGCCATTATTTTTGAGCATTATTTTGAGGTAAATGGAATTGATTTTAACCCTCTAACAAAGATTGAATGTGTGGTTCAATATAGGGGTGTTGATATTTTTGTTGGATTTTTAAGATTACAAGCAGTCATAGAAAACCCCAATTATACTGACTATGAGCTATACATTATGGGCTCGGTTGGTGATTTTGCTTCAGAAATCCGTGATTTAACCCTTCAGGATTTAAGATGGGATGACTTACAACACGAGTTAAGTTATAGTGCAATCACTCAATCCTGGTATGCAGATTCAACAGAAGTGAATGGATTGTTTGGGGGTAAAATAATATATCCTCTTATCAATTATGGATTGCCATATCAATCAAATGGAGACCCTGTTTTTACATATACATTTGGTGAGACATTTTCATTTGACCAAGCATCAAATCCTGTCCCTGAAAATACATTTAAACCAGCTGTTAGACTTAAAGAAATCATCAATAGGATTTTTGAAAAAACAAATTATACAGTATCATCAGAGTTTTTTGAAACAGAAAACTTTAAAGCCATTTATACTGATACTTTTCAAAATGGACAATTAGGAGTTACTGTAGCATCAGCCGTAACAAATCAAAATATTTTTAGAGTTTATACAAGAAATCAAATATTATGGGAAAAAGCAACAGGACAAAAAGATTTTCTGTGTAATACTTTGGGATTAGATGGGTATGACCCATTAAACAATTTTGTTTTGGGTACAACTTACAATTATGCAAACCCTTCAAACCAAAGAACAGCAGGTTATTTTATAGCTCCTTATACTGGTCAATACGGATTTAATGTTAAGTTCAATTATGATGATGGGGGAACCTGTGGAGGAAATATAAAATTCCAATTGGTTATGAGAAAATCAACCAATTTGGCAGGATTACAAAATGGACCGATAATAGCATCATCTCAACAATATGAATTACCAACTTGTGGAGCAGTTGAAAATATAAATTGGTTTCCACAAGCAACATTATCTCCTGGTGAATATGTTAAAGTTTATATCTTAATTAATCAAAATAATAATAACAAAGCCAATTTAAGAATATTACCATATTCAAATTATGGTATTACAACTCCTGCTCCGATGTGGGATTTATATGAATCGCCCGAATTACAGGGCACACAAATTGTTGATTTGAGTTTGGGATTTCAACAAATAAATTGTATAGATTTTTTGAAGGCTCTAATCACAATGTTCAATCTTGTTGTGGTTCAGGATGAGGTAAATAAAACAATAATAATTGAACCATTTAACTGGTATTTTAATGAAGCGGATAGACAAGAAAAAGACTGGACTCAAAGACAAGATTTATTATCATCTTATAGAACTGAACCACTTTCATTTGATTTACCTAAAGAGATTAATTGGACATATACTAAAGGCTCTGAAGAATATTTAAATAAATTATTTGAAGATAAAAATGCCTACAATTATGGGAGGTATAAATATGTTTCAAACAATAATATTTTAATTGGAGAACAAACTTATGAGTTACCATTTGCTGCCACTCCAACAACCGTTGTTAATGGTTCTGATAACTTTATTATGCCTGCGGTTTATAGAGAAATTGACGGAACAAATCTACAACCATATTCCAACAAACCACATTTATTTTATTGGGTAGGAAATAGATATGCTTATCTTGACCAATATAAGAATTTTCCAGGGTATTGGTATTTAACATCTGGTACAACACCAGTTGAACAAACAACTTATCCTTGTGTATCTCATTTAAGTTCGTTGGATATCTACTTAACAAGTCTTGTATCTGATTTAAATTTCCAATCCACATTTGATTTTTTTGGTAATTACAATACTCAAATTCCCCAATTTACACAATACAATTTGTATAATTCTTATTGGAAGGATTATATTGATAATAACTTTTCACCAGAAACCAGAAGATTAAATGGAAGATTTATTTTAAAACCTGATGATATTTATGATATAAGTTTAACAGATAAGATATTTGTTAAAGATAGTTTTTGGAGAATTGAAAAGATTACTGAAGCAAGTTTAAATGAATACAAATCTACAGAAGTATCATTAATAAAAGAAAGAACTGGTTATTATAAAATAGTTCAACCAGGTCCTTATTATGGTATTAGTCCAAATGCCCCCTATCCAGGAACAATAATCACAGGAAGCACAAATATAGATTGTTATACAGGTACAACCGCATATCCTGTCTGTCAGTCATTATCTGCGACAGGGACAGTACTTTCTATATCCTCTGTTGTTTTGGCTCCTAATATCCTTGTTTATGGGGATTATGGAACCTATGTGGCACCACTTCCATTGGGGACATTTATCAAATCGATATCTGGCGGAGATACTTATGTGGTAATAAATAATATTGGGGAAATAATACCCTATAACTGTTAACGATGGCAAATAAAACAATTGGTTTAACTATACAACTTAATGGTGTTACTGGCACCGTTAAAGATATTCAAACTCTTGAAAATGAAATTAAAAAAGCCAGACAAGACCTTAAACAACTTGAAATTGGTTCTGATTTATTTAATCAATTATCAAAAGAAATTGGTTTGGCTGAAACTCAATTATTATCTTTAATTCAATCAACCAAACGATTAACAAGAGAAAGAGAAATTGAAGGTATTGGAAAACTTGGACAAGGTATTGCGTCGTCTTTTGCTGCCGCTCAATCAGCGGTTGCTTTGTTTGGAACTGAAAGTGAAGAGGTAACAAGAGCCGCAACTGCGGCACAAAACTTATTAACATTGGCATTATCTGCAAGAGGTATTGCTGAGGTTAAATTGGGTGCTGAATTGGTTGCAAGGACAATTGCACAAAGAGCATTAACAGCTGCTGAATTAACTGAAATTAAAGTTCTTCAAAGATTATTTGCCGTAATAGCTGCAAATCCATATACAGCATTATTGGTTGTATTAGGCTCATTGGTTGCTGCGTATGCTGCTTTTGGAGATAGTGAAGAAGAGGTTACAGAAAAAACAAAAACTCTTAATGAGGTAATGGCGGAAAATAATGTAGAGGCTCAAACTACAATTACAAAATTACAAATATTACAAAAACTATACGATTCAGAAACCACTACATTAGAAGCTAAAGCCGCCGCTCTAAATGAAATTAATAAACTTTTACCAGGTATTAATAAATTACAAGGAGACGATACAAAGATTCAACAAATTAGAAATACAGCAATTGAAATTGAAATTGAATTAATAAAAGAAAGAGCAGCTCTCAAAGCTTTAGAATCTGTTTATACTTCCCAACTTGAACAAGCTCTTAAAGAAGAAAATAAGAAAAGAGAAAAAAGGATAGAGTTATTAAGTGAGGAAACCCTTTTAGAAAAAACAAAAGCAATTTTGGCAAAACTTTATTATGGTTATGAATTAAAAAATCAGGCGGTAATAAGAAATCAAAAAGAAATAAATGACTTAAAACAAGAAACCGTTGTTACTGATGAACAAATTACTGAGCAAACTGCAAAAGTATTAGAGTTACAAGGTCAGTTAGATGCTTTATTAAAACCATATACAACTAAAAAAGGAAAAGCATTAAAAGAAGAAAAGGCTAATTATAGTGCTTTGCGTGAAGAACTTGAAAAACTTATTGAACTTGAAAATGAAAGATTACTTATTCAATTTAAATTAGGTGGATTTGAAGCATTTATTATTAATGAATTAGAGCAACGAACCAAAAAAACTGAAGACCTCGTTGAGTCGACAAACAAATTAAAAACCGCTCAAGAATTATTAAAAGAAATTAATGATAAAATTGTTGGTCAGAAAGATGATATTGGGAAATATTATAATGATATTTTAACAGGTGTAAAAAATACAACTGACGCTATAAATAAATTAACAACCACAGGAGATGTTCGAAATGCTCAAATCTTTGCCTTTTTAAATGCATTTAAACAACAAGTATTGGGCATATCAACAATTGAAGGTTTAGCTGATGAGTATAAAAATGAATTTCGTCAAATAGCTTTTCTTGTTGAAAATAATGTAAAAATATTAGAAAAGGTTTTTAAGATTTCACCAGAATTTCCTGTAGAAGAATGGGAGAAAGCAGTAATAAATTTTGCATTGAAGACGGGTGATTTGCTTAGCGACCCATTACAAAGAACATCAGATGAGTTAATTTCAATTCTTATAAATTCTGAAACAGAATATAACAATATAAAAGATAAATTTTTAACAACATTTTTAGAAAAAGAAAAAGCGGCAAAGGCTGCGACTTTTCAAACTTTGGAAGATGAAAAAAACAAATATAAAGAAGGAACCAAAGAAAGACTTAAAGCTCAAGAGGAAATTGATAAAGCAGAAGAAAGTATTAGAAAAACTGGTGAAAAACTTTTTGAAACTTTATACAAAAATACAGTTGAATTTCAAAAAATGAAAGCTGCGGTGGCAGATGTCTCAAAAGAGGTTACGGATTTAAATGAAAAATTAAAAGAACAACAACCTGAAGCATTATTGGGTTATATTGTTGATAATGCTGCTGAGTTTGCAAAACAATATAGAGGATTTTTTAAAGATGTTACTATTGATAGAGAATTATTATCAGATTTGAATGAAAAACTTGCAAGAAAAGATTTTTCAACTGATAAAAAATATGCTAAATTATTATCTCAATTACAATCGAAATTAGATGCAGAGCTTACATTTATTGATTCAGAAGGTAATGTAAAAAGAATTGATATTACAAGACTTTCGTATGAAGAAAGACTCGCATTACTTGCTAAATTTTTAGAAGCAGAAGTAGATTTGATAGAAGACGCTGAAGCTAAAAAACAAAAGAAAAGAAAAAAAACTCAAGATGCTTGGGTTGAGGGACTTAAAGTATTTGCAGATGCTATTGCTCAAATTGCTTCACTTGAAGCCCAATATACTCAATTAAGATTAGATAAATTGGAGCAGGAATATAATAAAACTTTAAATAATATTATTGGTGATAGTGAAGAGGCGTCAAAGAAAAGATTAGATTTGGAAAAAGAATATCAAGCAGAAAAAGCGGCTATTGAAAAAGCAGCATTAATTAAGAGTTTGAAATTACAATTATTACAAACAACTGCTGATGTTGCTCAAGCAATTGCTTCCAATCTTGAAAACCCTGTTGTTGCTGCCATCGCAGGAATTGCTGGAGCATTCCAATTGGATATTATTAGAAGACAATTACAACTTGCACAAGCCGCTGCTGGTGGTATGTTAGTTAAGGGTAGAAGACACGAATACGGAGGTGTTAGAGCAAGTGGAGGACTTGAATTGGAGGGTGGTGAGGCAATCATCAATAGAGTTGCTACAATCAATTACCAGGGACTTTTAAGTTCAATAAATCAAAGTGGTGGGGGACAGGCTTTGGTAGCCAACGCATCCAATTCTCTTATGGAAGAAAGATTGATGCAAGCCATAGCCAAACAAAGACAAGAACCAATTAGAGCTTATGTATTAAGTTCTGAAATACAAAATGCACAAGCTATAAATAAACGACTCAGTGAATTAAGTACTTTATAATGTATAAAATAATAGAATTAGATATTGATGGAGAATTAACGGGGGATACTCGAATAGAAGAAATCGCCTTGACGAGCCTACCTGCGATTGAGCAAGGGTTCATATATTTTGCAAAAGAACAATCTTTTATTGTTCCTCAATCTGTTGCAGCAAATGCCTGCAAAGTTAAGAAATATAAAGAAGAAAATGGTTCATCTTGTGGAACTCAAGTTGGTTGGACAAGAGCATCTCAATTATGTGATAGAAAACCAATCTCATTAGAAACCGTTAAAAGAATGTATTCTTATTTTTCAAGACATAAAGTTGATTTGGAGACATCTAAAGATTATGAAACTCTTTGCGGAAAACAAATGTGGGATGCTTGGGGTGGTGATGAAGGTTATAAATGGGCAAAAAGTATATTAGATAGATACGAAGATTTAAGTGCTGAAGTAGAAGAATTTATTGAGAAAAGAGCTGATGAAACCAAAGATGATTATCTTGCCAGATGTATTGCTTACCATATAAAAGAAAAAGGTTGGAAAGAAGACCAAGCAACTGCTGTTTGTTATAAACAAATGGAAGAGGCTTTTACAATTGGATTGAAAGTTTCATTTGACTATGATAAAGTATTAACAACAGCACGAGGAGTTGGGTTATTATTACACGAATTAAATACAAAATCTGATGTTTATATTGTTTCAGCAAGACACAATAAAAAAGCAATTGAAAATTGGGCTGAAAAATATGGTATTCACTCATCAAAAATATTTGCAACTGGTTCAAACAAACAAAAAGTTAGAAAGATAAAACAACTCAATATTCAAAAACATTATGACGATAACGAAGATGTAATTGAAGAATTGGGAAGAGTTGGTGTTCAATTTAATTGTCCCTGTTTGGATGAATTTATTGATGATAAATTTACTGAAGATTTTAATTTGGTGAATTTTGAGGATTCAGAACCAGTCTTTGATACACCAGAAGAGGCAATACTATATGGAGAAAATGTTAAAGGATGTAAGTCTTACCACGTTCATACAGATGAAGATGGAAATGAGGTTTATATGGCTTGTAATATTGAAGAAATGTCTGAGCAAAAGTTTTCAATTAATATTGATGATTATGCTGAAGATGAAATTGAAGCTGCTAAATTATTATATTGGTTAAAAGAAAATGACTATCAAAAATTTGAATCTGTTATTCAATCTTTAAGAGGTAGAAGCAAAGAAGAAATTATTAAATTAAATCACAAAAAACCAACTGCATATTTTCAATATGCAAGAAAAGTAGATGGATTTCCCGATAGAGATTTTTGTACTGATTTAGAAGGAAGATATTTTAGAAGATTGGAGATTGATTTATTGAAGGATTCAAACACTGAATTTGGGCATAATAGAGAACCATATTCGAAATGGTTATACAAAGGGGGTCCATTATGTGTTCACGCCTTTAGAAAATACCTTGTACAGGGAAAAGATTTTGCTGATATGGGATATGTCGAAGGCAAACCAGGAACAGCCCCAAGAGAAGGTGGTGTTCATTTTCCTTACTATGGTTACTATAATGAAGAGTCATTTTTGAAAAGCCCATTTGGTAGAAAAATGTCTCAAAACTTGAGCAAACAAATGTTCAAATCAGATGATGAAAAAAGGATGATATATTCTCCACTTATGATACCTAATATTTTAATTCCTCGATTGGATGATAATAAAGAAAAATATTATGTGAAATTTACCCCAAAAAGCATAGAGAAAATGCAACAACTTTATATGTTAGAAAAGAGATTGGATAAAACCAACTATGAACATTCAAATAAAAAATTACCATCTGTGGTAATGGTTGAATCCTGGATTGTTTCTGGCGAAAAAGATAAAGCATTTGAACTTGGATTTGATAGGGATAATATCCCCAACGGAACCTGGATGGGTGGCTTCAAAGTATTAGAAAGTCCAGAAGGAAATGACTTGTGGAATAATTTTATTAAGACAGGTAAATTAAAAGGATTTTCAGTTGAGGGGGAATTTATAATGAATTTTTCCCGACAAGAAAATGATGAGTATTTATTATCCGAAATCATAAACATAATAAACAAAATAAATTAAAATTATGAATGCTACAGAAGCAATTAATAGTATCGTAAATCTATTGGGCTTGCAATTTAAAAAGGAGACATTCGTATCAGTTCTTTTGGTTGATGGTGAAACACAAGTTACCAACAACCTTGATAACGATTTTGATACAGGTCAAACTCTTTATATTGTTTCTGATTCAACTTTAAAACCAGCCCCTCCAGGTGAACACGAAACACAGGAAGGTAAGTTGATTACAGTTGATGAAGAATCCACAATCATTGCGATTGCTGAAAAGGGTGCTGAAAGTGAAGAAGAAAAAGAGGTTGCTGAGGAAGAAATGACTCAAGCGAAATCTTATGACGGAGACATTTTGGAATCCAAAACTTTTGATGTAGGTGAAGAAATTTATCAGGTTCTTGAAGATGGTTCAAAAGAACCAGCTAAAGATGGTGAATATGAAATTACATTAAAAGACAGCAAAGACAATGAGGTCAAAATCAGACTTATTGTTAAGGACGGTAAGATTGAGCAAAGAGACAATGTGGAAGAAATGTCAGAGAAAAAAATGGACTCTGATTTCGCACAGGATATTGCAGATATTAAACAATCAATTCAACAATTATTAGAGGTTGTTGATTCCTTAAATGGAAAATTCAAAACCGAAGTGAATTCATTAAAGACGGATTTTGAATCCTTCAAAAACAGTCCAGAAAGAAAACCAATTGATGAGAAAAAAACTTATTCAGAATCGTTTGGTGATTACAAATTGGATTTAATTAAATCTATGAGACATTTATCTCGTTAAAAAACTAAAAATTAATAAACTAAAAAAAACAAATTAAATAAAATGGAAAATACTAAAAAGTTTTCGTTCGCTTATGATTTATCTGGTTTGCCAGCATATGAGGCATATGCTTCCGACCAGTTGATTAAAGCAGTATTAGGTCTTACGCTTCCAAAATATAGCACACAAAGACCGAATTTGCACGGTACAACAACTAATGTTGGTTGGTTGGAAAATGATGTATATTTGCAAGATATGTCTTGTGGATTTAATTCATCAGGAACAACAGACCAGAACATAATCACAATTGATATTTGCAATAAAAAGGTCAATCAAACTCTATGTCCAACGGACCTCTATGATACCTATTTAGCGATGCAATTATCTAACTCAAATCTTCCTGAAACAGTTCCTTTTGAAGAGTTAATCTTAACAGATATTTCAAATAGAATTGCTAACAAAGTTGAGTTACAATTATTCAACAATACAATTGCTGGTGGTGATTGTTTTGATGGAATGAGCGCATTAATTACATCAGGAAATGGAGCTACACAAATCGCATATTCTGCAGCAACTGCTGATAATGGTTTGGATGTATTCTCTAAAATTTATGAGTCAATACCACAGAACGTTTTACACAGAGATGACTTGGTTATTTACTGTTCATACGCTAACTACAGAGGTTTGGTTGCAAGTATGAGAAAATCTTCATACATCAATATGTTCACAGACCCAACAGGAAATGCAACTCAAGGTCCAGATTGGTCATTGACACTACCTGGTTCGAATGTCAAGGTAATTCCAACTGTCGGAATTAATACCAATGTATACTACGCTGGTCCAAGCAAATATGTACAATTTGGAATGAATTCTTCCATAATGGAAACCAAGAGTTTGTGGGACCCATTTGAGCAAATCATCAAAATCTACTCTACTGTATCTTATGGTTTGGGTGTATTTGATGTAGCTTCTTGGGCTATCTGCAAATAATAATTTAGAATGATGTTCTTCACAAAAAGGGGAACATCTTCTTAAAAAAAATAAACTAAAATAAAATAAATAATATAAATTATGGCAAGTTGTTATATTTCGACAGGTTATACTTTGGATTGATTCTATAGTCCAATTAAAATCGGGTGAATTGCTGGAAACTCTGGAGACAGACAATCAGCAGCCAAGCCTCCCAAGAGAATAAAAGTAGGGGGAAGGTTCAACGACTAACAGGTGAGTATCTCAAACAATAAACCTGACACGAGTGCCCGACAACAGAAATGTTGATGATATAGTCTGAACACTACGAATAATCTAAAGAAGGTAGTGAAGTAGAGGATAAAGAGCCTCTTCGATAACAAAATGTGTAGAACCTCAAGTACCGGCGGAATTTCGCAAATGTGGATTCTAGGTGGTCTTGGTAATTCAATCACAGGTTATACTGTAACAAATTCGATGGTTTCCGCTATCGGAGGAACTGGTACTTGGTTCAATTTCCAATTACCAAAACAATCAGCATCTTTGACTGAAACTTTGGGTGTAAATGATGTAGCACAATCAGTTACATTCCAACCAGAGTTGGTTGTTAATTTACCTAAACTTGATACTACTTTGCGTGATGTCTTTGTTGATTTAGTATCCCAAAATGAAATCTTTGTTTTGGTTGAGGACAACAACACAAGATATTGGTTGGTAGGTCTCGATAATGGATTGCAAGTTACTGCAGGTTCTCTACAAACAGGTCAGGCTTATACTGATTTGAATGGAGCGTCAGCGATTACAATGACTGGTGGTGAACCAACCAGCATCAGACAGGTTGAAGTAACTACCACAATTGCAGCTGTATTCACTGCAGGTGGTTTCACTTTTGAAAGTTAAAAATTAAATTTTATGTGGGGGGTTAAACCCCCCCACTTTTTTTTATAAATTCTATGACAATTTAATATGGGATATAAATTCCGTCGCAAGAAATTTTCTAATTATTTAGGGGAAGAAAGAGCTATTGATGACATCATAGAATCTTTTGTGCCTGATGGTGCATTGTTATGTGATTTCACATATACAATAATCCCTCCAACACCAACACCAACAAGTAGCCCAACAAGCACTCCAACTCAAACACCAACAAGTACTCCAACAAGCACACCGACAAATACGCCAACAACCACTCCAACTAATACGAGCACTCCAACAACTACACAAACGAGCACTCCAACTAATACGAGCACTCCAACAACCACTCCAACTAATACAGTTACGGCAACTAATACACCAACCCCAACTAATACATTAACACCAACCCCAACTGGAACTATATTACCTGAAACATTTTACATTCAAGCCCAAAACGGGAATAATATATTAACCGAAAGTTCTGTTTATATTGAAATAGAACATACATAAAAATTAAATAAAAATGTCAAATTCATTAATCTCTCAATTACCAACTTGGACAGGTACCACTGCTGACCAGGGATGGTTTATTTATAACAACAGTGGTGAATCAGAGACATTTAAACAATCAGGATATACCGCACAATACATTCCTGGAACAGGTCAATATTCGATTAGACACTTCACCAATTCTGCAGCGTATGCGAGTGGAACTTATGCTGCAACTTTTGGAGACCCTACAAACCGTGTAACCGCAAATTATGGATTTGTTGGTGGTGGATATAACAACTATGTTGATGGTGCATACGGTGCGACTGCAGGTGGTCAACAACATACATCAGGATATAGATGTTTTGTTGGTGGTGGTTGGAATAATTCTGCAAATGGTAATGGTGCTGCAATTGTTGGAGGTGAATCTAACACTTGTAGTAATGTTTCAGGAGGTGGAATATTTGGTTCTGGTGGTTCAAAAATATATGGTGCAAATGATACGGGATATGGTATTTTTGCAGGTTATGCAAACATTGTTTCATCAAATGGTTCACAGGGATTATTTGTAGTCGGTGGTGCTACTAACAAAGTTTCAAACTTTAGGTCCACAGGAGATTCTGGAAGATACAATTATGGTGGAATAATTGGTGGATTACAAAACTATATTGGTGGAAATAGAAGTGAAGGTGCAGGTTCAAGTTCAGGTCAAAACGCATATCCTCTTATTTTGGGTGGTTATTACAATACCATCTTGGGTAACATTGATGGATTGGGTGACCCTAACTATTATTCTGCGATTATTAACTCCAATACCTGTTCAATATCAGGAGCATCAACAGGAACAACAATAATTAGTTCACAAAACTCAATTGCTGCAGGTAAAACAAACGCTGTTTTACTCGGATTAAGTAGTAGAACTGTATCAGAAAACTATACTACTTATACTGAAAATCTGTATTCTTACGGACAACAATATACCAATACAACCTCACAAACAGGTTCAACACTTACCGTTGATTTAAGTCAGGGAAATATCCATTATATTGAGGTAGATAATCCTTTGGATTTGACTCTAACCAACCTTAAGAACGGTGGTAAATATTCTATCTTGGTTCAAACAACAGGTAACTATACTATTAATTCTTTAACAACCTCTGGATTTACACAAAAGAAAAGTTCATCGTTTGACGCTTTGATTAATACTGGTTTTGTTGAATTAAACTTTGTTTGTGTATCTGGATTTATTACTTGTAGTAGTGTTCAATTAACCGCATAATATATGTCAACAACAATAGAAATATCAAGTGCTAACTTTAATGGGCAATCTGCCAATATAACATTTTATCCTTGTACGGGTGGTGTAATTAATTTGGGAACACAAACAATTCCTTTTCAATACACAGCTACAGATTATGAAGGAGATTATGAAATTTATATTATTGCTTTTGACCAGACTTGCTACTTGAATATTCCTTGTCTTACTTTGACTCCAACCCCAACTCCAACAGCAACATTAGAAGTAACACCAACCTCAACTCCAACCAATACTGCAACTGCAACCCCAACAGTTACTCCAACCAATACTGCTACTCCAACATATACATCTACACCTACAAATACTCAAACCCAAACTGTAACTCAAACAGCAACGCCGACAATCACATCTACACCAACTAATACACCAACACCTACTTTAGCAGAAACATTCTATTTAATGACTGAAGATAGTGAACCTATTTTGGATGAGAATAGTGATAATCTTGAACCTGATGGATACACTCCTCCTCCAACTCCAAGTCCAACACCAACCTCAACTCCAGCACCATCATTATTATCGTTTGATGTATTCTATGGTGAGAGCAGATACTTGGCTTGTACTGAAGCAAATCCAACTAAATTATATGCTCAGGATTTAGGAAATTGTGGAGGTTGTTCTCCTTTAAATTGTTGGGCTTGTTTAACAACAGCACAACCAATTTATAGTAATAGTGGAGGAACAATATTAGCAACAACAGGATATTATATGAACTATATGATACCACCATCAAGTCAACCTGCAACTTTGTATATTTATAACGGATACATAGTTGGAGGAACATTTAATGGTGGTTGTGTTCCAAGTCCTTCACCAACACCATCACCGCCAGCAAGTCATCCTTATAGTTGGACTGGTTATACATCACCAGATGGATATTGTGAAGCGTATAGTGGAACGAATAGAACTTTAATAACACTTTATGGTGATAACTCTGTATATGATTTGAACACTGTATTCTATGATTCTGCAACAAATGGAAATAGTACTGACTTATTTGGTGGTTATGCGGTAGATGCAGGTTATGCTGAAATAGGTTCTTTGTTAGATTACGATGGTAGAGTTATTGGTTATTGGCTTTTACCCGACAATTGTCCCTAAAAATAAATAAAAAATAATAATAAAATGAATGTAAAAATATCACAATTACCTACTTGGACTGGTACCTCCGCAGACCCAAGATGGTTCGTAATGAATAATCAGGGGGAAACAACTACATACAAATATAGTGGATATACATCTGGTTTGTTAAATGGTACTGGAACTGATTCAATTCAATCGGCATCTTTTTTAACAAATTTAGGAACAACTGCAAGTACTCAAAGTGCAATAGCAATTGGTGATGGAGCGGAGGCAACCTCTCAATATAGTATTGCTATTGGATACAGAGCATATAATACTAACAGAGATGGAAACCGAGAGGGTTATATTACTATTGGACATCAGGCTCAATCAGTTCAATATGGTGTTTCTGTAGGTTATAATTCAAGTGTTCTTGGTGCAGATGCGATTTCAATTGGAACTGCCGCTGTTACCGCTGGTAATGGTGCAGTATCAATCGGTAAAAACTCTCACTCTTATTCTACGGCTGGTGTTGCTATAGGAAATGCTGCTGGTGAAAGTTCAAACAATTTTGGTATCGTTATTGGAACATCTAACAATAATAATGATTATGGTGTTTCTATTGGATATGGAAATACAAACAACCATAATGATTCAGTTGTTATTGGTAAAAATATTACAAGTGAATATACAGCAACAACCCACACAACAAGTTTAAATGTATCAAAAATCCTTAGTGTGGATACAGTCACCGCAAGTGGTGTTTCTGGTGCTGTTGATTTTGACTTAAGTCAAGGTAGTCAGTTTCAAACGACATTAAGTGGTAATTCATCAGTCAACTTTATCAATTGGAGAGAAGGACAGATTTTATCTTGGTGGGTGTATAATGATGGAACAAATACCATAAGTGCTATGACTATTTCTGGTGGTGGTTCGGTTTATTGTCAAGGTGGTTCACTCCCTAATCCAACTAATAATGGATATTCATATTATACTGGAACTATCTATAATGGAAATCTTATATTATTAGAACACTTAAACTTCCAAGCGGTTTAAAATTAATTAAAATGATAATATTAAATGAAGGTAATAATTTAGCAGCCGCTACCTGTTCAAGAAACAAACAATTGACAGGTTCTGTGTGTTATTTATGGTCTTTAAAGCATAAACTTTCAGGACAAACTTGGCGTTTCGTTCCATATCAATTACCAACTGATGTGAATTATGCGCCAGGTTACGACTTCTTTAGTATTAAAATTGATAACAACGAACCTGAATTTTTGACAGGTGCAACTATGACTGGACAAACAAATGTTCATTTAATAGATGGAGAATATTATGTTAAGATTTGGGAACAATCTTCTTCAATATGTAATAACCTCAACCCAAATTATGCTTATGATGTAGTTTATGAAACAATTGGAATTGTTAATTATGCAATTCCTGAACCTGTAAGCTACTCTGGCACAACAAATATTTATAAGATATACGAAGGATGATTAATATAGAAAAAATACAATTCAGTCAAAATACGCTAACAAACTTTAATGAGGTTGTTAGTAGAAATGCTCCATTTATATTTTGGGGTGCAGATAATCTTTTTGTTGATGAACTTTATAGATTAGTTGACGCTTCCCCAATTCATAATGCTTGTGTTAGAATGAAAGTAGACACTTGTGTTGGAGCAGGTTATGTAAATGATTATAGAATTAATACAAGACAGACATTAAATGATGTCTCAAAACAAATGTATTTTGAATTAATTACAACTGGTAATTTATTCCTTGAGGTTGTATTCAAAAATTCAAGAGCAGATGGTTTAGCAGGGTTTTATGTAATTCCCTCAAAATATATGAGAGTAGGAAAACCTGATGAGTGGGGAAGACCTGCAACCAAATATTATTATTGCCGAGAATGGGTTAACTGGCGTAAAGCAGGTATTATTGAATTCTCTGAATTTGACCCAATGAATACAACTCATCGTCAGATTGTTCATATTCGTTTATATCAACCAGGATATGAATATTATGGTAGTCCTGATTATTTATCCGTAATTAATGATATTAAATTAAATCACCAAATTACCGTTTATAATTTATCAAATTTAATTAATGGCGCCAATCCCAGTCTTTGGGTGCATTTCAATACACCTTCACCAGATTCAGAAGCTGAACAAAATGCAATTTTAAGGAATATAGAACAACGATATCAGGGAGCGGAAAACGCTGGTAGAGTAATTGTTTCTTATGGTGATTCAAGTGAAAAACCTGATATTACACAAATTGAATCCAACTTAAAACAGGGATTTTATGCTGAGGTTTTTGAACTTGTACAAAAACAAATTTTATCAGGTCATCGTGTGGTTGATGGTTCATTAATAGGATTACCAAATCCTGGTGGATTTACTTCAAGTGCTGACCAATTAAACACAGCTTATAATTTATTCTTAAAGACATCTATTGGACCGATGCAAGTATTTATGAACAGACATTTACAAGATGTTTTCCAATTAATGTATCCAAATGAAGAAATTAATTTGGCTATAACTCAACAAGCAATACTATAATGATTTATAATGTATTATTAATATCCGAACAGAAATTAAAAGATAACACTCCAATTAACGAAAATGTTGATTCGAGTGAATTAAGATTTTGCATTTCTCAAGCACAAAATATTCAAATTCAGGAATCACTTGGAACTAATCTATATGAAAAAATATTAGAATTGGTAGATACTGGTGATATTGAATTACCAGCAAATTTAAATTATAAATTATTATTGGATAATTTTATTCAACCAACACTAATTTCTTTTGCATATTATCTTGGGCTTGATAATTTTTTTCTCAAATTTATAAACATTGGATTGGTTCAAAATCGTTCAGAGCAAGGAGCTCCAATTGATTTAAAAACTTTGCAATGGTATAAATCAAATGCAAAAAATCAGGCAGAGTTTAATGACCAGTTATTGAGAAGACATCTATTGTTTAGAAGCTCTTGGTATCCTGAATTTATGTCAGGTCCATATAACAACGGACAATTACCACCACAAACAAAAACAGCATTTAACTCACCAATCACTTTACCAGGTATAGGATATTATTGGAACTCTCCAAGATACAATAGAATGTGGGGAGCACCAAATACGGTAACAGCATTATATTGTGAAGATTCTGGTTTCCCTGTGTGGTATGGACACCCAAACAATTCTTAATATGGAGACGAAAGATACAGTAGCAAATGCCACAACGGCAGCAGGTGTTTTATCTTATCTAATGCAATTTCAGGGTGAGTTGACAATACTATTATTAATTACAGGTTTGGCTTTGAACTTAATAAGAATATACGACAGGTTCAAATCAAAAAAGGATTCCCAAGATACAAATTAAAAGGGGATAATTTCTTATCCCCCTAATTAAAAAAATATGAACCAATAAATATTTTAACCCTTGTATTGGGTTTCAATATATTTATCCACTTTATCCATTCGTTCAGCCAATTCTTTGCTGTAACCATTCTCAACATAATCTACGAGTACCACAGAAATACTCATAATGTCTTTTAAAGTCATTTTGTAATTGTTGTTTGATGCCCATTCCTGAACTAATTTCAAGGTGCTCTGTGATGCAATTTGTCTGTCTTTTGATTGTTGTGCCATAATTTATTTCTCTTTTTATAAAATATACGAAAAGGTTTTGAAAAAAACAAATTTGGTGAATTTAAAAAAAACATTTTTTTCGTGAATTTTTTGGATGCTCAAAAAATTGGACTATGGTAAAAAAAGAAAAGGATTGTTGGACAGAGACAACAACCCTTTTACAAGAAAACAAAAAAACACTCGTTTGAGATACTATAAATATACAAAGAGAAAATCACATTGACAACTTTTTTTTCAGTTTTCTTAAACTTTTTTCATCCTCCTTTATTTTAACCCTCTCCATAAATTGTTCGTGTATTGGTAACTCATCGGGTCCAAATGTATAATTTAGAGCTTCTAATATTCGTTGAACTCCAATAAAGTCTTCTTCCCTGATTGGATTGAATTTAATATAGTCGTATTCATCACTCTCTTCCTCTCTGTTAATCTTTTTGTAGTGTATCTTACACTTGGTATCAATTCCCCATTTAGTCTTCTTAGAACGATAAAAATCATCTTCAGGTTTATATTGTCCGCAGATTCTACAAAAGAATTCCCAACCATCTTGGGTGAGCACTCTACGGGATAAATGTTGTTCAAATTGTTTTTTCATTTTTGTTTGACTTAATGTTTTTATTATTCTATAATTGTGATTGTAGGAACAATCTACATAATTAAATATAAGTTAAAATAAAAAAAAATTAAGGAAATGGGAAAGCAAAAATTAACCCCAAGAATGGTGAGAACAATTATTGAATTGTTGCTCGAAGGCAATTTAACACATCAAAAAATTGCAGACAGAATCAACCACAGTCTATTGGCTAACAGAACCAGTCAATTAAGACCGGCTAAAACAATTAAAAGGAGTTTGATTACAAAAATTAATTGTACTTTGAAAAACAAAGCAAAATCAGCTCATCGTTGGACTGATGTTATTGAAGATTATCTTCACGAAAATCCAACAGTAAAAAAGAGACTTGATGGAACAACTAATTTGGATGAAATCTTTAAAACAACAGAACTATAAAAATGATTGAAATGAAAGATAAAGACTCATTTATATTCCATCTTCGTTGGAGTAGTATTTTCAAACAATTAAATGACGAACAATCAGGAAAATTAATTAAACATATTATTTCTTATTGTTCAGATGAAAATCCAGAAACAGAAGAATTCTGGTTGAATATTGCGTTTGCTCCTATCAAAGATAAGTTGAAAGAAGATTTGCAAACTTGGAAAACCATATGTGAACGAAATAGTCAAAATGGTAAACAAGGAGGGGCACCAAAGGGTAACCAAAACGCTCGTAAAGCACCTCAAAATAACCAAAATAATAAAACAACCAAAACAACCCAAAACAACCCAACTAACCCCAAACAAGCCGATAATGAATATGAATATGATTATTCTAAAAATAATCATAATGAATATTCATTATCTACTGGGATTGTTAAGGGTAATCAACCCATTGAGTCGTTGGGTTCTGTGGAAACCTTTGGGGTTTCCATCGACACCCAATCTCCTCAAGGGTTTCTACCCAAAGGTTATGTTGATATAACCGATGAGG
>Ga0208644_1000583_pt1 | contig 32069 bp, 49 predicted proteins | sample VirMetDEL_Nov_18_FD_184517 | JGI IMG/M metagenome (GOLD analysis project Ga0208644, IMG submission 184517) | Aqueous microbial communities from the Delaware River and Bay under freshwater to marine salinity gradient to study organic matter... | ecosystem: Environmental > Aquatic > Marine >...
TGTAGTTTGAAGTAGACATCCTTGCAAGCTCGGACATCAGCCATCGCATCGTGAGCACCCTCGAAGTCATACCCCATGAAGTAGATGTGAGCTTCCTGCAGGCGTGGATTCTTGTACTGCTGATCAATGCCTTTGTCTTTGAAGAATGAAGCCTGAGCCTCGCTGAGTGGCAGCTTCATGATGTCTCGTGAATTGAGCATGGTACAGAATACCTGAGATCCTGCCAGTGTCTCTCGCCATAGAGCGACAATGCCCTGGCTCTCACCCTCAAAATAATCAAGCTCTATATTCATAAGATCCAGGTCATACTCTGCATTGTGAGCCACCACAACATCAGCCAGATCGACCAGCTCGAAGAATGCTCCGAGGCCAGTCTTGCGATCGATGCCTGCCTTCTTCAGTAGCTCGTAGCTGAAGCCATGCACATTTGCTGCAGCTTCAGGTACTGTATCGAAGCCTTCTGGATGGAGCAGCACATTCAGCTCAGCCAGAGTCTTGCCATCATTGTCTGTGAGTAGAGCACCGATCTGGACCACTCTCGGCAGGAAGGTTGGATTCTTCCAGTCTCGGATGCCAGTAGTCTCGGTGTCAAAAAATAGGATCATATAATTCCCTCGTCTATGTTTTGTGATTGGGAGGGAGTGGCCCGAAGGCCACACCCACATTGTAACTCGTGTGAGAGCCTGCTCTCTATTCGTCAGATTCTGCTTCAGCGATAGCTTCGAGCACTAGGCTTCCGAGCTTGGCTTTTGCTGAGTGGAGACCAGCGTAGTTTTCACTCACTCGCTTCCATCGGCCATTTGCCTGTCGCTGCTGCACATAGAATTCTCGATCACCCCAGGATGCTTGATCATCCTGAATGCGATATACAGGAATCGTGATCTCAAAGATCTTTGCCATGTGATTGCACCTCCATTTTCTTTTATACCCTCCATCCGATCGACCTTCGGACTGTCAAATTAAACTCTCTCCAGTAGTTGCAAATGCTCGAAGGGAATGATCACCAGCATTGTGCCTTTGATCATCTGCTTCTCGAAGTCGAGCTCTTGAAGAAGCCTGCCATCAAAATAATATGGATCTGGTATCGATCGCTCACCATCGGATTTGCGGACATAGGTGAAGTGGATCTCATTGTGATAGGTGATCCGCTTGGCATCCAGGCCGACCATCTTCTTGCCACCATTCCATATCGGGGCTCGGATCTTGAATAGGTTGCAGACTGTATTGCGGTCCAGTTGTTTGATCTCACTCATGACTTCTGGTCCTTCTTGGGATCGTAGTCTTTGAATGGAATCTCTTTGCCAGTCTCATCGAGCATCCCGAGAGGGAAGTCTTCGAGCTTGCCACTGTGCCGAGCCCATGCAGATCGCTGGCCTGCAATGCTCGCTCCACGCTTATTTCGTTTGAAGTTGCCACCGCTTGCCTTGCCACCTTTGCGACCAGCAGCCACCTTCTTCGGATCTTTTTTATGCTTGATCATGAGTACCCTCCAGCTCCTCCTTCGTGACTATGCCCTGTCTCTTGAGAGCATCACAGCCACAATGTTCACACAATTTTTTGACCTTCTTGGTCGGATCATTATTCTTGTAATAGCCTGAGCCTATCATCGCATCATTGGCATTCACCCATCGGCAATTTCGCCTGACTGATGTGACCTGGATCAGCTTGCAATTCAGGCAGCGAGTCTCCAGCTCATATGTGAGAGTCGGCATCCTTGTCTCCCTCCGCTGCACAGAAGAGACAGTCAGATCCCTCCATGTACTTTGTCGCTCCACACCCCTCACACTTATAGACAGCCATCAGCTTCTCATGAGTATCGATCTCTTCTGCAGTCATGGTGATAATCTCAAGCTGAGCAAATTTGTCAGCCAGTGCCATCATGAATCGGCCGATCGTACTATCCAGGAAGCGGACCATGAAATTATTCGTGGTGACACCCTTCACCTCAATGGTGTACCTTCGCTTGAATACTCTATTGCGAGCCATCAGAAGATCCTCCTGACCAGTTTGATATCAGCCACATTGATTAGATTCAGGAATGCCTGCAGCTCTGTGATCAGATCTTCGGCAGCATAGGCATCATAGTAGACAGTCTTGCCATCGACTGAGCACTTGAGCTCTGGATACTTCTCCCGAAGGATCTGCTCCAGAGGCTTCTTCTCAGCGAGGCTCATACAATCTTCTCCTGCTCTCCAGCATCGGTCCGCTGATCGGTAGGCAATTCTTCATCGCCAGATAGTACAGCAGATGATCGGTCCATTAGAGCTCGCCACTTCTCATCGGTCTTGATTGAATTCTTTGTGATCACTCCAGTGACATCCTTCAGCCAGCGGAGCTTGTACTGAGCCTTGATAGGCAGAGCTTCGTATTGACCCCATGCAGCCTCTTTGAATTCATCATCTACTGGAGGCAGTGGCTCGGCCACTTCTTCAGGCTCAGGATCTGCAGGAGCTTCCTCGACAGCAGGCTCTTCATCAGGACCACTTGCTTCGGCTGGCTCATTCGGATCGGTGATATCTGGATGATCTTCTGTACCTTCATTGCTTGGATCGACTTCCACTGCTGCTTCCTCCTTCTCAGATTTTGGACTACTTTTTTGTTCAGGCATATTCGTGATGTTGCCATCGGCATCCATATCAATGACCATGCCATCTGCTGACACTCGAGCATTGAGCTCATCGGGAGTGTAGACTAGCATGCCACTGAAGACATCAGGGCAGTATGTCCTGACACCATTGCTGATGCATCGAGCGAACATCATGGCCTTCGGATAATTCTTCCAGTTGTCTTTGCACAGACAGCCATCCTTCGATTCATTCTGCTTCTTCCATTTATTCCAGCGAGAGATCGGTCGGATGTTGTGCTTGAGCGGAGCTTCCTCACACTCAGGATCAAGCAGGCCAGCCATGCGAGCCTCATCAATATCGAAGCTCTCTGTGCCTATCTTGGTCCGTTTGCCAGACCTGATCTCATAGAAGTCTATGACACAGCCATCGAGCTCCTTCTTCTTAATGTCATAGTCGTATCGACCAGAGCTTTTGACCATGCCTGCCATCGTATTTGCCGACAGCGTGGCATTGCCTTCGATCACATGGACCGCTCGCATTGAAGCGAATGGAGCAAGGCCGAGCTCCTGGCCTGCCATGATCTTTGTGATTGCCTTTGATGTTCGGTCCATATCGCCACCGAACATTCCCGAAGCCACGAATGCTTTGCCGACCTGCTCGATTTCCGAGTAGCTCAGTTGCTTCCTGACTTGGATCTGTGACTCTTCAGCCACAGGCTTTTGCTTCTCTCCCATAAGAGTTGCACCTCCTTCTGTGCTTATGATTATATGTGCTTCGTTAGCCAGTGTCAAGCATAATTTTCTGCATGCCATGCATATGCTTTGACCCTTACTGAAGGCAGCCTTCCGATCGGCTTCGGAATGAGATTCATCTCTCGATCATAGGCATGGTGACATTTTGCACATACCTCCTGCCATTCTTCGGGATCAAGCCGATACTGATGATCGATGTTCGACCATTGTGTAGATCCCCACGCTCCACAATAGAAGCAGGTCCGAGTCCGCTTGAGATTTCTCTCGGCCCATTTATGTGCTCGATTGTATTCTGTCTTGGTTATCATGACACCTCTTAATATCTATAATAAATACAGAGACCCCTGTAGTTGCACCTCCAGGGGTCTCGCTTTTATTTCAGCAGATGGACAAAGAAGCGACCAGGCGATCCACGATGATACTTCCTGGCCTTGTATGCTTGCTCCAGGAATCGGCCCTTGCCGAGCTCATATAGCTTCTTGTAAAAGAATGGATTGAATTTCGGATCATCGATCAGATCCTGGCAGTCTGCAATTATTGCATCTGCTTCTTTGGCATTCGGTTTATCTTTGACTATAGCTATAGAAGTTCTTCCAGATTTATTCTCTATAGCTATAGTCTTGATGCGATCGCTAACTAGAGAGCCCACGCTAGATGTAGTGCTCATGATTCTTGACACCTCCATAGAATCCCTGTACACTAGAAGGGAATCTTCCACTTCGCATAAGCAAAGTAAAGATAGCCTCTGACTGCAATCAGGGGTTATTTTATTTGTCCGAGATCTCGAGCTCCCAGAATTGTTCTTCCACCTCCCATAAAGATTTTTTGTCTTTGAATGGTTGGTCATTTCATAATACACCATGCTCTGCTCGGTCTGCAAGCTGCTTATCCTTCGCCTGTGGAATACTATATGTATTCAGTGGATAAGTAAGATTTCTAACAGTGGTAGATGTTTGTCCACACTTGACTCATAAAAGTATGCTCATGTTAAAATGATTATGGCAACATAATCGGTGGTAGATATATTGCGTAGAAAATTCAAATTGCTGATCGTAGCGACATCAGCTCTCATCATCAGCTTCGGCTGCATTGCTGCAGTCGATAACTATAAACAAGTGCAACACACACAGTCTCAGATCAAGCGTCTTGAGACTGAGCGACAGCAGTTACATAACAAGACTGAAGAGCTCCAGAAGGCCAACACACAGACTGAGAAGCAGCTCCAGGATCAGAAGCAGCTCGAAGAGCAGCTTCGTAATGAGATCAAGAATCTGCAGGCTGTGAAGGCAGAGAAGCAGAGACTTGCTGCATTGGCATCCAGTCCGAAGGCATTCGCTGAAGAGCCTGTGAAGGCCAGCGGATCTTGTGCCGACTGGATGGATGCAGCAGGAATCCCGAGTACATACTCCACGAATAAGCTCATCATCAATGAGAGCGGATGCAATCCGAATGCGGTGAATCCGAGCTCTGGAGCGTGTGGTATACCTCAAGCCCTGCCATGTAGCAAGATCGCTCATTGTGGTGTAGAGCCTGTGTGTCAGCTCCGATGGATGGATAGCTATGTGCAGGGTAGGTATGGCTCATGGGATGGAGCTCTAGCTGCCTGGAATAGCAGATATCCACACTGGTACTGAGATCACAGCCAGAATATAAAATACCTCACAGACATATGAGGTAGAGCAGGGGATAATACAGGTGGAGAATTGCACCTCAATTCTTCATATCTTCCATCGATGGAGGGCCAGTCATAGATCTGGCCCTCTTATTATTTGGCGATGATTGACTTCAATTTGTATACGATGAATTGATTGCGGTTGCGAAGATGGCCACCTTCCCATATCGGGAGGAATTCGCCAGGCTTGTATGTATAGAATCGATCTTCAATTTTTTGTTTTATGTATTGCATAACACTATTATAGTATCACACAGAAGGAGATTTGTCAATACTATAATGACTTCAGTTCTTCATCTAGTGACTTAGACTCAGCTCGTATATACCAGTCTTCTGTATTGCCATCTGGTATTGGATCAAAACTGTATGGGTATTCATTCTCCATGAGTTGATCCATAAAGTCCTGGCTGACTCTGATGCCCTGAAGCTGGCCATCATCATGTCGATACTCTACATGATTCATCTGAGCCCAGTTATCACCGAATATCCTGATGCGAGTATTGAGGTATGTGAATCTGAAGAGCTCATCACCCATCTGGACTTCGATACATGGCGTGGTCCAGACTGGCTCGCCCTCTTCAAAATGCATACCTTCCATATATTTATTGTGCCATAAAAAGCGACAAGCCATGCTTCGGTGGTATTCGGCAGCATGGCTTTATCTGTTTGAATAATACTGTCTGGAGATCTCCAGTGTCAATACAAAATGGAAGAGCCAGAGAGTTGCCTCCCTGACTCCACCTCACACATACATTCTACTGCTGCAAGAAGCTCGGAGCAATACCCTTTGATGGTGTATTTTCCGATGTGTGGCGATATCGATCCACAATCTTTGCTAGTGCTGCGACACCAGCCACAATCAATGCACCGACATTGACTGTGAATCCGAGCACTGTGATATCTGCTGCAGCCACTTCAGGACTACCAGCCACCACAGTCAGGATCAGAGCCACGACTCCGAGCAGTCCGAAGTAGACTGCACGAGCGACAGATTTTGCTGTCTCGACTAGAGCTTTGTTTGACATATCTTCCTCCCTTATTTATTGAATCCGCTGAAAATACTGGACAGGAAGTCCAAGATCTTCTTCACCAGAGCTTCCAGAGCGGATAGCCTCTCGACTACATCGCCTTGTCCTGGCACAGTTGGATCGACATCGATAGGTGGCTCTGGTACTGGTTCACGAGGAGGCTCAGGCTGTGTGCTTGGCACTTCACCGAAGCGACTGAGTTCAATACCCCAGTTCTTATTGTTGGTCAGTGACCAATTGCTTCGAGCGAATACTCGGCCAGGTGAGACTGTCTTCAGTTCGACTAGATCGATATCAGTGCCGACTGCCACGAGCTCACCGAATTCCTTCATGGTGTCGAGGTCTGTGACATAGCTGGCCACAAGCAATCGCATCTTGCGAGGATTGAGCATGGCTTCCCACTTCTGCTCTACTGTCGGAGGCTGAGTGATCTCAGGTACATAGTCCACAGCATCTTTGACATTGAAGCCATTGGTCTGTCGGATCGCTCCACCATTGTATGAATAAGCAGTCATGTAGTATTCACCACCGAGAGCATTCTTCGCTACTGCCACAACATCGATGACAGCACCATTCTCATATGCTTTGACAGCTTGAGCTTTGCTCCAGTCTGTGAAGTTAAAATTCCAGAGGTTAGTAGCACGAGTCAGTTTGATACGCTTCGGAGTGATCGGTGTGTACACAATCGATGGAGCAGGTGGCTTCGGAGGATTGAGCCATGATGTCACCTTATCCCACACAGCACGAGCATATCCCTTATCTTTGAGATCTGCAGGGCAGAGAGTGATCTTGTCGCTGACATCTTTGTGGTACTGAATATCTGCAGTCGGATAATTCTTGCGTATCTGCTGCAGTAGAGTCTCGAGGTTGTTCAATGTCTGTTGATCATAGTACCCACGCCAGTCACCTCGGACCTCAATGGTGATGCTCTGCAGATTGCTCTGCCAGTTGCCATTGGTCCAGGCTGTGTCATCAGTATCGACATACTGCTCGATCTGGCCAGGCTGATTGCCGACCCAGAAGTGGCTTGATCCGTTGCGATTTGGATCAGCCCAGAGGTATCGGAGAGTCGCTTCCCATCCTGCAGAGTGGTGGATCGTTACATACCTGACAGGGTTTCCACTGCGACCAGGAGAGAAGTTATTCCCGTTCGCCTGGTAGAAGTTTGCTATTGATAATCGCATGATTGCACCTCCTTACTTTGTAAAATATGACTGAATCAGAATAGCCAAAACAGCACCAAGTACTGCAGACAAGATTCCTGTGATTGCCACCGTCACTGAGTTCTTCAGTTTGACCTTCTCAAATTCCTTTTTCATTTCAGCAAGCTCAATAGCAGTCGCTTCTTTGAATTCTGAGAATTGAGTGTGGTTCACAACAGTTGGCATCACTTGATCGAATTTGTGCTGCAGGTCCTTGACCCCTTCGATCACTGTGTCCATCTTTGTTTCTACTGCCACAAGCCTCTCCAGCTCCGTCTTCGCCATGTATTCTTGTTGCTCCCTCATAGATAAAAACAATAATGCTTATCCACCATCTATACTCATTGTGACATAATCAGGCGATCTTAATAGACCGCTCGACATATGGCTGGCGATCCTCCTCGGGTATAGTATTGCCACAGATCTGACACTGATATTTGCTGCCTCCGACCAGACCACAATAGAAGCAAGCCATGCATCTCCTGCAGGTTGCTCGATATTCGGTCTGCTCAGCACGACAGCGAGGGCATTGCAGAGTGGAGCAGATCTTCAAATTCGTATCTTGAGGGATCTTGTTTTGATCCACATCAATGTTATCGAGTGATCGCTTCATCATTTTATGCATCGACTTGCTGCCGAGCTTCGGTACGATCACCGTATTCCTGTGGTAGTGAAGAGACCGTCTATCTTCCATATCTCCATATCTCCTACTGTTGATGTATTTGCAAGTGTCTCTGGCAGAAGGATCTCGACTGCAGTGTATCCTGTTGTCGGACCATCATCGAATGCATCCTCTTGATATGATACATTGTCGTTCTTCAATAGGTGACTCAGATCAATACTGAGATCCACCCTGCGATTAGCATCGGCCGACTGATTGACTGTCTGTCTTCTCTGATAGTTTGATATAGCCGACATAGGGAATGGCACAAGCTCATCGACAATACCGACTGATACTATCCTCCGATCGGCTGCAGCCACGCTCGAATCAAACAGGAAGACACAGTGGCAGAAGAGTCGCTCGATTGTCAGGGCATCCTTCGGTGGTATGAGATACATGAAGAATCGATTCAAGCACATTGAATTGTTGGCAGCAAGCACAGTCTTCAGGCTATATGGATATGGCTGGAGTTTGTTCTGGCTTCCCATTATTGCTTCACCTCATAATTATGTTGGACCACTCGGAGATACTGCACATTGTCTACATAGAGCTGATCACTCACAAAGAGCGAATTTGTCCAGACTATGTGACACCAGATCTTGCCATCCCATCCTGTGTCTGTTGGCTGTGGCAAAACATTGCGACCACTAGCTTCAATATCAAATGGAGGTGTGAGGTTATCCTGTAGCAGATTCTGAGCAATGACCTCAGCATCGGTCATGACACCATCGGCCGACAGCCCGAGATACCAGTCTTGCGGATTGTTTACATTATAACTGTTCGGACACAAACCATCTGATCCGAGATCCTGATATAGTACAATGCCACCGAATTCAGGATTGCGGAATGTGATAGATTTATTCTTCACTAGGTATGGATTCACATCGATTGCAAATTTGACCTGAGTCTTGTTCTGTACATATGGACACGCTCCACCGCCAGCTCCACCACAATACCTGTAGATAGCCCAGTCCTTCTTCTGCTGGCTCTTGCCATAGCCGATTTGCTTTGTATCAGATGCACCCATTATGCCAGCCCCATCTGCATTGTGCAGTCGATCTCAAACTTTGTAAATGTATATCCAGTGCCTTTGCTCGGAGCTTGATCAAATGCAAGTAGTAGTACGAAGGCATCATCGAGGAAGCGAGCATCGCCACGATGATACATGGCTGGATAGAGATTCACCCTCGGAATATCAATAGATCCTGCAGCAGCAATCGAGTATGGAGATTCTCTGCCTGTGATCATACGATGACTATCAGCAATCTCCTGGCCACTATATGATGTCTGTGCAGTGTAGCCTGAGCTGAAGTATCCGATGCCGATCCAGAATCTGCGAGCAGCTTCGGCCGAAGCCATAGTGAATTTGATATTCAGGTTTGCTTCAATGATGTCACCGTACTGAGGCTGCAATACCCTGATCGCATTGACTGCAGATATCGCTGTCTGAGTGGCATATGAAGAAGGCTGCATTTTTGAGAGATCGCCAGGTACATTAGTGTCTGAGATATCAAAGTCAGAATCGGTTGCCCGATTGTATCCCCATACATTTGCATAGTATGGTATTGCCCTAGATCTCAGTGATTTGTCTTCTATCCCCACGATGATGCTTCTCCTTGTCTGCCTGGCATTCATCGCATTCTTTGCCGATAAATTTTTCATGAATTAGGCAGGCTCTTTGCATTGTGCCTGGAGCTCGCTCGACTATGGCCCAGGTCTGACTCTTGTCTTGTGGTACTACCATCTGCCGATCCTTGAGCTTGCCTTCTTTTATGATGGCAAATTGCTGGATCATTATGCGAGCTCACCTATGGAATGCCATTGATAGAAGCCATTGCCTGCAGCAAAGTTAGTACCACCGGTCTTGTGTATTTGTGCAATGAATGAGGTTGTAGTCACTGTATGCATCTTGAAGTTCAGCAGACCTTCCACAAGGTTTCCTCCAGCACCATATGTAGAAGATGAGCCATGATCACCACCGAATACACCGACAGGAATCGGAATCGCATCGAAGGTTATGCCATAGGTTACAGTATCAGTGACATTAGAAGCACCAGTGTTGTATGCCACAAGACCCCATCCAGTCAGAATAATTGAATTATTCTTGTATGCATTTGTGGTGTTGTCTTGCCTGAGCACAGCGACCTTCACGAATTTGTTTGTACCTGGTGTCAGGACTAGATGATTCGCTGAGTTAGCAGTGATTGGATTGCTGATATTATTGAGGCCAGATCCATCATTGAAGCTGGCATCATTGCTCCAGAGCTTATTCCATTTTGCTGTTGTTGGTTGCTCATCGGCAACGAATGTATCTGCTGAATATGCCATCTTATACCCTCTCTACTTGGAATGATTCAAAGTGTTTTATGTTGCCGACCTTCTTAAAGTCTGCCTTGTGATTTGTCTGAGCGATCTGCTGTCGGATCTTGTGCTTCTCGAATGGAGACAGAGTAGCCTGGTGTGGACCGACTGGCACATGACCACGCTCAATATCAGCGATTCGAGTGTCATTGCCACATGGGATAAACTCTGGCACATTGGACATCAGCGGAGGCTGATATGCAGGCTCTTCAGTCTTGGCAGCTTTGGCCTTGACAACATCCTTCTGGAATTGCTTCTCATATGCATTGAGCTCTTCCTGGTGTGCTTTGACTGCAGCAGGATAATCAGGGTTAGCGACTGGAGCACCACACTGATACCCCATCATCCGCTCGCCTGTTGGAGCTTCGTCAAGTCTGACTCGACTGGATAGTAGATTCTCACCGATCGGAATGATGTACTTGCCGAGCTCATTCGGAGCAAGGCCCATGCCATCGCCTCCAGAGCACTCGAATGCGAGAGCCACACTACACTTTGAGCAGCTCACCACTTCGACAATCTGGAAGTGTTGCTTATAAAAATGAAGCATCTGCTCTGCATCGTGTTCGCTTGTCTCGCTGCCTAGTATCATATGATCTCCTCTGTTGTTATTATAGCTCGAATCTTATGGAGCGATAAGATCAGTGCCACCTATCTTCGACTGATTGATGGTGAAGTATCGACTGATTGTCCGCTCCTCTACCTCTAGTGTCTGCATGTAGTCAGCATTCCACTGAATCACATTAGTGACTCCAGTGATGTATACATTTTTTACTTCATTAGTATCATTGATCAGCAGCAATCCCTGATCCCCGATCTGGAGAGCAGGATCGCTTTGAATAACTACAGGACAGATGTATCGCTTGCCAGGAGATTTGTATTCCTTGACAAGAGTATATGCAAGTGTTCTGGCTGTGCTCTTGTCTTGGATGAGGTCATTCTCGATTGTTATCGGCTCTCCATTGTTTGAAGGGTTTCGGCCGAAGGCATCGATGGATGTAGTATCTTGAATCCGCTCCTCGATCACCTGAGTCACCTTTGCAGGTGTGGCATAGATCACAAGCTGAGTCAGATAGAGTCGGCTGCCATAGGTATTGCGGAAGATCAGCTTATATGTAGAGCCGAAGCTATAGGCAGAGATCAGTGCCACATAACTATTCTGAGGCTGGCCTGATCCATCCTCGGAAGTGTTTGTCACATAGAAGCTCTGAGCTCCTGAAGCTGAGGTGATATAGACTGGTGTGCTGACTGAGGTTGTTGGGAGCGGACCATTATCATCAGAGAAGTCCACGAAGTATTCAGTGTCTTGATTCGGTTCAAGCACAATGGCCGAGTCAGCTTCCCATATCTTCTGCCTTGCCTGGACCGCTCGAGGCTTGGCCTTCACAATCACATCATTGATGATCGGAGTATTCTGCCACTGCAGATCTGAGAGCTTTGAATAGCTGAGCTGGAAGCGAGGTGTACCTGATGTTGTCAGGAAGTGCTGTCGATTCCAGAAGCGAATGATACCACCCTCATCCACGAACATCAGAGCCTGCTCAGCTTCAGTACCATCCTTGAATACATCACCCCATTTTCTGTCATAGGTTGCGAGGTATCCGATATTCTGCTGCAGTGATTTGTCGATCACATACTGGCTTGAGCTGAAGCCCATCTCCTGCATACCAGAAGCAATGACATTGTGTAGTGGAGCATTCACGAATGCACCGCTGATTGTCGAGCGATAGCCATTGATATAGTTGAATGCATCGAAGGCATGTACCTGGACCACTCGATTATTCAGTGTGGCCTTTGGCTGTGAGGTATATCCCACAAATAGCTTCACGAATTCATCCTCAATGCCGATCGAGATCTTCATCGGCCGATTAGGTAGACCAACACCAGAGCCGATTGTAGTGTCATAATTTGGCAGGAATTTTTTGCTGTTATTGTCGAGCTCCACATCTGCTTGAGCCATGATCACGCCATATGGATATTGACCGATATTCTTCTGGACTGATATCGATGTCACGAATGGAGAGATGTCATCATACCTGAAGCGATCAAAGAATGCCACGAAGTCACCAGACCCCTTGATCATGTCTGGTCCACCGATACGACTTTGATTGATGGTGAAGTACCTGACCCCTGTTGCACTGGTCCGCATCCAGGCCATGAGTACACCATAGCCGATGTGTCGAGCACCAACTGAGATTTTATTCCCCCATCCGCTCGATACTGTCTGCATTAGAATTGCCTTATCTTCACCTTATATGTGGTGAGCAGTGAATCTCCTGGACCATAATCATCAGACTCATCAGGGAATGGCAGGCCAGAGAAGCTGAGCACTCCATATTTAGAGCTCGGATTGTAATAGTTCACACCAGATCCAGCAGTGAAGTATGCATCGAGAGCACCGAAGTCAGTGACATTTATATTCTCGAAGATCATCTCCACATTGTATTTGAAGCCTAGCGGATTGGCTGGAGTCCTGATTCGATTCCTCTGGATAGCTCCATCAATAGCGAATTTGTCTGTCTGAATATACTCACGCCACTCTCTGAGCTTTGACGGTTGGCGAGGTAGTGTGCCTGAGTTTACTGTGATTGGTAGTACTGCCATTATTGTGACCTCGCTCCGATTGTTTGAAGTTTAATACCATTGCTCATAGCGATCCTCTGGAATTCTACCCATAGTCTCTCGGCCATTTCACGATACTCTGTAGGCATGCCAGCATACATTCCGATCTGTATCTGAGGATCAAAGTTGATCACAGTCTGAGGCCCAGCCTGTAGGCCACCAGTGTCAGTACGATTATCACCGCTGAATACCTTCGGCATACCAGTCATCTGATCGACATCCTTCTGAGGAATAACATACTCACCCTTGTGGACAATACCAGCGATGTCATTGACTCCACCTCTACCAGTGAATCCACCTTCAGCGAATCCAGGAATGACATCTCGGACCTTACCGAGTGGACCTGGTATATCCCAGTCTCCGAGCTTATCTCGAAGAAGCTGACCGACATTGCCGACAGCTCCGACAATCTTGCCAGGTATATCCTTGATGAAGTTGAATGCCTTCTCGAATGGAGATGTGATTGCATTATAAACACCAGCGAGAGCTGATCCGATCTGGCCTGCGATCCTGCCGACTGTGCCGATGAAGTCCTTGAGCCAGCCGATCGCTCCTGCGATCCAGCCGATGATGTTGCTCAGCCATTCAATGCCGAGCCTCAGAGCATTCACGAAGATCATAATCTGAGCAAATATCACAGCACCGAGAATGATACCGAGAGTCTTGAGCACTGGAATGAGGATCGGAGATATCTGCTCCCACAGTTGCTTGAGAGCTGGCAGTAGTCGCTCCTGGAATACCTTCCAGATCTCCATCAATGCAGGTTGCAGGTATGTCTTCCACAGCTCGGTCATCACCTGGATAACTGGCTGCAGCTTCTTCATCACCCCATCGAGTCCACCGAATTGATCCATCAGCAGCTTCACACCGAGACCCAGTGCAGCACCTGCTGCTATGAATGGCAGCAGCGGAGCGAGTGCAGTCCATATCGATACACCGAGGGCCACGAATGCAGGCACGAGCCCCCCGATAATTGCACCAGCAATAACAGGAAACCAGGGAGCGAGACTCTCCATTGTATCCTTGATAGCTTTGATCACACCTTCAGGACCACCCATAGATTCAAACCAGTCATTGAATCCCTGCACCAGCGGACCGACAAGGTTGCTGGAGAATTCACCGACCAGCTCCATGAAGTCACCGAAGGTATTCTTGAATGCGGTCATCTGACCCTGTGGAGTTTTGCGGAGTGCCTCATTCACCTTGCCATAGTTTTGAGCCAGGACTTCATTCAATACATTGGCCCTTTGAGTCTCATCGCCATTCTTGAGCAGCTCCTTCTGAGTATCAGATAGAGTCACACCATATTTGCTCAGAGCTCCGACATTGCCTGTCATCACCTTACCGACCAGGTTATTGATCGTGACCATATCTTCGGCAGTGGCATTGTGGCCCTTGAGTTGTGCCACCATGTCAGCGATCTTCGGAGTCAGCTTCTGGATCGTAGATCCCTGGAGGTTGAATGTAGCGAGCTGTGATTGACCAGCTAGGATCACATCATCCTCAATAACACCGAGCTTCTGCAGTTCGCTGGCTTGAGTCTGCAATGCTTTGACATGTTCTTCAGTAGCACCCTTCACATTGAGCAGGTTGGTCCTGAGCTTTGTGCTGGCTTCGACAGATGCATTGTATGCCTCCATCGACTTTGCACCGAAGACTGCAGCACCGATGCCAGCAGCAGTCAGGCCACCGAGTAGAGCGAATGATGAGCCCTCAGCTTTTTTGAATGCAGCACCGAGACCACCAGAAGATTGCTCCGCTTTGCCGAGAGCCTTCTCGAGACCACTTGTGTCTCCGTTGATTTTTACTAGTAGATCTCTTGTGTTTGCCATATCACTTCATCTCAGCTTCGAGCTTTTGCCTCTCGATGTCTTTGAAGCTCCCCTCTATTCTTATTATAGTCAAGAATTCGAGTATCCTATCTGAAGGCTGCTCATCAAGCTCACCGATAGTCCACCCGAATTCCTTGCAGAGAAGGTAGTCCAGGTATGGTCTCGGCACTGGTCGCTCCTTGTCATCAGAGCTGAAGTAGGATATCAGGTCTTGGCTGAGTTTTTTTTTGACTCTTTGGCAGTTGCCTCATCTGCACCAGATTCTTTGATCAGGTATAGAGCATCTGCAGGCTCAAGCATATCCATATTCTCTTCAGTGATCTCGGCAATAGTGCCATCGGCCTTGTCGAGATTCCAGTCCTTCACGATCATCATCAGCATCTTGTCTGCTGACATGACCATATCTACTTCACCATCTTCCTTCAGGACCATCGAATGCTTGGTCTGACCCCATTTGATGCCGAGATAGATCTCGACCCAGTAATCTTTGTTAGTCGGTAGAGTGACCTTCCGAGTCGCTCGGCCTTCCTTAAAATACGCCATGTTGCACCTCCTTATTTACTAGTAGCTTGATCTGACATTCCTTAGCACTGCATCGACACTAGCACTGTTGGCATTATCGTATGCACAGCGGAGCTTGAATTTGACAGCATAGAAGTCTGAGAGACCTGTCTCAAGAGGGAAGTCTTCGTAGTATGTTCGATACATGCGGACCTCTAGGCTTGAGCTGTAGCCTCCACCGATACCAGGACCATTGACCTTCCAGCTTGCAGCATTGCGATTCAATGCGTAGAAGTCATCTCTCTGAGTAGTGCCTTCGAAGTAGAGTGAGGCTTCGACAGTTGCTTCGAATTCACCATGATTGATTGTGTCTGGTTCTGCAGATCCATGTCGGAATACTGCACTGGTGTTGTTTTCGAGTGTGAGCTTGAAGTCATGTGGCTTCAGGTTGTCAGCAGCACCTGCTGCAGCGACTGTAGCACCGAATGCGAAGCGAGAGTCAGCGAAGCTGTACACGCTGCCTGAAGCGGTCGTGAGGCTTCCTGATGTGGTAGTGATAGGGAATTTGCCGAGCAATGATGCCTTCGCTTCCACGAGCCCATCGCTGACTGAGAATTCCAGAGTCTTCACTGCGACATTGCGGTAGTACTGCTTGTCGATAGATCCACGAGCCTGATTGATTGTCAGTGTCTTTGGAGTGTTGCTGTTATTGCGGACCATAGTGTGATCATAAACTGATCCAGCGACATTGCTTGGAGTGTTTGTGCCGAGTGCAGCATACAGGAAGAGCCCTGTATTTGTAGCATCAGCATTGATTGACATAGATCCTTCGGACCACTTCTTGCCGATCACTGCATCGAAGGTCTTCTCTCGGACACCATAAGCTGCTTCGTTTGGAATAGGCTCATGCTTGGCCATCAATGTATTTTCGGTGAATGGTACGATGTCAGTCTGTGGTACAGGCACACCAGCGGTAGCCTCTACTGCGACTCCAGCCCATCCTTTTCTTCCGATATCTAGTGACATGATTTATTCTCCTCTATTCGTATTATATTTGATTTGGCTCTACTGTATAACCACACAGGTCAAGATAATCTCTGACATGCGAGTATTGACTTGCTCACCTTGCACGAATGACCACCTGCTCGGGATCGGCCGACAGAAGCCACGCCCCTGAAGAGTTGCTCCGAGATAGATGTCTGCATCGAATTTGCTGATCAGATCATCGACAATGGTCCGCATGATCCGCTCGCTGGCTTCTTCACCCTGCTCCATCCGCTCCTGGTAGATCCTGATTGCGAAGTTATATGACCGCTGATTCCTCGAGGTGTCAGCAAAGAATGCCTCTGGATTCTCCAGAGGTGTGATAGTGATACATGGATAGTGCTCCATTTTGCTCTTGGCATAGTCGAAGACTTGAGTCGAATCGACCTCATTGCTTGTCTGGACCACAGTCTTGATCGCTGCCGATAATTCATTCCACATGCTATCTCCTCCCCATCAGAGCGGACATCAGCTTGTCCATGACTCTATCGAATTGATTATTGATGAATCCTTGTGAGGCTTCCCATCCAGGACCGAAGAATGGCTGTGCTCGAGTACCACGCTTCTCGATGGTCTTGATGATCGGCCAGAGTGCTTTGCTCGGGATACCCTTCTTCTTGATCCATCGCTCGATAGCATCGGATGGAGGCGTGTGGCCACTAGTGCCATACTCGACATCGGCAGCATAACTCTCCTGAGCTTCTACCTGGCCTTCTGGATAATTGACTTCAGCCAGGACCGATCGCTGCAGTGTACCGAATGCATGTGGAGCTCGCTGTCTGATCTCGCCTTGAGCGTGTGTGGTGGAGTTTGTCAGGGCAGCAGTTACTAGAGGCTCGGCATCTCCGCCTGCTTTCTTGATGTCATGGATCAGATCATTCAATCCGACCACTTCCACATTGACTGCTAGTCCACCGCTCATCGCTTATCCTTTGTCAGTACCAGCTCATAATGGTCTGGCAGAATTCCATTGTCATGTACCTGTCGGCCTCTCACGAAGTACTCCTGGCCAGTGCCAGAGACAGTCACCTTCATGCCTTCCACGACTCCAGATGCTGAAGTAAACATGTCGAAGGTCTTGCCGAATACACCATCCACCAGGACAGTTGTCTCGGCCGATGATGGCTGGATATTGGCCCTCACTGCAGCGGTTGTGATTTGGCCTGGTCCTACGAATCCAGAGTGTGTGACATACCGCTCCTTGTCGATGTCGGTAGAGGTCTTCTCGAATCTCGAGATGAATACAATCTTATCAAGTACAGGAGGCATCAGATCACCTTCCTGGCATAGCCTCCAGAGTCCAGAATATCTTCAGCAGCAGAGACCAGTGCAGACTTTGAGCGACCTGCTGAATAGCCGAAGCTCATACTGACTCGACCTTGTGTGAAGCTCTGTGCTCCAGTCGGATTGAATTTGCGAGCGACCATATCACGAATGTACAGTGTGCAGGCTTCCTTGAGATCTTCAGGGAGATCCGCAATGTCTGTGGCATAGCCTCCTGTGTAGTCGATCTCATAGAAGAGATCTGAGCTGTCCAGGTGGAGCAAGCCTCGACCCATACTGATCAGATAATTGCTCGGGTAGATCACATAGGTACTCGGCTTCGGAATGAAGTAGATTCTGCTGCCACTATCTTCCAGTGTCAGGCTCTGACTCAGGCCGACTCCGACCAGTCGAATTGCACTGATGTCACCATCGGCCACTGGCCTTCGCCTGAAGCTGATGGTCATATCACCATTCGGAGAGATCAATGCTCGCTCACGCTCATTCGTGACAGCCATCTTGAAGAAGCCATCGACATCACAGTAGTTTGTGATGATCTTGGAGGCACGAGATATCATCCCTGATATGGTGGCCTGACTGAATGTAGACAGGTCAAGATCAGGGGCATATGCTTCGAGTTCTGCTTGTGTGATAAGATTCTCTGCCATCATGCCCTCTCTGTATTCATTATAGCTCAGAGTACTCCCCTCCATAGATTGAAGGGGAGTCGCTCTAGGCTACAGATTAGGATGTAGCTAGGCCACCGATTTTGTACTGATATGGTTCACCGATCACCTTCAGCACTGTGGTCTCGAAGACACGAGATTGGATACTGTGGTTAGCGGTTGGCACATCGTAGATCGACAGAGTTTCGAGGTCACTCATCTCGATCCAGTTCTCACCAGCAGCGGAGCGGACTGACAACAGGAAGGCCCATGATGCAGCGTAGCGACTAGTCACCACTTTGATCAAGTTACCAGTGTTACCATCCACGATGTTTGCAAGGTGTTGGCCACCAGTTGCAGCACCTTGATTGTCGATGACAATACGCTGGATGCTTCCACTACCTTCGAGCTGATCAGACAGAGCTCGGTTCTGACGAGGGTTCAAGACCAGGTGAGACACCAGGTCAGCACCATTCTGGAAGAGAGTCTGAGCGTAATTGCTTACACCAGAAGCGGTCAAGAGACCAGCACTTCCTGAGTTGGTGGTGATGAGCTTGCTGAAGCCTGAGTACTCTGTGCTGTACAGAGCAGCATCACCAGTGAGAGTCATCACTTCCTCACCGAGCAAGACCTCTGTGGTCTTGATAAGCTCTTCACGAGCTCGGATGTCTTCCAGGTTGCTACCACGATTGGCAGCGATTTGCTGACGACCGATCTCGACATCACGACCCAGGTTCTTGTATGGGTAGCTGACGAATTCGTATGTCTGGCTAGTTTGTGAAGGCTGGCCAGCATCTGCGAATCCTACACGAGTACCAGTACCCGTAGCAGTAGGATCGATCTTGCTTGTTAGTTTGTTAAAAGATGCAGCTTCTCCCATGCCACCGACACGAGGAATGAAGCCACGAACAGGCGTAGCTGTTGGCACAACAGTCTTCACTACTGGATCAAGATTCTCTGGTGAGTAAATTGATCGGTCACTTGGACTGAATGTGTATGTGCTTTGAGTCACCGCTTTGCGGATCTCATCTTGCACCATTTGAGCGATTTGATTTGCTTCCATCTGAAGACTACCTTATCTTTGCACCTCAATTATTGACTGTTGAATATCTACTACTTGCTGAAGGTTGCTCGGACTGCAGCGTGTTTTGCAACACTGGCAGGGTCAAGAAGCCGAGAGTACTTGCGAAGTTCGAATGCTACTCGCAATCGCTCATCGTGTGTACCGACATTTGGATCAGCAGCAAGCTCATCAGCTCGCTTCAATAGCTCATCCATCTTCTTCTTGTTCTGACCATCGGCCGAGTTTGGATCTGTGTCTGGATTATCCACTTCATCCCCCTTCTTCACTGTATAGGTCTTGCGGACCTTTGAGGCAGCAGGCTGACTCTTCAGGTTGGCGATCTCCTCTTTTAGAGGCTCGACTGCTTTCGCAATCCCTGCCTCTACTGCAGCAGATACCATCTTTGCAAGATCACTCTCACCAGTGGACTTTTTCAATGTGGCTTTAGGAGCAAACTTTTTGCCCTTGCCACCCTTGCCAGATTTGTCTTCATCGGCAGCAGGAGTCTCTGGCTCTTCTTCCTCTGCATCTTCAGGTGTTTCGACTTCTTCATCTTCGACAGCATCTTCTTCGGTCTCGACTGCTTCGCCATCATCATCGACTTCGACAAGCTCTTCGCCATCTGAATTGACAAGAGGCTGCTTGACAGTCTGCTTCTCACCAGTTGGCTTGCCTTCTTCATCGAGCACATCTTGCTCGACTTCAGCACCAGCTACAGGTACACCTGCTTCTGCTGCTCGCTCTTCAGTGTCATTGATCGGTCGGCCGTTTTCTTCGGCAGTGGTCACGACTGCAGCATCTGCATCACGATCCTCTTGACCAGTTACTGATTTTGCTCGCTCTCGTACTTGCTTGGACATAGTAATTAGCTCCTCACTCTTCTTAATGTTTAGTGCCTTTGCAGCATTCTCGATTGATTCCTCGTAGTCGGGGAAGTTTTCAGGCTCAAGAATTTCTTGTGCTGCAGCAGCTTGGATAGCTTCCAGGGCAGACTTCAGTTGAGTGAGATCCTTCTCGCCATCATATGATTGCCAGAAGATATAGTCTGACAGACACATGGCTAGATCAGCGAGCATTGCTCCCTGCCATAAGCTCTTAGCGAGTGTATCTTGTTTGCCCATACTATTTTTATTGTAGACCATAACTGAGCCCTTCATAATGTTTTGCGAATCTGAATACTGATATTGCTTCTCCCACCATGCGACAGGTCGGCCATAAGTCTTCTCGAATGACTCCTCATGGACCAGGCCACCATCGACTGATTTGACCATCTGGAATACAGCCGAAGCGACTGCAGGATTGTCCACCAGCGAAGTCTCACCGAGATCATAGTCGGTGATCACATTGACCATCTTCTTCTTGTCATCGATCATCATCTGCTGCATCTGAGCATCATTGATTCGGCCACCGATACTGAAGCCTGCAAGCACACCTTCTTTGACTTTGATCCAGGCATTCTCACCATCTTCCGATTCGGAGATCTTGGCCGAGATCCAGACACCCTTTGCAGCATCATCGAATTCAATATCGATCGCTTTGCCGACAGCGATATCTTTGTGCATCTCTCGGATGTTGCCGATCCAGTTGCTGAATGCCTTCTTGCTGGCCTCGTATGTGATGATCTCACCATGAGAATCGAGCTCCTCGACAGTGGCATATCCATATACCATGCGTTGCTCTTCATCGACTTTAGTGATCGGAATCGTGATGTGTAGTGGCTTCTTCATTTGTTGTACCTCTATTTGAATTATAACTGGTAGAATCATTCTCAATAATCACAAGCCTCCTGCAGATCTCATGCATGACAGCATGGATGAGAGCATCGGTCCGCTCGAATAGAGCATCGACTACCGACTCGAGCTCACCCTGCTCCATGTCATGAGCCATCCCACAGGACATCGATAGAGTCGAGATCGATCTCTTCGCCTGCATCCTCATAACACTCACAGCCTGGATGTCCAGGCGGATGTGGATCTCCCGAGTCGAAGTCATCATCGATCGGTATTGGACCTTGATCTTCATTGCCCTGACAGATGCTGCAGGTGTTCGGACCAGCTCCGACCCACTGCTTCTTGCCGATGCCATTCTCTTTGAGGAAGGCTTGCTGAGCTGAGCTCATGGCTTGATTGGCTTCAGTGTTGGCGATCATGAAGGCTCGAGTATCAGAGATCCCTTCGAATTCAGACACGATGATCTCGGCCAGCTCATCGATCGTGGCCATGCCAGTCCTTGTGTCTCGGATCAGATTGATCATCCGATTGCGAGTGGTCTCATCGATACTTGACTTGTTAAGTAAATAATTCGCCTGGTCCTGGAGAGCATCCAGGTAGTAGCTATTGGTCAGCTCGAATGTCACGAATGGATCTGCAGCCTTCTGCAGCTTGATCCCCTGCCTCTGATAAAAGCTCTCTACTGAATAGGTGAATGCCTGGATCAGTACAGCATAGACATCCTTCTGGCTGACATATTTGGCGATCGACTTCTGATTGTCTTCCACCCATTTTGTGACACGCTTCTCATCGAATTCTTCATCATTGACCATCCACTTCGGCAGCTTCTTGGCCATCGCTGAGACCTGATCCAGTATGCCTGCAGACAGAGAATCCTCGAATGACTTGAAGTCATCAGTGGTCCTGAAGGCTTCTAGTGGCTCATTCTTTTTGCTGGCTTTGGACAAGAATCTATCGACTGCTGCAGAGAGTCGCTGCAGTTTGTTCATACTACTTTGCTCAGGCTCTTCCGAAGGTTGGTGACTTCAGCCAGGAATTGCACCTGATAATCTGCCATGTAGTCTTTGAAGATGGAGCGGACCTCATCAGCATCTGCAGCTTTGCTGAGCTTGGTATTCATCTCATCCACTACATTCTGAGGCAGCACATCAGACTTGAATGCTCTCAGTGCCTTGCCATCCTTCTTGCGATTGACAGCGTACTTGCGGAATGCTCGGAGCTCGGTGACTAGCTGGATATGATTCTGCTCGGCCGACTTCTGCTTTTGCTCTGCAGGCACATCACCATTCTCAGGATCTTTGCGATCTTCTTCTGGATCTTTTGGCTCAGGCTTGTCTTCATCATCACTGCCCGAAGCCAGGCTTGCTAGTGCTGCAGCAGCATCAGCTCGAGCCTTCTGTGAGTCGGCATCAATGAATGTCGGATTGCCGAGCACGAATGGTTTGTCCACACCGAGAGGCTTCTTGCCCTGATCCTGTCGGACCTCATCGATAGTAGTCTGGCCAGAGCGGATGAGGATCTCATTCTTCTCTGCTTCAGCTCGCTCATCGACTTGATCAAGACCAGTGTACTTGAAGGCCAGATTCTCGAAGCCCATATCATTCTGGATAACATCGGTGAAGATCTCCTCGAAGAAGTGAGCCAGAGGCATCAGACCACTGTTGAATCCGATGTCTTGCTGGACCTCGCCTGTACTCTTGTTCACTGATTCGGTGAAGCCGAGCTCATTCGGTTGGATCTCGAATAGCATACAGGTCTTCTTCATCAGCCATTCCTGGAGCTCTTTGTATCGCATGTCTTCAGGCTTGACTGCAGGAGTGTAGCCAGTAGCACCCTTGCCCGATGGCACGAATTTGAGCTTGCTCATGGCACGAGTATCGCCAGACAATGCTGCATCCCATAGTGCCTGGAATTCTTTGATCTGGTCAGGTGTCCATGCTTCAGGCACACCGAAGAAGCCCTCTGGAATGTTGCCTTCAGTGAGCAGGTGGACATTGTAGATATCTGACTTCAGGGCAGCGGAGACACCGAGTACCAGGCTCTCAAGTGGAGCAAGGCCATATGGTGTATAGGTCCGAGAATTCATCATCTCGTAGTACATCTCATCGGCTGTGAATGTAGCCACCTCTTTGCCATGAATGATCTGTCGGTATGCAGTATCGGGAGGCATTGGAGTGCCACCATTATCATCAAGCTCGAGCACGATCGTGGCTGCATCTACAGGCTCGAGAGCGTATAGACCACCACCCATATTCGGTCGCTTGTATAGGACCATTGCATCAAGCACCAGGAGATCATCCACGAGGGTATCAATAAACTCTCGGAAGCGGACCTTGTAGCCACCGATAGATTTGAAGTCCTTCTTCAATGGCTTGATCTGAGCTGAGTAGTCTGCCTTGTCATCATTCTCGGCTGCGACAATATCCCATTCAAGAGCATTGAGCTGTCGCTTCCTGCGATTGATAGCAGCTCGAGCCACATCATACTGGACCGAGAATCTCCTCAGTGTTGCGAAGTCGATGCCATTCGTAGAGCCAGGCTTTGTCCTACCACCTGGATATGGATTGTTGAATGGCAGGCGATCACGAAGCACTGCCTGCATGCCAGAGTTTGATGCACCATTGTCGGCTTTGGCCATCTCACCGAGATAGTTTGCAAGAGGCTTCAGCACCACACTGGTGTAGATAGACTTGCTTGCATCTTTGATAATTCCCATTCTATTGTGCTCCTCTATTAGCCTCTGCTATAGCTGCTGCTGCAGCTCTCTCAGACTCTACTTTATCGGCATAAAATTGTTTTATCCCACTACTATTATTGTAACTGTCATAAGCAAAATTCATAAGAGCAGTGCTATCTGGATGATCATCATGAGCATCTTCTTCATCGGGATGGTGGACCACCATGTACTCTCCGACATACCGCTTCTCCAGGTCAATGAATTCATCCTCGAATTCTTCCGAGGCAATGGCTGTCTGCTGCTCGACTGTGAGCGGTACTCCAGGAGCAATCATCTTCACACCATGCTTGATCGGATCTTGCCAGTAGTACATCAGGTTGCCATTGATCTGCTTCTGGTAGAGAGCCTTGTACATGATGTCTTTGGTCATGCGAGAGAATTTCATGCGGAAGATCTTGTATGGAGTATGCCTCTCAAATTTGTCTGGCATGAAGTCACCCTGGCCAGTGGAGTCGATAGATCCAGCAGCAATCTTGAAGTACTGCAGCTCATCCTTGAGGGTATCGAATTGATCCTCATAGTTTGTGCCATGCATGCCACCGACTGATCTCACGATGGTCAGCTTGCCATGAATCATTCGGCCGATCTTCAGGATGGTCTGGTCAGTGCTCTTGGCTGTGTCGAGACCGAAGTAGTGGTCCTGCTCAAGCCATGCCCTGTAGAGATCATACTGCTCAGGAGCGAGCTGATGCTCTGTGGCCCAGGCATCACACTCAGGCAGGGATCTTCGGACCGCTGCTTTGTACCAGGTCCGATATTCCAGGAAGACAGGATCTGCTGCTGGATTCTCGAATGGCTTATCGATGCGACCAGCGATGAGCTGATGTGTGTCGATGTACATGCCACCCTGAAGCTGCCAGACATTATAGTATGGCTTCTGGATCTCAGGACTCATCAAGCCCTTCTGAGCGATCTGGCTCTTCACAGTACGCTCATAGACCAGGTGTCGAGCATCGCCTGTCATCTCGTACATTCTCCGCCTGTCGGCAGCAATCTCTGGATATGTCATCACATAGGCTCGGCCCTTCTGGATGTCTCGGTAGAAGTCACACTTCACTGAGCCAGCAGTACCGACCTTCACGATCACAGCGTTTGTCGATGCACCCATAGGCAGGATGTCTTCATTCACGATCTTGTCATTGATGTCTTGAGCTTCCTCAATAATGATCAGGTGGAGAGTCTTGGACTCAGGCTTCGATGTGGAGGTCACAGGGAATATGTAGCAGCTCGATCCATTGCCGAGCGTGATGGTCTTGGCATTGGACTCTTCCTTCGCCTTGCGGTTGGCATCGTGATCAATGACCATCAGATCCTGCTTTGATTTGGTCAGAGCATTCTTCAGTCGCTTGAAGTCGGTATTTGCCTGCTCCTTCTGTGGAGCAAAGATCCCGATCTCGATCGGCAGGTCGAATAGCTTGGTCACGAATAGCATGATCGACTCGACTGTATGGACCAGGGATGTTGTCTTGCCTGATTGTCGAGTGTACTCAAAATTCAGCATCACCGATTCGAGTGCTTCGATGTCTTCCTCAGTGACCTTCTTGCCTGTGAGCACCAGAAGATTCTGGATCAGAGGCATCAGGATCATTCGCCAGATCCGCCACTGGTATCGATAGAATCTAGTCTTGTGGTACTTCCACAGGTGTTTCGCTGTCAGCACTTGCAGCTTCTTGGCTATCTGCTGAGCTGAGAGCGAGCCTGTCGGATTCTGGCTCGTCATCGATTATTATCTTCCCATCTGCCATCAGGCCGAATTCTTCCAGCAATGCTTCCACTGGATCTTTTGCTCCTGCAGGTGGCAGGTCTTTGACATTGGTAGGCTCACGAAGCTCGACCTTGAGGATCTCATAGCAGAGCTTCTTGTCCATCATGTTCAAGCGATCCCATCTGCCGACATCCTTGACAATGTTTGCAATAAGTTGTGCTTTTGCCATTCGGAGTGTAGGCACATTCTTCCGCTCGAGCTCCAGTGCTTTTTCAATAGCTGCTTCAGTTTTTTTAGCCTGTATGCTTGCCCTCTGCTTGCCCCATCCATTGACCATCCTGCGAGTGTGGCCAGATCTTATTCGTTTGACATCCCACCCCTTGACCTGCTGAAGCCATGTGCCGATCATTGTGTGAGTATCTTGGACAATGAATTCACGCCTTAAAGCCTCCCAGTCCGTATAGACTGTGAGTGATGTTATGGCATGCTCGGGATTCTTTGAGATGCCATCAGTTGCTGTCTGTGGCTTCTTTGACATCTCCTACCCCTTTTTGATTTGCGGTCTACTATCTCCCGATAGCTCTTCAATTCCGACCACAGAATATGTGGTCCGCTGCCTGATAGTCTTGGCTCGCTCGATCGCATTCTCTTCAGTGTCTGCATAGACAGTGATGTGTACGATATTGAGCTTGCCTAGATCAGACTCGTCATAGGCTTCGACTGTGAATTTGTACATGATTCTCTCCCTCCTTATTTTGCGACTCTGCATCCTCGACCATCTTGAATGCTGACTCAATTATATCCTCAGTGTGAAGATCTGACAGATGCTGCCAGTGGTCACGACACAGCAGGAGCTTCTCTCCATTCCTGCTCAGGCATGTGCCAGACCACTTCTTGCAGCCCTGGAATGCACATCTACCGAAGTTCACTTCTCCCTCACAATCAGATTCAGCTTGCCGAGTGTGCATGCCTGGATGTCATCAATGGCGATGTCTGGCTGCAGATCGGTCTTGAAGTGATGCTGTGTGCATGTGCCATCTGTACCCTTTGGCTCGGTACATCCGACATCCTCACAGCTCGTGTACTGCTTGTCAGCGTACTGGCTGACATATTTATCGATCCCGATTGCTGAGGCCACCTGCCTAGCGTATAGCTCGCCTGATCCAGACCAGACAAGTATTCGAGTATTCTTGAAGCTCGCCAGAGCGATGAGCAGGCTTCTGATCCTCTCATTGGCCACAGGCTTCCCTGTGTTGCCAGTCTGGATCAGAGTGCCATCGATATCGAATGCGATCGTGACCTTCTTCATTTGAGATCCTCCAGCTCCTGCTCTAGCTTCGGCAGGAGTGTCTGAGCAAGGTCATGCATCTGCATCATCTCAATATGGTGGAGGTGAGCAGATATAGCAATGATTCGCCTGCAGACAAATATCCCAGACTTCAGAGCCATCCTCTGATTCAGTCGGTCCAGCAAGCGTGTGAGGCTTTCCATCAGAATGTACTCCCCAGGCGATTCTCTTTCAGTGCTTGGCGAGCCTCTAGTATAAGCTGAAGCTTCCCATCGGCCAGCTTGAAGCGTAGCCTCCTGACACTACTGGAGACACTAGGCTGGCTGACATCAAACACAGAGCCGATCTCCGCATGAGTGTATCCTGCACACAGCAGATCGACTATAAGCTGCTCCCTGAAGGTCAGAAGATCATATGTCTCCTCGGCAACATTGAAGCCGACAGCCTTCTCTAGTGGAGTTATCTCTGAGTACATGTCATTGAGATCCACTTGCTCGAGTGTTTTTGTTTTCATTCCGCCTCGTGATTCCGACAGTGCCATCTTGAGCTCTGCCTATTTTGGCACTCTTATCTCGGACTATGTGAGCAGATACATTTCGACCGCATCGATAGCATGGCACGACTACATTCTGCTTCTCGATATTTTCGAGGAAGATGTCCTGCTCGAATCCACACCATTCATGCTTGTATCTGTATACTGGCATACTATTTCTTCTGCCTCTCTAGCTTCCGCCTTTGAGCACGATTCATGAATTGCCCTTCAGGACCACGCTTCTGCTCAAGCTCAAAATTCTCTTTGGCAGCAGCGATTGCAGCCTCATCGACTACAGCGATCCACTGCTTGCAGATATTGGACCAGTTCAAATTGCTGACCCACTGGAAGGCAGCCTCGACATTTGGCTTCTCTTGGCCATCCATGATCTTCTCGATTGCATCTGCTGCAGCCTTCACATCCATGAGTGGCCTGATCCGCTCATTGTCACCTTCCTTCACGATCCACATGCTAGGATCTGCACCGCTCGGGATCAGCTTGACACGATTCATTGCACCCATCTCTGTGAAGCTCGTATTGTCTGGAGCGACAACAGGAGTCTTTGTGGCCATTGCTTCGGTCATGGACAGACCCCATCCCTCACCGAGCGTAGTACTCAGCACCAGGTCCGCTGCATTGTATATGCGATTCACATCCTCGATCGGCATACCCTGATTGGCATTGAAGATCTTCGGACTTGGCAGGAAGAATTCATACTCTTTGCCGAGGCCGAGCTGATTGGCGATAGTGAAGATGTTGCCACCTGAGTCTTCGTACTGCATGTGCAGGTAGAGCAATGGTCTTCGGCCACGATCCCACAGCTCCTTGAGTATCATGAGGCTTCTGGCTATGTCCTTGCGTGGCTGATTGCGGTTGATGTTCACGATCAGGAATCGATCATCGGCTTTGCCATTGAAGTATGAATTTCGGAAGTCGGCCACATCCTTCTTGTCCTGGATCGGGAAGAAGTTGCTCGGGTTATTGCCATGATAGATAACCTTCAGGCGATCCTCGAGCTCTGGCAGATGCTTCAGGGTTTCGGCCTTGCCATATTCGGTATAAACCACAGGGAAGTCAGCACCTGCTACTGTGTCCACCCACTGCTTCTTGAGCTGTGCATCGACAGGGTAGTACCAGACTGTCTTGAATACTTTGTGGCCATTCTGAGGCAGGGCATCCTGAGTCTTCTTGATCTCTTCCATGATCGGCTCGATCACGAAGGTGTCCTGCAGCATGAAGACCACATCATATTTGCCTGAGCCCATGAGGTCCAGGAGTCGCTGTCGGCCATAGACATCGCCATATGATCCAGCATTCATCATGCCACCAGGCATCGCTGGATAGACATTGCCTGGCCACTTCTCATTGTCCTTCGGATCACCTGAGTAATTGATAGCCACGACATCGATATCATACTTGCCTGAAGCGTGAAGCTCTCTGGCTATGTTGCCGAGCACCTGAGCGAAGCCAGTGGCACAGCAGTAGTCACCATACAGCAAGAGCTTGACCTTCTCAGCACCTGCATCCAGTGCTCGCTTTGCTGCTTGATCGATTGTAGTTTGTCCTATTGCATCCATTATTTTAGCCACTCCGTATGTCTCACATAGTTTGTTACTGTTCGCTCCAGGCTCTCAGCGAATGAGAGCGGTGGCTTCCACCCGAGCTCTTGGAGCTTCGAGCCATCCAGACCATAGTGCATATCATGACCAGGCCGAGTAGCGTGGAAGTCCACGATGTCATATTCGAGAGGCTTCTTCAGGATCTTGGCGATCCGCTCGGCCATCTCGAGATTGGTGAGCTGTGTGTCACCCACGATATTGTATTTGTCAGGATACTCATTCTTCGGACCATAAGCCTTTGGCTGCAGCTCTTCCATAATGTAGAGCAGAGCATCAGCATGGTTGCGAGCGTGGAGGTATGATCGAGAGCCGATCTCCTTCTTTGTGCCATGAATCTTGATCCGCTGGCCTGCGAGAATGTCTCGAATGACCATTGGCACATACTTCTCCACATCCTGCATCTCACCGATATTATTCATGGTGTTGGTTATCACGAGTGGTACACCATAGGTCCGCCAGTAGCTGATGGCAATCATCTCCTGAGCTGCCTTGCTTGCTGAGTATGGATTGCTCGGGAGGAATCGCTCCCATTCTGCATATGGATGATCGATCATCGGACCATAGACTTCATCAGTGCTGATTTGAATGAAGAGCTCTGGCTGGATCAGGCGAGCATACTCCAGCATATTGACTGTGAGATCCACATTGTTTTTGATGAATGGCTTCGGATCTGAGATCGAGCGGTCCACATGAGACTCGCTGGCCATGTTGATGATCACATCGACATCACCGATCTTGTTGAGCTGAGCCACATCCATATCCCATGCTAGATTCAAGCGATGGAATTTGAAGCGGTCCTGCCACTCAGGTCTTTTGCCGAGCACCTGATTGATCCTGGCCATGTTGCCACGATGCTGCAGGCTGTCGATGCCGACTATGTTGCAGTCGGTCTTCTCCAGAAAATGCTCGAGTGTATGAGCTCCGATGAAGCCTGCCACCCCTGTCAATAATACTGTCTTGCTTCTCACGATTGCACCTCCTTAATTGATAATGGTCCGACTACTGTGCCATCTGCCCTCTTCCATTGAGCAGGTGATAGTGCTGGATCTCCGTATGGTGTTTTGAATGTCTCATCCAGCAGGCGAGTGACAGAGCCCCACTTCTTCAGGAAGTAGTCATGGCTTTGCTGGCTGTTTGGATTCTCCATCAAGCTCGTGGAGACACCGCCATAGTGGACCATCGGAGCTTGATTTGTGCAGATCTCTTTGTACCCGAGCAGCCTGGATCGGTAGTGGCTGTCATTGTCTTCGAACCATGCAGGTATAAAATTCTCATCGAAGAAGCCGACCTTCTCGAAGAAGTCTCGAGCGATCAGGAAGCATGAGAAGTTTGGATGCTCGCTCCATGTGGCAGGAGTACCTTCAGCCAGCTTGTAGCTCAGGATGTCTTCAGGATTTGCCAGCTCCAGCATTATATTGTTTGGTGTAACCATCACAACATTCTCGCTCTCATTGAGCTCTTGGTGTACTCGGACCATCGCATCGATACAGTCAGGACTGAATAAGATATCGTCATTGCAGATCACTGCATAATCACAGCCCTCATCGAATGCTTGCATGGCCATGTCATTCCAGGCTTGGCTCAGAGGCTTATTGAATCGCCACTGGTCAGCAACATATATCCGAGTCTCATGCTCAGACTTGATGCTATGTACCGCTTCAGCGAAGCCTTTGAAGTTGTTTAATACTGCGAAGCCGATTCCGATTTTCATGACTGTGACCTTTCCACTATTTTTTTCCATTGCTCTATATCCATATCCATGCCAGCCATATTTTGAGCGATAGCCTCATTGATCTCCTTGACCATTTGGCCACGAGTTTTTTCCGATAGCTCAGACCAGTGCTTCAAAATATAATCTACACATGTGCTTACAGAATAAGTCATCCTTCCAAGACAATATCGGAATGCATAAAATACCATGTCTTCTGTTGCCTGATCCATCTAGCACCTACCTCTATATACTTGATCTGATTCTGGCTTGATATCACTCCTCACGAAGAAGCAATCATTGTGCTCATAGATCGGAGAGTCGAGTGTGAAGCCTTGTGACTTGAGCCAGGCAGCCACTTCAGCTCCTGGTGTTTCGCCTTTGTAGACAGGCGTGACTGATAATTCGATGCAGAGATATTTGAATTGCTTGAGCCACTTCCCCATGCCGAGCAGGATCTCCATCTCATTGCCTTGTGTGTCGAGCTGCAGAGTATCGTACTCAGCAAGATTGATGATCCGCTTATTGCCACGACTATCGACATAGAGCTGATTATTGTATTGCTTGGCCCATGTGTCGAAGCGGACCAGCTCGATCTCCTCGTGGTCCACGATTGCAGCCTGGCCTTGATTCCAGTTCTTTGTGACCTCAGGATGATCCCACACACCATCGAATATCGATGAGCCCTTGCCATCGCCTGCAGTGACCTGGAGATCGGCCATCCGATTTGTGTCGTGGAGGCCTAGCTTGAATAGGTGAGCCTTGTCACCATACCGCTCATCGAGAATGTTGAATGCTGATGTCAGTGGCTCGAAGCCGATGAGGTGGTCGATACCCATGCGGATGAAGTTTTCGATCTCTTCACCATCATTCGCTCCACCCTGTACTACACCATTGAGGTCGAATCCTTGAGTCGTAAAATGTGAGAGCTTATTCCGCTCCTCTGCTTCATAGAATCCTGGTAGATCACGCTTCATTTTTTCTTCCCTCCATTGAAGCCGAGTACACCCTTGTCTCCATCTTCCATAGCTTTGATAATATCAATCAGCACATCACAGACGGCTTTGACCGCTCCATCACCAGTGAGCTTTTGGATAGTCTTGACTTCAGCGATCAGCTCTTTTGCACTCATTCTTCTGGTACTCCATCCTTCGGATTCCACCACCTGAATGATACTGGTGGCAGTTCTGGAATCTTCTCACCGAGCTTGAGTGACTTGAATGTGTTGGATGTCAGGACCACTGCAAACACCTGGCGATTAGAATCATAATAGACATGGTGGAATTGAGTGTCTTCAGGCAGGTGTCCTTCTTGGATCACCCACCTTTTGCTTGTCATGAAGCGTATCATCGCTTCAGGATGCATCCACAATAATGCTTGCCGACTCATGTCTGGAGTCTTGGCTATGTCTTTTGATCGGCCGAGAATACTCATGCTGCTATCACCTCCTCTAGTGCTTTTGATTCCGCTTCCTCGTGCTCAAGCCTATGGACCATCACAGTCAGGCGATCGCTTGCCAC
>Ga0208644_1000584_pt1 | contig 32057 bp, 48 predicted proteins | sample VirMetDEL_Nov_18_FD_184517 | JGI IMG/M metagenome (GOLD analysis project Ga0208644, IMG submission 184517) | Aqueous microbial communities from the Delaware River and Bay under freshwater to marine salinity gradient to study organic matter... | ecosystem: Environmental > Aquatic > Marine >...
CATTCCAGCTTGGAACTGCGAGGCGGTAACGTATTCCACTTCATTGATGCGTTCGACGTTGTAGCGGACATCTACCACCATAGGCCCAGCAGCGGCTGTAGCAGTGCCGCCTTCACTGTTGCCACCATTGCCGGCAATGACGCTTTCACCACGAGCACCACGGCTGTAGCGGGCCATGGCTGATTGCATTTTGCTGGCGGGAATGACATATTCGGATTCGCCGCCCTCGCCGATAACGGCGCTGGTTGGACCTGTGACAAAACCGCCTTCGGCCATGAGCTTGGGCATTGCCAGTGCGCCCTTGAAGCTAGTTTTAGGTGCGCTCTTGAATGCGCTGCTGTAATTGCCGCCGCCGCCGCCACTACCTGCAGCTCCACCAATAATGCCAAGTACGGTTTGCAGAATAAACATCTCAATCATTTTGGCAATCATCTGCGATGCCATATCCAAAAAGTGATCAGCAACGCTTTTGAAGAATGACGCTAAGGCTTCCTTGGCTGTCATGCTGCCAGAAACTAGTCCCATAAATGCTTGCTGGAATGCGCCGCCAATTGCTTCAGCGCCTTTTGTTACTTGGTTGGAAAGGCTTGTCAGTTCTTTAAGTTCATTTTTTACTTTGCCTAAGCGTTCTTCTATCTTTTGGCTTTCTTCCTTAGGCTTAGCCAACTCAGTCTTTTTGCCTTTAATTGCGTCAGTTTGTTCACGCGTAAACCCTTGACCGCTTAATTTAGCAATCTCGGCTTCAAGCCGCAATTGCTCACGTGCTTGCTCGGTGGTGGCAGATTTAAGTGCTAACTCTAGGTCAAGGCCAGCAATGATCTCATCAAATGACTTAGTGCGCTCCGCTTCAATGCGTTGCATTTCAAGCGCTGTATCTTGCCTTGCAATTAGGATTTCACCTTCTGCTTTAGCAAGAATCTTTTGCTGCAATCGTTGATCAGTAATACCATCTAATGCTTGCGCAGTAGATTGCATGATTTGGATGATGCGTTCCTCGCCTTGCAACCTAGCTTGCAACTCTTTGTTGCCATCCATCTCCGCTTGGAACTGCAAATTCTTGATTGTTCCAATTTGGCTGGTAAGTTCAATTTCACGCGTCAATCCACGCAGCCGCTCTTGAATTTGTTTTTCTGCTTGCGCTGCTTGCTCTGCAGCCCGCTTGGCATTCCTAGCTGCTTTATCAACGCCACCGCCTCTTGCGCGGCCACCACCGCCTACGGTGGAGCTTGGAATCATAAGTGGCGGCGGCAGATTATTGGGTTTTTGACTAAGCCGTTTTGGCACTGCCGGCCCTTGCATTTGTGGAGCTGCTGGTCCGATAAATGATTTTTTTTGTGACTGCCGTTGACGTGATGCAGCCCCACGGATTGTTGATTTGCCACGTTCTGCCGCCCCGCCAATTACCTGCATCGCCCATCCAGGCGGTGTCAGATTGGTAAAAAACCACTGCATTTGGCTTAAACCATTCAGGAATGGCGCAATCTGACCGGCTGCATACTGGAACGCAAGTGCTATGTCTTCTACAAAGGCTGGCGTTTGGCTTAGTGATGTATTTAATTGTTGCAGCATTCCAATCAACGCAGGCGTTAGGACTTTGCCAACTTCTCTGGCAACGCCATCAACATTATCTTGGAGTGTGCTCAACCTTCCGCTTAAGGTGTCGCTTTGCGCAATAGCACCATTGGCGTATTTGCCGCCAGTGTTAGTAAGATTTTCTAAAGCAACTTCTACGGCTTTGGCGCTGAATTGACCTTTGCTTAGAGCTTTTTGAAACTCCTCGCCAGTCATGCCATACATCTTGCGCAGTTCTTCCTGCAATGCAATGCCACGCTCTTGGAACTGCAGTAGCTCCTCGCCTTGCAGTCGCCCTTTGGCTTGCACTTGGCCATAGGCGGTCACAAGACCGCTTAGCTCAGCGCCAGTAGCACCTGAGGCATCTGCCAGCCGTCTAGTGGTTTCTACCACCTTGTCAGCTTCAACACCAAATGCTTGTAACCGCTTGGCCGCATCAATCAGTTCAGTGCTAGTAAACGGCGTGATAGCGCCAAGATCTTGCAGCTCTTTAATAATTTGTCCCGCTTTTTCGGCGCTACCTGTTAATACTTGTAAACTACGCGTCTGGCTTTCTACTTCGGCAGTTTTAGCAAATACAAATCGTCCTGCTTGAATAGCGCCAAACACTGCCGCAAGCCCGCCAAAAGCGCTACTAATGCCAGCCAATGAAGTACGCAAGCCATTAAATTTGCCAGCAGCCCGCTGTGTTTCTGCATTTGCACTCCTAAGAACAGCTTCATATTGTTTAATCTGCTGCCCTGCTTTTTGATAAAGTGCTCCGTTGAATTGGACTTTTGACTGCACATCACGCAATGCAGCAATTTGTGCTTTTATTGCCAACTCAGTATTTTTTACTTTAGCCGCAAATACACCTTGAACAGTAGATGCTTTCGCAAAGCTGCCTTGCTGCGCTTCAACTATAGATTTGACAGCTTGAGCCCTAGCCTGCAGATTCTTAAATCCATCTGCCGCGCCAATAGAACCTTGCCGAATTGCAGCAAGCTTTGCGGTGACGCCGCGAGCGTCTAGATTTACCGCGACATTAGCGACAACCGACACAGCCGACCTACCGTCTTCGTTTCATTCTACGCTCCTGCTCTTCGTTTTGCAGCTCAAAATATGCTGACCACAAAAGTAATTCTTCCATGGTCACTTCTTGATTGAGCCGGACTAATGAGTAGCCAAGCTCTTTTGCAATACTAAGCTGCAACAATAGCAGGTTATCTTTACTTAGCTCCCGCTTTAGTGCTTTTCATATCCACCTCTACCTCTTCAGGGTTGGTGATAATCGCAAGCATCAGTTGCTGAAGGTCAGCATCAGCTACCTCGTTTTTGAGTTCAGCCGCATCACCCGATGCAAATAACCGCTGGCCAGCTTCATCGGCTGCCTTCATGATGAGCAGGTTCAATGCAAACCCATTGGCATCATCGCCACCGGGCATCTTCTGCGCACGTTCACGTTCGGCCATAGTGAGCGGTGATGCCCACATCTCAAAGACAGTGCCATCACCTAAGGTAACGGCACGCTTTACGGGTGTGAGATTAGCTGCTTTCTTAAGGCGTGCTAAAGCTGTCATACAGTTGTGCTGAAGTCAAACGTAGGAGCACCAGATGGCCTAAAGGTAATTTCTACCTGCTGAGCATCATCTGGGTTGATGTTAAGGCTAGCACTAAGAAGCACCGCATCCATTGCGATGCTGCGGCTGAGTGCTTCAGTGCCTTGCTTGTCGGTGTACAGCTTGAAGCCGCAGCCTACTTGCTGGCGCTGAAGTACATCTTCCACCATCCGGTTGGATAGCGCAGCATCCTCATTGGTGACGTAGACCGTAGCAGTGCCGGTACCATCAGCAAAACCAGGGATGTAAGCGCGAAATGGCGCATACTGACCAGCAGTTTGCCCGATGGTGGTTACGTCGATCTCAGCGCGGCTGATCTCAAATGACCATGATTGCACCTGGCCGACAGCGGCGTAGGCGGCGTATTCAACTTGGAACTCATTAGGCGCTACGGCAGTGCCATCGTCCGTAATGGTCAGGATGCTGCCGCCGAGGGTTGCCGATACGGTCAACGCACCAGTGGCCGCAGTGTAGGTGAGCACATAGTAGGTGGTAGCAGCATCGATGCCAGCGGGCAAGGTGCCAGTACCAGCGCCGTTGGTTTGGCTATTAACAACCGAGAACACAACCGGATCACCAACCTTCAAGTTCAGGTATGGCTGAATGGTGATCACATCAGTGGCGACAGCAATACCAGCTTCAGGGAAGGTGCCGGTGGTGCCAGCAGGTTTGTAGTAGAGAGCGCCGGACGTACCGGACAAGACAGTGGTGGCCATTGTTGTGAACGGTAGTGGCTGCGTTCAGTCTACATACGCCTCAAACGTTGCCGCAAGCTGCGTTTGATAGTACGGCTCCGGTGCGGATGGTGTTACCTGCGCTGGGCCAGATGCTGGATCAAATATGATGCTGGAGAATTTAGCGCGATCAAATAGATCCTTGACGCGTTCGGCAATCGTGAAGTTAGCGGCTGTACCAGCGCCGATGGGTGTGAAGACATTCACCACTAGCGTGCCATTTTGCCGGTTGAAGCCAACGCCACCAGTAGGCAGCAACGTGGCATAAGCATTATCACCGAAGCGTATGAATGCTTGCAGCCATGGCGTGTTGTTAGGCGGCGTGAATGGCACGTTCTGATAGCTGACGGGGTATGTAGGTGCCTTGGCTAACTCCGCTGCAATGCGGCCTTCAATGGCGGCGCGGATGTCGTTGTAGGTGCTGGTCATGACTCCCTGCCGATACGTGCTGCTGCAATTCTGACGCGGCCTTGGACATCTTTAGCAACGCCTTGCACCCAGCCGGGATTGGCTTGCTTGCTGCTGCCATTAGCTAACGGCTCCGCATATGGCAGGTTGTTGTGGACTGAGTACACGTTGCCGATACGTTCTTGCTGGTAGTTCATCTTGCGCAGCGGAAACATCGGCTTAGCTGGTGCACTGGTTTTGTCACGGTCAGGATTGCTTGGCGCCTGCTGCGGGCCTGCATCATATGGCCCGGCAGCATTCTCACCTACCTGCCAGCTAGCGCGGAACCTGCCGGTATCAACCGGACTGGCTTGCTTGACGAGTGAGTCAGTTTCCAGCACCGCTGCACGGAGCAGTTTTTCCATCTGCTGATTGACGTAATCGCCAATGTCACCAACGCGGATAGTGCGTGCCATTATGTTCTCAGGATCAGCTCATGGGTGATAGCGGTATTATCCTGCTCAATGGTGGTAACGCGGATGATTTGATGCGTCACACTGCCAACTGATACGCGATCTGCAGTCGATGGTACTGCGGCTAGATCTGCGGCTGCAACGGTCAACCGCTTATCGCCTGATTGGATCAGGTCATTTACCTCCCGCACATTGACATCTTCCAGCACGCCACGCACCACAGTGCCGACCACCACCTCGCTAACAGTGCCGGTGGTTGGGTTGTAGACGCCAGGGGTAACACGGTTGATGGTTACCTCACCACCAAACTTTGCCATCAGCTTGCTGGCAACCTTGCGTAGCGGACTAGCAAGTGCCATCAGATCCTATATGCAACGCAATGGCCATTTTGCAATTTGACACTTGTAAATACACCATAAATAATGGTGCCAGCATCATATTGATGCCCAGCAAGCGTATTGCCATCCCAATTAGAGGCAATGGCGTCAATGGTTGTATTGCTAGAAAATTGCAATGCGCACCACCTGCCAGTGCGCGTAGTGGTGTCAGTAATGAACGTGGCGCCCTTGGCGTAATCAATCCCCCATACCCCTGCGTAGTTCATGGTCACACCTTATAAGCAACAACCTTGCCACTTGCCAATGTGACGCTAGTAAATACACCTGAGATGCTGTCGCCACCTTTAAGGGGCACTGATGTGAAGGTATTGCCAGTTTGGTTTTCAATCACTGCGCTAGCAATTACTGCATCAGCCAGTGCATACAATTGCCAGAAGCGGCCAGTGTGCGCAGCGGTGTCATCAATGTATTCAAAGCCGATGCTGTAACTGCGATCCATGGTCAGCTCCGGCGAATTGAGAAGTTACCTGGTCCACTTATTCTAAGCCCTGTCAGGTACCGCTCCATCAGCGGTGGCACCTTATCTGCGCCAACAGCGCCATAACCCAAGTTAGGTGTTACGTCAATGCTGCCGATTTTGACATTTTTGTAATCTTCCAATCCGCTAAGGCCAATCCCATCTGGGTTGTTGTGCAGATACGTCGCAAGTACGGTTTGCGCGTACTTGATCTGACTTGGTATTTCGTTGTCATCAAAGTAGTCAGTGGTAATCCGAAATGGAAAACCAACGGCATAGGTGTTGATGTATGTATCAGGCCTGCGCACGCCAGTTCTTGGCCACTGCAATGATTGAGTGTCAGTAGCACGGGCACCAAGGTACCGTTCACGATCCAAGCGTTGAGTAGCGGTAAACAAAGCACGGTTCTTTTGGTCAGTGGTTGCTGTCGCCCACGCCGTTACATCAGCATCCTGCACAAAACCATCAATGATCGCTTGCGCGTCAGCTAGCGTCAGATACGAGTTTGCGTTGGCGGCCCCTGGTGTGGCCACGATCACTATTGCCATTGTCCGGCTCCGTTGGTATCAGTGTAGGCTCCGCAATAGAAAGAGAGGCCGCCTCCGTAGAAGCAGCCTCCTGGTTACGCAGTCGCCGGAAAGCGAACAAGCCCATATCAGGCTTCAGCGCCCTTGATGATGGCAAAGTTCAATACCAACGCCTCGGCTGCGGTTGCACCCACATTGGAAAGCGTGATGGTAAATGAACCAGCCGCAACGGCGCTAACGCTTGCGACATAGGTGCCAGTGGTTGCCCCAGATTGGATTGCCACAACAGGCACATCGTTAATGCCAACGAAAGTGTTGGTCACAACGAAGCTCACTTCAGCACCGCCAGCTAGCGACGCATCATGAGTGGTGATCTCACCAGCAGGCTTACTAAGCGTAACCCCAGTAGCTTTGCTAGTTTCCTGGGTAACAGCACCGCCTAACCCAGTCGGGTAGCCGATGGCTTTACCAGCAGTTGCCTCAAAGATAGATGCCATGATTAGTTACCTCAGAAGTTGGAAGTAACAGTAGCCCTAACGATGCCGAGGTTCTTAAGCTCGTACACCTTAGTCCAGTTACCGATTGTGGCAAGTTGAGCTTGTGTCGGGTTAGCAGTACCCACAACCCACTTAGCGCCAACCGGGTGATAGCAGTAGTGCAGGTCGATTGACATGGCATCACTCTTGGCGAGGATGTCACGATCAGTTTCAGTCTGCATCGCCATTTGCTCACCGCTGGCGATAGCGCCTTGAGTGAAGAAATACACCGGGTAGTTGGTGCTGGTAGGTGCCAGGTCGTCAGAGACGATGACGCGGAGGCCCATGTAGGTGGGCACTGAATTGTCGCCGCCGTAAGCGCCAGCAATGCTGCCAGCAAATACAGGAGCGATGCCAGTGGTAGCAACAGTGCCACCGCCACGTGCCTCAGCATTGGTCACGTAATCAATGGCCTTGCGCTCAACCAAGTCGTAGTACACAGCAGAGTGCATGCCGACAGCGGTGAGCTTGTCGCCTTGATCGCCAAGCAGCGCACGTGCCTTAGCCACCTGACGGGGGCCAAGAGCAGTTTGCCCAGTCTTGTCAAAAGACAGATCAATAAATGCAGCGCCGGTGTTGGAGGTCAAGCCGCCAAATACACCTTCGAGGCACTTGATCAGATCCTTCTGCCGTTGGTTGGCCACATAGTCGGCCACCTTGGCACCGATGGCGGCCATCGGGTCAGCACCAGCAGCCAGAGCTGCGAGATCACGAGACTCGAAGGCACGACCACGGTGCAGGATGACACCGACTTGCTTGTCGGCGGTGATCTTGCCAGGCGTCAGCGAGGTGCTGTCAGACAGCACTTCAAAGTCACCGGTAAGGTTTGCTTTCCAGAATGGAATGTTGACATAGTCACCGCCCTCGGTTGCATTCAGCTCGGCCATCGGCTGCACCACACCGCTAGCCAAGAAGGCATCGCGAAGGGTGGTTTGCTCGATGACGTAAGGCGTGAAAATTTCGGGGATGATGACATCAGAGCGAAGTGTCGCCATGATGAATACCTAAAGAGTGTGTTTACGGTGTGGGCGCAGCCCGATCACCAGCGCAGCCGGTTGTAGATATGTTAGCGCATGGCAATTGCTTTCATCCGATCGTATAAGTCACGATCCGTCCTGAATAGCCGCGCCTGCTCCGTCAGGTTGAATGATTCCCTGGCAAATGGGTTTTTCAGGCCAGCAGGGATGCTGCTACTAGCCTGAGAACCTGGTGCACCACTGCCTTGTGGCCGCGGCTGCTTTTGCATCCATGCCGGTAGCGTCTTGGCCCATTCAGCAACAGGCGTGCGTTGATAGCCGTCTACTACTACCACCGTGCCATCTGGTTCGCGTTCAATTTGATCGCTGCTTAGCTTGGTCTTTAGCACCATGTCCGGGTCATGGACGATGTCAGCCAATGCCGTCACGGCTGGTGTGACCAGTTCAAGCTCACGGCATTTGACTTCGAGTTCTGCGATGCGCTGGTCCTTTTGCGCCGTCGCCTCACGGAACTGCTGCTCCAGTACCTGTCGTGCTTCGGCGTACTTTCCTTGTGATTCAAGCTCAGCCTGTTCAGCGCGACGCTTGAATTCAAGGAGTTCGTCGACATTGACACCATCCGGCAATTTCTTTGACTTTGCAGCACGCAGCTCGGCAATCAGCTCTTGATTCTTGCGCTCAAGTGCTTCAATGCTGCGTTTGAGCGCATCTGTATCACCACTGGTAGCCGCAGGCTCCATTGGTTGGTTTTCTTCAGACATGGATAAGCCGCAGGCTTAAGTACACGTCTAGGTTACCACTTCTTCTTCTTACCCTTGCGGCTTTTGCCGGCTTTTGCGAGTGCGATTGCTATTGCTTGCTTTTGCGGTTTGCCCGCTTTCATCTCCGCTTTTATGTTGGCTGATACTACATCCTTGGATTTGCCCTTCTTGAGTGGCATGACGCCATTCAGCAACTGTGATTAGTGTACCGCCGTCTGCAGTGGCCCAACCTTTATCGGTGTAGATGGCTAGCACCCATGCCTCACCTACAAGCGCCTCAACTGGATCGCTATAGATATGGAAGATGCCACGGTCACCAAAATGCCGGAGGCTAGGTAGGTCCATATCGTTTGCGGAGCTGCTTTAATGTTACCTCTGCGCCATCATCACGGACTAGCTTTGCGATGGCGTTACGTGGACCGTATTTATCGGCAAGGCGGTTGAAGTATGCAACCTTGCCGGGGCCAAGCGCATCAGCTTGCACGCTACGCGGCTGCTTAGCTAGCCATTCGCCATAGCTTTGGTTGATTGGCACTTGGCCATCTTTACTAGCCCTGGTTGCCGTAGTCGATGGCGGCAGGATGTCTGGGTCGATAATTGGCACTGTAGTACTGCGGCAGTTGAAATGCTGCGGTGGCATTGGACCGCGGCCATATTCAAACTCTCTGCCATCTAATGCTGCGCATCTTGCGCTGGTGCGTGTATCAAGCGTGGCGACGTATCGATATTTCTTGGTTATATCTTGGTTTGCTTCATATACCTGCTGACTGGCAGTATTAGCCACCTGGTTGATGCTGGTGCGAATTAGCGCCATAACTTGATTGTCAGCTACGGCAGTGGCTTGACCACCTGCTGCTACAAGTTGCCGCACGGTTTTAGCTTCCTCGCCAAATTGCAAGTTACCAATCAACCGCTTGACGATGCTTGGTGTGGTTTCACCTGTCAATAACCCTTGCCGCACCACTTGGTTAAACCGCTCTGCTTGATCAACGGCAATGCCGCGAAATGCCTTAGTGACCACCTCACCATTAGGTAGCGTGATGGTGGCACCTTGAGCAGCGGTAAGGCTGAATGTTTGCGGTGCACCTTGCACTGCAGCAAATAGATCATCCGATAATGCCACCACATTGAGCTGCGTTGGATCTGTGGTGACCACTGACTGCGCAAATTGCAAGCTGATCTCCACGGTGCGCACTGCATCACGGCTACCAGGCGGCAATACACGGCGTAGCTGCTCAGTGACAAACTCAGATTGCAACTCGGCTAATCCTTGCAGTTCTGGCACCATCAGCTCACTTGCATCACCTGCCCATGTTGCCAGGCTGTCCTTCAATTGCGCCAGGATTGCCCGCAACCTTGCTGCTTTGACTGGTGCGGCTAGCTCATCAATGGTGCGCAGTTGGTTGGCAGCATCAATGATGATGTCGTTATATGCGTTGATCACCCGCCTAGCTACAGAATTGCTATAGCGGTTTAGATCTATTGCATTGCGATATAACGCCTCTGGTGTGCTCATTGGAAAATGCCTAGGTCTTGCGGCGCATATCCTGATCGGATACTTACATTTGCGCCACGGTTCAACGAGCCTGTAACTAACGCTGCAAATGCGTCATATCCATTCTGCCCATCTTCCATCAGCACAGTTTCATCTACCTCATCTGCTCGGCCATCTTTGTACCAACTGATGCGCACAATGGCAAGGATCTCTTCTGGTAGTGCAGATACGGTGTAATCAAGCGTCGAGTTCCTGTTGCTCTTTTGCGGGTCGATCCAAATCATCACGTCCACTAGGCGATCCGTTATCCAGTCGAGTAGCCGGTAAATCAAGCCCCGCATTGGATGTAGCCTCCAGTTCTTCATCCACGTTAAAGTCATCCCCCAGCACCTCACCGTCGCTTAACTGACGGAGCAGTGTTTCCTGGGTGATGGTGCCAGCAGTGTACAGCTGCAGCAGCGACTGGATTTCTTGTGGTTCAAGGCGTGCGCCGATGAAGTCACGGTTGACGTAGCAGCTACCGGCTGCAGCGGCTTGCCCGAGGTACTGCGCATGGTATTGCAGACAGTTGTCGATCATGTCCTGCACGTTCTGGGCAATGACCGTCATCGTGCTGTCGCCTTGGCTGCGATCAATGCGCTTTGCCTCGGCAGTCTCTGCTGATAGCTTCTGGCCTAGCACTGCAGATAGCCCTAGCTCATTGATCTGCGCAGCAATCTGCTCCAGCCTGCGAAACTGATAGTCGAAGCTGGTGCCCTTGGGCTCGATGTACTCTGCCTTGCCTTCAGCAGGAAATGCAATGGCCTCGCCAGGGCCTGCAGATACCTCCTCGGCTGCCGATGGGAAACCAAAGAATGCCAGCATCGGCACCGCTGAGATATGCAGTTGATTGTCGAGGTCTGATTGCACCTGATATACCTTCAGGTTTAGCTCTGCAATATCTTCCAGCGGCGGCCGTGATTCGAGGTAGCCAACACGGTTGCTATATGCAATGGAGAATGGGATCTCGCTAAGGCTGGTGGTGCCTTCATCAGTGATGCGAAATTCACCGTCATCACCTTTCTGGTGGAGTTGATATGCGCCAGGTGTCAGCAGTCGAATCTGCTGCACTGCCTTCTCGCCATATTCGCCATCAGGTACGGTGACAGTTTCCGATAGCCGCAGCATGGATAGCACCTGTTGGCCATCTTTTAGCTCAGTGCGCCAGCCAAGGATCTGCCGTGGCGTGTAGGTCACCCAATATGGGCGCCCACCATCTTGCGGTGCGTCTACGAGCGTGCCGACGTGGCCATAACGCACCAGCTTGCGAGCAGTTTCGTAGGTCCATACATTCAGGTCATTGCCTTGCATGTCTACGTCAAATAGCTGCTCAGTGATCACATCACTGGTATCCTCAAGCCTTACTGGCTTGCGCGTCAACATGCCAGCGAGCATCCGCTCAAGGCGCTGGTAGTACGGAGGGCATACACTGCGTGCTAGGCGGTTGTCGTAGGATTCATCAAGCTCGCGGGGCTCTTGCGGCAGATAACGGCGGTGCTTCTTGCGCATCCCGTAGGTGCCGCTCATCAGATCTTCAATCAAGATCCAATGCGGCTCCTGCGCAAACCATGCGGTGTTCGGATCACTAACCTGCGTGACTTGCCGCTGAGCAAGCGGGCGATCGTAGAAGTTATAACCTGAATACATTGATCGCCCGCAGTGTTAACAGTTTAAGCGGGTACCGCCGATAGCGTAATGCTGGTGCGGCCTAGCTTGATGTCAAATTCATCGCCGGGTTGGAAACCCATTGATGTGACATAAGCAGAACCAACCAACAGGTTACCGTTAAACTGCACCTTAGCCTTGTTGCTAAGTTTGCGGCCTGGCTTCTTCTCAGATGTCAAGGCAACACCTTTGGCTTCCAGTAGCGCCTCATAAAAGGCGGTGAAATTCAGACGTTCGGTGCCATCCTTTTTGGTGCTTACATAGCCGCATTCACGGACAAGCACCGATTTTGAGGCATCACCTAATTCTTTTACTTTTGCGAGTAGCTCAGATCCGGTCAGCATTTGGTATGGGCGTGCTGGGCTTGCTCAGTATATCCTAATGCCTGTCGATCTGCCAGCACCAGCATGTAATGGGTTGAATTCACGCCAGATCAGATAGCCGAGTGCGTCATTCATGTGGTCATGGCCGCCATCCTTATCGGGTTCGCCTTTCTCGGTGTAACACTGCAGCTCTAGGCATTCGATCATGCGCTTGCAAGTTTCTGACACCTGCAACCGGATCTGCCCTTTGCCATTTTCTAGTAGCGCCTGGACTGCTGCGACGCGATCACGCACTGGTGGATTGGCACGTGGTGACTGGTTGCTGATGCCGTATGTCTCAAGGATCTGAATGTCAGTTTGCGTTGCATTAGTGCTGCGGTTGCCGCCGCTGGCATCTGGATAGCCGTAGATGCGATGGTCTGGGTACCGCCTGCGAATTTCAGCACCAAGCTGGTCGGTGTCATGAGCGCCTGAGATCTCGTCAATGATGACCAACCCTTTAGCAGTGCGTATGCCGATAACAGCCGACATGTTGCCAACGTTGAAGTCAACGCCAACCCTGAGCGGTTCACGGTCAATGCTGGGCAGGTCAGTGGTTACATGTTTCTCCCGCGTGAAGCGGTCGTAAACAGTGCCGGTTGTCAGGTTGACGAAGTCGCCGTCGAGGTATGCCCGCAGCATTGTCGGGTCATAGTTGGCCTGCAGCCGCTCGATGAAGTCAGCAGGTAGGTGTGGGTTATCCACTGACCGCATCTTGATCAGCTTGCGGTCATCACGGCCGCGTGCTTCATCGCTGCCGAATGTGTTCCACATCCAGCGGAAGCCTTCTGGCGTGGATGCTGCTCCAAACTGGCGGACATTACCGGCACGCAAGCGGCCAAGGATCTTGGGGAATGCCTTGTTGGCGATAGATGGCGTGACGGTGTCGATCTCATCAGCTAGCACCCAGGCAAGGTTCAAGCCAATGATGCGGCTCCAATTCTCGAAGCTGCGACACAGGATCTTGGTATCACCGCCTGGCAGGTGCAGCATGTATTCCGGCAGCGGGCTGGCGCGAAAAGTGTATGGGATGCCGTAAGCGTCGAGGAAATCATCGAAGTCGTTTTGCCAGATGTCGCGGATTAGCGGCCCCGTGGGCTCCATCACCGCGCCAATAAAGCCTTGGTTGGCCACGGCCAGCATCACCGCTTTAGCGCATAACGCACGGGTCTTACCAGCGCCATAGCCAGCGGAAATGCCAATGATCTGCGTGGCGGTGTCATCAACAAATGCAAGCTGGCCTGGGTGTAGGCCATTGCGGATGTTTGCTATTTGCTCACTCATGGATGATGCGGTTGGCATCTCCATAAAGCTAAGCAATGGCACAGGCTCGCAGATGCCGGTAACGAGGCTCACAAGGGCTTGCGGATGATCGTCTTGGCGGTGCCATCAGGCTTTACGACGATGCGATGCAGAATCCGCGGCTCATCACCCTTGGGCTTAAGCAGTCGGCCAACAGCGGTAACGGTGGGTGTCATTCTGCATCCTCGTCAGTAGTGAACAGGTCGTTAAGCAGCTCAGCCTTAGCGATTTCAAGCGCGCCAATCAGCTCAATAGCTGACAGCTCAGATTCGCCAATGAGATCAGCAAGGCTGGCGAGAAACAATTCCATATTGTAAGGTGATAACGTGTTGAGCTTAGCAGAGTCAACGTTTGCGCTTTGCACGCGGAGACACAAATTGACCAACAACACCTTGCCGGCGTTGCTGGGATTTAACTGAAGGCAGCCGCTCGCCAGTGACTTGTCGATAAAGGCCCATTACTTTGCTGTCATATTTCTTGCCAAGAGACAACGCAGCCCTGGTTTCAGCCGCAAACTCTGCTGGGCTAGTTCGTGCATATTGACTCACCCGCCTAGCCAGCCTTTGCGTTGCAACTACTTTGTCTGCATCTGCGTAAATTTGCCCTTTCTTTCTCAATTGCATTTCAAAACTGGCTGCCATTTTCATAGGATTATGCCTAATATGCCCAAGTTCATGCTGAACAACGTGGCCTGCTTTAGCTGTTGAAAAAAGATTCCGCCTCCTATCCTTAATTGCGGATTGCCGAGGATTTGCCCACGAAGAATGGGAAGCGTTAAAATCAATTTGATTGGGCGTTTTTGAGCTAACAGACGCAACTGAACTACTTCGTTTGTTGCTTCTTAGTGCTGTTCGTGCTCCAGCCATTTCTGCTGTTTTTCTGGCATTAGCAATATTTGCTTTAGCATCAGTGCCGTAACCAGGTGTTGATTTTGTTGCTCTTGAAAAAAGATTTTCTGGCCTAGCGTTAGCTTTAACTAGGACGCGTTTTTTGGCTACATTTGTCGCAGTCTTGCCTTGCCCAATTTTGCTAGCGGCGCTAGGGTCGCGCTTTACTTTTCCTTTGATGGTGCCTGCTGCTTTAGAGCCACTGGCTTGCATAGTTTGCGTCTTGCGCTTATTACCTGCTGCTGTCCTAAGCCGTCCGCCTCTTGCCGTAGCTCCTGCGCCTTTCGGAGCAAATCTGCCTCGATTGTCACGGGAATAACGGCGTGCCATTGCTAATGTTTCATTGCACGCAGTCTAATCACTTCATCTCAAACTGCAGCAGCGAAGCCTGAGCTTTTAGGAACTGCAGTGCCGCAAGTCGGTTGGTAGTGGTGACACCTTCATCGCGATCTTCAGGATTAAGCTCCTGCCATCTCCAATCTTGCAGCTCAGCAACAGACTGCTCCAACCATTTAGGGCGCTCAATTTCTAGATCACGCGATAACAATTGCCGTGCTTCGGCAAGGTAAGTTTCGCCTGTTCTTTCACTTACTTTCCATTTTTCCGAAGCATGACGAAGGATTCGATACCTAGAGGCCCCTTTAATTAGGAGCCTGTAGATCTCATGCACCCGTAGGATTTTCTCGTGTTCAGTGCCCTTGCGCGCCACGGAATTAACTGCGAATTTGCACAGGCATAATCAGGTAAGTCTGATCTGATGCATTGGTTGGCGTGATAACTACAGGAGTAGTAGCACCATTTGCCGATAGTGTAACAGATTCCGCTGAACGGAATGCTTTTAGACCATCGAGCAGGTAATGCACGTTGAAGGCTAGCGCTAGTTTGCCAGTGGTGCCGGTGTATTTGATGGATTCGGTGCCATTGCTGGCATCCGCTTCAGCGCTGATCACCATGGTGCCATTGTCGCCGATGAGTAGTTTGACGATTTCGCCAATGAGCGCAACACGCTCAAGGCATCGCGCAAAGCGGTGACGATCAAGGGTGATAGCGGTGTCGAAGGTGGCGGGTATGAGCTTTGCCACATCGGGGTAAGTGCCATCAAGGATGCGGCTGTAGATGGTGATGCCATCGCCGGCGTCGATAACCGCTTGGCCATTAGCTGCTGCGATGCCAACGGTGCGATCCTGCAACAGCTTCATGGTGCTGGCTGGCAGGGTGAGGTTAATGCCATCGGGTAGGTCCACCGGCAGCCGCATGAGCCGATGGCCATCGGTGGCTTCCATGAAGCCGTTGGCGAGGTGAATCCCCTGTAGCACCTGCTTGGATGCGTCAGTGCTGGCTGCCATGAGACATGCACGCACGCCAGCGGTGATGTCTAGGTCAGCGCTAGGAGCCTCTACAACGGGCATCGCCGGGTAATCGGCTGCATCCTGCCCAGCAAGGCCGTAGGAGCCCCCAGAGGCGCTCACAGTGCCATCTGCGACCTCCACAGCCTCCGTGTCATCCATGCGGCTTACAAGGCCAGCTAGAAGCCGATACGGAAGTGCCATGGCGCCGGCAACGTTGACGGCTGCCGGGATGGTGACGGTGATGCCTAGGTCAAGGTTGAAGCCGGTGATGGTGGCAGTGGCGTTAGCAGCGGTGATCAGGCAGCAGTCAAGGATCGGGTGTGAGCTGCGAACACCAACGGCTGGTGCAATGGTGCGTAAGGCGTGGTCGAGATCAACCTGCGAGGTGATGAGCTTCATGGAGTGATGCGATGATTTTGCTGTAGTCGTCTTCAAAGCTGATGACCAGTTCCATGGGGATTGGCTGGCCGTCGTCTTGAGCATTGTCGCGGATGGCCGCGGCGTATGCAAGCGCTCGTGTCATGCAGTCATGGAGTCGGTTGATGACCGGCGACTGCTTGGCTGGGATGTTGATCAAGTCTGGTGATGACATAAGCGATAAGTGTTTCAACTTGCATCCTGGGCAGATCACCGCGCATGAAGGCAACGGCATCAGCCACCAACGCATGATACTCCGCCGTGGTGAGCCGCCTTAACGCTCTGTCACGAATGAACGCAGCACGGGATGTGCCAGCGCTAGCGGCTTGGTGGTCCAATGCCGCCAGATCGGTGGCTTCAAAACGGACTTTGATCTCTTGCATGGGCATTTGGAGGTTGGACGAAGTTAGACGCCTTGGTATGACTGGGTTTGTCCGACCGTCTAACCAACCTAACCTCTTAAAGAGAATAAGTAAATAGAGGAGTAGGGGGGGGTGTGGGGTAACTCTCTAAGGGAGGTAGGTCGGACCGGAGGTTAGGCGGCTGAGATCCACTGCGCCAGAATGGATCCCGCCGCCTAGCCCTTAGGTTGGTCGTCTAACTGGTAGTACCAGCGGCGCTTGCCGGATGATTCGCGACGTTTGGTCCAACCCAGCTCTTTGAGGATGGATGCAACCTGCATCTGGTCCACTTTGGTCTGGCGCTCCATCGGCTTTTGTATAGCCTTTGCAAGGATCTCTTCAGAGGTCAATACATCAGCAGATCGCCGATCTGTTAAGTAGGTAAGGATAGCTAGCCGCCATGGTGATTCAATCATGTAAGTATCATTTTCCTGCTGCACTGCAAGTTCCATTGCAACTGGCAAACGATTAGTTTCACCATTTCGATATGCGTGGACAGCAGCGGACCAGATCGCATCGCGCTCCATGAGCAGCATGGCGGTGTTAATTTGATCAACTTGTGTTTTGGTTGTAGGTATCACCCAGAAGCGACGGTTTCCGGTTTCATCAACCAAGAATCCCGTAGTCTTATTGGTGGTACCAACAATAATGCCACGCCTAGGAAATGCCTCAACGGCCTTGCCGTATGGCACCCTCAGTAAGTCAATAGCTTGCGAGAGGAATGCCTTTACCTGACCGGCATGTTTGCGGTTAGTGATGTGATCTAATTCTGCCCATTCCATAATCCATGAGCGATGCAAAACCATGACATCATCCTTGGTGCTGATGTCACCTAAAGCATCGGAATAGAACGGACCGCCTAAACATCCCCAGAAACTAGACTTATAAGCACCTTGATCGCCCATGATTACGCAAGCGGTGTCATGCTTGTAACCAGGGTCAAAAGCACGAGCAACAGCACCAATTAGCGTGCGTTTTAGCATCTCGTCGTAGATGGTGGTGCCGTCATCACCTGGCCGGAGATAGGCGGTAGCCAGACCATCGATGTAGGTCGGCTCAACATGTCGCTCGCAATGGAGCAGGTATTCGGTGACAGGGTTGTAGGGATTTTCATTGGCTACCTGCACAAGGCAATCAATGGCTAGTTCTTTGCCGACCTTGTAACCCATTTCGGCCAGCTTGAGGTAAAAACGATCAGCGCCATCAATGGCCTTTTCTTTGATCTCGATCTGCTGGGTGAAGACGTTGTAGCGAATCTCATCGGCTTGACTACGCAGCAGCGCTAGCAGCTCTGCAGTTTCCAGCTTTTCGGGTTTGGTGATGATGGGCGGCTTGCTATCCCCATTTGCCACGCTGCGGCTCGGTTCTTGCCGTTGCGACCGCCACCCATCCTTCTTGGCCATATCGCCAAGGGTGCCAAGGCTGATGCCGGACTTTTTGAAACTCTTCCACTTGCGCTGGCAGTCGCTGGGCTTGTGCTTGTTGGACTGCGCCGACCAGTGTTCCCAGTCGCCTAGAAGGCTGTCATCGCCGACGCTATGGAGCGCCATGCCAACTGCTAACCAGTCGTCGTAATCATCAGCGCGACTAGCCGACAGGGCCTCTAGGTATGACCGCGCCCTAGCTGCATCATCAGATGCCACCAGCAATGGTGCCGGCTGTGCCACCGGCTTGAGCATTTTCTCTATGAGGCAAAGCGGCGCTTCTGCTAGGTCGAGGTCTTCGGGGCTGTATTTGGTGACCCAGTGATAGCCGGTAGTGGTTGGGTGCGCACCAGCTACAACAGATTGGCAACCAGTCCAGCGGAGCTCCACTTGCTCGGGTTTGCCTTCGGAGTCGGTGACACCGGTCTTGTATTTGCGTGTGGCAATGTCTGGCCAATACTGCTCTGGTACGCGGTAAATGACCTGAAACCTGCCATCACGACCACTGGTAACGGTCCACGACCGCGGCAATGACGACATGGGACAACCCCAGTCGCGCAGGATGGTGCTGGCGCTGCGGCCATCGTGATCAAGAAACAACAGACCACCGGATGGAACACCGCAGCACACGCCAATGGCTTTGGCGCTGCCAGCTTCTAGCTCAACCTGCAGGCCGGCCTTGTCGAGTGGCCGCTCCTGCCATTTGGTTTGGTATGGCCGCTTCTGATCATCGACAGCAACATATCCCCACCCATCGGGTAGGCGTGCAAGCTCTTCGGATAGGGTCATCGCTTAGTCGCTGGCAGGATGCCGTGCAGGTGCAGATCAAGCGACTGCTCCAGTAGCAACCGTATGGCAGTGGCACGGCTCATGCGATCACCACGCCAGGAATCAAGGCGCCGTTGCAGGTCGGCGGTGAGGCGTATATGGGTTGGATGGCTAAGGCGCACGATGCTGGGCGAGGTGCTTGCACACTGTAGCAGCGGCTGCTACGGTGGCAAGGCCAGATGGCTGCCATGACCTACCAAGACTTCCTTGCTTCAAAGTCCACTGCCTGCGCACCTGCAGGATTTGACCCGACTAGCTTCACAGCGCCGCTGTTTCCATTTCAGCGGGACATTGTGACAATGGCCTGCCGCGTTGGCAGGTTCTGCATCTGGGCTGATTGCGGCATGGGTAAAACCGCCATGCAGTTGGAGTGGGCGCATCAAGTGCATCAGAGCACTGGCGGCAATGTGCTGGTACTAGCGCCGCTTGCTGTTGCCCACCAGACAGTGCGCGAGGGTGCCAAGTTTGATATTGCCTGCAGCTTTGCGGCGACGCAATCTGAGGTGAAGCCTGGCATCACGATCACCAACTACGAGAAGCTCAGCCATTTTGATCCTGCCAGCTTCCAAGGAGTAGTGCTTGACGAGAGCAGCATCCTCAAGGCATACACCGGCAAGATCCGCAACCAGATCATCTTTAGTTTTAGCCAGACGCCATTTCGGCTGGCTTGTTCAGCGACACCAGCACCTAATGACCACATGGAGCTAGGCAACCACGCTGAGTTTATTGGCGTGATGACTAGGACTGAGATGCTGGCTATGTTCTTCGTGCATGACGGTGGCGACACTGCCAAGTGGCGCATCAAAGGGCACGCCAAAAGCAAGTTCTGGGAATGGGTATGCAGTTGGGCGGTAACCATCCGCAAACCATCAGACCTTGGCTATGAGGATGGCGACTTCATCCTGCCGGAGCTGCAGATCAGTGACTGCACGGTGGAAACACCACGCGAAGCAGTAGCAGATGATGCTGGCCAGATGGCGCTGTTTGCTATGGAAGCGCGGACGCTCAACGATCAACGCCAGGTGCGTAAGGCATCGCTGCAGATGCGGGTTGATGCTGCTGCGGCACTAGCCAACAGCAACGGTGAGCAGTGGTTGGTGTGGTGCAATCTGAACGATGAATCCAAAGCGCTTGCTGCTGCTATTGATGGCGCCGTTGAGGTGTCAGGTAGCGATAGCGATGACCACAAGCGGCAATCAGCTATCGACTTTCAAGATGGCAAGATCCGCGTATTGGTTAGCAAGCCCAGCATCTTTGGCTTTGGGCTCAACTTTCAAAGTTGCCATAATGTTGCATTTGTTGGGCTAAGCCACAGCTACGAGGCTTTCTATCAAGCCATCCGTAGGTGTTGGCGATTTGGCCAGCAGCAACCAGTTAATGCGCACATTATCTACGACGTAGGCGAAGGTCGCGTCATTGAAAACATTCGCCGCAAAGAAGCGGACAGCATCGCCATGGCTGAATCAATGGTTGTCATCATGAAACAACAAACAATGGAACAGCTCAAGAAGATCCAACGTCAAGTTGCACCGCACATTACAGAGCATCAGTCAGGTGACAACTGGGATATGTACATGGGCGACTGCGTTGAGAGTATCAAGCAGCTCGACTCAGATAGCATCCACTACAGCATCTTTAGCCCGCCATTTGCGTCGCTTTACACCTACTCCAATAGCGACCGCGACATGGGCAATAGCCGCACTGAGCAGGAGTTCTTTGATCACTTTGCGTTTCTAGCAACAGAGCTGCATCGGGTGATGATGCCTGGCCGACTGATCAGTTTTCATTGCATGAATCTGCCCAGTAGCAAAGAGCGTGATGGATTCATTGGCGTCAAGGACTTCCGTGGTGACATGCTGCGGATATTCCAATCTGCGGGCTTTGTATTCCATAGCGAGGTCTGCATCTGGAAAGATCCGGTTACCGCGATGCAGCGCACTAAGGCCATTGGGTTGCTGCATAAGCAAGTGCGCAAGGACTCAGCGCTTAGCCGTCAGGGCATCCCGGATTATTTGGTAACGGTGCGCAAGCTGGGCGAGAATACTGAGCCAGTTGCTGGGCCGTTTACTGAGTTTGCAGGCGAGAATCCACCACCTAAAAGTGGCGATGCCATCAAGGATTCAATTAACATCTGGCAGCGGTATGCCAGCCCGGTATGGATGGACATCAACCCATCGGATACGTTGCAGTACCGCAGCGCAAGGGCTAATGAGGATGAGCGGCACATTTGCCCGCTGCAGTTAGAGGTGATCCGCCGTGGGATGCAGCTATGGAGCAATCCAGGCGATTTGGTGCTTAGTCCGTTTGCTGGTATCGGCAGCGAGGGCTACGTCAGCCTGCAGATGCAGCGCCGGTTTGTTGGATTTGAGCTGAAGCCCAGCTACTTCAATTGCGCCGCCAAGAACCTGAGCATGGTCGAGTCGCATAAGCAGGGTGAGCTGGTATGAACCTCCGCCCTTACCAAATCCAGCTCATCACCGACATCCGCCTGCAATACCAGCTAGGCCACCGCAAGGTGCTGGCAGTGCTGCCCACTGGTGCTGGCAAGACCGTCTGCTTTAGCCACATCGCTCAAGCTGCTGCCCGCAAAGGCAACCGCGTGCTTATTGCGGTGCACCGGCAGGAGCTACTGGATCAAGCGTGCCGCGCACTACCCATGCCACATGGTGTGATCGCCGCTAGCCGCGCCATGGACCTATCTGCAGCGGTGCAGGTGGCCAGTGTGCAGACCTTGGCTCGCAGGCTCCACAAGCTGCCGCGTGACTTCTTCCAACTGGTGATCATCGACGAGGCGCACCACAGCAATGCGAAATCTTGGGCTCAGACATTGGAGCACTTCCAATCTGCGCACCTGCTGGGTGTCACTGCTACACCGATCAGGCTCGATGGCCGCGGCCTTGGCGAGCACTACCAGATCATGGTGGAAGGTCCCAGCGCTGCATGGCTAACCGATAACGGCTTCCTAGCTAGCGCACGAGTGCTGGCGCCACCAGGGTTTGATACCACCGGCTTGCGTAAGCGGATGGGTGACTTTGACACCCGCGAGGCTGAGCATCGGGTCGGCACCATCATGGGTGACTGCCTTAGCCACTACCGCAAGCACCTAGATGGCCAAACGGCAATTGCGTTCTGCTGCTCAGTGGCACATGCGGAGGCAGTGGCAAGGCTATTCATGGGTGCCGGCATCCCAGCCGCCAGCATCGACGGCAGCATGACCAGCGAGCAACGCCGTGACCTGCTGCAGGCGCTAGGCACCGGAAGGATTAAGGTGCTCACCTCCTGCGCACTTATAGGTGAAGGCGTGGATGTCCCCAGCGTTGGTGGCTGCATCCTGCTTAGGCCTACCGCTAGCACCAGCTTGCACCTGCAGATGATCGGCCGATGCCTTAGGCCATCACCGGGCAAGGCCGCTGCGGTGGTGCTCGATCATGTCGGCAACACCTTGCGGCTCGGCCACCACCTAGAACCACGTGAATGGACGCTAGACGGCCTGGCCAAGCGCGACCGCTCCGCCGCGCCATCGGTGAAGGTGTGTCCTAACTGCTTCGCTGCAATGGCCAGCCAGGCCAAGCAGTGCGGTGAATGCGGCCATACGTTTGCGGCTGAGGCACGCGAGCTGCAGCAGGTGGAGGGTGAGCTGGTTGAGCTTCAGAGGCAGCAGGCTAAGCGGGAGCAAGGTGGGGCGCAAACGCTTGAGCAGTTGCGGCAGCTAGCGCAGCAACGAGGATATAAAGTTGGCTGGGCCGAACGCGTGTATCAGGCAAGGTTGGCCAAGCGGTATGGCGTCTGAGCAATCCATCCAGCAACACATCCGCCTGACCTGCGGCGCGGGTAACACCAGGCTGTTCCGCAATAACACCGGAGTGCTGCGCGATTACCACGGCAGGCCGGTGAGCTTCGGACTTGCTAAAGGCAGCGCTGACCTGATCGGCTGGGCTAGCCGCGTCATCACCCCGGAGATGGTCGGCCAGCGTGTTGCGGTGTTTACCAGCATCGAAGTCAAGACCGCTAGCGGCAGGCTGCGGCCAGAACAGAAGCAGTGGCTGGATGCAGTGCAAGCAGCAGGTGGCATCGCTGGTGTGGCGCGGTCGGTTGATGATGCAAATGCACTACTTATCAATGGAATCCATTGCGGCGCAACGGATCTGACCCTGTAGTACATCCGCTCACCCCTGATTGTGACCCGATGTAACGCGAGGCAGTGTGACACCTGTGGAAATCGACTTTTTCACAGGTACATGCGGATACATTCCCTGAGATCCCAGCCGCCGCAATGTATTTCAGCAATAGTGCATCTGATCTAGCCCGTCAGTTTTGGCATCCAAGTGATACCAAAATCAGCGGCCCTTGTGCCAGTTGGCGCCAGAACCGTGTGCAAGGAGTGTGCCAGTTCTTGCTTATGGTGACACTTACTTATTGGCACGCGCCCGCCAAGATCCCAGTGATGCCAACGGGTTTGGCCGTTCTTGGTACCCCTGTATCAGTTGGCGGTGCGTGACATCGGGTGACGTTATGGCGCACGCTGATAGGGCACCACGCACCACACGTCATGGGCGTCATCGCCGACACGCTCCGCGCCACCCTCCGGGACATGGCCCAGAGCGATGCCCGTCTTTACCGCGGGCTGGCCACCGAGCTGGGCACCACGCCCGCTCAGGCGGCACTCCCCACGGAGGAGATCGCAGCCGCCATCGCGCTCCTTGAGGCGCATGGCTACACGGTCACTCGTTGACCATCGCGGGCGCCACACGGCGCCCCATCACCTGACTCACGCACCGCGCCACACGCCACGCCATGGACCACGCCACCCCCACTGACACCGACGCCCTGATGGCAGAGGTGGACGCCCTGCTGGAGCAGGTCGCCGCCACCGACGCCCGGCTGGACGCACTGCTCGACGGCTGGACGCCACGGCCCGCCACGGCCCTGCGCCGGCTCCAGCGCACCGCTCGGCACACGGCCCGGTTGTCGGCCCTAGTGGAGCGCCAGCAGGCGGCCCTGGCCGCCCAGCTGGACGCCATGGAGCAGGACGCCTGAGCGGTTCCCGTCCGCCACCTCGTCACACTGACTGAACACCGATGACTGACTACGACATGCACGACCTGATCCGGGATCAACTGACCGGGATCTACGTCGATCTCACCGCTCTGGGACTGATGCCGGAGCAGTACGACCAGCGACTGACTCAGGCGCTCCAGCTGCTGCGCGACGCCCGAGCCCTGCTGGAGGAGTGCCATGCCTGACACCAGCGCCGCCCGCACCCGTCGCTACCGACTGCGCCTGCGTGGCCTGCCTGATCCCGATGCACCGCAGCCCTGCGCCACCTGCGGCCGGCAGGTGCGATCGAAGCGCACGGCGCCGCTCTGCTCGCATTGCTGGAAGCGATCACCAGCAGGACGTGAGCGGAACCGATTGCGCATGGCATCAACGCGCGCGCAGCACTTGCTAGCGGCAAAGCCAGATCGCGTGCCAGGTGCCGGCCATCAGCAGCGGCCCGAGTAGACCCTGACCACAGCGCAACGCGCAGCTCATGCTCGCGGATGGCATGGTTGATGAGGTGCTGCACGCGGTGGTCATCCATGCCGGCAGGGTAGCGACTGGATATGTGACGGATTGTTGCCGATGCAACAGGGACTAGGGTTGACCACGGCGGATCAGGGTGTAGGATATGCGCAAGCCGGACGACCCGGCACCCCAACCCGAGAGCCATGACTACAACCCTCGCCTTAATCCTCGCCCTGCTGCTACTGCCGCTGCTAGTGCTGCTGTGGGCTACCGAGAGCACCGAGCAACGCACCAAGCGGCTGCACAGCTACGGCTGGAGCCAACGCCGCATTGCTGATCACCTGCATATCACCCGTTACCGCGTCCGCGTGGCGCTTGCATCATGATCGCTAACCCTTGGATCAACCGCATCACTGTATTGGTGGTAATGGTCGCCATCTATGCCGCTGGTTACGCCGGTGGCCGCGACCAAGCCATTCTTGCCCATCAACAACAACTTACGTGCGTCAAATGAGCGACTCTGACATCTACTGGACATTCGTTACCGCTGGCAAATTCGGCGGCAGCTTCTTTCAAGCACTGGGTAATGCAGGACTTGCTGCAGACCCTGCTAACAAGCGCCTCATCTTAAATACATGGCCGAGGATGGTTGCCACCTATGGCGTCACCAGCCGGCTGCATCGTGAACTGCGTTATGGGGTGACAGCATGACCAGCAACGCTGACTACCACGCCGATCCAGCCATCAGCGCTAGCCACCTCCATGCGGTTGCTGCTAGCCCCTACCACTACTGGAGCCGCTTTATCAACCCAGATCGTCCGCCATCAGTGCAGACGGCAGCGATGAAGCTCGGCAGCTTGACCCATTGCGCTGTGCTCGAACCCGACGAGCTTGCCAGCCGTTATGGCATTGCACCAGATCGCCGCACTAATGCAGGTAAGGCTGCTGTTGCTGCAATGGAAGCTGCTGGCATTGAAGCTGTCACTGCACCAGAAATGGAGCAGGCGATGGCAATGGCCGCCAGCGTCCGCAGCCATCAAGCTGCTGCAACATTGCTGCGTGACGGTAAGGCTGAGCAGAGCTTCTGGTTTGATGATATTGCTACTGGTCTGCGGTGCAAATGCCGCCCGGACTGGTACACCGGCAGCACCATCGTGGACCTTAAGACCACGGTTGATGCAAGTCCGAAAGGATTTGCCAAGTCGGTTGCGCAATGGCGGTATCACGTCCAGCAGTCGCATTACCTTGCCGGCACCTTTGCCGAGCGGTTTGTGTTTATTGCAGTGGAAAAGTCCTACCCGTATGCCGTTGGTGTGTACGAGTTAGATGCTGATGCCGTGCAATTTGGCGATTACGAACGCCGCAACAACCTGCAGACAATTGCCGACTGCCGCGCCATCTCCGAATGGCCTGGCTATGGCAACATCATTCAACCGCTGAGCCTGCCTAAATGGGCTTTGCAAACTTCGTCATCTATTACTTCGGAGGATTTCTAATTGTGGAAACAAAACTGGTCACAATGACGCCTGAATGGGCAGAGCAATTGTTAACACTCAATGTTCACAACAGAAAGCTAAGCAAAAATACCATTCTCTTTTACGAAAATCTTATTAACAGGGGACAATGGAAAACTACTCATCAAGGTATTGCAGTTGATTGGAACAATGTCTTGCAAGACGGCCAGCACAGGCTTCATGCAATAGTCAAAAGCGGGCAGTCAGTTCAAATTCTGCTTTCTACAAAAGTTGATCCTTCTAATTACGAAGCTATTGATGGAGGTAAAAAACGAAGCGCGGCTGACACGATAGGGCTTTTAGGCGCAAAAAATACAACACAAATAGCGGCAGCAATAAGAGCATATTTGCTTTATCAAAGATATCCCGCGTACGTATGGGTCGGTAATAATTTTAATGCTATTACCATATCAGACATTAAATTATTTTATGAATCCGCGCCGGATTCAATTAATGAATTAGCGGCTAGCGCCCGTAAAGCTTATAAAAAGTTTAGGCCTTTAAACGCTAGCGCTTTAATTTGCTTTCTTTTGCTTGCCAAATCATCCGATACGGACTATAAGGCACTTGAGTTTGTAGGCAGGTTGGGCAGTGGAGAAAATCTAAATACTTATGATCCTATTTTAGTGTATAGAAGTTTTTTGTCAAACAATAAAGCTTCTAGAGGATTACAGTTTTATGTCGCCTCAAACATTAAAATGTTTAACAAATGGCTTAACGGGGATCGTCTTACGCAGTTTAGAGCGCCTGAGTTCCCCCCAATGCCAACTATTGCATTACCAGTCACATCATTTGCGAGATCACCTCAATGACCACCTCATCACTAGCCCTCTGGACACCAGAGCAAACCCAACTGATCAGCACCACCATTGCACCAGGTTGCAGTAATGATGAGCTACGGCTATTTGCCTATGCCTGCCAGCGCACGGGGTTAGATCCGTTTAGCAAGCAGATATACGCCATCAAGCGTGGCGGCAAGATGACCATCCAAGCCGGCATTGACGGCCTGCGCAGCATTGCTGAGCGCACCGGCCAACTCGATGGCTCTGAGACGCTCTGGTGCGGCGAAGATGGCCAATGGACTGATGTATGGCTTGGCAGCAAACCGCCTGCCGCGGCCAAAACCACCATCTGGCGCAAAGGTGCCGGCCATCCATTCACAGGAGTGGCGCGGTTTGCGGATTACAACGCTGGCCAAGGGCTGTGGTCAAAGATGGGCGCCACCATGATTGCCAAGTGCTCCGAGGCACTAGCGCTGCGCAAGGCATTCCCTGCAGACCTCAGCGGTGTCTACAGCACCGATGAGATGGATCAGGCAGTGGAGCCGGTGACAGTGACCAGCGTTGCCACTGCTGGCGATGATAAGGTATTCACCGCCGGCAAGGCTGCTATTGCTAAGGCAACCACTATGGAAGCATTGGCCAAGGTGACCGAGCGCATGGAGGCCCGCAAAGGTGACCTATCCACTGAGCAACAGGAAACTTTACTAGCGCTTGCATTGGAAAAAGAAGCCAGTTTCGCCACTGCTGAAGAGGATCCGTTTGATGATTGAGCCGTATCTAACCACTGACCAGCTAGCTGCACGGTGGGGTTTAAGCCCTGCCACGATCAAAGGCCAACGAGCACGAGGCATTGGCCCAGTGTATTACACCATTCCACGCAACAGCGCACCACGCGGCGCATCACGTGTCCGTTACCCGCTAGCACAAGTGCTGGCATTTGAAGAATCCAATTCCATTACACCACTGACATGAGTCTCTACGCAACCGGCATTATTCGTATCATCACTGAACCATCGCTGCGCACCTTTGATACCGGCACCATGGTCGCTAACTTTGCTGGCGGCATTATGGAAGGCAAAGATAAGCAAGGTAACTACATCAACAATGCAATAGACATTGAAATCTGGGGCAAGTCTGCTGAAGTAGTAGTTGATCGCTGCAAAAAGGGTGATTGCATTATCGTTAGCGGTAATGTCAAACGCCAGGAGTGGGCAGATAAAACCACAGGTGATAAGCGTAGCAAGCATGTGCTAAGCGTCCAGCGGTTTGAATTCTTACCGCGCACTACACCAACAGAGGAGGTTGCCTTTTGACTACATTCTTTGCAATATGGGTAATGGCTATTGCTGTTGCCCTTTTCTTTAATTACATAATTCACTCGCTAGATGACGATGATGATTAACCCAATCACTCCACCGCCGGAACTGGTGCAGCAATGGCGCAATGAGGGATACGGCATACCTGGCACTATCTCTTCTGAATACGTCGCCGCCCGCGCCGCCCAATGGGGTGCCGCCCAGGAGCTGGAGGCGTGTTGTGAGTAGCTTCACTGGCAAAACCTGGCCACACATTCCGAACTGATCCCTTCGCTCCGCGCCGCCCGCCGCCCCAAGCCACTGAGCTTGAAGCAGCGAGCGTTGGAGGCTATGCACCGCAACTGGAATCCACACAACAACGACGATTTCGCCACCATCGCACGCGCACTGGAGGCTCTTTCTGATGACTGATTACAAAGCAACGTCTGAGCAGTGGAATCAAGTTCAGAAATGCGCCGATGTAATTGGCAGCTCTGATTGCTCTGCAATTCTTGAACTCCGCGCCAGGATTGAAACACTAGAGAATGCTGCTCACAAACACATCGTTGAAACCAATTCCAACATCGTGGCCTTGTTTACTAGGGTCGAGTCGTTGGAAGCCGCCGAACGCGGAGCGTCAAAGGTTTACGAAATCAGCAAACCGCTGAAGTTAACACCGGATCAGGTGCAGCAGGTCCTTGACCAGTTGCGACCAAAGTCCAAGCCAACTCCTAATCCAAGCCAAATTAGGAGTTCGCTGGACCTGACCCCAAAGCAACAGGAGGAGATCGCCGCGCTGTTGCGGCCTGACCCCAAGCCAGTGGTCAAGGGGCCTTTGCTGGTGACGCGAGTGGCTGCCGCCATCAGCCAAGACGGTGATCCCATCAACTGGCCCGGAGCCTACGCCGCGATCCGCGAGGTGGCGGCGTGGTTGCGGGAGCACTACGGCGGACCGACTGCATCCTCTACAGCACTTGAGCGGGAGGTTCAGCGATGATCCACATCACATCCGACCACGGCTACATCGGCCCGTTCTGGTGGGTCAACAGCCAGCCATCCGAGCGGCAATGGCTAGCCGACCGTTACTGGCAACTCTGGGGCACCTTCGGCATCGGCCGCAAAACCTTGCGCATAGCTCTGGAGCCGCTCGATGACTAACCCCATCACCCCACCGCCGGAGCTGGTGCAGGAGTGGGCCGATATGCTTGCCTCTGGCTCAGGCCAAGCCGTATTCGCCATGGCCGCCCAATGGGGCGCCGACCAAGAGCTGGAGGCGTGCCTAAGGCTGGTTGAAATTGACGCTGGTGAGGATGCTTATGACTTTGCTCGCTACATCCGCGCCGCCCGCCGCCCCAAGCCGCCGAGCTTGAAGGAGCAGGCGCTGAGCGAGCTGAACCTGACTGCCGATCCCGATGGGGCGGAACTTTCACGCACTCAAGTTGATCTTCTTCGCCGCGCCCTCGAACAACTCCCCGACTGACTAACCGCCATGACTACTCTCTCCCCCGCCGCGCAAGCGGTGCTGGATGCCGCCAACGGTCGCAGCTCCTACGGTCCAGATGACTGCCTAAGTGAGTCACGCTGGATTGCTGCCGCCGCCCTGCGGGCTCTAGCCGTACGCATCAAAGGTGCCGACGCCATCCGCCAAGACGTGCTCGACATCGCCGCCGAGCTGGAGGCCCAATGAACTGCCCACTCTGCGATGGCATCACCCACGTCCACAACACCGAAAATAAAGGTGACATGATCCACCGCTGGCGGCGCTGCACTAGCTGCCCACATCGGTTTCGCACCATTGCGCCTTGGCTAGATGGTAAAAATGAATCAATTCACATCGGCCCAGCGCGTCACCCGAAAGGTACTGACCATGCAAATTCAGTATTCACGGCTGATGATGTCCGCGCAATACGCGAAGAACGTGCCAAAGGTCGTAGTCTTGTTGCATTAAGCATCAAATATGGTGTCCACATTGATACAATCTCAAGGATCTGCTTGCGCAAGTCCTATCGCCATGTGGACTGACGCATTGCTTCACCTGCCAACCATCGAATTTGCGACTTCTGTGATGCCTCCGATTCTGCTAGCAATAGTGCATACTCCAGCAAAGCATTCCAGTCTTGCGCTTGATGCAACCGGCGTAATGCAGCCGCATTGGCGGCGCCATGGAACTGAGCCTCCATTGTATGAACCAGTGGATTCATAATGTCATCCTCATTTAAGAGCTACCTTAACGAGATTGCCCGCTATCCACTGCTCACAGTGGACCAAGAGATCCAATACGGCAGACGTATTGCTGCAATGCGTGAGTTACGTGACATTAGCAGGTCGCTAACACCAGCAGAGCAACGCATAATGCGTAGTGGGATGCGTGCCCGTGAGCGGTTCATGCAATGCAATCTACAGCTAGTGGTGCACGTAGCAAAGAAGTACGAGAACCGTAAACGCAAATCACTAGAGATAATGGATCTTGTCCAGGAGGGTAACATCGGCCTAGCACGTGCAGTTGAGTTGTTTGATTACACACGGGGCTATAAGTTTTCAACCTACGCATACTGGTGGATCAAGCAAGGCATTCAACGGGCAATATCCCAAAGCGATGCAATGATTCGATTGCCTACTGGTTTGCATGATCTACTTGCGAAGGTAGCCCGCACCACATCAGACCTTGGCCAGCAGTTAGGCCGTATGCCATCGATGCAAGAAGTAGCAGATAATATGGCCATCAGTCTAACTGCAATACATGATGCAATACATCGCAGTTATGCGGTGTGTAGCCTTGATGCAATATCAACCAACAATGATACAGCATCCATCTTAGATATGATTGCTGATGCGCCGCCAGCAGATGATCATGTTATCAGTGAGCAAGCGGCAGAAATGATGGAGTTGATGGATATGTATTTAGATGAGCGTTCGGCTTATGTAATAAGAAGTAGGCGGCTGCAGAAACCAATGTCATGGCCTGAACTGGAGGCTGCCACTGGCATGACAGCTTCGCAATTGCAACGGTTTGAAAAGGCTGGCATGTTTCGATTACGAATGATGCTAACCAAAGGCAAAGAGCTGCACGGTACCCCATTAGGTGGTTTAGGCTGATCAAGCCGCTGCAGCCAAGGAGATCATGCCACAACCGACTATTGAGCGCATAGATAATACATGGCGTGTATGCAGTAATGGCATATGTAAAGAGCACCATCAAGAGTGGCAGGCACGTATATTCTTTCACCAGTTGCTCAGTAATCCCAGCGTACACGAGGCCGCCCTTGGCGGATGCCAAGATGCACAAAACCTCTAGCAGCGCCATAGCCTAAAGAATACGGCCACTGCTTATCGCACCATCCTTGCACTTGATAAATATCTACGCCATCGATATAAAAGTCAACGGCACCAACACCAGGTGCATTAAATAGATGCTCAGATGAGATGGCGCCGTGCATCATCTTATTGATAGCTGCTGGCCGATAGCCAGATGTAATGGTAATACGTTTGCCGCCAAATGCAGTACGCACGCGCTCTAAGAATGCAGCTAGCTCTGCTGCGGTGTCGACTTGGTGCTGCGCAATGAAACGCCTTGCAGGTTGGCCTAGCGCAAATTCACCTAGCGTGATATTGGGAGATAGGCGAGTGCCGAATGGGTCGCTAGGTTTGACCTTATACGGGAGGTCTTGTTGCACTGCCTGCTTTACCATGCCTTCTGCCCACAATGCACCTTCTGCTTTGCGGCGACGTAACAAGCCTGCCTCTGCACTGGTGCCAGGGTTGCGATACAGCTCTAACGCTGCGGGTACCGCTTTCCAATCTTTCTCGCGTAGCCGCTTGCTAATGGTTTCAAAGCCTTTTGTGGCGTAAAAGTTAGGGCCAAGGTTGAATGCAAAGCTGACCAACGCACTGCGCTGCTTGATGCTCATCTCCTTCCAAGCAGGCACGCTATGAGCCAGCTTGTCGACAACACGTGCAACTTCAGCAGCAAGCATTGCATCGGCTTGTGATTGGGTGATCCGGTCACCGCGTTTGACGCCATGCGTAGATCCATAGCCGATGGTGGGCACCTTCCAGCCATGTAGCGGATCAGCATAGGCTTCCAACCGCAAGCCTTCAAATTCTTTGATCAGCTTTAGCGCTGGTGCATAGTCTTGTTGCTTGCCAGCTTGGCTCCAGGTCTTGAACCACGGCTGCTCCCTATTAAAGGCATCAGGCGCAACCTTTAATAGCGCCGCCTCCAATTCAGCGATGGCCGCCATTTGGTGTGGCGTGCCGTGCTTGTAGTATCGGAACAGGTCAGCAAGCCTGACTGGAGATTTAGTCACGTTTCCATGGTGCGTGGATACTCATGCCGCCACCTAGCAGCTCGTTGTCGCCAGGCTGCATTGGA
>Ga0208644_1000585_pt1 | contig 32054 bp, 38 predicted proteins | sample VirMetDEL_Nov_18_FD_184517 | JGI IMG/M metagenome (GOLD analysis project Ga0208644, IMG submission 184517) | Aqueous microbial communities from the Delaware River and Bay under freshwater to marine salinity gradient to study organic matter... | ecosystem: Environmental > Aquatic > Marine >...
TCATCGCGCCGCGTCCAGTTGACGTAAGGGAGGACCTGCGTCAACACGGTTTCGATCGTCTGCTCGTCGACGCTCATCGGTGCGCCCCCTTGCCATGCCCGCACCGGTCGCAGCCGGGCTGGTCGGGATACTCGTCGGGGTCGACGTTGACGAATGTAGAGCACGGTTCCGGCCATCGCTCGCCAGTCTCGCGGGTCTGCTCGTCCAAGTACCAGTCAAGATCGTTCATTATCTAACCTCGCCAACCGTAGGCGGGCGGCTCGGCCACGTGCTCGACTTCCGACTCGCGCTGATATGCCTCGCGTGAACTTTCCCACTGGTGAATGCGACGCAGCGCGACCGCGAGCTTCTCGCGACCTTGCGCGATGAACCGCGGCGACATCTTGACGACGTGCACGATCACCCGACCGCCCGTTTTCGCCGTTGATTTGTCGACGACCACCCATTGGAAAACGTCGGAGTCGTGCCCGTGCTCGCGCAAAACGTCGAGGTATAGCGCCGCGCTCAGATCGTAGTGATACCGATTCGCAGCTCGATAGAACGACTCGACGCTTTCGCCGCCTGACCATGTCTTGAGGTCGCTGACCCTTCGCCCCATCTGAAGCCAGTCCGGGCGAGCTTTCATCGCCCACGATCGGTCGCTGATTTTCGGGTCCGTATAAGTCACGTCAGCAAAAAACGAAGCCTCGCCGATTCCATCTTTAAAGATCCCCTGGTCCTTTATCACGCTGTGATCCGCGACCGCGTCCGCTACTCGATACATTTCCGACCACTCCTCGGCGCTGACGAAGGTTTTGCCCTGCGACTCGGAGCCGTGACGCGACAGCACGTCAGACCAGAGCACCGCGTCCGGCACCGATTCGCGCACCATGTCGACGAGCTCGGCGGATTTCTTGCCCGAGTATCCTTTGACGCCTGCCGACTTTAGGGCGCCGCGCAAATCTGAAGCGGTTCGAAGCGCGTCAGGATAGTCGTCAGGATTCGGCGAGACGCAGTACCGACGATGAATTTCTTCGGGCTCGACGACTGCCGTATGAATTCGATTTCCGTAGGCTGCCGCCATCGGATGAATGCCGCTCGGCGCGTCGATTCTGCCAGGGTGAATCAGTGCGCGCTTCACGACTGACGAGCCCATTTCGGGTCGCTGGTGGTATTCCTCGTTGGACATCTGCACGGCGCACGATGCCTCGGGCGGCGCAGGGTTTTCGGATTCTGTCGCAGCGTCGGAAAAGTCGAATAGTGGAAAGATCGAGCTCATGCTTGCCCCCGCTGGTCAGCATAGGTCCGCGACCATTCGCCCGCGTCGTCGTTCCATCGACCGCCTATCGGCAGAAGATGCCCGCCGTCAGCCAGTCGCGACGCGATCCGATGAACGTCCGTCGAATCTGAATCAGGCGCCCCGCCGACCATCTGCATGATCCCGCCGACGTTCGTCGTCAGAATGTTCCAGCGGTCAGCACGCAGTCGACCGTTGAAGATTCGGAACAGCCCCTCGAGCTGGTTCGACGTGCACGCCGCGGTTCGCGTCCCCATATCGTCGACGAGGAGCACGGGCGCCGATGTCGCTGCCCTGATAATGCGCTCGACGCTCCTCGATCCGTCATCATGCGCGAACGGATTCAGCGCTCGAATCAGTGCCGCGGCATTCCAGACGATCGGACTGATGCCCGTTCGCTCGACCAGCATTCGCACGGCGCCGATTGCGAGGTGAGACTTCCCAGTCCCTACAGGCCCGCCGAGAATCAGAGTCCTCGTCGGCTTTTCGCGCTTCCATTCGCCCGATATAACGAGCTCGGCCCAGCCGCTAACCGCGGCGAGCGCTCGACGCTGGTGGTCGTTCCTCGGCAGGAAAGTCGAAAAGCTAGCGCCGCCGGGGTGTCGCGTCGTGTCCGAATGCTCGATAGCAATCGCAGCGGCACGAGCTCGACGCTTGTCGCGCTCGAGTGTCACGTCGAGCTCGTCGAGCTCGCGCATAGCAGCACACCGCGCCGTGTCGAATGCTCGCCCGACATCGGTCGCGGCCCACTCGGCGCGAGCCTTTAACCAGGCGCACGAATCGCCGTCGAAATCGGCGAGTTGAGGCAGCGAATCGGGAATCAGCAGCTCGGCGCGAGCGTCGAAGCTGGCGAGCCCGCGAATTGAATCGTGCGAAATGTTCATGGTGTGACTCATAGAATGCCGCCCCCTCGCAGTCACTCGAGGAGACGGCGCCGACCGAAGTCGGGAAATGTTAACAGCGGGTGACTGGACCGCTCGACAAGCGTGACCACTGCTCGACAGATTGTCAAGGTGCGCGATCACCATTCGTTGAACCCTTCAGGCAGCATCGTCGGAACGGCGACACCGTCGAAGCCGCGCGCCCGCTTTTCGGCTGCCTGACGCTCGAGGCGAGCTGCGTTCGCCCATCGCACCAGGTCGCGCGCGAACCAGTGCAGCGGAAGATCCCGCTCGGCGGCGTCAGGTCGCTTTTCCTCGGCTGCGACCCACAGCTCGAATCCTCGATAGATATCGGCGTCGGTCGTGTCATCGGTCGCGAGGAGCTCCTCGCGGTTTCGATTGAACTCTCGCCAATGAATCGAGCGCGGGCAGTATCCTCGGCGGTCAGTGTACCTTGCGACGATTAGGCGCCTGATTTCGAAATTCGAATCATAAAAAAGGGGGGTAGCTTCTGGCGTCGTCGCTAACCCCTCGCGCCCGCCCGCGCTCCCTTCTGAAGTTTTCGTTCTAAGGTTTTCTTTCTGAAGGTTTTCTTTCTTTAGTGTTCGGTTTTGCGTTCGGTTTTCCGTTCCAGCTTCCGTTCGGCTTCCGTTCGGCGCTACGTCGAAAACGCCGTTAGTAGCTGGCAAAGGTCCGTTCGGTTTCCGTTCACTTTTGCGTTCACTTTTCCGTTCACTTTTCCGTTCACTCGATTCGGGCTGAAATCGGGCATAATTTGTCACGGTCCAGAGCGCCGGATCCCGGTTCGTTTTACCTGGTGCGAACTCGATCATTCCCGCCTCGACGAGCTCGGCCTTGAACTTGTGCAGAGTCGCGAGCGGCATGTCGACGACGTTCGCGAGCTGACGCATGGTGGCGAGGAATTGTCCTCGTGCGAGCTCGTCAGCGTCGCGGAAGTAAGCCGCGCCGATCATCCACTGCCACAGCGCGAAGCGCCGAGGTCGCGATATACCGACGATCGGGTGTGAGAATGTCGAACGGTGCGTTCGGAAATGTCCGTCTTTAATCATGAAAAAAGCCCGAGCTGACCCTCGTGAACCTCGTCGGGTGCCTGATAGTCGGGCTCCCACATCGCCGCGAACTCCCGAGCGTGCGCAATGCGAGCGCGGGCGATCTCCACGTATTCGAGCGACAGTTCGCAGCCGACGAACTCGAAACCCTCAAGCGCCGCCGCTACGCCGGTTGTACCGCTCCCGGTGTACGGGTCGAGGACTACGCCGCCCGGTGGCGTCACGAGTCGCGTGAGCCAGCGCATGACGGCGACCGGCTTCACGGTGGGGTGGACGTTGCGCCGTTCGGTCTTGCCGCGCTGATAGGCGGTATCGTTCGCGGTCTGACGCCCGTCGCCTACGGTTGCGGGCGCGAAGTCTGCGAGCCCCAGCTCGCGCTCGGCGCGGCTCGCCTTCGGGCTGTAGAAGAAGCGGGCGGCGCTTTCGTCGCCGTCGTCAGGAAATACCGCCAGCACTTCCGGCGAGCCGTCGTGGATGATGTTCGCGGGCCAGCGGCCTTGCACGGGGCGAGCATCCCCCGACTTTGCGAGTCCACAGTTGGATTCGTTCCACGTGTTGCCGCCAGCCGCGCCGCCTCCCCATCCGACGACATCCGTCCCCACCCGGCACCCATCCACATTGATCGCCCCCGTGCCATGCTCCAGCACGTTCGCGGCGACGGTGCCGGCTAGCGGCTTGCGGGCCAGGACGATCGGCTCGTGCGACGGCTTCAGCGCAGTGCCCCAGCCCTCCCACGTTCGCGCGTCGTCGGTTGCGGGGGCGGTGATGTCGTATTCGGGCGCAAACGCTCCGAGCGCCTCGGTATCTTGTGTCGCCGCACCCTTTGCGGTCCCGAGCGCATGGCGCTCCGCACCCGCCGCCCTATCGATCGCCTTGCTGACGTTCATCGATTTTGGGAACCCCGATCCGTACATCCAGATCAGTTGATCCCGCACCTCAAACCCCGCGAGCCGAACGCCCATCACGATCCAATCGTAGGTGCGGCTACCAGCGAACGCGACGAGATGACCGCCCGGTTTCAGCACGCGCAAGCACTCGGCCCAGACGAGCGGACTAGGGACGAACGCATCCCACGCGCGCCCCATGAATCCAGCGCCGCCCGGCTTGAATTCCTCGCCATCGAGCCACGCCCGCAGAACGTCGCGCGCCTTCGGCTCTTTGCCGAGACCGTAGGGCGGATCCGTCACGACGGAATCAACCGACGCGTCGGGCATTTTGCGGAGCGTTGCGAGGCAGTCGCCAAGCCTGATATCAGGCACGAGACGCCGCCCGCACCGCGTCGAGTCCTGCACCAGTGACCCACAGCGAGCGCGGGACACCAGGCAAGCGCCCGACGAGCCCTTTCCGCTCCATTCTCTCGAGGTGGCCCAGAACGCAGCCCGTACCGCTGACGCCTATTCCGTCACAGATTTCTCGAATCGACGGCGCGTGCTGGCGTTTCTCTATGTACTGCGCGACGAAGCAAAGAAGGTCGAGCTGACGCTCGGTCGGTGGATTCATGACTAGCCCGTTGTTATGAGGTCGCGCCAAACTATAGCCCCGGGGCAACGCCTGTCAACGGGTGTCACCTGTCAACGGGTGTCACTTGACAACGGGTGTCAGGGTGCTACCTTCTGAGCCTGAGACGAAACCAGCACCCCAACCGGAGTCACAAAAATGAACGTCACAATAACAGCAGTCCTCGACCCGTCAGACGATACGCCCTGGCCTCTAGAGTATCACCCGAGCCAATTCGACAGCCGGGACGCCGCGTCGGCACACTTCGAGCGAGAAGCGCGTCACTCGCAAGAATACGAAGCTGGCGAGATCCTGACGATCTGCACCAGTGACGATTCTTGGCGCGTCGTAATTCAGTAATTCAGAAAACCAACATCACACCCGGAGTCACAAAATGAACGTCAGAACCGCTGTCCGAGTCACCGCAACCGCAATCGCACGAGCCGCCGCGCTCCTGCTCGTCTGGGCGCTCGTCGCCGTGTGCTTCCTTTGAGCGCCGACGATCAGGTCGTGTCGCTTCGCGCCAATACAGTTTCGACGCAATTCGCGTCACCCTCGAGCTCGCGGAGTGGGATTCAGGAGCTCGAGGGACCTTCGAACATTTACGAGCCGCGCAACGTCGAGCAATCGATGTGGCTCGCAAAGACGATCGCGGAATCAGGCATGGCGCCCGCGGGAATGGATACGCCGCAAAAGCTGATCGTCGCCATGATGCACGGCGCTTCGCTCGGGCTGTCAGCGCTTCAAAGCGTGCAGAATATCCACGTCATAAAGGGAAAGCCGACGCTCAGTGCTGACCTAATGGGCGCGATCACTCGCAGCTCGAGGTCGTGCCTGTACTTGCGCGAAACCGTCGCGACGCCCGAGCGCGTCACCATGACGACCGCGCGAACCGATGACCCCGATCACGAATTCGCCCGCACGTGGACGATCGACGACGCAAGGCGTGCAAACCTGACGAACTCGAGCACATGGCGAAGCTACCCTCGACAAATGCTGCGAGCTCGATGCCTGTCGGAGATTTGCCGCGCGGTATATCCCGAGGTCGTCGGCGGCTTCTATGTCCCGCACGAGCTCGACGCGAGTCGAGTGCCCGAGCCTCGAATCGCTGCACGGCCCGCACCAGCGGCGCAAGCAGCCGAGGTCGTCGTCGAGGTCGTCGAAACAAAGAAAAGCGCACCAGCGCCGAACCGCGCACTCGTCGAAGCGAAATCCGCGCAGGCAGACCTAGTCGCCGCGCACGAGCTGACGCTTCAGCGAATCCAGCGCACGCGCGAAACCGCTGTTCCGATCTACCAGCAAGCGCACCCGATGCTCGGCGAGCTCCTCGACGCGCTGTGCGACCTGGTCGAACTCGACACGTCGAACACTGACCACCTCGCACGCTTTAAGCTGCTCGACAGGCTGAAGCCGCTCGAAACGGAAAACGGAAAGAAGCTAACCGAGAAGGAATGGCTCGCGCTTTTGGACGTGCCGACGGTCGACGGCGCGAGAAGTACAGGCGCACACCTTCGCGCCGCGTCAGCCTATGCGCGACTAGTGCTCGAGTCGTGGGCATGGCGCTATGAATGCCCGCAACCGTTCGACGTGGTCAGTTCGACGCTCTCAGCGACACCAGGCGAGAAGCTGATCGACTGCGTCGTCGACGTGACGGATCTTCCGGGGCACCATTGGCGCCCGCGATTCGTCGAGCTCGTCGGCGAGCTGCTCGCCACCGACGCCGAGCCGATGTCGCCGCAAGCGCTCGAGGTTTACAATCGCGCAGTGAAGACTACCGAAATGACCGACAAAGGACGCGAAACGCTTCGAGCCGCGCTCTCGAAGGTGCCTGTCGACCTGATGCCAGTCGCGGAACGAATGGCGACGACTCACCATGTCGGTCTACTCCTCGGATCCGACGACCCGGAGAAAACCGTGCAAGCGATGGCGGCGAAGTATCGCGACGAAAAAAGCCGAGCCAGTGAAGACAAACGTCGACAGCGGTCGACATGATGACAGCGACGAAGCCTCGATACTCGCGACCCGTGCTGCGATCATGCGAGGTTATACGAATGGAAAACGAGTGCTATCGATTGCGTCGAGCCGATGGATTCTGGAGCCAGGGATTCCCGAGCCCACACGCTATCGAGTGGCACGCCAAAAACAGAACCGTGTTCACGTTTCGTCGCCCGCAATCGCAAAGCCCGTCATCGGCGATCCATCGCGTCGAAGCGCCGCCAAACGCAAAGCGAGCGCGAGCTCAAAGGCCGATGCCAGTCAGGCGACCCGATATCGAATCGCCCGCTCGCGTGATCATTGCCGCGGCGCGACGACTCGACCTGATGCTCGACGTTGACGCCGCGCGAGCCTATCGCGAATTTTTCGACGTGTTCGCGCTAGCGGTCGAAGATCTCGACCGCGCCGTGAATCCATAACCGCGCCGAATGGCGCACACCCGGAGCAAAACAATGACCGTAACAATAACAGACGTAAAGATCCCCTTCGACTCGATGGTGGTATTGATCATCAAATGGACCTTTGCGAGCATTTGCGCGGGCGCCGTGCTTTCCTTCCCGCTCGTGATCGCCTGGGCGCTGATGCTCGCTGGAAACTAGGTGTCGACGTCCCGGAGCAGCCCGTCGAGCTCCTGAAGGACGCGCACCTTCAGCGCCGCCCTGTCCTCGTCGCTCATGCTTTCGAGGAGCGCGGGCGATGCTTCTGATCCTGGTGCGACCTGGTGCGGCGCCTGGTGCGGCGTCGGAATCGGAATGTCTCGAACGTCGGTCGCCTGACCGAGCCCGCCCCCGATGAGAATCGCCAACGCAGCGACAAGCAGAAACACGACCGCGACGCCCGAAGGCGATGCGAGAATCTTCACGATCTCGACGACGGTCGACGGCGACGGCGGCGCCTGAGCGACGATCGAGTTTTGTCGCACGAGCGCCGCGTCGAGCTCCTCGACCTTCAGCGATAGCGAGTCGACGCGAGCGTTTATCAGGTCGACGTCGTGCAATAGCCCGCGACTCGTCATGCTTCCGACGAGTGCCACCTTGATTTCAGAGATCCGAGCCCGAAGGTCAGCGAATAATGGATCGAGAGTCTCTGACACGTCGGTCACGGTAGTTCCGGAGCGCGAGAGACAGCCCGGTCAGCTCGGCAGTCACCTCGAGAAGTAATTCGACGACGCGGTCGCCTGCCTCGGTCGGCTCGTCTGGTTCCGCTTGCGCGCTGGCGATCATCGGCCCGAGCACATTGCGAGGAGCACGACGAGAACCACCAGCGACACGACGACAACCATCGCGAGCTCGTCGCGATATCGATGCTCGGCCATCAGGAACAAAGCGCCGCGGCGTCAGACGCCACGTTCAGCGCGTCGACCGCCGTTCCGCATTTTGCACTGTCGGCGCCCAAAGCGTGACAGGCAAATTCGGCGACGAAAGAAAGATGAGCGAGCAGCTTGCCACTGACGCCGCAAGCGGTCGAAATCTGCACGCCCGAGCACGAGCTCGACGACAGGCAGACCACCAGCGCGCAAAGCGTCGCGAGCCTATTCACTGCCCGAGCCTTCATCGGCTGACCCTTCATCGGCTGACCCTTCGACGAGGCCGTCGGGCGTTGTTTCGCCCAAGATATCCGTCGACAGCGTTTCGACCATGTCCTCGACGAGCTCGGGCGGCTCGGGCGCGACGCCGTTCGCCGCCTGGATCAAGTAGAGAGCCGCCGCGATAATTCCCGCGACAAATGCGCCGAACCAAGTGTCGGCAGACTTCAGTTTTTCAATAATCACAATCAATACCCCTCGCCCGGTTTCAGGTTTCCGCCGCCGTACTTTTTGAGCGCTCGCCAGGAATAGCGGCACCACTTAGGGCGCTCCGATTTAGGACCGTCAAATTGCGGCAGAGTGTAAAATTCCCAAGCGTCGTCGAACGCCTGAACCGCTGTCGCGCCTGGTGATCGATAGCGCGCGAGAACGTAAGAGATTAACGCGCACATTTCCGCGAGCGCGTCGCCGTAGCCCTCGACGCCAATCGGCGACAGTTGCGCCATATTCGACGACAGAAGTTGCCCGAGCCCGCAAGCGGTCGAGTGACTGACGCCGTCGGGCCATAGCCCGCGCACGTCACCCGAGCAGAGTCTCGACCATACCCTCGGCCAATCGTCGACGGTCGTCGTCTGCGACATCTGCACGCCGTCAAGATGAATCGTGTAGTTCGGTCGCCCAACGTATCCGCCCGACTCGCGTCGAATGATATGGTGCAGTCCGTCAGCGCTGGCGACCTGCTCGGGCAGCTCAAGAACCTCGCAAGCGGCGAGCGCGAGCTCGACCGTTTCGTCGGCCCGAGGAGCGTATCGAGGCAAATCGAGCGCAAGCGAGGAGCGCACGCGAGCGAACCGATCGACCGCGTCGACCTTCGCCATTGCCGCGCGTGTCATTCTCCCAGGCATTCCGTCGGGCTCGAGGTCGTGCGCCGCCTGCCACAATGCGACCGCCTGCGAGAACGTGTCGAGCTGTCCTGCGGTCATCGTGGCAAAAGTTTCGTCTGCCGCCTGCGACCAGCCGAGCGCCGATATCAAAAGCTGAAGCGAATCCGGCAGATCCGAAAACAAAAGCCGAGCGCTTGCGATTGCGTCACCAGTGAACTCGGCAGCTCGGGCGAGCTCCTTGACGTCGAGATGTCGCGGGCATTCGTCGCCGAGGCATTTTGCGCCGCTCGTCATGTGCTGTCGATTCTCTGATCAGAAGAAAAGCCGCGTTCGCGACCTGGTGAGATTATGAGAACAAGCGCCGACGAGGCAACTCGGCGGAACGGTCAGCCGCCGCGAGGTCGCACCCACTCGCGCAGACTCGCGCCGAATACGTGCCTCACTCCGTCCCCGACCGTGCAAGTCACCTCGAGCACATCGCCGACGCCAGATCCAGCGGGCCAGGGTGCGATCCCCTTGATCACTCCGAGCTGCTCGGCCTCGGATTCTCGAATCAGATCTTGCGCGCTCCAATCGGTCGTTCCGAATCCGTCAGTCAATCCCGCGACCTGCGTTGCGAGCTGCTCGCCCTGCACAGTTCCGACAAAGATGTCATCTGAAACCGAGCCGACAATCGTGATCGAGCCCGACGTTCCGCCGTTGACGGCTCGAATCGTGACTTCCGTTTCGACGACTCGGTTTCCAAATCCCGAAGAAATCACGAGGAGCGAAACCTCGATTCCCTCCGAATCGGCTCGACGTTCTACGATCGCGCCCGCTGCCGGAGCTCCTGACGCCTCGGAGACTCCGAAGAACGACGACAGCGCAGCCGCGGTCGGTCGCATGGCATACCATCGCGACGCGCCCGAATAAATTTCCCACGACGCCGCGTCGAGATTCGTGATCGTCTCGTATTGCATGACCTTGTCGACGCTCATGAACCGAGTCGTCGGAACAGAAAAGTCGACGAGCGACGACGCGTCAGCCTTCACTTCGACGCCGACCGAATGCAGCTTAATTTTTCCGAGCGTATAAACCGATCCGCCGAAGATATCGGCAATCGGCCAACGCTCGGGCCAAATCGTGATGTTAGTGCCGCCGCTGACGCTGCCGATATAGGTCGCAGGCTTTGAAGATCCTGCGTTCTGGATCACGCTGTGCGCCGTGACCGACCCCGACAAAAGGGAGAGCGCGACCTTTCGAGATGCCAGCCCGTCGGCACTCGTCGCGCCATTTGCAACGGCAACCGCCGAGCCCCTAGTCGACTGGAACGAAAGCATAACAAGCGCCGAGCGCGAGTCGCCAGATCTGACCGCGACCGTCAGGTCGCTCGACAGGGTCGTCGAGCCTGTCGTCGATAGCGTGACCGCCGATCCGATATCGCCGCCGATCACGCGAAGACGAGCCTTTACGGAAGCCGTCGCCACCTCGTAAACGATCCGGACGCCAACCTCGACCGCGCCCCGAGGCACTGGCACCACGATCGGAATTCCCCACCATTCATCAGGATGCGTCGACACTTCCGGCGCCGACATCTGAATCTTGCTCTCGTCGGGATATACGTGCGCGCATTGCGGCATTCGCTCGCGCATTGACGCGATCAGATTCTCGCGGATTCGATAGGGCAGCAAAGCGCTCGCGGATTCGTCGTCTTTTGCGCGCTGGTCGTCGAGCTTGTCGTCGATGGTCGACGAGGTCAGCGCCCGCGGCTCGACGAGCACGCCATATAGCATCGCCGTCGGAGATCCGGCAGTTCGCGCCGCAAATCTCACTTCGATGAGATACTCGGTCGACGCCGACAGCCCGGTGATGCTTCCGGTCAATTCCTGCTTTGTTCCGCTCGACGTGTTCGTCAGCGTCGCGGATGCCTGAAGCACGCTCGAGGTATTGAACACGGCGACATAGACGCCGCCCGCGCCGCCCTGGCAATCTTGCGCCCATGCGGTCACGTTCAGCCGCCCGTCAAATCCTGCCTGAGTTTCGAACTTGACCTTGCCGAAACTCGCCCAGCTACCGACGCCGCTGCCCGGTCCCGCGGTCGTGGTCCAGGCGTCAGTGTTCGCCATTGCCAGCACGGCGGGCATTCGGCTCGCTCTAACCAAATGGTGATCAGCAATCAACGCGTCGAACGCATAGCTGCCGGTTTTGCCTCCGACGATCGGCGCACGAGGAGCGACCTGGTGCGTTCCGTCGATATATTGCCACTCTGCCGGAACCGTGAACGCCATTTAATATCCCTGATTCAAGTCCAAACGGGCGCGACGTCATTCGCCGAGCCGAGTCGAGCCGAGTTATCCGCGAGCCATGTCCACTCGTTATCATGTCCGGTTGAATCGTATGGTGCGAGAATCACGTAGTCGCCATCTGCCGCGACCCCCATGCCCGAAACGACGAGCTTGTTCGTCGAAATACCTGTGATCGTCTTCGCTCCGACCTTCTGCGTTCCGTACTGGTCGAGAAGAATGATCTTGTCGTTCACGGCGAACTTGTCCGAGTCGACATCTGACTCGCTCGGATCCGTGAAAACCTGCGAATAGATCGTCATCGTGCCTGCCGTGTAGGATTGTACCCGCGCGGCAGGCGCCCACTTTGCGCCCGTGTCCGTGCCGAGGAACATGCCGCGCAGCCGAGGAGCTCCGCCCGAGTCGCGCCCCCACTCGGTCACGAAGAATCTTTGCGCGTCGCTTCCGCGAACACCATCGTCGCCAGGAAGCGACGAGCATGTGACTTGGAGCACGTTTCCGACATCGGAGTCGATCGCCGAGCCGACCGAAAATCCGCCCTCGGGAACCGCGCGCTCGAAGGTCGCCGAAAGCGCCTGAGCTCGCCCTTTCAAAGTCAGAAGATTCGCTTCTGACGCGAGAATCTTTACCTCGTATTTTTTCGTTTTTCCGCCGCCGTGAAGCATCGTCGCAAGTACGCTGTGAACTTCCTCGGTCAGCTTTGTTCCGTTTATGTCTGCCGTGAACGACCACATTCGAACGACGGTTTTCGTCGACCGCGGTGTCGGGCCAATCGCGCCGCCTTTGATGTCAGCCGACGAAACGGTGTCGTCGATGATGAAAACCTGACGGAAGTCGACGCAAGTGATCACGCCCATTTTGTCGGGCGCCAATGCCAGCCCGAGCGGCCCGAGGAACTCCTCGGCCATGATATCAGCGAGCCGCTCGTCGGATGGTTCGTAGTACGGCATGACGAACAGATCACCGAACTCGCTCGGGACGCCGAACGACCGAATCACGCCGATCGCGTCAGTCGCGCGGTCGATCTTTGTCGCAATCTCGGTCGCGTTGATTTCGTCGCTCGAAAGCCTCATGCAAACCGACCACGGCAGCGCGTCGCCCTGAAGCAAGTCGAGAAAAATATCCGACGCAGTCTGATCCGCCTGAACCCATGCGTACTCGGCGCGAATCCTGCCCGTGCCGCGCCCGGATTCCCACAGTTCACTCCAGCGGCTCGGAGGATAAACCTCGTCGTCTTGGCCCATTTGCACGATATTCGGGCCGGTCGTGTCTGGCACGTAGCGCCGAAAGTCAGCGCCGCCCGTGCCGCTGTCGACCATCTTAACGACGGCCCATCGTCCATCTTGAGAAATCAACCGATGATAGACCCACGTCGGATCATCCCACAGCGTATTTCGTGGATAGTCCCAGAATCCGCCGACGATCGAGCCGTCGATCAGAAACGCCGAGCTGCTGCTAGTGCCTTGCGGCGCGAAGAACTTTCGCCCGCCGTCGCCGAACATCTGCTGCATTCGGCTTTTCGTGCGGAGCGTCAGCCGCGGCCCGTCAGGAACGACAGCCTCGACGATTCCTCGATATATGATCGTTTCAGCGCCCTCGCTTCCGATCGTCGCGTTCGATTCCGATATCGTCACGCGTCGACCTATCAGGTCAGGCCATGACGTAAAAATCTGGGCGCCCGTGCCGACGTAAGGCACATCTTGCAACCCCGTGCCGAGCTGGCCCATTGTGAAATTAACGGTCGAGCCCGAAACGCTCGTCACTATGGCGCACGCCGTCCCGAACCAGATCAGATCGCTCGCGCTGAGAACCGACGACACGTCGCTCGACACGACCATCGAGGAATCACCCGAGGCGACAAAAGCGGTCGTCGTCACGTCCTCGTTATTCGGCCCTTTGAGCGGCGCAACCGTGCGACGAGCGAGCGGCGTAATCAACGCGTGATCATTCAGATAGGCGAGCTCGACCGACACGCCGCCGCCATGCCCGATCGGCTCCAACGGGTCGAGCCTCGCTGGTGAGATCGTCGGATGCTTAACGATCGCCGACACCGTCGTCGCCGCTGTCGTATACGAAAGCGCGGCGCCTGGTGTCCTGTAAGCGTACTGTTTCGCGCCTGCGCTATATGCCCCCACGCCCGCAATCCTAACGATCGTGACCTTGTCGTCGGTTGATATTGCAGCCATTCAGACCACCTTCCAACCGCGAAGGTTAACCGTCGAGCGCCTCGGGTCGTCAGGATACTCAGTCACCCAGTCGGCGAGCTCGCGAATCCGCCCGCCTTCCTGCTTTCGAATCGTCAGATAGTCGCCGTGCGCGAAATAAACTCGGAACGTTTCGCCCCGGCAGAAATACTCGAGGAGCCCGTTCGCGTCGTTAATCAACCCATTCGGATCGTCTACGTCTCGACCTGCCAGCGCCGCATAGGTCGAATTCTGGGCTCGATGAAGAAAGACGTTGGCGTCCTCGACCTGCTCCCACATGAGGCGAAGCGACTGCCGCCGCCCGTAATAATCCGTTTCGTCGACGGTGCCATCGTACACGCTGCCGAAATCGCGATACTCGTGCCGATCGGGTCGCGTTTGTTTTGTCAGCTCGATTCCGGCTGACCACCAGCCCGCGCAATTAATCTCGCTGGTCAGTGTCACGGTTCCGCTCGCAGGTATCCCGCTCGTCATGGTTCCGTCGACGCCGATGTCGGTCATGGTGATCGAGCTCGACGAGCCCGCCTGCACTGATAGCTGCGACGAGGTCGCGCACACCAGGCGGTAAACCGGAAACATAGCGGGCGCTGTCATGTCATACGAAGACGAGGCATTCTGATAGGTCACGCCCGAAACGGTATCGAGCCGATCGCCGAGATGCTTTGCGAGCGAGTCGCTCGAAGGCACGCCTGACGCTTCAGAAGCAAAAGACCAGACGCCCGACGTCGTTACGCTTACGTCTGACGGGCTGCCCGGAGTGCCGACTCCGATATTGCCCGTAAGCGCGATTTGCCTACTGATAACCGGAAAGTGTGCCGCCATTATGCGCCCCTCGGCAATGCAATATAACCCTCGTCGACAGCTTCTTGAAACGCGTCGCCAGTCACTCGAAGAAACTGGTCGCGGCTGCCGATCTGGGCAAAATTATTTTGAAAGGTAACGTTCGTCACGCTTTGACTTTGACCCGCTGCCGGAGCCGCGACGCCGCCGCCGCCGCTGATAGCGGTCGCGCCCATCTTCGCCCCGAGCGCCATTGCGGCGACTGACGCGACGCCGAGCCCAACCGCAAGCGCCTGCTTTCCGGGCTCAAAGAGCATCATTGCAGACTTCGCGAGCCCCATTGCGCCAAGCGCGACGAGCTCGTCGCCAATCATCTTTCGAGTCTCCTCGGCGGATTTCTTGCCCGACTTTATGCTCGCAGCCGCCATCGAAACCGCCGAGTTAGTCAGCGTTTGATATCCTGACTTCGCCAGGTTGACGCGCTCTTGCTGCTTGGCGGCGCGCGCGGCCTCCCGCTCGGCCTTCGCCTCCTGAAGCGCCTCGGTCTTTTGGATCTGGGCGCGCTCGAATTCCGCTTCCTGTTCCATCAGTGACCGCTTTTGCTCGAGCTGACTGACTGCGATTTCGCTCGCGATTTTGTCGCGATCAGCCTTTTGCGCGAGTGCCTCGTTCAGCAAGTCGAGCGCGTGCTTCTGCTCGAAAATCTGAAGCGTCGCGTTTCCTGTTGCGACCGCCAGTCTCGCGACACTGATCGCGGCCTCCTCTGCTGATATCGACTGTTCTTCGGTCGCGCTTGACGCGCTCGACGTTGCGCTTGCGCTGTTTCTTGCTGCGGCTGCTAGTGCGAGCTGCTGGTTCTGGTGCTCGACATCTGCGAGCCGCGAAATATTAAAAATGTGAACTCGCCCTTCTTCAGTCCGGGCGAGCTCGCGGAGCTGATGCCTAAATCCGGGCACAATGTGAGCAGACTGCGACAGCGCTGTCTGAAATCTATTGAGCGATGTTCCGACAGATTGCGAAGTGTTCGCCGACTGCATTTCGATGTCGAACATGACGCCCGCGACATCTTCAAACGCCTGCGCCAATCCTGGTCCGAGCTCGTCAGCCAGGGACTCGGACAACCGGTTGATCGTGTCTGTCCCAGAGGGAGCGCTAAACGCTTCCTGGAACGCTTCCATTCTTCTTTGGGCTTCGCTGATTTCATCTTGGAGCCCGTCGAGCCCGCGCGCCGCTGCTCGTGCCTCCCTGTCAACGCCAGCGAGCGCAGACGCGAAATTGAGCGTAAACCCTACGCCGCCGCGGATTAGGCTAATCAACGGCGACACGACAGCGACCGCGCCGCGACTGACCGAAACAAGGTCGCCCATGATCGCACTCATTCGCGCGAACGCTTCGTTTTGATCGCTGGTGCCGATGAACAGTTCGAACAGCATTCCCTTAAGCGCTCGACCCTGGCGCTCGAGGTCTTCCCACATCTGCTGCCCTTCCTCCGTAGAAGTGAAGTATCGCTCGGTCGATTCCCACAGCATATTGATTCCGCCGCGAAGCAGCTCAAATCCAGCCTTCGCGATTCCGACCGCCGACGCCGCGTTGACGAGCTTCGCGTTCAGCCCACCGACCGCGCCCCCTGCCGATTCTGACGCGCTGTCGAGGTCGCCCAGCGAGCTTTGCACGTCGCCGAGCGCCGCCTCGGCTCCTGAAGCGTCTCCGTCGATCTCAATTACTACGCGCGCCATTTCAGCCCCGGTTCGATTTGTTGAGCCATTCGTTCCAGCGGTTGATCGCTCGACGCTCCTCGATCAAATACTGATTCGCGAGCTCGTACGTGTCCGCGTCGATCCTGTCCGCGGTCCCATGTGGGTCCGCATCGATGCACCTTGCGATCTCCTGAATCAGAGCAAACCACGTTCCAGGCGGCGCGAGCTCCTCGGGGTTTTTGTTCATCCCTCCGACCGCCCGAGGGGCCTCGACTCGTCGCCTCGACTCCGTGCGAACCCACCAGGCGTCGCAAGTGCAGTCGCGCTCGAGATGCCCGTCGGGGCGCATGTCCTCGTGATCGAGCCGCACTGGGCAGAATCGCGTGATCTTCTGTGTATCCGTGCAATCCCAGCACCTTTGATCCGGTTTCGTGACTGCGCGCGCTAGTCCGGCGATCCGACGCGCGCGATCGAGTTTCCCGATTTGGCCTCTCTCATGAGTCGGCCCCAGTAAATGATCGGCCCGTCGGGAATCTTCGCGTCGACGAACTCGGCAAATTCCTCGCGACGAGCGACCGCGTCGAAGGTTTCGACGTCGTCACCGTCCCGAATCGTCACCTCGACGGCCCGCGCCGCAATCACCGGAAGCGACACAGCGAACAGCTCGTCAGACACGTTCGGCAACGGGTCGAGCGATGAAAAATCAGGCGCTCGACCCTCTGCTTTAGCCTGGGCGGTTTCGATTCGGTACGCTTCGTTTGCTGCCTCGAAGGAATCGACGGCGGGCTGAATCGCTGTCGCAAACTGCCTCGCTTCGGTTTTCAGCAGACGTTCGACGACGAGCTCGTATATGACGCCGTCGCAGCGAATGTCGAAATGGTCACGGGCACGAGTGATAGGCATGATTCTCCGAAGGCTATGCGAACGCCTGACTCCACATGTCAGTAGCGGAGCCGGTCGAGTAGAGTCTCAGCGTATAATCCCAACCGCGGTCGCCGTCATTATCGGCCTCACTCGGGTCCATGATCACGCCCTGCGGACATGTGATCGTGTGCGGCGAATCGGCGAGCGTGAACGAGGTCGCGGTTCCGGTTCGCCACGTTTCGTCGACATCATAGTCGGCGCCGTTCTGCGCGTCGCATGAGATCGACAGGGTCGGAGCCGTCGCGCCTGAAACGCGCGGAATTGCGTAGCCCGTGTTCGTGCCCGCCGAATCCCCGCCGACCTTCTTTTGGCTCATCGAGTACCCATACTGAAGCGCGAACTTCGAGATGTTCAGGACGTGCTCACCGTCGACCTGGTGCGTCACCGTCGCGCCCATGAACACCGTCGGAACCTCGGAGTCGTTCGCGTAGGTTGGATAGGTCGAGTAGTTTTTGTTCGGCGTCGGTGTCGTGTTCGTCGCGCCGCCGCCGCTCGGGACTGTGATCGTGATCGTCATCGGGCGCCCTGCTTCCTGGCTCGTGATCGTCACGGTGTCGGTAGAAACAGACTCGTCGAAGAACGTATATCCCGACGCGATTCGTGCGGACTGGATCGCGGCTTCGAGCGCTGTCGCTGTCGCGCTACTGCTCCCGCCCGCCGTATAGGTGCCCGACACGATTCGCCCTGAATCGTCTTTAATCGAGAACGAGCCCGCGCCGCTGCCCGGTGTCGTGACCTGGTGCGTCGAGATCTGCGCAACGTCATCCGTCGCGGCACTCGCCGAGTTTACGGGCTGACCGCGAATCTCGAAAGTGTCGATGATGATTCCGCCCGCCTCGGCCTCGGTCGACACTGGGATCGCGAAGCAGTTGATCGCGGCTTTCCGCTTTCCGTCGCGCTCGTAATAAGCGATCGTCGCGTAATTCCCGAACAACCCCTGAAGCCTGCCGCCCGTCGGAGTGACCGCAACCGTCGAGCCCGAGTCGTCGACCACGATCGGCGGGCACATCTGCCAAAGCGCGTTTTGCTGCCACGTCGCAGCGTCGCCCGAGGTCACGCTCGAGCGTCGTTCGACCTTGACGGTGCACATTCGCGTGACTGGTCCCGCGAGCGGCTTCAGTCCTCCGTCGTGCGCTTCGTCGTGACCGTCGCGAACGATCGATCCACCCTCGCGAGCCCAAGTGCATTCGATGATTCGAATCGCGTCGGTCGTGATCGTCGGCGCGGTGTAGCTGGTGACAACTGCGTTATTCGCTTGCAGATACGCATAAAACGTCCCGCGCTTGTCGGTGATTGCTGTGCCCATTTGTTCTCTCTAGCTGATGTTGATTCGGTACGGATTTTGATGAAGCACGCCGCGAACATTTGCCGCGAGCGCCCAAACGCCGCCGCGCGTAAGCTGAAACGGCGGCGAGTATTCGATTCCCTCGGGCTCGTATCTAATGACGCCCGCCGTCGAGGAGCCGCTCGCTTCTCTGACATATGAATGAAGCACGAGCTCGACAGCCTCGGCGAGCACATAGAGCGACTCGGCGAACTTTTCATGCTGCGACATAGCGCCCGCGGTTTGCGCTGTGATCGCGAGCATTGTGACCATCGAAAGGCGACGCTTCGCGGCGTCGTGCCTGGTGACAGTCTTCGAGCCCGTCAGCACCAGCACGCAATCCGTGCCGACGCGCTGCTCGGGCAGACTTTCGATTCTCCGATACCGATCGGGCACCTTTACCGCGAGCCCGGTGTCAGTGTTTCGCGTGTCGAGCTCGTCGGGAAGATACGACGACAGCACGCTTTGCACGTAGTCGAGAACCTCGGGCGCTCCGTTGGTGGTCGGTATTGCCATCGTCAATCCCTCGTCGGAAAGCCGCGACGCCCTGTCACCTCGAGAAGCACCTCCGACGAGGTCAGCCCGACGGTCGTTCGGCCGACCGTTTCTGCGACGAGTCCCGCGTAGTCGCTCGCCGCTTGCTGAATGTCCATCGTAAATTCGCGATCGGTCAGTGTCAGCTCGCGTTTCGGAATCGACTTCGAGCCGCCCCATTTCGGCCCGACGCCGCTGCCGGTTTCATGGTTCACGGCATAAGGAACCGACGTGCCGAACGTGGCTCGACGCGGCTCGATTTCTGCGACGTTTTCCGGGTGCGTCGCTTGCGTCATCGATGGATAAATCCGCTCGCGACCGCCGAATCGATCCCACCTAAGCAAATCCGCCGACGACATCTGCCAGCCGAGGATTTTGCCCTTCACGGTTTGATATTGCAGCCCGTCAGCCTCGACTCCGGGCCAACGACCGAAACCGGCAGAGCCGAACATTCGTCGAGCGTTCGCCAGGTAAGCAGGATGCACCGCTTCGAAAAGCGGCGACAGGTCGTCAACGGCGGAAATCGCGACGGCGATTGCCTCGGAGACTTCGCCCCCGTCGACCTTTAGCGTCAGGAATCCGGTCGTCATGGTCGCTTGCCCTTGTTGAGCCAGCGCGAAAGCCGATCTTCCTGCGACATTCTGGTCGCTCGGTTATTTCGTCGAGCGGTCGACGCTGACGTTTGCACCTTGCCCGCCGTCGACGACGCCTGCTCGCCCATTTCTCGAATGCGCTTGCGGAGCTCGTCTTTCATTCGGTCAGCCTGATCGAGATGATGTCGAGCCATTGCTCGACCATCCTCGTCGGGCCTTGTCGCTTCGTACAAGTAAGCCTTTCCCAAATGCTCGCAGATGAGCGCCGCAACCTGATAGGTTTCCGAATCGGCGTCGGTCAGCCCGTCAGGGTCGATATTGAGCGACCGCACGAACGCATTCGCCCGACCGACCCTGCGCTTGTAAGCCGCTTGACCGTTCGTCAGGGTCGGAACCGAGCTCGAGTCGAGCGTGATTCCAAACCCCTCAGATGCTAGCGCGGAAAGCGTCGTGCCGAAATAGTTCAACTCTAACGACACGAATCACCCCTTCGTCGCTGGTTTTCTTTTCTTCGGAGATGCTTTGACGCGCTTCGCGCTGGTGGTCGACGACGTCTCGCGACGCTCCTCGACAATCCAGCCGCGACGAATTTCTCGCGTATCCTCGAGGAGCCGCTCGCCCCATGATGACGACTCGCCCTGCGGCACGCGCTCGCCTCGAATCGTAATTGTGCACGGCCCAGACGGATAGTCGTTTCGGTATCGATACTCGGTCGACATCAGACCGCCTCGGGCGGAAGTCCAAATTCAGGATCCATCTTGTCGATATCGTCGATCGACGAAAAAACCTGATCGTCGACCTGAGCCTCGACGGGCGCGCTCGCTTCAAGATCCGTGAAAAGCCGATCACGCAAAGCGCCGACAGACCCCGAGCTACTGAGCCCGCCGATCCGACAAAGCGCCGCGAGTGCGCCCTTCGAAAATGCCTCGAATCCGTCAGCAATCGCGGCGAGCTCGGCCACCGTGACTCGAGCCCATGCCGGACCCGAAGCCACGTCGACCGCCTCGTCGACCGACACGTCGCTCGCTGGTGGCACATAGTCCGACAGCGAAACGAAGTGCTCGCCCAGACGATCAGCCGCGCGAGCGTCGAGATCGTCTGGGCCAAATGCGACCCGATCGCCAGGGTGCACCATGTAGCGCACACCGTCGACGACGCAGCCACAAGCGCACGGCCCGGTGTAGATGTGAGTCGCTTCCGGCATTAGCTGACGCCGTCGAGCAGGTAAGCGAATCGACCACCGTCGTCGGGACGAATCACGCCGTAGCCCATTTCGATATAGACCCCGAGTGAATTCGGGAATTTTTCGGGAGTGTACTGCACAACGCGACCGAGTGCGCCCTCTTCGCCGAATGTCGGCGTGCGAATAAATCCGCCAATGAGGTCGTCCTTCGAAACCAGGACGAGCGAGATGTCCTGGTTCATGTGCTCCGACGTCGTGCCTGCTGCGTTCTGCGTTCGACCGCCGAACGGAATGCCCTCAATCGGCAGCTCGAAAGCGTTCGCCCAGAAATTCTCGACCGTGCCGCGCGGGCTGAATCCTGTCTTCAGAAGCGCGTTGTCCGAGATCGCCGAGAAGTCGCGAACCTGGTTCAGTAGCGTGAGCTCGCGAGCGACGCTGCGAGGATACACGGCGCAGATCTTGTAGTCCTCGATGTCGATTCCGAGTGATTCAAGCTGTGCGAGTCCTGCGTTGACGTCAGAAATCAGATCCGAGGTGACTGTCGTAACGGGCGCGGGCGAGCCGTTGACGTTCGCGGCGAGGTAGTTCGCCGAGTTGCTGAGATACTGACCGATCGTGCGCGAGTGATGCTTTGCGGACTGTCGCGCGATCTTCTTCGTGTACTCCTCGACGATGTCGATTCCCTTGGCTTCGAACTTGGCGATCTCCCGCTCGTGGAACGTCATGTCCGCGAATCGATAGATGTCGACGGTTCCGGTCGCCGTTGCGAGCTTTAGCCCGCCGCGGCTCGGCGCACCCTTCCAGCCCTTTTTGATGAATGCGTCCTGCGGGCCAGCGGTGTAGGGAAGGGAATTCTCATCCCAGTGATGCCACTCGACCTGATCGGAATCGACCGGAAGTGGCGGCGCGACATCGAGCCCGCGAGCGGATTTGATGCCTTGACGTTCTGCGAACAGCCCAACGAGGTCTTCGCGGGCGAGTGCATTTGAGCTGATATTATCGGCCATGGTTCTGTTCAGTGTTTGAGGTCGTGGGATTGACTAAGCCTTGCAAGCGAGGCAGGCGATGGAAACAGGCGACACCGTGACGATCGAGAAGACCAGAATCGCGGTTTCGTTCTGGGCCAGAACAGCGTCGGCGCCCGAAGTGACGAGCGTGACATCGGTGCCCGTCGCAATCGTCAAATTCTCGGAAGCGTCCGAAACGTTCGTCAGGCTGACTCGCATTTGCTCGCCTGCCGCATAATTGCGCGCCTGCATTGCGGCGAGGAGCAGAGTACCCGTCGGAAGCGTGTCAGTTTTGGGACCTCCAGAGCAATCGCGAGCAATTGCGCCCGAGCAGATCTCGTCAGCGGTCAGCGTCTTACTGCTGCCCGTGATCGCAGTCGGAGTCGAAGTCCACATCGACGTAGCCTGGAAAGCGGCGCCCATGTCGAGGATGAATAGACCATCTTCGGCCACCGTGCTCATCGCCTTGCCCCAGACGAACATGCCAGGGTGCAGTTCGGAAGCCGAAATGAATCGGCCTCGGTCGGTTCCGCTCGCGGCATACTCGGTCACGATGTAATCGCCCTGAGTCACGCCGCCCGTTCCTGCTTTCGCTTCGATATATCCGCGCTGAGTCACATAGGCGAGCTCGAGCTTTTCGGTCGTTTCGGCGCCCTGCACGATGACGGCGATTGCCTCGTCGGAGCCGAGAAGCTGCGTCACCGACTGCGAGGTCAGCGACGCCGCTTGCCATGCGGTTCCGTCGAAATATACGCCGCACCCTTCATAGGCGGAAAGATCCTCGCCCGGTGTCGTGTCGAAAAGTCCTGCGTCGGTGCACCCGATTCCATATTCGTTCATGATTTACCTTTTGCTGATTGTTGGTGTGTTAGCGGCGAGACGCGGCGAGCTTCAGCGCTGCCGATGCCTCGGAAAACGAGCAGTTGTGCTCGGCTCGATGCTTTTGAATGGCGATCTTGTTCGCGGCGACTTCCTCGGGCGTGCGAGGCATTGCCGAAAACGACGGCTGATCTGATGCGCGTTGCGGAACTCGTGCCGCTCGACCGCCCCCGTCGCGCTGGTCGCGGGAAAGTCGCGCCCAGAGCTGCTCGAAGGTTTCGACGTCGTCCTCGAATTGCGAGCAGAGGAGCTCAAAAGCTTTTGCGTTTTCGGTCGCTGAGAAGTCGACGCGAACGCGATCTTCGCGGGCGCGGTCGAGAAGTGTGATCCGCGTTTTCTCGCGCTTTCGCTCGGCTCGCAGGTTTGCAAAATCGGCTCGGAGTGCCTGATTGTCAGCCTGCACGACAGCGAGCTCGGCCATCGCCTCGACCGCCTCGACCGCCTCGGCTTCCGCTGGTGGCATGAGAACCGCCTTCATCGCTGCGACCTGGTCGTCGGTCGCTGCGACCGTGCCCGCGAGGATTGCCTCGACGGCTCCAACCTCGATGCCTGCCGCGGTCGCCAGTCGTGCCAATACTTCCGATCGGCTGCCCTCGGCGTCGTCGACGTATTGGTTCAGCTCGGCCACATCAGGCGACGGCTCGTCTGCCATCATGAGCGGCTTCAGTCGTTTCGCGAGCTCCGCAAGTTGTTCGTCGTTCATCATCATGTATTCAGAGTAGTTTGTGACGCCTTTTTCGGCGAGTTGAAGGTGTTCGGTTTCCTCGATCGGTCGAAGGTGCTTCAAGTACGGTTGCCCGGTCCCGCTCATTTCTCGCAGGAACGCCGACCACATAATGATCGGCGAATTCGTGTCGGGATTCAGCCGCTCGTCGGCTCGAATCACGTTCAGACCGAGCGACGAAAACCGAAGCTGGCCTTTAGCTTTGAGCTCGCGACCGTAAGCGTTCAGCTCGACGCCGAACATTATAGCCTCGGGCTCGGAGATGCTGACGCCCTGCGCTGCTAGATCTGATTGACTGACCCGTCGAACCTGTCGCACAGCGCCCGCGATTGACGTTCTGCGCCCGCGATTGTGTCCCGCGAGATCCTCGTCGACCTGATAGTTCGGGTGATGCTGCGCTTCGTTGATTTGCGCCGACAGCCCGTCGAAAACCTCGCCGAACACGAGCTCGTCGTCGAACGGAAACGGCTTTCCGTTGTAGTCGATTCTGGCTCGCGATAGCCCGTGAATCCAGAGCAGCCCGCTCGAATCCTCACGAGGAGAACCAGCGAGATCGATCGTTATTTCGTTGACACTCATTGGCGCAACGGTACGCGCTCGGCGTCATTCTGCAACTCGGCGGAACGCAGCGCTCGACCGATCTCCTCGAGCGATGAAAACTCGAGCGCGGTCGAAGGTGACGACATGTCGACGCGCTCGGCTCGCGCATAGCGTATCAAGTGACCACAGCGACAGTTCGTCATGCCGTCGCAGTCAGGGTCAGGCGTTGTCGCTTCCGGGTCGTCAATGAACCGCTGCACGTCCTCGGCGGTTCGCAGATCCCACGTCTTTCCGCTTTGCCCGGAGTCTCGTCGCTTGCACGTCCCACAACGGTTTTTGTCGTTCACGGAAGTGCGGAATGCCTCGACAGGAACCAGCCCGTCAGCCTCCGAACGAAGCGCGGCGTCGATGATTCGACCAACGCCCTCGCCACGATTCGCGACCTGATTTCCGTGCACTGATAGCCCCCTGCCGCCGATTCTCGACGACACCGTTTCCGGCGGCGCCTGCGCTTCGACCTGGTCGAGCACGTCGGCTTGAACGCGACGCGCTGCCGTTTCTCCCTGTCGCTCGATGCCCTGACGCATTGCCGCGATCTGAGCGGCAGCAAAGTCGCGCAACTCGCCCCGAGCTCGACTATCGGGAAGCGGCCCGCCGACAGTGCGACCCCGAGTGCGTTCACGAGCGCCCGCGGCTTCGGTCGACTGCTCGACCGCGAAAACGTGATCACGAATCGCGGCGGTATATTCGTCGGTGTACTGTAAGCGAATCACGTCGAGGAGCTGCCGACGCTGCGAGTCAGTCAGCCCGCCGATATCAGTCAGCGCGACCCGAAGATCTTCAACGTGTCGATCTCTAATCTCGGTCATTCGCGCTTGATATTGCGCGTCGAGCTCGACCCGTCGATCGTTATCGGTCGCCCATTCGACGACCCTTTCGACGTCAGCAAACTCTCGAAAGAATTCAACGGGTCGATCGTCGGCGCCGACCTGCGTCGACACGACATCAGAAAACATTGCGTCGAATTTCTGCGAATCGACCCAGCGCCGACCAGCGTCGCCGCCCCAGAGGAGCCATGCGATGTTCGCAGCACTCGTCGAGTCATCCCTTCGAGACTGCTCGTCGACGCCGTGACGCGCGAAGAACGACCGCATTCGACCGATCGTTTTAAGCGACACGTTTCCGCCGCTTGCCAGGTCACGAGCCCGAGCCACTCCGATTTCGGTGCCGCCCCTTCCGTGCTCGCGTCGGAGCTCTAAACCCCTTTTAGCGTTGGCGCGGACGCCCTCGGGCGGCGAGAACGAATCGTCAGCCATTTCGAGCGACGCCTCGTCAGTCGGTGTCGGTGTCGGCTCGACGAGCTCCTCGTCGGCGATGGTCGTCGGCGACAAAGCGTCGACAGGCGAAAACGAGTCGACCTGGCGAGATGTCGCGTCGACCATCGCGTCGACGGTTTCCTTCGACAGTCCCGCGCGCTCGCCTAGCTCCCGAGTCAGCTCGGGCACGACTGGCAAGATTCCAGCCGTCACGCCCGCCTGAATTGCTGCCGTCAGTTGCGCAGGGTCGACCGCGTCCTCGTCGCGCACGCATAGCGTCGGCACGCGAACGTCGGCAGGGTATCCGAGGTCGGCTGCGAGATCCTGATACATGGTCGACACGCCCGCGCCGATCAGATTCAGCACTCGCCGCCATCGCTTCGAATCCTGAATTGACAGCGTGTCGCCGAGCGCACGCGAGCCGCTGCCCGATGTCAGACCGAGCGACGCGACCCATGCGCCGATGACGTGGTCGACCTGCCCGTCAACATATTTCCAAATCTCGACTGGATTCGTTCCGCTCGCGGCGGGCGAATGGAAGTCGAGCTTCATTCCGTGCGGGATAAATCCCGAAAGCTGCTGACCTGCTTCGAGCTCGTCGAGCGCTTGCTCGATTTCGCCGATCGTCTGCTCGGCGGCGCCTGGTTCGGTTTCCTCGAGCGCGAACATTCCAGCGTCGAGCCGACCGCGTCGAGCCGTCGAAATCGCAAGCTGCCACGACAGCTCGACGATAAATCCGAGCGATCGCATGGGCGTCCAGCCCTCGTACTCGCCCGCGGCGCCCATTGGCGCGATATACACCAGGCGCTCGGCTGGTATTCGGTGCGTCCCGCCGTCGACCGATTGCTTGATGTACTCGAGCCCGAATCCGTTGCTTTCCTTGTAGTCCTGAATTGACGACGGATGAACGTGGAACAGCTCGAGCCGCATTCCGTCGCCGCTGGTCGCTGACTCGTCGGCCCACCAGCTACGCTCGAAAGGCGCGGCGCCGTATTTCAACATCGATGCGGCATTGCTTAAAAACTTCTGCCAGCCTCCTTGAAGCCCTGCGATCGATTGCGAAAGGTCGGTTCGCATTTCGTCGCGCAGAATCGCGTCGAGCTGCTTGCGAAACTTCGCCTCGATCGGTCGCTCGTCTTCACACGGTTTGTTTTCCCAAGGTGCGTCGATCACTCCGAGCTCGACGTCGAACCACGCCCGAGCGGCTCGCGGGTGTCGGTTGACGATCTCGTCGACGAATCCTGCTCTCCCGCCAGTGCCTCGCCACTTGTACGGGGCGAGCTCGCCCTCGCGGACCCGTGCACGACGCGCAGGTCGAGCGTATTTCGGAACGGGCGGGCGCGCGACTCGGATTCGCTCCATAGAACGGCGCATTGCCTCGCGACTTTTGTCAGCTATTTGATCTGCCACTTAATCTCGCCAATCGATCGAAGCCGCGACTTTCACGCCTTCGAGGTTTACTAGTCCGCTGCGTTTCGTCAACTCGGCGGAATGCACGCGCGCGCCAATGGTTGAGCATCTGAGTCGTCGTGTCGACCTGGTCCATGTAGACAACGCCAGGCACGCCGACGAGCTCGTGAAGCCAAGTCTCGACGCTATTATCGGAGGAGGCGCTCGGAAACTCGACAGGAAGTCGCACGTTTCCCGCCTCGAAGATCGGCGACACAGCCCGAAGACGTTCGATTTTTTCTCCGTCGCCGCTGCCGACCTTGACCGGAACGACGCCCGGAACCTGCTCGGAAAGTACCTCGACGATCGCGAGCCCGTCGCCTTTCGCCTCGACAAGCTTTCGCGTTGCCCTCGGCCACCTGAGAGCCATCGCCTTCAACTCGTTCGTCGTCTCGACAAAGGACCAGCGCCCGCGACGCTGGTCGACGAGCCAGAACGTCGCATTGTGGCGAATCCAGACCTGAATGACGGCATAGGCTGACTTTGGATTCTTCGAGCCCGCTTTCGGATCAACGCTGATGCACCATTCGCCTTTCTCGACGACGACACCAGGCAGCTCGCCATATCTCGCGCGCTGGTCGACCCATGCGCGCTTGACGATTCCGCCCTCGTCAGGTTGCGGATTTTGGTTTTGCTGCGTCTCGAAATCTCTGCTTCCGAGCGTCATCTTTAAAAACTCGAGCTCCTCGGCTCCGACTCTCATCGGGTCGAGCGACTCGCCGAGCTCCGTCCGTGGATCTTCCCAGCCGAGCACGGTGACACACGATCGCCTCGGGTCGTATTCCAGCGGCAGACAAAGCACGTCGAAACCCCAGTCACGAGCGGTCGCCGACGGATCGTTGACATGCGTTCGCTGCCCGACGTGAATCCATCGCGCCGAGCGCAAGTCGTTCACGCGAGTCGGAAGCACGCGCTCGAAGTGGTCGAGCGCCCGTTGACGCTCGGGCTCGGAATATGCTCGCTGCACGTCGAGAAGGTCGTCGGTGATCAGGCAGTCGCCGCGATGACCTGTCACGCTAGAGCCGACCGACAGCGCGACCATGTGCCCGCCCGCGGTGTTTTTGAAAAACACTTTCTCCGACTGGTCATCAGCGAGCGACCACCGTTGCGGCGCGTCGCCCGAATGACCGCGCGACACGTCGAGCGCCCAGCCTGAAGCGAACAGTCGTCGGTAATCCGGGTCGACGATGATGTCGCGCCGCTTGCCGCTGTCGCGCTTGCTGAGAGTGTGCGAGTGAGTCGAGCAGAGAAGTCGCCAGTGCGGCTCGCGCGCCCATTGCCACGCTGGCCACATAACAGCGCACGAGATCGACTTCGTGAACCCTGTCGGCAGCTCGATCGACAGTCGCCGAATATCGCCTCGACTGACCGCTTCGAGATGCTCGCAAATCGCGTCATGGTGCCAGCCCCACTCGAGCCGCGTTCCGGGCTCGATGATGTCCCACGCCCAGCGATAAAAGATCGGCAGCGACTCAACCGCTTGAATCGCCATTTCTTCCTCAAAGGCTGCGAGGTTTCGAGCCGAGCCCGATATCAGATCTCGACTAGTCGCCATCTTCGACCGCTGAAACGTCGATCACACCCTCGAGCCCGCCTGGTGGCAACTCGTGCCCGAATGCCCTTGCGACGCGCGCGAAGCGTGACGCCCGCTCCTCGGGCGTGAGCTGCGACACGCCGACGAGGAGCCGATTCGGCTGACCATAGCCCCGCGTTTTTCCTTTCGTATCGAGGAGATATTTGATCGCCCTCATGTCGCCGCCGAGCACCTGCTCGATCAGTTTGTGCTCGGCGGTGTCGAGCAGAATCTCGACCGCCTCGTCGAACGCTGCCGCGACCGTTGCATTTTCTTTGATCCATCTGTCGAGCAGTGCGCGACTGATTCCGAGCCGCTTTGCGATCGACGTCTTTATGCCGAGCCCCTGCGCGATAGCGTCCAGAACTTGATCTTCTGACAGCGATCCGAACGTGCGCGCGCGCGCCCGATCTGTTTTGACGACGCCCGCTCGCTTGTCTGCTTTCGCTCGTCGGTCGCGCTTGCGCTTTGCCTCGGCTCGACAATCTGCCGAGCAGTACCTCGCCCGCGCGTTCAGTCCGTCGAGACTTTCGTCGCACGTCGCACACTGTCGATTCGAGCTCGTCGCCGCTGCCATCATTGCCCGCCGTCGCCCTCAACTTCCTTAAACGTGCGACCGTCACCCTCGAGCGTCGCATTCGAGCCCGTGAAAGCCTCCCACCGACGAACGATGACGTCGACGTAGGCTGGCGAGATTTCCATGCCGCGGCCGCGTCGGGACTCATTCTCGCACGCAACCAGCGTAGTTCCGCTGCCCATGAACGGGTCGAACACTACATCACCGGGGTCGCTAAACGCGCGGACGAACCACGCTGGCAACTCCACGGGAAATGCAGCGGAGTGATTGCCAGTGGACGCTGATGCGATCTCCAACACGTTCGACGGGCGCGCGACTCCTTTGCTAGAAGGCAACGCCCGAGACGACCCGAGCAACCCACTGCCAGTCGACGCGGTGCCGTTATCCGGCGAGTACTCGAAGACAGCGTTGCTCGCAGTCCCGTTAGCCAATGGGTTGAACTTGACACCGCCTCCGCGGGTGAAATGAAACACGGGCTCCCACGCGTCCTTGAAACGATTGCTCCAAAAACCAGGGACGCCGTTCTTCGTGTCCCTCCAGCAGAACTCGTCAACGAAGTGCCACCCCCATTGGCGGACATGTGTGATGGTCAGGTCCTTGACGTAGAGATGGCGCTGCCCGTCGTGGCAATGCTCTTTGATGTTGACGAACCACGATCCGTCGTCGGCAAGGACGCTCAGGACATTACACTGGACTGCATCGAACCACTTCGCATACTCACCAGGAGGGATCGGCTTGAATGTCGTGGTCTCGTCGTACTTCCGCTGTGACGCATAGGGGGGTGAAGTAAACGCCACTGTCACTCGGTCGCTTCCGATAAGTGCGCCAACGTCTGACGCGTTACGACAGTCCCCGCACATCACCCGGTGCTTGCCCATCACCCACACGTCGCCCTCGCGCGTCACCGGGTCGGCCTGCACTTCTGGAACGTCATCAGGGTCCGTTTCGCCCTCGGTCGCTAGCATCGATGCGACCTGCTTCTCATCGAAGCCGAGCAGATCCACGTCGAAGCCTGCGTCGAACAGTTCGCCGAGCTCGAGCGGAAGCAGGTCGGTATCCCAGCCCGCGTTCAGTGCGAGTTGATTGTCGGCGAGCACGTACGCTCGGCGCTGTGTCGGCGTTAGATGCGACAGCCTAACGACCGGAACCTCGACGAGCCCGACCGATTGTGCCGCCATCATTCGACCGTGTCCCGCGATGACCCCAAGGTCGTCGTCGATCAGAATCGGATTCGTAAATCCGAATTCTTTCATCGAAGCCGAGATCTGCTCGACCTGGTGATCGGAGTGCGTTCGCGCGTTTCGCTCGTATGGCACGAGCTCCGAAATCTTGACGAGCTCGAGCCCGACAGGAATCGCAATCGAGCCGTGTTCGCTCGTCGTCGGCTTCTGCTTTTTCTTTGTCATTCAATACCTCTGTCGCCCCGAAGGCGTGCTTTGAGCTCGTGCTCGTCGATCTTGCCCGTCTGCATTGCCCACGCGAGAAACTCTGCGGGCGCGGGATCATGCGCGGCATTCCGCTCGGCCCATCCCAAATCATGACCGCAAGCAATCGCGCGACGCAGCCACCATGAACCCGACGCCTGGTGAAACGCGTCGATCGTCTCCTGATAAATCCTCGCGGGCAGTCCCTCGAGGTCGTGCGACGACTCTTCGCAGTGCAACGCCCACAGCGCACAACGCGCCGCCCGAAGGTTAGCGCGCAGGCGGCACGGTTCCGCCGCTTTCCGGGTCGACTCGGCACGTCGTCGAGCCTCCCTGATGCACTCGACGAGGAACACCACATCAGCGATTGACGCCGAAGCAGGGTCGCGGGCGATGATGTCGACACGTCGTCGCCAGCCTGTCGGACCCGTTCGCCGATTTATCCCGAGCCGCTTTCGCGCGAGCCGAACTGCCATTGGCGTCGTGTTCATTCGCGCCGCGATCACCTCGTCGCGAAGCACGCCGAGCCCGTCGACATCTTCCCACGCTATCTCGTCGAGGTGCGGCTCCGTCATCAGTCGCTCAACTCTGCGATCGTGACTCGCACCCGTGGTCGAGCGTCGACCCCGTGATATAGCTTGCGAACCGCTAGCGCGAACACTTGCGAGTCGTCGCGATACCAGTCCGACAGCGCGTCGAGCACAGACTTCGCGACGTTGTCCGCGTCAGGTCGTGACGACATCGGAAGCGGGCCTTCTTCATATCCTCCGAGCAGCTCGCCCGTTCGCTTTGATCGCCTGCTCATCTTCTGAGGTCGCGGAAAATACGCCGTGATTGCCACGCGAAGCGGCCCCGTCATGAGCTCCTCGGGTCGGTGCTTTCGAGCCAATAGCGCAAAGGACGCTTCCCAATTTCGAGTTTTTGCAGGCGTGAACATTCGAGCCTTGCCGCCGATTGACGCGGCACGAGGTCGCCCTTTGCCGTGCGGCGCAATGTCGACCGTGAAGTCGATCGGCGTCATAGGCTGACCCGTTGCGAGCCGTTTTCGATGGCGAGGTCGACCACCTTTGTCGGCGACGGAGCGCCCCAGTAATGGAGCGTCAGAATAGCGCCCGCTCGCGTCCGGTATTCCTCGCGCGTCGGTTTGCCTGGATTATAAAGCACGAGCCGAATCCGGTTTTCGCCCTCTGCTGTGATCATAGCGTGCCGCGTCATCGAATCCGCCTCTCGACTGAAGCGACCGCCGACGCATAGCGGGCGCCCGCCTTCGGCGAGCTCGAGCAGCCGCGCCGCCCTGCGTTATAACATCGCAGCGCTCGTCGTTCGGGCATTTCGTCGAGGAGCTCGGCGAGGTGGCGAACACCAGCGTCGACGAGCGCGCGGGCAGTCAAGCACGCTCGCCAGCCGAAAAGCGTTCGACAATGGTATCGCTGCTTGACCTGAAGCGCTCCGCAAGCGCCCGAGGAGCTGCAAACGTACGGCCGGAAATCCGACTCGACAGAAGCGACCGACAGCACGAGCGCCGCTCGGACGTCATGGCGATCCGCCGCGCTGGCGACGAGCTCGCAGGTTTTGAGCGCCCATGACGGCTCGGGCGTCGATGTCGCGCCCCAATCGTGATCGATAGCGGCAGCGCATAGCGGCGACGCTGCGACGGGTGACGCTAGGGCGAGGAGTGCGAGGAACGCGAAGACGAGCGACCCGATCGGGTTGGCACAATTGGGGCACCGTCGCCCGATCTCGATCCATTGTTCGTCAGTCATCGGTGATCCTGTTTTGCCCACCCGCACGCTGTGTCGCAGCCGGCGACCGGATTCTTGCGTAAGGTTGTAAGCCGTGCGCTCGTCGTCCTTCCATGAGAGTCGCCACACACGGCCGTCGCGGTCGGGCATTGTGCGCATGCCGGCGGACCACCA
>Ga0208644_1000586_pt1 | contig 32046 bp, 37 predicted proteins | sample VirMetDEL_Nov_18_FD_184517 | JGI IMG/M metagenome (GOLD analysis project Ga0208644, IMG submission 184517) | Aqueous microbial communities from the Delaware River and Bay under freshwater to marine salinity gradient to study organic matter... | ecosystem: Environmental > Aquatic > Marine >...
GCATCAACAGCTGGAAAGCCTAAGTCTGGTGAGTCTGACCGTATGAAGAAGAAGCGTGCTTCTTTTAAAGCGCGCCACCGTAAGAATATAGCTAAGGGTAAAATGTCTGCGGCGTGGTGGGCCTCAAAGGTGAAATGGATTTTAATATTACCGTTATGGCTTGCGCTTTAGAGTTGCCAAAAGAAGTATACAAAGGTGAGGATGGGCGTTGGTATAAACCGTGTCCTAGCTGTGGTGATGAACAATCATACCTAAGACGCAACTATGCTATAATGTCTTACAATGAAGGTAAGGAATGTAAGAAGTGTTCTAATTCTAAGCCTGAGCAGAATTGCCACAAAGGCTGGATTAAAGGTGTACTTAGGCTTTCTTTTGCTAGAAAATATAAAGCACACGCTGCACTAAGAAATATAGATTGGGATATTGAATTTGAATACTTAGCAGATTTATTAATTGAGCAAGACTTTAAATGTGCTTTGACAGGATGGGATATTGATGCAATGGAAATAAACAAGAACACAGCATCATTAGATAGAATAGATTCATCTAAAGGATATATTGAAGGAAATGTTCAGTGGGTTCATAAGATGGTTAATATGAGCAAACAACAGTACACTCAAGAAGAATTTATTGAGATGTGTAAAGCTGTTTCCTCAAAAGTAAAGTGGTAATGAACGAGACTGATATCAAAGTACTACTATTAAACGCTACAACTCTTAGCATCTCTATGTCTCAAGTTGAAACAGCTTTAAAAATGCTGTTACTTATTATTTCTATTGGTTATACAGCACAGCGCTGGTACTTCCTTAGAAAGAACAGAAATGAATAATGAAACTCTCATTAGCTTCTAGAATATCTATCGTTATAGCAGTAGCAATTATGCTCTGCTTTTTTGCATATCAGACAGCCTTAGTGATTAACTATGCAGAGATTACTTACAACAGCGCACTCTTTGGTTGGGTAGCTGTTATCTGCTTTATGCCTTTCTTCTTCTTTGTGCTTGTAGAGTTCATACGTAAGGTGCGCTACAAGTTTCAATCCATTGACGACACCCTATCTGCTATAAATAAGTCTAACGCTTTAGTAGAGTTTGAACCAGACGGAACTATAATCTCTTGTAATGATAACTTCTGTGAGGTTACAGGATACTCAAGGGAACAGCTAATAGGTAAGAAGCATAAGATGCTTATGCCTGTTGATACAGATGAGCGTGACTACAACGACTTCTGGTTCAAGCTCCGTAAAGGGTTTGTAAAGTCGGGTGAGTTTAAACGTGTGGGAAAACACTACAGAGAGTTTTGGATTTACGGAAACTACAACCCCATCAAGAATCCATACGGAGAGGTATACCGCATCCTTAAGATTGCTACGGACATCACCGATAAGAAGCTTATTGAGATGGAGATACACAAGAAGAATGGCTACCTAGAACACGCTGCGAAGATTCTAAGGCACGATATGCACTCAGGTATCAACACATACATCCCAAGAGGATTAAGCTCTTTAAAACGCAGATTAACAGAGGAGAATATAAAAGACCTAAAGATAGGTTCACCGCTTAAGATGATAAGTGAGGGACTCATCCACACACAAAAAGTATACAAAGGGGTAAAGGAGTTTACCAACCTAGTAAAACAAGACACACAGTTAGAAAAGAATATAGTAGACCTACGAGAGATATTGCACAGCTATCTCTCTTCTACATCTTACATTAAACAAGTAGAATTAAAAGAATTAGTAGAACACGAAGTTAATGAAGCGTTGTTCTGTACCGCTATAGATAACCTTATCCGTAACGGTCTGAAGTACAACGATAGTTCCACAAAAATGGTATCCATTTATATGGATGGTGAGCACACCCTAGTTATAGAAGATAACGGTAGGGGAATGAGTCAAGAGGATTTTAATAAATACTCTCAGCCCTACACACGGGGTAAACAAGAAGAAAACGGTACTGGATTAGGTTTGAATATATGTGTTGCTATTATAGAAGAACACGGATTCAGTATTGCTGCTCAGAAACTAAAACAAGGAACTAAAATAACTATACAACTAAAATGATTGACTCTATACTACTTATAGATGACGAAGACCTATTCCACCTCGTATTTGAAGACGCTTGTAGTCTTCTTGATATGACGCTATCACTTGAAGCGCTGAACTCCTCAGATGAGGCAGACAGATTGTTCAAGCGTTGGTTCACAGAAGGTCCAGTAGATGAACGCCCAGAGTGTGTGTTCGTAGATTTAAATATAATCGGTTCATCCTTTGATGGGATTGAAATGATTCGCAAGATAAATACAGACTACGGCAACGGTGTCGTAATCGGTATCATATCATCTTCTGATGACAACCAAGAGATTGAGAAAGCTAAGGCAGTTGGCGCTCAGTTCTGGATCATTAAGTCTGATGAAATTGAACCAAGGCTGGAGGAGTTCTTAAAAGACTACGACAGCTACCAGAAGAAGACTGCTCCATTCAAGGTATATAAATGATAAGTGGTAACGACACAGTAAATGAAGCGCTAGCTAAAGCAAAATCCAAGAAGGTTTACATAGAGGGAAACTTCACTAAACTGCTTAAGGATTCTTTAGATGCTGATGTCGTTGCATATATATCTGAGTGTAAGGATAAGGACAAGCAGTCCCGCAGGAAGAGACTTGATGTAACCAAGCAGGTACAAAAGCAAAACAGTGAGCTTGCAGAAGCAGCTGTTGTTAAAGAAGCCTTGGTGCTAGAGCTGCAGAATGCGTTAGACGATGCTGAGAAACTTCGTGATGAAGCTGTTGAGGATTTAGATCTGATGCAGAAGCGCACGCAGTTTGAACTGATAGGTTTAATTGTAAAGGTGGCTCTGATTATTATCGTAGGTGTTGGTATAACCACCACTCTACTTTATACTGTAGCTATGTTGGCGAACAAGGATACTACGCTTCTAGGAAACGCTTGGAGCAACCTCTTTGGTATACTGCTAACCAACAGCTTTAGTATTATAGGAACTATAATGGGAGTGAAGTATGCCACAGAAAAAAACCAGTAGTTATAACTATGATAGCGTTAAGGCGCATTACGCTAAGTACAAAGACAGTGTAGCTGTTGATTGGGTTTACAGTGAGAAAACAGGTCACTATGAAACTGTATATGTAGCGAAAGGAGAAGATTACAATGGTAATAAAGAGCAGTTTAATGAGTTCTCTCATAACCTGCAGTACTGGGTAGTACCTTCATTCTTTGCTATAATGTTTGCAATGATAATCTTTGCTGTTGTGCTGTATCGTGATAACGATAAAGCATTAAAAGAGAAAAGAAAGGATAGTATCCTAGGAATGATGCGTAATAAATAGATATTATATTATTTGTTAATTTTGTAACATAATTAAATTTAATGAACATGGAAAATAAACAAGAAGCTGAAATTGAAAATCAACTTGGCGATGCCGGGTTTAGCTTTTCTGATACAATGCCAGAAGGAGTAGAAAATGCTCCATCACCAGTACCAGATAGCTTTGATATAGATTTAAGTACTCCTTCACCAGCTGAAGAACAGCAAGTAGAACAGGAACCTGTTCAAGAGTCTGAACCAGTTGCCCAGGAGCAAGCTACTGAGCCAGTAGTAGAACCTACTAGCGAAAGTTCTTTAAATACAGAAACCCCTGTTGCGGAAGAGCCGTCTCTTGACGAGTCTGCTGTATCTCGTTATGTCAGCGAAAAGCTTGGCTTAGAGATAGAGAGTCTTGATCAATTGTCAGCTGTTCTACAACAAACACAACAGCAACAACAATCTACAATTGATGAGCGAGTTAAGGTTATCGCTGACTTTGTAGAGCAGACAGGTCGCAATCCAGAAGATTGGTTTAGATACCAGGCTTTAAATCCATCCGAAATGGATGATATGACAGCCATTCGTGTATCTATGTCAAACGAATATCCAAACCTTAGTGGTGAGGAGATTGATATGCTTGTAGGCTCAAAGTATAAACTTGACGAAGATTATCACTCAGAAGACGAGGTTAAACTTAGCAAGCTACAGTTAAAGATTGATGCTGATAAAGCTAGAACAGGAATTGATCAGATTCGTTCTCAATTTACTGCTCCAGCAAAACAAAAAGATGAAGCTGTTCAGTCACCTATTGACGACCGTTGGATTCAGAACATGCAAGAACAAACCAACAACTTAGACGCTGTTACTTTTGAGTTAGCAGACGGTAAGGAGTTTGAGTTCAGTATTAATGATTCTTACAGAAATCAATTGATTGACAAGAACCGTAACATTGAATCGTTCTTTGACCAGTACATTAGCCAAGACGGACAATGGGACTACGATAAGTTTAACATTCATCAAACGCTGGTTGATAACATTGATGCGATAGCAAAATCATTGTATCAGCAAGGTATGAGTGACGGACAGCGTAGAGTCGTTAACGAAGCGGCAAATGTTAAGTCAGAAGCACCGGCAGTAGGTACGGCACAACCTACAGACAATGTCTCACAGCAACTCTTAGATGCGTTGGGTGTAGATAAAACTTTGAGATTTTTTTAAAACATAAAATTTTAAGCAATGGGATTAAAACCAGGACAGCCAACCCTTAGTGGTGGCGTAAACCAAGCGTTCAAGCGCTTAGACCCAGCAAAGTACACCTCATTAGGTGACTTTATTAATGAAGTAAACCGCCCGGACATCCGTGAGGCGCTTACAAAAACGTACGGTGATCAAGGTATCACTGGATTCCTACAAATGACTGGCGCAGTTAAAAACGCTGGAACAGCTGACAAGGTTCAGTGGTGGGAAGAAACTCGTCTCCATGCTCGTCAGACTGGTGACTGGGATTCAAGCGGAGATATTATTGTAACTCTTGCTGATGAAGCAATCTACGTTCGTGAGAATGACGTATTGTTGATCGGCTCAACTCGTTACTTGGTACAAGATGTAGCTGCTATTGGTTCTCCAGCAACTGGATACACATTGACTGTTGCAGACTTTGATACTACAGCTAGTAACCCAACTAGTGGTGCTGTTGATGCTGCAATCATTGGTAACTTGTTTGGTCAAGGCGATAGCCAACCAGCTGAGTACTTGGAAAGCAACGTTGTATTGCGTGAAAACCCTTACATGATCTTGAAAGAAACATTCAAGGTTACAGGTTCTCAAGCTACAAACATTGGCTACATCAACCTTGGTAATGGTGACTACCGTTGGTACATCAAAGGTGAGATGGATACTCGTCAGCGTTTCCTCGACAAGCGTGAGATGATGATGTTGTTAGGTGAGAAAGCTAAAGGTGCTGGTGGTGCTGCTGCTACTATTTCCGTAAATGGAAAAACAGTAGAAGGATCTGAAGGTTACTTTGCTGCTATTGAAGATCGTGGTATCGTTGAAGCTGCCGGTTCTGGTAGCGTACTTACAACTTTATCAAACCTTGATCTAATCATTGCTGAATTAGACAAGCAAGGTGCTGCTCCTGAGTACGCTGTTTACAGCAATACTAAGCAGATGTTGGCACTTGACGATATGGTAGCTGGACTTAACGGTTCTGCTGGATTTGGTGACCCAACAAACGGACCAATGGCTTTCGGTGCATTCCAAAATGCTGACCAAGCTGTAAAACTTGGATTCAAGTCATTCGGACGTGGTGGTTACACATTCCACAACAAATCTTGGAAATTGCTCAACGACCCAACATTGTTAGGCGGTTCTGGATTTATCGGTGCTATGATTCCATTGACTTCTGTAATTGATCCTAAGACTGGTGGTCGTGCTGCCGCTCTAGAGATGAACTACAAAGCAGTTGATGGTTACTCTCGTGAAATGGAGCACTGGATGACAGGTTCTATCCTTGGTGTTACTAACACTAATGACGATAGCTTGCAGTTCAACTACCGTTCTGAGTGTAACTTAGTTACTCGCGCTGCTAACCAGCACGTATTGATCCGTGAATAAACGATCATAACAAATAGGAGAGGGCTTTAGGGCTCTCTCCTTTTATTTTTTAATTCAATTTAATATTCAATACAATGGCTAATACTACAGCTAAAAAATCCCCTGGTCGACCAAAGAGCGTTCAGCCAACACAAGCTGCTCCAAAAGCAGCACCTTTAGACTATTCTGTTAAAAAGGTTATTAACCCAGAAACAACTAAGATCTACGAAATCGTCAAAGGCGGTGGTATCATTTGTAGAATACCTTCAGAGGTAATCGTATTTGACCCTGTAGAGAAAAGCACAGTTTCTTTAAGATACTGCCCTAATGAGCGTAGTATTGTTAGAGACGAACAAAGCCAGTACGCAGTAAGAGAGCATGTCGTATTCAGAGATAAGATGCTTGCTGTTGATTATACTAAGCCTACACTCATTGAATTTTTGGACAGACATCCAGACAATGTTGCTAATGGCGGTAGATTATTCAAAGAGATTGACAAAGCAAAAACAGCTGAAGAAGAATTGGATCGTGAGTTTGCAATGCATGAAGCGGTTTCAATGATTCGTAATAAAGAGATTGACGAGCTTTTACCGGTAGCAATGTCTTTAGGTATAAGTATCAACCAGAAGAACTCTGAGATCAAGCGAGAATTGCTTAGAGATGCTAAGTCTAATCCTGCTAGGTTTATTTCATTGTTTGACAATCCTCAAGTGAAGTGTCGTTCTGCTGTTATGCAAGCTCGTGAATTCCAAATTTTAAAAGTTAGCTCTGGAGCAGTTTCTTGGTACGATACCAACAGACAAATTGTTTCAGTACCTGTAGGTTCAGATCCTATTGATGTAGCTGTTCGTTTTTTTATGACGGAGAAAGGAGCTTCTACTTACGAGAAAGTACTTGAAGAGTTAAACAATATCTAAGTACCTGTTACGTAGAATGTTAAGCAGAGGGGTTGCCAAAAGCAGCCCCTTTTCTTTTCGTATATTTGTAGTATCTAATATTAATCAGATGGCAAGTGTAAACAGAGTATATACAGCATTAAAAGACCTGGTCAACAAAGACCAGAAGGGATTTGTATCGCCTGCTGTATTCAATAGTTTTGCTGGTTTAGCTCAGATGAACATCTTTAACAGACTGTTTGACGAGCATAGAAATGCAATGCGTTTCCGTAGAGCTGGCGTAGACCCAGGAAAGAGTTTAAGCAAGGATAAAAATATAGATGAAGACTTATCTGTTTTTTCAAAAAAGTCTACGCTGACACAGGTTAACGGTGTTTTTCAGAAGCCTAGTGATTTAGCTAGAATATCTTCTATTATAACAAACAGCAGTTATGTGTTTGGTTCTTCTCAAGGAAACAGCGTTCAAATCATGTACAATCAAGACGATATTGATCGTGCTTTGATGAGTGATTTATCTAAGCCTACACAAACATCACCTATAGGATTAGTGTCTGATTCTATTGAGGTATTTCCAACAGCTATAAAAAAGATAGACTTAAGGTACTACAAGCTGCCTGAAGGAGTAAACCCAGTTACGGGAGCTAAAACATCAGCACAACCAAAGTTTGGTTACATATCTAGTGTACCAGGTGTTGAGATATTTGACCCTACAAACAGTATAGACTTTGAATTACCGGAGCATTACTTCACAGATTTGGTTATAGAGATTGCTCAACTTGTTGGTATTAATCTACGTGATTCTGCTGTTGCTCAATATGCAGCAGTTGAAAAACAGAAAGAAGAGAATAAATAATGTCGTTAGAAACCGTATCAATAGATCAGATTGTCAATGACTTCATGTTAACCATGGGGCATGATGACTACACTAGCAACGCATCAGAGGTTGTTGTAAGGAACTTTGCTCTTAGAGGAGTACGTGAGATTGGTTTTGACATGGGCTTAAAGATTAAATCAGTAGAGCTTTCAGTAGACCAAACAAAAGGAACAGTAACATTACCTACAGATTTTGTAGGGTTATTAAAGCTTGGTATTATTGGAGCTGATGGTTTAGTATATCAGTTTATAGAAAACAGAAACATCAACCTTATATCAACTAGAGGCAAGGATGTTATCCCTGGTTATAGCGCTTTTGATTCAGAGGTATACAGAAACTATATTGCTAATGGATCACAAGGTCGCCTGTATGGTATGGGCGGTGGTAAAGGTGCTGGAGAATACCGGGTAAACTTTGACCAAAACAGAATTGAGCTTTCAACAAGTGTAGGGTCTGCTACAGTAGCTATAGAATATATAGCTGACGAGGCTTTATCTACATCACCTAGCGTACATAAATTTGCAGAAGAAACAGTAAGAGCTTACATATATTACAAGCTTATAGAGCGTAAGAGTAACGTACCGGCTAATGAAAAAGCTAGAGCTCGACAAGAATATTATAATGAGCGCAGAAAGTCTAATGCACGAATGAAGTCATTTGGTAAACAAGATGCATTAGCAACGATTAGAAAGAATTTCAGACAGTCGCCTAAATATTAATTATGGCTATAGATAAGCTAACCCCGAGGTATCTGAATAAAGATAACGATGAGCGTCTCATCAAGAACGTAGAGATGAAAGATGCATTAAACGTGCGTATTTCTACTGAAGATGATGGTGATGGAATGGTTATTAAAAACGCATACGGCAACGTAGAGATATCATTTGAGACCGCATTACCGTCAGGAACTAATAAGGTTGTTGGCTCTACTGCGTTTGAGCAAAGTGGCGTTATATACTTCTTTGTTTGGAACAGCAATAACAATCATTGTATTTACAGGTATTCAACGGGTAGCGATACTGCAAGCCTAGTATATAAAGATGCTGTATTAGGCTTTACAGAGAATGGTTTTGTAAAGGGTAACGTAGTTTTATCCTCTGATGGGGATGAGCTTTTGTACTTTAATGAAAAAACCAGTGCTCCTAAAAAAATAAACGCCTCTAAAGCTTTACGTAGCACGACATATCCTGGAGGAGCAACAACTGAAGAAAAACTACTTGCATTAACTGTTGCTAAACAGCCACCTTTAAAAGCTCCTTCCTACAACATTGTAAACAATCCAGATGTAAAAGACAATCGTATTAGCGATAAGATCTTTCAGTTTGCTTACAGATATGTGTATTCTGATGGAGAGTATAGCGCATTGTCTCCGTATTCTTCTGCTGCTGTTTCTATTGCTCAGTTGCGTGACGGTTTTAATACTCAATCAGCAAAAGACTTTTACAATCAAATCAATGTATTTGTAAGAAACACAACAGCTGATGTAGATAAGATATTAGTATATGCTAGAAACGGTAACACTGGTGTATTCTATGAAATAAAGGAGATTACAAATAGCGGTAACAACGGGGTAAATACAGTACAGTTTACCAATGATATTGTTGGTTCAGCGTTAAGCGATACGGATATAAATAAGCTTTACGATAATGTACCTCAGTTAGCCGACTCTCAAGAAATTGTAGAGGGAAGGCTAATGTATGGAGGGTATACCGAGGGGTATCCTAATATAGATACAGATGTAGAGTTGTTAGACAATTACAAAGATTTAGAGAATATTTATAATATTGTTTTAAATCCTAGCTCTTCAACTACTCTAACTCGTTTTACTATTGATGACAGCGATCTCCCAAATACATTTAGTTCAGATTCTGTTTTATACGTTGACTTCAACTTTTCTGGAGACACGGTAAAGGTAGGTGGTAACACCTCTGAATCAGTTTTAGACTTTGATAACTTTGATATTATATTTAGTGATTTAGATGGCAGCAATGTAGATTCTTTTACAATAACTAAAACCGAAGACTATATTCCGTTTTTATCTAACGGTATAAACATATCAGAGCGTATTAGCATTCCTGCGGGAACAAGTAAAGCTGATGCTGTAAAGCTTTTTAGAGACAGGTTAACATCTAAGAAATACGAGCTTTTACTAACGCCTACAAATAATCAGTATGTTGATTTAAATAATGTCGGAACAAATTGGGTAGAAGAAACAGCTAGATTTAGAGGCAAGGCTAATATCAAGCCTATAGAGGTAAGCGCTAGTGAGATAAAATTAGCTATACAGCAATTAGAGCTTTATATTGTTGAGTTTTACAAAGCCAATAAAAAGAAAACTTTTGAGGCAGCTCCAGTTATTAGAATTGATTACTCTAGTTACAATCTAAACTATCAATTTGAAAATGTATTTGTATCTGGGACTCTATTCGCTTCTGCGGAAAAAGACTCTTCAACAAAAACTTTTAAGTCGGGAGGATCTCACAAGCTTGGTATAGTATATTACGATGATAGAAACAGAAGCTCTGGGGTTCAAGAAGTCGGAGACGTTTATATAAAGTCTTTAAATGACAGAACAGAAGAGAATGATCTTTACGGTCCTTCTTCTGTTGTTATGAGATTGTCTCACAATCCACCATCATGGGCAAAGAAGTGGGCTCCAGTGTATACTGGGAGGTCTTCTAACGAGCTTAAATTGATGTATGGTATAGACGATGCATTTATACCATTTAGAACGATTACAGGCAGTCAAAACACGTATCCTAAAAACTCTATATATCTTTCTTTAAACTCTTTGTTTGCTGAAGATAGAGGTTACAATAAAACTACGGGAGCTGATTTAACATATTCTTTTGAGAAGGGTGATAGACTGCGTGTTATTGTATATGATAATGACCAGAGAACAAAAGAGGAGTTTAACGTATTAGGTTATACTAACCTTTTTGATGATTCAAACAATCCGATATTAGACGAATCTTCTGATAAATCATTGCGCGCTACTACAGGTGACTTTTTAATTATAGAGGAAAATGAATCTTCATTAGGATTTAACAGAGCCTCTGTAATGAATAGAGACACTAACTGGATGAAAAAGTGTGTTATTGAAATATACAGACCTAGCAACATAGATGAGAAAATATACTACGAGATTGGTAAGGATTATGACATAGTCTCTGGCGATCATCAAGATGAAAGAACAGCTACTACTTTTGATTTAACGGTAACTGAATCACTTGCAGGTGGAGTTTTTAAAGGAACGACTACTGTCAAGGTTTTCAAAGGTGATGAGATTTTAGTAGGGTCTAACCTTATAAAAATTACAAACAGCTTTACCTCTGATGTAAACGAGTTCTACGCATATTCTATTTCGGGCATACCTTTATCAACTGGTAATTATCAAAACGTTGTTGTACAAACAACAGATAAAGTAATTGACTTAACACTAGGCGATGCTTACTTTAGAAAAAGATTAATTTACTGTTCTTCTAAAAATCGCAAGAACTTATCGGGTAATGTAATATACCCTCCAAGTATAGGCTTGGTTGAGTACATAGAAGATTACAGTGCTAGCGATTTCTTTAATTCTAAGAGCAGTTCTATAGGTCGACCAATAGCTTATATACCAGACGCTCAGACAACGCACAGAAAAGGCTCTATAACCTATTCAGACGTTTATACTATTGATGGTTCACGCAATGGATTAAGTTCTTTTAACTTATCATTGGCTAACTACAAAGATTTAGCTTACGAGCACGGGTCTATCATGTCACTTATAAGTTACAATCAACGGTTGTACTTTATACAGGAAGACAGGTCAGGCGTTGTTGCTGTTAATAGAAACATAATCACAACAGGTTCTGGAGATAACTTAGTTTCTTTATCTACTAATGTATTGCAATCAGAGCAGTACTACGCAGCTAATTACGGTACTCAGAATCCAGAATCTGTAGCACATAGAGATGGATCAGTATTTTTTACAGATGTAAATTCTGGTAAGGTTGTTAGAATAACAGGAAACGACATAAAGCCTGTTAGCGACATAAATATGGAATCTTACTTTGAACCTAAGTTTTCTACTATAAGTAAGTATCAACCTAAGCTTATTCCTGCTGGAATAGATACTGAAAATGGCGAGTACATAATATCTACTGATGAGATTACAGAAGCTAGAGTTATTATAAACTCGGGAGCATATGAGTATAAGGCACAGCTAGATTCAACTGGAACGCAAGTTATTGCTCAAACATCATACAATCCGTCAGCTGTTTTCTCTTTCAATACTGAGGTAAGGGATTTTGACAACATCTGTGACAACTTTGATGACAGCTTGGGGGCTATCGTATACTTAGACGAATTGATTAACGGAGATCCAATCTATGTGAATCAACCTTTCCAAACAAGTAATCTTTACGGTATAGCTACTAATAAGAATCATGAATTCTTTGTATCTGTAAACGTAAACATGTTCTTACCTGGATTTACTTTTGATAATGGGTACTGTGATTCAGACGATACAGGAGCTATATCTTCGGGTGCTGTGGTCTTTGAACCATTTACAGCAGCGTACTCTTTATCTAATAATGTTTGGACTACTCGTTATTCTTTTATACCAGAAGATATTGTGAGTGTACATAACACTATGTATTCCTTTAAAAACGGAAGCATATACAAGCATATTGAAACAGCAAATAGAAACACATTTTATGGTTTAGAAACGGCAGAATCTATTGTAGAAGTTATTTCTAAAGTTTCTCCATCAGCTATCAAGACATATGAGTCTATATCTTTGGAAGGTAATAGCGCCTGGGATGCAGTTGTGTCTAATACAAATCAATCTGCTGTTATTGATGATGCTTCTTTTAAAAAGAAAGAAGGCTTCTATTATGCTTATGTACATGGTGCTACTACTTCTAGAAATGGAACAACCAACATTACAAGCACAAGCAGTACAGACGAGTTCTTTGGATTAGGTGTTGTTGACAGTGTATCAAATGATACTATCACTTTTAAAAATAATATTGCATCTATGAACTTCCCATTGGGTACTTCATCGTTCTTATATAAGGTCAATGGTACACAACTTGACGCACTATCTCTAACAGCGTCTAGTATTTCTGGATCAAATCAACTAACTTGTAACACAAATGTTACCGGATTGGTACAAAACGATTTAGTAGTGTTGGTCGCTGATTCAGCTATTGAAGGTGATCAAATAAGAGATTACTACGCTAGTATTAAACTAACAAAAACAGATACAAACCCTATAGAATTATATGCTGTTAATGCAGTGATAACAGATTCTAAGGCACATAATTAAAATACGTAAATTTGCACTATGGATCCAATCACAATGTCACTTCTCGTAGCTCAAGGTGTAGCCGGTCTAGGTAAGACTGGTTATGGCTTGTATCAGCAGCGTGCTGGTAGATCTAGTTTAGCTGGAGTAAAAGAAGCTTCACGCATGAAACCGGCTGAATACGCTGAGATGTTAAAAGAAGCTAAGTCTGGTCAAGCTGTACAACAGCGTATTAGCGAGATAAACAAAGCATTATCTACATCTACAGAAGCTTTACAGCAATCGGGTTCACGAGCTGTTATTGGAGGTATAGGTAAGGTAGTTAATGCAGGCACAGGTGCTACAAACCAGTTACTAGGACAACAGCAAAGAGATATTATGTCTGCGTTAGGCGCTTCCGCTATGGGTTCTGAAAGACAAATTGGTCGTGATACTCAGCGTGAAATGATTCAACGTCAAGGATTCCAAAATGCTATTAATGCAGGTGTTCAAAACACTGTTGGAGGACTAAGCGATATCGGAAGAACTATTGGATATGCAGCTTCTATGGGAGATAGTAACGAAAAATCTGATTTACAAGACCCGTTAAATTTTGAGATGAAGAACCCTCTAGAAGAAACAACTATACCTCAAGTGGGTGACCCTCTTATAGAAGGTGGTGTTAATACAGCTAGTATTGCTGAGATGTACAGACCTACTTCAAGCCCTATGATGGACTTAACTCTAGAGGAAGAAGAGGCAGCACGTAGAGCTATTAGCCAAATGAATAACTTTAAATATGGTGGTATGATGCAAACTCCAGGAGAGTTTAGTCATGATACTAATCCTATACACATGATCCAGGACGGAGAAGTTATTGGAGAAATGACAGGAGGAGAATATGTTTTGAACCCAAAACAAGCAAAGGCTATATCTAAAGAATCAAAGTTCTTCCGTAATCTGTTAAAGACAAAAAGATTTAAATAATGGAGGAGTTCGTACCAAGCACTGTAATTCAAACACCAGACTTCCTTGGATTGGCGCAACAACGCCAGGACCAAATGAAGAAACAGAAAGCGGCTACCTATAATTACATTAACGATTATAAGCAGACAGGTGAAAACTACTTAGAGGGTTTTATTCCTGCTGTTCAATCACAATGGAACCAAGTAGAGCAGGCAATGAATTCCGTTGCTTCTGATGACAATATTTCTAGTAGACGAGCGTTAGATAACGCCTATGCTAATTATGCTCGTGTTGCTGGAACAGCAAAACAATTAACAGAAAGCTACCATGCCAATACTTCGGCATTTAGATCTGACCCTGCTGGTTATGGAGTAAGCTTTGATGAGTATGATTTAACATCTCAAGCATATAGATTCACACCTCAGACTCCTAATAGCTTGTTAGCTATGAGTGATTACGTTTTACCAAAGCGTAAAGATTTTGAGATAAACGATCCAGTAACAACAGCTAGACAGTTCTATAATGATTTAGGCGATCGTATTAAAAACGAATTTACAAACCCTACTACTGGTCAGATAAATGTAGGCGCTGCTGAAAATGCTGTTAGAGAACTTTTAGATTCTCGCATGAACGACCCTTACTCAGAAAACGTTTTAAAGGCAACTGTTTGGGGAGGTATAGATTCCGGACTACTAGGTCAAGAAAAACAAATAAGAAACGAACAGCAGTTTCAATTTATAGTACAGCAACCAGAAGATAAGAAAGAAAGATTCTTAGGTCGTTATAACGAAGCTGTTGTAAATGAATTTTTATCGTTAGTCCCTAGAGAAACCAAACCTACTAGTGAGGCTGGGAAGACTATTGAATCTTATGAAAGTGTAAGAGGATATAAAGTACCTACTCTATTAATATATGGAGCTAAGAAACCTAGTGCTAGTGATGTTACAGCATTCCCTATACCGGAATCTGACATTATTGAAACTTCTAACAAATATGATGGCGCTAAAGATGCTCAAGGCAGAGCTAAAGAACTTAAGGAAGATATTGTAGAAGTTATGGTTGATGGTGACGGAGAGATATTAGTCAAGGTACAGGGAGCTTTCAAAGACAAAAAAGGAAACAGTTTGCCTCCTGGAGTTATGGCTATTGTAGGAAACTTACCAGGTGTTGATGCTGACGCTAACAGAGATGTGTATACAACTATTAGACCAGCCAAGCCAGATGAGATTGCTAAGATTCAAAGCAATCCAGGGTTATTAAGTTTACTAGAAAGAACGACACAGGGTAAGATACCATTAGCTGTAGACGTAGTTGACCCATTGAGTGTTAGCGGTCAAAATTCCGTACCTTCGTCTAGTGGTAATCCGCTAAATCTAAACTTACCCACACCGTAAAAAGATTAATAAAAAATAATCAATATGCCTCAAGATAAACTCTCTGTACAGGATTTTGCATCACAGATAAAGGCTAAGTATCCAGAGTACAACGAATACGATGATTCTGTATTGGTTGACGCTATATTAGAAAAGTACCCTGTATACAAAGGGCAAGTAGATTACGCTCCAAAAAAAAAAGAAGCTACAGCTGGAGAGTCTTTGGTTGGACCATCAGTATCTACAGAACCGACAGAGGTTGAGACACCACCAAATCCTTTCTTTGAGTCATTTAAAAAAGCTGATTCAGCGTTTGGTAGAGGTATTGCAAAGACTCCTATATTAGCAGAGTTAGTATCTGGATCAAACAGTGTTGTCGGGGGAATACTTGATTACGCTAACATGGCTTACGACTTCGCTCGTTCTTCTGGAATGCCAGGTGGTTTTAATAGTGCTTTATTTCAAACTATAACATCTTTTGATGACCCTAACTTTGTTGAACAAGCGGCAGATATTTTTGCAGAAAACTCTGAATACATAAGAAATACTCGTAACGCACAAGCCGGCATAACTAAAGAAGAGGCTGAGAAAGGTATTGTAGGTTTAGCGCAAGATGGTCAGATAGCTAAATCAGCTTTCTTATTATTTAGCGGTGCTACAGAGGCTATACCTTCAGTAGCTTTAGCTGCTACAACAGGTGTTGGTACAGTTGCTGTAAGTGCTGGTGGTAATAAGTATCGTGAGATTGAAAACAATCCAGCATACTCACCGTCAGAAAAGTTACTGTTCTCTACTGCAGCTGGTATTGTAGAGGGATTAGCAGAAAAGATGGGTGGGGCTGACCTTGCAGCATTTAGAAAGATATTTTCTACGCAAGCTTCTACTGAAGCGTACAAACAATCCTTTATACAAAGTGTAAAAGCTAGTGACATCTATAAACAGATGGCTAAAGGCGGTATGGAAGAAGGGTTTGAAGAGGCTCTAGTAAATTCGTTTGATCAAATGGTTGCTGGGGTTAAAGAAGGAAAGCCTTTTGAGGTAAACAAACTTATTGACGACTTCTTAGTAGGTATGGTTGCCGGTGGTGGTACTATTGTAACAGCAAATGGAATGAGTGCTCGTGGTTCTATAAAGAACGAGAAGGCACGTGCAAAAAATGCACAACAGATAAAAGACCTACAGGATAAGAAAAAAGAAGCATCACAAGAACAGGTTGATGTTATTGATGATATGATCAAGAAGAACATATCCTCATTACGTACATTGATTGATCAAGACGTTGAGTTCTTTGGTAAGTTTTCTACTGAGGACCAAAAAAGAATTAGAGATATTGATAGTGGGTTAAACAGTATAGCTAAGAAAAGAGAGCTCACTTCTGATGATTCTCAGCTATATCTTTTGCAGACAGAAGCTTTAGAACTTCTTGTTGAAAAAGATGCTATTGAATCTAAGTATCGCAGCAATGAGGAGAATGCACTTATTGAAAAAGCTACTGACGAACAGATTGATGAGATTAGAAATCTTGAAGCTGTTATCCTTGATAAGAAACAAAGGTTAGAGAATACAGAATCAGAAACAGCTGCTGGTTTAATCAAATCTCAAATTGAAACATTAGAGTCAGAACTCAATAAAAAGATAACAGATATAATTGGTACAGTTGAAACTAAACCGACTGCGCCAACAGAAACATTTGCACCAGAGGACGAACCTACTCCAGTTACTATTGACTTGGAGGTAGACAAAGAAGCACAGCCAGATCGATTTGAGGATCTTATTGATGGTCGTGTAACCATGAAGTCTCCTTCTGGTAAGCAAGTTGCTGGTCGTATTGTTGATGAGGGTGCTGGTAAAATGTCTTTACTAACTGACGATGGAGATATAATTGAGCTTGGTAATATGGATGATCTCAAGGGTAGTTTTGCCGATGAGATAGGATTAGCCAAAGCAGAAGAGATAGTATCAATTGATGGTAATAAAATTACTATTCGTGGCGAGCAATATGAAAACAACTATAGCGACCCTCTAGCAGCGATTAACCGTGACGATGAAGGCAATATAGTATCCGTGAATTTAGATGCTGCAAACGGCACTAAAAGAACGTTTAGAGGCAACATAGGAGACGAGGTTGCTTATAACATTATTACTAGCCAATACGAGCAAGAAGAATTAGAAAAGCAATTAGAAATTTTAGCTAAACAAGATGAAAAAATCAACCAACAGCTTGCCCCGGCTCCAGAAACTGAAGTCGCTCCCACTCAAACAGCAACTACAAATATTGAGCAAGCTCCCGAACAAGAGCCAGAAGTAGAACCTACTCCAGAACCAAAGGTAGAGCCAGACGTTGAAAAATTAAGTGCATATGTCGATTACTTTAAGTTAAATCCTGAAGCTAAAACAAAGATTCCTGGACCTAAATTCCCTAAAACCTATGGTTTAGATATATCAGTTGAAGTATATAAACTACCTAATGGACGTTACGATATAGAAGCTTCATATGATGTAAGAAGAAAAGGAGAGATTTTTGGTTCTAGTACTATGTCGTCAAAAGCTAATTACGACCTTAACGGTGGGTCTTCTTTTGAACAAGCGTTGGATCTTGCATTTTCAAACATTGATAACAGTCTTTTAAGAAAATCCAATCCTGTATATACAGAAAGTGAATTGGCTAAAATCAAAGGCGTATTTATTGAAAATTGGAAAGCTGAAACACTTGTCAGTAGAGCAGATGTTGAATCAAAAAAGACCGACAATACTGATATGATAACCAGATTTGCTGGTGCTAGTGATATGAGTAGCGGTAATCCTAATAGACAGTGGGAAAATGAAGAAGATTTTTACTCTAAGGTTACCAGAGGTACAGGGATGTCTGATGAATTCAGAACGCAAATAGGTATTGCAGCTGTAATAAATAATGCAAAAAGAGATAGAGATGTTATCAATGGTAAGAAGCCTACGTCAAATAATGAATTGGTAAGTAAACCTCTTGATAGTATAGAAAGATTTAGAACTGTAGGCAAACAGGGTAAAATAGAATACTTTACTGGTAGAGAAATGAGTCCAGGGAAGGGTTGGAAAGCTGTATATGGAACTCCTTTAGCTTCTAAATTAGTAGACATTGATGATGTATTAATTAAAGCGGGTTTAAAGAAAGATGAATCTGTTGAGCCGGTAAAGACAAAACCAGCTGTTAAAAAAACTACACCAAAGAAAGATTCTAAGCCGATACCTGGCAAAGATGAAATCATTGAAGCTGTTACTGCTACATCGTTAGCTCTCCAGTCTGACAAAAATATTTCACTGTCAAAAGAAATAGTAAAGTTTGGTATTGGTATTGTAATCGAGTCGGATAAAGAAGGAACAGCTAAGAAGAAGTTTATCAGTAATCACAATAACTCTACAAAATATACCTTTATCTCTCCTGGCAATTTTCTTAACAACATTCAGACAGTAAAAGGCGAGATCATAGAATTTGTAAAGAATTTCAATGCTCAGATTAACAGCATAGACAAAGAAGCTAGACCTGTTAACCAACTTATTGATTCCCGTAAAAAAGCTATTGACGCTATTAAATCTTTTGTAAAGGAAAAAGCAGATGGTATCGGTGTAAACAAGATACTGTTTGACTCTGTGACTATTGATGGCGTAAGTAAGGTATTAACCTTTGCTGATGCTATTAAACAGATGAATGACAGTGAGTTCTCTAAACTAAAAAATTATACTGAAGAAAATATTAAAGAAGAAGAAACCATCATAGCTGGTGTTAAGCTGACTAAAGAGGAGGCTGAAATAGCTAAAGGTTTTGTTCCCTCAGCAAAAGATCTTAATAACTTTTACATAGTTGAAAAAGGTAAAGGCGTTGAGTTTACAGTACCTAATAAAGAATGGTGGGAAGTTGCTAAAAAGATAATGAATCTTGGTAGTGGAGTATCTATAAGATTAGATATTTATGAAGGTGGGTACGACAAAAACCAAAAGAGAAAACGCACTAAGGATGCACCTGAAAATGTAATGATATATGGTTCAGACAAGGGAGCTGCTAAAAGTGTAAAGGATGTTCTTGATTTTAAGTACAAGGGTTTAAAAGGTATTGAGGCTGTATCAGCGTTAGAGGAAGACTTCTTTCACAACCTGGCTAACCCATGGCTTAAAAGAACGATTACCGGAAACAAAACAAAATTTGATCCAAAAGAAGTAGGTCAAGTAATGTGGGGTAATAATGGGATGTATGGATTTGACCTCATTACAAAAGCCAGAGCGTTTGATGCTTTAAGTAAAGGCAAAGGGGCTAAGAGACTTGTAATGGATGGATATGATGCAGACAACTTTAGCGATTACGCAACTGAAAGCACATTAATACAAGATATTAAAGACCTAAGAGCAGAAGGTTTAGATGTAGTAAAACAATACGTATCAGCTGTCGCTAAAGCTTTTAACGAAACAGAAGAGAATGTAGCTAAGAGATTGGGGTTTGATGCCTTGACAGAAAATGAAGAAGTTATAGCTGTTAGGTATCCAAGGACAGAAGAGCTTACTGGAACTGATGCAGCGCCTTCTGGTTCTTATACCGATCAAAAAACTCAAGTAGTAAACAGTAAGCAACTCGGACCAATACGTTTTAAAAGCTCTATGGTAGCTAAAAACAAAACTGAAGAGTTAACCTTACAGCAAAGAATATACGAACAGAACGATGCTTTCAATCTTACAGGTCCAGAAAAAATAAATGGTCCTAGCGATGTAGCGTTTTTATTACGTCACCTTGAGTCAGCTACTTCTGAAAACATGTTCTTAGTAGTCAGTACTAAAGAAGGAGATTACAAAACTATTTGGCTTGGAACGGGTAGTCAAAATTCAGCTATAGTTGATATGGTTCAAGTCGCTGGTCTTATAGATGCTGCTAGATTTGATCTAAAAGGCAAAGAAGTTTTTGTGACTTTTGTCCATAACCACCCTTCTGGTAATTTAACTCGTAGTCCCGGAGACGTAAAAGTCTATAGAAATTTTTCAAAATATATAAAATCAGTACCCGGAGTTACGCTATTAGATGGTTTAATTATTAATCTTGATAGCGGAAAATTCTCAACTTTTAATTCTACAACATCAGAAAAATTAGATGTAAAAACTCCAGATAATATTGTTCCGGCTACAGTATATTCATTTTCAAGAAAAGAATTATACGAGCCATTTTCAGAAAGACCTGCGAGTTTGACAAACATGGCAGCGGTTGCAATGTATTTAAACAAGTTGAAAATCAGTAATAGTGAAAAGTTTGGTCACCTTATATTAGACCAGAGTTTAGCACCGACTTACTTTGCGTTTGTAAATTCTAATATATCAGCTACTGAATGGGCGAGAACAATTGCTGTAGATGCTGGTAGGCATGGTCTTCTTACAATTGTAGTAGGACCAAGCGGAGATCCAAAAGTATCAACCACTGTAAACGCATTGAAAAAAATGAGTGACGTTCAAGTTCTTGATACTACAAATACAAGTGGCAGGGCTGCTATATTTGAAGGCGAGGTTGAATACGTAACAGTAGAAGAAAGCACCCCAGAGTTTAAAGAAAAACAAGGGTATACTCCTTTAACAGATGAAGAATTAGACTATCCATCAAAACTACAATCTGCTTTAGAAAAGATTAAAGGTTTTAAATGGAACCAAGTACAAAAAGAGATTATAAAAATGGAAGAGATGAGATCTTCTAAAGTCTCTATAGGTATGAAGGGTCTAGGAAAGATTTTACGAGAGCTCAACAAAGACCTTGGTGGTAACTGGGTGAGCCGTAAGAAGAGAGGCATAGATACTGAATACATCGTTAAAGCACGTATGTTAGCCAACAGATTTATGATGGAGGTTGACAAATCAGCTGTTGTTGATGATATACTTGAGTTGAAAAACGGTGAGCGTATACTTAAAAACTTAAGAGCTGTACGTGCTATTATAGATGAAAAGTCTGCTGCTTTGGTAACAGATAGTACATTCTCTAAGCTACCAAAAGAAACAAAAGAGAACATCTTAGAAAACATTGGTACATACATGCACCGATCTTATAGATTCTTTGACGATCCTACATACAAGTTTAAGTTCGGATCGATAGGTAAGTATCTAAATCTAGGAAAGAATGAAAGAAACAAAGCTGTACAAGAAGAGTTTTTAGTTCTTTACAACAACTGGATTAACAAGCTTATTGACGAAGCTGGATATACCAGAGAGCAAGCTGTTGAGTCAACGTTGATAAAGGCTTCAAAAGGAAGTAATAAGGGGTACTCTAAGAGAGAATTGATTTTAGACGAGGCTAAGAGAAATATAGACAGCCTTATTAAAGAATACACTGAGCTTCTCGATAACAGAAAGAAGATGAGAGCTCAAGGTAAAGGAACCAATATTCCTAATAGTGCTTTCTTGGAAAAGAAAGATATACCAGCACACATCAGAGAGCTTCTTGGCGAAGTCAAAGATCCTATTGCACAAATGGCTGCAACAGGTGAGGTACTGTTCAACATCTACGAAAAAGGTAAGATGGTTGAAATGATTGCTGATGGCATAGAAGACAACCTAAAAGATGTTTACGCTAAAGAAGAGTTTAAAAAAGATTTCTCTAAGCTTACTAAGCCACAGAAGAAATTGATATTAGACCGTGTTAATCAAGAGCCAATGATCATTTCCAACAACAACATAAAGGAAAGACAGAAAGCTACATACAAACAGATTAACGACCCTATGAGTCCATTAAACACAAAGTGGGTTCATAATGATATCATTGAAATCATACAGTCTAAACCAATTTATGAGACAAGCAAAGACGGTATAGAAGGTGGTTTCTGGAGAGGTTACTTCTTTGCATTAAAGAATCAACGTATGGTTAACGTTATATTGAATAGCCCGACATGGGGTAAGAACGTTATAGGTACAATGTATTTTAACTGGGCTAACGGATGGTTCAATCCTACAAAGCAAATGGTTAACGTTAAAAACATGGCTGAAGGTATTTTAAATGGAGACCAAAAGTACATGGATATGCTTACCGAAATGTCAGAGAATGGATTAATAGGTCAGTCATTTAATGTAAATCAAATCGGTCTTTCTGGATTCTCATACTATTTCTCTGTAACTGGAGACAGGTCCTTCTACGATAAGTACGTGGGTAAAGTACGTAATATGGGCAAGAAGGTTATTGCCGACTTAGGATCTACTTATGCTGCCATTGATGATTTTGGTAAGATGTCTATCTATCAAAACGAAAGAGAGTCTTTTGCTAAGAAACTTTATGGTGATGAGTACGCTAACCTAAACGACACACAGCAGAAAAAAGTTAGAGCTGCTGCTGCTGAACGTGTAAAAGACAACACTCCTACATGGGGTAGAATCACTAAGCTTGGTAAGGCTGTACAGAGAATGCCTATTGGTGATTTCCAGGGTTTCCGTTTTGAAGCGTTTAGAAGTACCTATAGAATTATAGCAAACTTAAGAGACGATATTAAAACACTAACATCAGACGATACTTTATCTGACAAACAAAAATCCGAATACAGAAAAGACATTCGCAGAAAACTTACCGGTCTTGGATGGGTAGGAGTATCTGGTCCTTATGCTATAATCAAATCCGTTGCTTATACTTACAGTGGTGTACTTGGTATGCTTGGGTTTGATGACGAAGAAGAAACAGAACAGCAAAGGAAGAAACAAGCAGAGATGTTTGAGGCAGCAACTGTTGTCAGACCGGGATGGTTGAAAGACCACAAGGTTTGGGTTAAATCTGTTGATGATGATTTAAAAGTTCGTGTATATGACTACACTGGATTTGATCCTTACGCTGAGGTTTTTGGATTTGATGGTTACTTTGGTGTATTAAGTGATGCAATACAGCCTAACATGGCTGTAAACCTTTTAACTTCTTTATCTAAGAATGAAGATGTTTATGGTAGATCAATCGCTGACCCTTCTGATCCAGCCTTCAAGCGTGTTATGGATATGGCTAAGTATGGAGGTTCGCAATTCTTACCTTCTTTAATAACATCTTCTTACAGAGATGCTTCTAAGAAAAACGAGGAGATAGAAAAAGCTGAAAGATACTTAAAGCTACAGGGTTTAAATCCAAAAGACTTTGACTTGCAAAGAGTAGATGTACCAAAGGAGACTTTAAAGCTTATTTCTGAAAGAATTTTTGTACGTGACTACGAGTATGATTTAGTACAGCAGTTTAGATACGCTGTTAAAGGATATAAAAGAAGCTTTGACGAGAACTACCTCACTACAGATTATCCAGAACACAGAAAGAAAATCTTAGATGATGTAAGAGATATGTATTATTCTGTAATTAAGGTCGCTGCTTACAAAGGAAACATGCAGAAAATAATGGATGTAAATAAAATTATTAAAACCAACTTTGATGATTTTGAAGAGTCTTATATTTTAAACAATACTGATTTAAGCAGTAAATTTCCAAAAGGGTATTTTGATTAACTAATATATATAATTATGAAAAAGTTCGTAGAGATTTTTAAGAATGACAACAGCTACAATGAGAAGACGGTAATAGGTTTTTTATCGTTTGCTGTTATGGTAGCTGTTATGCTAGCCGATGTAATCACCGGAGCTTGTGGTAAGGACCTACCTATTAATGAGTTTACATATAACAGCTTTGTTATAGTGACCTTAGGCAGCTTTGGTATCGCTGGTATCGAGAAGTTTGCTAAGAAGGCTGAGTAATGGAGCTAGAAGTACTAAGATTTAGTAGTCAGAAGGACTCTACTAACGGAGTCCTCTTTGACGTTACGGGTGGCATAAGAAAGTTCTTGTGCTACACCCTTGAGGATGAGTACAGAGAAGATAAGGTCATGGGTGAAACCAGAATACCTTCCGGCACTTATAACATTACTCTTAGAACAACAGGTGGATTCCACGGTAGATATGTAAAGAAGTATGGGCAAATGCACAAAGGAATGCTATGGGTACGTGATGTTCCTGGGTTTGAGTATATCCTTATTCATACTGGTAACACTGACGAACATACTGCTGGGTGTCTTCTTCTGGGTGATTCTCAACAAGCAAACTTTGGCTCCAGTAATGGTATGGTGGGCTCAAGTGTTAATGCGTACAAAAGAGTCTATCCTCCGATTGCTAAGGCGTTGGAAGAAGGGGAATCGGTAAGTATTACTTATACTAACTTTGATTACGTAGGATGAAATGGCTGGTAAAATTAATTCTAGTGCTGTCATTAACGAGTTGCAGCGCTCAATGGCACTTAAAGAAAGCGGTGCAGAAGGATCCAGCAATTTTGGAAAGAGACACGCTGGTTGTAACGACCACGGTTGTCAGCCCACCTGTGGCTATCACGGATACTGTGACTTTGAAGCAACACGATACTATTACAATAGTGAAGGACAGACTGAAAGTACAGCTAATAAAGGTGAACGACACGATTACTATAAACGCAGAATGCGCCTCGGATACGATAGTTCAGACTATTAATGTTCCTTACGAAAAGATTGTTTATGTTGAAAAAGAAAACTTATTTGATAAGATACAGAAGTTAGCTTTGTACTTTGTCCTAGTGTTTATAGGGTTTAAGGTTATTCAAAGACTAATCGATAAGTATCTTAACAATGGCTAAAAGAAAACAGCAAACAAACAGTGCTAACCTCAAGCGTCAGTACTGCGAAATAGAACCTAAAGAATGTGACGGCAATTGTTGTTACGCTAAGAAGGGAAACAAAAAAGGAGGCTAATGCCTCCTTTTCTGATCTGTTAACTTAAACTCTATGAATCATCCAAGAGTGGGGGAGAGAGATGAAATGATCAATAGAACTGGTGCTAAGATACTAATATTCTTTATATAAAAAAGAAAGAGGGGTAGAATATTTTCCACCCCTCCGTTAATTCTAACCGCTACAGCTCTCACATTCCGGGTTATCGATCGAGCACTGAGCATTCTCGTTCTTTTCACTGGTTTCAAGCTCGTTGATAAAGTCAGCAAAGCTGTCACTCATCTGTAATTCAGACATAGTATTATTGTTTAATGGTTAGAAAAATAAAGAGCTTGTAAAGGTAATCAATTAACCCTTATACTGGAAGCCATGGTAACCCCTGTAATGCAGCTGTGTTTCTAACAGATGGGCTACTTTAGGGTCTGAATACTGACCTACAATCTCGTAACCCTCAACAATTTTACCTTTTTTTTTGTGATCTTTCATGCGGTGAAGAAGATCCTTTGTCATGCCTACGTAATGTTCCTCCGGCAAGTAGTAAACAGTGTATATCACATTACCACTCTCGTCTAAATCACCATAAAATCTATTGCGTTCAGAGTCAATTTTTCTTTTGCAGCTCTTGCAGTAAGACGATACACCAGATTTCCTAGAATTGTCTCTATGGAATAGGTGTTTTCTTTTTAATCTATTGCACTTACCGCATTTATACCTGCCCCTTTGCATTTTCTTCCAGGTGTTGGTGTACAGAAGACTTGATCATATCGAGTTCTAAACGCATTTTGTTTTTAAACTCTTTTGTTAACTCAAGTATCTGTTCTTCATCAAGAACTGGATTTCCGTAGCCATCGTGTAGGCTTTCGTACAATTCATTAATCATTTCGTGCATCATTGCACAGGCATTAAAAAAATCACTACTCACGGAGTTGGTATCCATAGAGCTTGATACGACATAGGAACTCATCTTTATTTAGGTTTTTGTTGAACTTGGTACTCTGTTTTATAAAGTATTTAGGTGTGTCATCAATTGCGTACTCATTATCTTTTAAGAAGTCGCTAACAAATTTAGCACACATAATAGCGTTGTCTACATCGTACCTTGCGTTGTACTCTACCTCTAATGCATATTGTTCTGTTGTAAAAAGATCGTAATTGGTTAATGCTTCCTTTAGGCTTTTGGTATAGCTCTCTTTATGTTTCTTGCGTATTGTCCAGTGTCTTCCAGCGTAAAACGCATTCAATGATGGAGGTTTAGGCAAATACAGTACTATTTCATTGTTTGTGTCCATATACTTTATAACAAAATAGTGATTAGATGTTTATAAAACCAGCTCTCCTTGCATTTTTTTCAACATAAGAGGCTTATACAGTGAGCCTTGTGGTGTAAACGTTCTAAAACCTGTGTTTGATTCAGTCATTTGGAATAAGAATGGCTCATTGTATACAGTTGGAGCACCCCCGGTTTCTGTCTCACGAACCTTGCGCACATGGAATTCCATTGTCCTACGAGTGTCGTAGTCCGGAGAAGACACTTTTCTATGGAACGTAAGGAAACAATCGGCTCTATTCACGAACTTACCCCCGCCTTCAGTCATTGATGCTGTTGGCGCTACAGGTAGTCCATCTTCACCACGCATGCGTTGTGCCTCAGTAACTGCGTGCATATTTAACCAAACAGCCATCTTCATACGATTGGCAAACGTTAAGAATTCAGAAGCTGCTTCATAATGGTACTCGTGGCTATTCTTATTTATCCCTTGAGCCATATCTATGCGTAAACTGTTGTATGGATCTACAAAGAACCCATCGTAAGCGCCTTCGTGGTGTATAATCTTTTCAGCGAATAGTATAAGTTCTGAGTAGCTGTATACATCGTTGTTGCTTATAACCTTGTAGTGTTTGTTTACCCAGTTGTAGGCATACTTAATCATCTCGGTATCCATCTGTCGTATAGGCATATCAACAATGAACTCCATAAGCCTCATCTTAATAGATGCTGTTTTATTCTCAGAGCTGTATATGATCCACTTCCAGCCGTGTTGTACAGATGCGTTAATCATAAGGTGTAGTGCTAATGTAGTCTTACCTACGTTGCTGATACCGTTTATGATTGTAAAGTCTTTCTTGTATCTAAAGTTTCTGTCAAGGATTTCGTTACCAGTTGTTAGACCTACCTCTATAAGTCCAGAGGCGTACTCTGTAATCCAACTAAAATCAAGATCATCATTAGAAACGAAGCTAAAGTCATTGTCGTTGAGTTGCATTTGGCGTATTGCCCTGCTCTCACCATCTATGACATCACGAATAGGCATTTTCTTGCCTGCTTCAAGTGCGTCATCTATAGCCTTGCGTGCATTGTCCTCATTGTCAATATCCTTTTTAAGTATCTCACGAAGCAATACTCTACGAGCTTCCTCTTCTTCAATTCTTCCAGCCGATACAAACCCACCGGCTAAGTGTGCTGCTTTTACGAGCTCTACATGTTTCTCTCCGTCTTGAGCACGTCTAATAATAGAAGAAATAACAGCAAGCTTATTGTAGTCAGTGATAACCTCTTTATGTGAGGCAACTTGTACTTGGTCGCTATCCGATACTATGGAAGAGAATGTTTTGCTGTTGGTATTTATTATGATGTCTGGATCATAAGACTCAAAACACGCACGAGATTCATTCTTACCTGATGGATCTACATCTAGACCATAGGTGCGCTCCATATATTTTTCAATAGCCTTGAAGTGCTCACGGTGTTTTGATGGTGTACTTACCTTGACTAGAGCCTTGAGTCCATCTCCACTTGGCGATACCCAACAGGCAAACACGTAGTCATCTGTAGCTAGAATAGTTTTTGAAACTTCTACATCTAGGTGGTCAAAGTCAAGAACGATAAGACCATTGTGCGATACGAGTGAGTCATCTTTACGTAACTCAAACTGACCGCTAAAACATACTACTGGTAGCTCTTTCTTAGCTTCCTTGTCCGGAACCTGGTTCCCGTTCTGATCTATACTGTGAATCCCACGGACCCTCTCTATCAAGGATTTGCTCTTGCCACTCTTTATACGCTCCAGTGCTGTTTGTAACGTAATAAGGTGAGGACCCTGTATGTCCCTTATATCCTTGAATATCGTTACCGTTAGATTCTCCATTTGCTCTTTGATGTTTAAGTTCAGTTTTCAGATGTACTATTGCTTTTTCAATATCTTGAGTCGCTGGGTTGCCCTCTTTCTTGCCAGCTCTCAGTAGGTAGGCTATTGCCACACCAAGGTTGTAGTTGTCCTCTTGAAAATCAAGAACGACATCCATTGCTTCTATGTTTTTGTACTTGCCAATGTAGTACTTAGGTGTATTATCAGTCATCGAGTGAGTCTTTAATTAATCTACCTATCTTCTCTGGATCAAGGTGCTGTATTTTTCTAAGCTTTCTACGCTCTTCTCTTTTTGCTTTGTCGTAATCACTCTTTGAGTTCTCTAGCCCCAGATTTACAAACATGCGTGCGTTTTGCATAAGTACGCAGTCAATAATCTTCTTGTGTTCTTTGTTGTCTAAGTATCCCATTGGAAATCTTCTATAAAAATTGGTGTGTATTCTCCTACGTAAGCACTAAATGTATTGTACTCTAGGAAGTCCATAGCATCCTCTACAGACTCTCCTTCTTCCACAAGTATATCTATACACTTATTCCTTGAGTAAACTGCTCTAAGGGAGTTTGGATCGATACCTATCAAAGCATCATCAAATCCAGAGGCTAACAACGGTCCTTCATCACTGTGGTCACCGTAGTGTTCAATAATTAAATCTTTAATTGACATGGCATTATTTTTTCTCAAGGTATAAACATTTACTTATTTAAACAAGTCATGTTTTGTAACGTGATCATTCTTCTTTCATTTTATAAAGGAGGTAAGCTACAAACATCAGAGCAGAAAGAATAACTACCGTCCATTCTATAAACAGCTGATTAATCATTTTCTATACCGTTCTTACGTAGGTCTTCCATACAGGCATCTACGATACGTGCGTAAACACTGCTCTTTACCTTTGTGCGCATCATATTCTTTGAGGCGTATCTCGCTATGCGAACTATTGTTTCTTTGGCTTCCGGTGTTCTTGATGATTCGTAATTTGTTTTCATACTATCTTTCATTATCTAATATTTGTCCACTGGATGGGTTTAACAGTTTTAGGTGCTCTTTCGGGATTATAACTTATACCCCACTTATTTATATACCTGTGTATTGTTCTTGCTGTTATTCCTAAATGCTTTGCAGCAATAGTAGGGCTATTGTACTTTTTCAACGCATACATAACGTATATGCGTGTGTGGTAATCTATGTTTAAAATTTCAGCCATCTCTTTCTTCTCTCGTATTTACGTATTAATCTCCCTAAGTTATCCAGATGATTTACAACAGACTCACTGTATTCTGTTGAACTTGATATGATCACTGTATTTATGATCTCCCAGCGTATTTCATTTAAGTACCTATTTACGTACCTATAATGCGCTCTCTTGCGAATGTAGTTTTTCATTCTTCAAATGTTTTTATAATGTATCGATATACTTTGTCGTAGGCTTCCCACTTAGCTCTTATGGTATTGATATGGTCTTTAAGCTCTTGATTACGGGGATCTGTGGTAAGCTTTCTTTCAAACTCTTCCAGGTAATACGACAGGAACTCACACTCTCTGCCGACCATCTGTTTTAAATCTTGATGTCTCATTTGTTTAAAGTTTTATCCATTGAATTAAGTTTAAGTCACATATATAAAACTCTTGAGAGTAATTATCATACCTTCTATCCGTTCGTGATACTACGCCCCAGTGCTTGTGTGTATCACCTTTAACAATCGCTATATGTGTTCTATTCTTATTGAATATCATATAGGCATATGGTTTTGGAGTAGCATTGTCATATGCTTTTTTCGCACATACCATAAAGTCCTTGAATGGCCAGTCTTCTGCGCAGGTGAATTGAGCAGATAAATTTTTAACCTCTATTCTTTTTGATTCCCCCTTGTCGTATACAAATAGATCACCATCATCAACGAAATCCATATAGTTGCTATATGAATCACACTTTCTAAGTCCTCCAATCCTTACATCTAGCCCTCTTTCATAGAAGTATAGAGCTGCTGTAAAAACAGCTGCTGTGCTAGCGTCTAAATGGCTAAGGAATTTCGTTAAATTATTACTCATCTATCTTCTTGGTTTATTTCCCCTTCGTCTCCCCACATAAGGTGAATACAAATAAGAGATGAGAAGAACAAGAAGTCAAAGTGTACTTCTAATTCAAAATGCCTCTGCACCCTTCCTGTATCAAGGTTGTTTATACATCCATCTCCCCACTGAAAAAATAAAGATGGTAGTAAATGGATGCTACTGGATACCCACCACCTAACATATTTTTCTCCTATTGCTATTTTCATCTCTCTATTTCATTATTCGTTTTGATACCGTGTCAAAGATTTGGTACTCTTCGTAATGGTCTCTTAATTCTTTAATACGGTCTTCAGCTTCCTGTAATGTATCAAAGCTATCTATCATATCTTCCATACCGCCTTGAGGGTAGAAATGGTGAAATGCAAAAAGTATATACTGTTTCATTTCTCTTTTGTTTTAATATGCTCCCAACAAATCCGTTTCTTGTCTCCGTTTAAGACTATCGCTGGCCACCCACTTAGTGGCACTTCCCAAACATAACCCTCTGCGTCATTGTAATTGTAGCAGCGAGAAACTGGAGCATCCCAAATCTCACCATCTACAATCACTCTTTGACCTACTTGTAAATTACTCATCTCTCTTTGGTGTTAAAGGTTAAAAAAAGACCCCATTAACTGCGTGTACTTTGCAGAACCTATGCGCCTTGTTCTTATGGGTAAGGGGTGGGGTCAGTTTTCTTACTTGGTGTATTCCTTATCGTACCATTCAGCAATTTCCGGAAGTGTTTCATCTCCGTACTTGTAGGCGAAGTCAATCATCTCCCTTTTATGCATTTCTTTTGCCACATCAATTAATTCTTGTGGGATAAGTAAGCCGTAGTTTTCTACGAGCCAATTAATACTGCTTTGTGTCATTTCTTTTTTGTTTTAATCGTTATAATAATCATCTTCCCAACCACACTTGTTATCCGTGTGGCGTGCTTTACCGTATGAATCAAGCCAGTATTCCTCCATATCTTCAAAGGTCTTACCGCAATGTTCACATTCTCTAATTCTTTGGGTGTGTCTTCTCATCTTATTTATTATTAAAGGTTTCTTCAAATTCTGCTTTGATGTAGTTCTCATTGAATGCATCGTGGTTACATTTAGGGCAAACTCCAAAAACAAATAGCCTCAAGAATCCTCTAATCAATTTTATTGCTTTCATCTCTCTTTGGTGTTAAAGGTTAATGTTCCAATACCAAAACAGCCACCCAAAAGAGATTACTTTTCTTGGATAGGTAATGTATGCGATGTATGGTAGAAATTCAAAGCCATCTACTCTGTGGAAAGTTAATTTTTTCATTTCTCTTTGGTGTTAAAGGTTTTCAAAAACTCCTCTCGTGTGTCGTAATGTGTCTTGGTGTAGTTACTTATAACTTCATCTTGAATCAACTCTGCCATTCTACCATAGGAAATATCTCCGTTCATTTGGTGGCGTTCCACCTCTCTCAAAAAACTTACTTTTAAATATGTTGCCATTACTCTCCGTTGTTAAATTCTTTAATCTTACGACTGCATACATATAGGATTACTTCCTTTTCTTCATAACCCCAAGCATCACTTACCTCTACATTTTTTACAAACGATTCAAGGCGTTTCCAAAATCCCACTTCTTGGGATAAATCTTTTAACTCACTCATTTCTCTTTGGTGTTAAAGGTTAATAATGCATCATACAACTCCTTAGTAATTTCTTCAGGCGTCCATCCGTCATAGTTTTCAATAGCCCAAAAGTATGCGCCATCATTCTCCATAACTGATAGACCACCATAATAATTGCCTACTTCTCCAATTTCAGTTTGGTTACCATTCCAAATTTTGGTTATAGCATCTTTTGCTTCTCC
>Ga0208644_1000587_pt1 | contig 32043 bp, 62 predicted proteins | sample VirMetDEL_Nov_18_FD_184517 | JGI IMG/M metagenome (GOLD analysis project Ga0208644, IMG submission 184517) | Aqueous microbial communities from the Delaware River and Bay under freshwater to marine salinity gradient to study organic matter... | ecosystem: Environmental > Aquatic > Marine >...
ACTTCTTCTCTAATCTTTAAGTAATTAAGTTCATATTTACCATTTACTTTTCTTTCAAAATTCCAATCTAAAACATTTTCAGGAGTTACGATTGATAAGTATGGTCTGATGTTCTGTTCTAATTCTTGTGCTTGTGTTTCTGTATTTACATTTGGTTTATCTAAAATCATAAAACAATGACCATAGATTGATGCGTAATTTTGTGCTTGTTTAATTACAGAGTTTAAATTGTTACCCTCTAAATCTGCGTCTTTTAAGAATGATTCTAAACTAGCTTCTTCTTGCATAGAACCAAAATCTCTACTGGGTCTTACTCTAAATAAAAACGATGAATAAATTTGTATAATATTTTTACAATGATTATCGCATGGAGTGTTTGCAAGTCTTTGATTAAACTCGTTATCTAATTCTAAATTATATCTGTTAAGATATTGACCAATCATATAGTCATAACCACCATTATAAGACCTAATGTAATACTCCCAATTATTAATTGTTTCTTGATAGTCTTTGTGTGTTGTTAATGCTTGATCTCGTGTGTATGCCATAAATTACTTCATTGTCCATCTTGTTGGAGAAGAAAAATTAGCCTGTGTAGTTAATGGTTTTAAGTAGTCAATCATATAACCAAGTGCGTCATTCATATGATCGAATCCATCTTCCTTATCAGGAATATTTGTATTCTCCTTGTATATTTGTCTTTGTAAACCTTTTATCAATGTTTTGCAAGATTGTGAAACAAAAATATGTCTTTCTCCTTTAGAATCTTTTAACCTACTATTAACTGCATTGACCCTATCTCGTATAGCTGGGTGTTTATGTTTTACCTTAACTTTAAATCCAGCATTCTGAAGTATTGATAAATCTGTTCTACCACCAGCAGATGTTTTTCTTTGTTTACTTGCTGGGTCAGGATATATGAATATTTGCATTTTAGTTCCATATCTATCTCGTATTTCTTGCACCATTTCATCAGTATTAGAGCCATAAATAATAACTTCATCTACAAAATAAACTTTATCTTTTTCTATTTGACTTACACAAGCAGACATTGGGTCAACATTGAAATCCATTCCAATATGTAAAGGTTTAGTCCAATCTATTTGTCGTTTAACAACATTATCTACTGGGTGGAAATTGTAATAAACTGCACCAGCATAGTTTTCAAATGTACCCTCAAACTCTTGTCTAAAAGTTCTTATATCAATATCTTGTTTAGCTTGTTCTATTTCTTCTGGTGTAACTATACCACCCTCAATAGTCGTATATTGAAAAGACTCCCAATCATCATCTTGCTTACCTTTTAAATACATTTCATAACTCCAATTACCATAACCTTTTGGAGTTCCACACATAAGAACATGACCTAATCTATCTGATATTGATGCTCTTAATACTTCAAACCAAGTTCGTTTATCTATATCTGCAAACTCATCTAATATTAAAAAGTCTAATCCTGTACCTCTTAATGAGTCATAATTATCTGCACCCTTTAATGATATTTGACTATTTGTTTTTCTGATAGTTATAGTCATTGTAGTTTCGTTAATATCCTCAATCCAGTTAAATAGATTAAGCATTTCTTTAAGAGTACCCCAGACAATCTCTTTTGCCATTTTAAAGGTTGGTGCTACATACCAAATTTTACGATTAGGTTGAGATGCGTATTTCATCATCTCTGTTACAGCTAAATAAGTTTTACCAAATCTACGACCACTAATTAATATTCTAAATCTAGCCTGACTTGATGAAACTTTAAGTTGGGGTTTTGTTAATGTTATTTTCACTTAAACACCAATATTTAATGATATATTTTTGTTCGTCAAATTCTTTAGGTGCTTTTTGCACTAATTGTATTGTTTTTTCTGCACCTCTAGATACACATTCTGAATAAGTAGTCAATTCTCTATCTGTTAGTGGTGGATAGCAAAAATTATTAACCAGAGAACATAGTTGATAAAGGAGTATATATTCCATTCAATTCTTCTTTCTTTTCCATTTTCGTTGAGTCTGAACTCTCCAAGACCAATGGAATATTGCCCTTGTTATTTTCTCTATTATTTTTAATACCCAATCTATCATTATGGAATCTCACTTCGTTTTCGTATGTCCTATCTTCGTCAATCATATTAATCTAAACTTGCTATACTTGTTATTTTTTTTTTACCTGAATACTCATCTACAATTATTGTTGCTTTAACCTTTGCACAAGAAAACTTTGCATTAGTCGTTGATCTTTCTGAAATTCTTTTTTGTTTCAAACAAGTTGCCATCTTTTGATCTTGTATATAAAGATGTTCTTTTAAAACTTGTGGCTCTCCAAGAAACATTAATAAACTAATGACTATTTCCATTTGCTCTTACCTTATCTTTAAGTTCTTCTAAATCAGCTAATGCTTTTTCTAATTGTTTTTCTAAATGTTGTAGCATTACTTGATTGTGAACATTTTTATTTAATTGTTCTGTGTGTGCATCAGTAGTTTTATATAAATCCTCGATAAGGATAAACTGCTCTTTGTCCACAGTTGTCTGTTCACTTGCTTTTAATAAATCTGCGTTCATTAATTCTCTTGATGTTTCTAATGATGTAAGTCTTGCAGTAATTTCTGTATATGCAAATATACCCATAGCAACACCTATAATAATACCAACCATATTTTTAATTGGCATAGCAACTGATGTATTCTCACTTAATTTCATATTATTCCCCATTAAATAAATCTTCTGGTGCAGTTTGTTTTTTCTTTTTCTTTTTTGGTTTTGTTGTGAACATATCATCTACCCAAGCACACCACTTGTCTAATGTTCCAAATAAAAAATAACAAATTTTATCTATCATATTCTAAAACCTTTTTTCCAACTTTGCATAGCCCAATATACAGGAGATAAATTTTTTTGACCTCTTACTTTAGCAAGTATTGGTCTGAATCTAGCAAAGAAACTTCTCTGTCTAGCTGGTATATTCTTCTTGATAGTCATTGTTTTGCTGCCAAAATTTACTTTTTTGACTCTGCCTGTACTTCTGTCTTTTACAAATACTTTGAATTTCTTAACATCTCCACGAGATGGTTTATTAAGTTTAACAGTTCTGCCTTTATATTTTGCCATAGTGATATTCTATATCACATTTTATCTGGGTCTTGAATACAAATATGTCCTTGCCATGTACCTCTACCATCATTTAAAAACCAAGCTGAACCTCTAGGGTCATTCCAATCAAATGTTGCAATAGCTTCTCTGTGTGCATCTGCAAAATCTCCACATTCAAGTAGAGTCATCGGTCTTGTGAACTCTAGAACTTCTTTTAACATTGTTCCATCGAACTTTAGTAGCAACAGAACTAGATAGTGTACTTGTTCTTCCATTAGCAAACTCCTTTACTAACTGATACCATTTATCTTTATATTTTTCATCTTTAGTTTTATTATAAAGATTGGCTAGTTTATTTATCTTTTGAAGAATCTTTTTCTCCATTCGTGGCAAACATAAGTATCTTTTACACCTTTAGCACCCCACCTACCACAGAATGATCTGTTATTACTGTATAGACCACAGTTACCACAGGCTTCTGGTTTCATACTTTTATGAAAAGATTGAGGTAGAGAATAATCTATTATTTCTCCATTAGGGTAAAAATTACTTCGTTTGATGTCCATTTTCTATTAGCTTTCTTAAATCTTTTGCTATGGTTAATGCTTTATTTAATTTTCTTAAAGCTATATCTCTTTGAATCTTAACTTGGTCTAACTCTAATCTAGCTTGATCTCTTTGTTCTCTTAATTTTAAAAATGTATTTTCTCCTATTGGCTCTGGCATATTATCTCCCTTGTTGGTTATATTTTTTATATGTTCGTTTTTTGTGTTTATTCATAGATGACATTTTAACTCTACCACCACCTATTGAAGTTCTTTTGTGTTTCTTTTCATAGACAACAACTTGTCCAAATACATTACCTTTTTTCTTTGCCATCTTCTATATCTTCAGCTTTTGCATCTATAATTAATGGTAAAGGTTCTTGTATTGTTTCAGTTTGAGTTCTATCTTTCATACCTAGATAGTTTTTACTTAACCAGATTTGCATATTGGTATTATCTTTTTTAACAGCTTTATCCCACATCTTTTTTCTTAAACTAGCTTTACCTTTTTCTTTGTACTGTTCAATAATTTCGGCATAATTTCTTTTTAAAGTTCTAGCAGATACATTTAAAACACTTGCTATTTCATAATCAGGACAACCAATAGATGCTAAATTTTTTAATATTTCTATATCTACAATTATTTTAGGTCTACCAGCACCTTGCCTTTTTACTGTCTTATTTGCCTTATTTTTGTCCATTTTCTAACTCTGCTTTTTTCCCTGTAAAGTTCTCCCATCTTTTAATAATAACATCACAGTATATTGGGTCTAGTTCCATACCATAGCATACTCTATCCATTTTTTCACAAGCAATTATAGTGCTACCAGAACCTAAAAATCCATCATAAACAGTTTTTTTATCTTTCTGATCTTCTAATGCCATAGTAATTAATTCAACAGGCTTCATAGTAGGATGTAATGTATTCTTTTTTCTTTTAAGATTCCATACATCTCCTCTTAAAGTTTTCTGACCACCAAAATCTCCATAATAATATATAATTTCGTGCTGTTTAAAATATTTATCTAAATGCTGTGCTGGATTAACCTTATCCCATATAATCATAGCTTTAGGTTTTCTGGCTATTTTAGTCATAGCTTCTCTAAATAGATGAGCATACTGCCAACTACAGCATACATACATAGTTTCGCAACCCAATAAAGAAGAAGTTAAAAAATCTACAAAAGATTCATCATCCATTTTATCATTTTTAATTTTTCTTTTATCTTTAATTCCCTGATAATCAATATTGTAAGGTGGGTCTGTAAAAACCATATCTATTTTTTCTTTTTTAGTAACTAAATCAATATTATCTATAAAAGTGCTATCTCCACACATAACTCTATGCTTACCAAGTATCCAAATATCTCCTAGTTTAGATATAGGTTCTTGAGGTGCTTCAGGAACTTCATCTTCATCAGTTAAACCTTGTTTCTCCTCGAATAACATATCATTAAGCTGATCTTCATTAAAACCTAACAGATCTAGTTTAAAGTCTTTAGCTTCTAGTTCTTTAATTTCCATTTTAAGTAATTCACTATCCCACTCGGATTCTTCAGCAGTTCTATTATCAGCTATTCTATATGCGTTTATCTGTTCAGGTGTAAGATTATCAGCAACAGTTATTGGTACTTCTTTAAAACCTAATTTTTTTGATGCTCGGTATCTAGTATGTCCAACAACAATAATTCTATCTTTATCAACTACTATTGGCTGCCTAAAGCCATATTCTTTTAAAGACATAGCAACCTTTTCTATTGCAGCATCTTTTAATTTTCTCGGATTGTTCTCATATGGTTTAATGCTTGTAATATCAGCAATTTCTATCTTCATATTTTATATTTCTACCTTTTTCATAGATAATATCAATCCCATAGGTATAAGATTCCTGTCGCTAAATGTTTCTTCATCATAACTAGCAAATGTCCAAACAAACTTTCTATCTTTTTTAAATACATAGGCATTAGTCGTCATATAAGCTGGTTTCATAGCCATAAACTCTTTTTCTGAAGCATGACCACTATCTCCAATAACATCTATCCATTTTATCTCGTAGAAGTAATATTTTTTATTGGATATTGAAATGTGGCGAAATTTAGACTTCTTTTTTACCATTAGTGTTTCTTTTGATTATCTGATTCTACTATTGCTTTATAAAATTCTAGTTGCACTTTTAACCTTTTATTTTCAATAGACAGAATAATCAATCTTTTTCTAACATACTTAAAAATACGCAGCAAACCTATCATTCATAATCCTTTATAGGCTCATCTTTCCATTTATGTTTTAGGTATTTTTTTCCATTTTTTTCTAAAATTGTATGCTGACCCCAATCGCCAACTATTTTATACCCATTATTCACACCCTTATCTTTGTTAGACCTAGTATTTGATATATGTGTATTGTATTTGTGTATTGACACTTGTTGCGATAGCTGGGCTGTAGGTGGTTGTTCGTTATCCACATACTGATATAAGTCGTAATTTATAAGGCTTATTATAGTGACTTTTCTACTAGGGTGGTTGTTGCTGGGCTGTAGCTGGGCTGTTCTAGTGCCTATCATTTTTCTACGCACAAGACGTAGTATAAAAGACCTCATTTCACTATAAGTCATACCGAATCTTTTAGCTGTAACTCTTAAAGGCATAATAGCCTCTCCTCGTTTTATAAATATTTCAGAGTCTAAAAATCTTAATGTAACATCTTTATGAGATGCACTACTTATAAAATATATCCAACAACTAGCTTGTAATAAATTTTTAAATATAGGATTAGAATATATATCTCTATATAAAATAAAATATCCTCTCTTTTTAGCCATTCCTACTCTCTTTCTCAATCATCTCAATTAATTGTCTTTTGGAGTATCTATTTAATAGTGTTCTAATTATGTTTAATGTTTTTTTAGTTTTTTCATATTCTTTAGCACGATTGCTAGATACTACCTCAAAGTGTTCCTCTCTCATTTCAGCCATTGTTCTCTCCATTGTTATAGTTAAAAAAATTATTAGCTTCTTCTAGGTTCTCGATTTCTTTTAAAGTTTTTTGTAACATTTGTTGTTCAGTTCCATACATAGCTTCAAACTCTTGCTTACAATTATGAATACTAAACTGACCCTGATGATGCTCTCTGCAAAGTGGGATAGTTTGGTAGTGGCTCGATCTCATACCCATTCCTAGCCCAATAGGTCGTATATGATGCACATTAGCTGGTCTTTGACATACAAGACACCCTAAACTAGCAACCTTGCTTAAATGCTCTCTTTCTTCCTTTGTTGCTACTTTCTTCTTTGCCATACTATCGCTTGTTTGCCATATTTAGTTTCTTTAGTTCTACCAGAATTTTCTACCAGATTTAAAACTTGTAATTCTCTAACTCTAGCACATACACTTGATAAAGGTATATCTAGTTCATCTGATATTTCATAATTAGTTAGTGCGTTAAGTTTTATAAGATCATAGACTTGTTCTCTTTTAGTCTTAATCTTTGGCTTGATTGTGGCTAGTGCGTCTTGGCTTGTTTTTGTATAATTTGCTGACTCGTAATCAGTATCAAATATATCTAATTGTTTTTGCATCTCGTTTTCTCTCTGTTAGGTGCTGCGTCTGGAGAGAGATAGCCAAACGCAACACAATTAAAAGTATGATATGAAAATAATAAATACTTTTTGTCATCTCTGACATCTCTCTTATAACTTAAATATTTATTTTTCATAACTAAAATTGATTCGTTTTTATAAAATTGATTTGCTTATTTCAAGATAATTCTAATTAGAGTAGTTAATAATGTTAAAAAACCTAGTAAAATAGCCATTTTTTAGCTATTTACAATGCAACCTTATTTTTATAGATTATTCGTATGTTAAATAAAACTAACACTAAAAAAGGAGAGAGTATGACTAAACTACCAAAGATTAGATTAAGATTATCTAAATCAAGAAGTAAAAAAAAACACACATTAGAACAAATGAAAGTTTGTTATGATGCTATTGCAAGTCAATCAGGTCTTGAAATTGATAGTTATGAGAAATCATTAAAATCAATTAAAGAAAAAAACAAAAATTTTCCTGACACTTATATAATCCAATGCACAGGCTGGTCTTATGATAGCTGGGTTGCTGGAGATTATGAGAAAGCAAATGAACTATGGTACAATTCAGGAGAATTACCATTTGTAAATAATGCTTTTGATTTAAAAACTGCAATACTTGATAATTATGTTTCTATGTTTGTTGCTATCAGAGATTTTGGTTTTGTCTTAAAAAAAGATGATGCTAATTATTCTGAATTAGTACAAAACTATGACAAATCAAAATATTTATTAAATATTACAAAAGAACAAAGACATAAATTTTGGTCTTTTGAATATGATTATAATAATAAAATGAGAGAGGAGAGAGTATAATGATAAATGTAAAAATAAATAACGAAGAAACTTTTTTTAACACCATAAAAGAAGTAAGACATTTTATTAGAGAAGATGTTTGGGATATGACAAGAGCAAGTGATAATCCTGATGCAACTGAAACTGCTAATAAAATTTGGAATCTAAATGTTGGAGAGTCTATTAATGTTTTAGATTTTAATATTAAAGTTATAAGTAGAGAGGAGAGAGTATGAATAAACTAGTAGATAATAATATTCACAGAATATTATGTGAAGTAAATGGAGATAAGTATGATGGATTGTCATTTAATTTTTTATACTATGATAAAAATGATGATTTTTCATTTTCAGAAACTTACCCAGAAGATGAAGTGGTAAATGTAGAAAAGACAATAGGTGTTTTTAACTTTAGTAAAATTACATCAAACTTAAACAAAAAAAAATGTTTGTTTAAAATTGATACAAGAACAAGTGGTGCTGATTTTACTTTTTATAATGAATTGAGGTCATAATGAAAATACCAGCTAACTCAACTTTTACTAAAGAAATATCAAAACAATTTAAACAGATTTTCCACCGAGATATGACTCTTGGTGGATTACAAGATTTACAGGAACAATTAGATTTAATTGATTCTGTGGATACTCATTTGGTTAATCAAGTGAGTAAATTAAATAAAGGTAATGGACATGAACCCAAAAAAAATGTTTCGCCTACAAGAGCAGTTAGACAAGAGTACACACAAGGAAAAGGTGCTATTGGAAAAATTGTTCCATTTGAAACAAAAGAAAAAGGATTTGGCTTTTAAACTTCATCAAGTGAAGTACCATCAACCAGTTCTTTAATAAGAGAGGATAACGATATGAAAACAAAAACAATACTTTTATGTGGGCTACTTGCCACTTTATTGCAAGGGTGCGCTAAATATGAGCCGATTGTGGATACGAAAGGCAAATCTAAATTTGAAACTTCTAATGCAGTAAATATTTCTGACGATATTTTACATTGTCAAGATTTAGCAAAAAGAAATACTACATTAATAAGTAATATAAGTTTTTGGTTAATTAGTCCAAAAGCAGAAACTCAATATGCAGATATATATAGAAAATGTATGTTGGGCAGAAACCACCAAGTGCTTAACTGATGCCTAAACCATCACACAGAAATAAAATTTTAGCTTATCAATGTGCTAAATGTTTTACCACCGATGCTTTAAAACTAGCTTGGTTTTATGGTAGCCAATCAGTATTTAGCGATTGTCTATTATGCAATAAATGTTTTAAAGAATCATTTAATCAATTAACACAAACACAAAAGGAAGAATGGGGATTTTATGAAAAAAAATAATACCATAGAAGAAATAAACACTTCTATAAATAACTTGCTAGAAGAATGGAATATTAGCAAAGAACATAATGATAAGGTTGTAACTCATATTATAGGATTGCAGCTAAAGAAAATAAGATTGGTTAATAAGATGACACAGACAAGAGTTGCTAAATCAATTTTTGTTACGTTCCAACAGATTCAAAAATATGAGAAAGGACAGAATCTTATTAATCCAATAAACCTACTAGCTTTGACCGATTACTTTAATGTTTCGTTTGACTATTGGGTTAAACCGATACAAAATAAGAACTTAACACTATTAACAAAAAGGAGAGAGAATGGATATACTTTTAGACAAGACTTCGTGGCAAGATAAAAGAATAAAAGCTATGAATAGAGTAATAGGTAAAAATAAATATAAGCACGAATATTATATAGAAGAATATTGTGCGATAATTAACTCAAAAGCTAAAAATAAAAAACAATATAAGGGAGAGAACAATGTCAAAACAATTTATAGAAAATAAATTTGGTAAAAAAATTAATTACGACCCAAATGGTAAAAAATATAGATATTATGTTGATGGAGAACCTAAATCAAGTGTTACCACAATAATTAATAAAAGAACAAGACCAGATTTACAAAATTGGTATAAAAAAAATAGAGATGATTCTATTAAAGAAATAATGTTAGAAGATGACCAACCATTAGATAAAATTAACGAATTTATAAACAAAGTAAAAGAAAAAGCTGAAAAAAAAGAATCTTTTGGTAGAGATATTGGAAGTCAATTACACGATTGGATTGACTTGTATTTAAAAAGTGAAAAAAAACCAGTTATTCCTGTATCAGAACCATTAAAAACTATGGCTTCAAAATGGTTAAGATTTTGGAAATCTCAAAAATTTAAAATGGTAAAAAGTGAATTACCTTTATACAGTTCACAATTTGATTGCTGTGGTACAAATGATGTTATTGTAACCAAAGATTCTTGGAAAGGTCAAAATGCTGTTCTTGATTGGAAAACGAGTAAAGATTATAGTTTCGACCAAGCTATCCAAGTTGAAATGTATAGAAGATTTATTGAAGAAACAACCGACTTTAAAATACAAAAACTAGCTATTGTTAATATACCTAAAGAGCCACAAAAAGAGGTATCTATGTATATTATTAAAATAGATGAATCTTATTTTAAAGGCTTTGAAGCTATGACATATTTAGAACAGCTTGAAAGTAATTTTAATAATGATCTAAAAAAATGGAAAAAGGAGAATAATAAAAATGCAGCAAAAAAATAAATTTGATATGCCTTTTTGTGGTTTAACTAAAAAGTTAAAACCAACTGGTAATCGAAGTCCAAAGTATGAATATAGTGCAAATTCTAGTCAAGTTAAATACATTTGCAGTTTAACAAAAAGAAAATACACTTTATCACAAATAACTGAATGGTTTATGACACCTGAAGTTCAAAAATATCATAATGCTGGTTATGTATTAAAAGAAATGGCAAAAACTGAAGAAATACAAAATCCTAATCAATATGATAAAGGAACTGACCAATTAGTTTATACTATTATGATGGTTAAACCATATAAACCACAAGCAAACATAGATGGTATGAAACCTATCGGTCAATCTATGCCACAATATACACAACAACCAATGACACAGGCTCAACCATCTGCACCAGACCACGCACAACCAGTTGAGAAAATGTCTGATATGGACGATGAGATACCATTTTAATTATGACAAAAGAACTTATTAGCGAGATTAATGAACTAAAACGAAATCTCGCTTTTAAGAGAGAAGAACTACAAGCTATGTATATGGAACATAAACAATTAAGTAAAAAGGTAGATGCTTTAGAAAAAGAAAACCATAGTTATAAACAACAAATAAAACAATTAGAAAAAGAAGCAGAGGAGATGTTATTATACCCATGATTATATTTGGCAATCCAATACATAGAAAATATGTTAAAAAAATTATAATAATATTATTAATACTTGGGTCAGTATTATTAATGTCTTGTAGTAAATTAGATTTTGACCCAACAACTGGAATTTTTAGATATATTTTACAACAGGAGATAAAATGAATTTAAGCGAACAACTATATAAGAAACTAGAAGAAGCATCTAAAGAATGGGCAGAGTGGCAAAAGAAAGTAATTATTTTAGATGAGGGAAGAAAAGCTACTTTTTCTGCGTGTGTAATTAAACATAAGAAATTAGTTAAAACAATGTCTGAAGCTGAACACGAAGCTAGAATAGATAAAGACTATAAAATGATTGTTGAACAATATGCAGAAACAGAAAAGGAATTAATTAAAGCTAGATACAGATACCAAAATATAGACAGATATGTCAGTTTGAAACAATCTGAATTAAAAAGAGATTTAGCTTTGAATAATAAGGTTTAACAAAATTCTACTAACGAGAATTAGGTTTGCTCCTCTTGTTTATCAGTTAGTAGATAAAGTCATTAGGTAGCCTTAATGATTTGCTGGGGTGGTTTGCTCTCTCTTTCCACCCTAGTTTAATGTCTAGTTACATCAAAATATTTTAAATCTGTATCTTCGTGGATTCCTGTATAAGAGTATTCAAAGTTAATTAAATCAACATCTCCTCGTTTTTTAATCTCTGCAATCATGTCATTAACTTTAGGAAAGTTTGGGTAGGTATCTATAAACTTAAAATTAACAAAACTACCATATGGGTTGTTATGTGTTTCTAATTGTAATTCTAAATCTGTGATTACTGCATCAACTTTTATTTTGTCCATTCGGACATATTACTTCTTTTTGTTTCTGTTTAAAACCTTATCTGTCATTTTAGTTGAGAATGTTGCAGTAAATACAATAATAACTAAATACCAAACACTATCAGGTAAGTCATTTATTATTCTTACCCATTCTTCAAAATTATCTCTAGTGCTTTCAAACCAGCCTGTACTTAACATTGATATAAGCCATACCATTAATATTTCGTCTTTCCAACTTTTATCTTGGCTTTTAATTCTTGTTATATCAACATCTTTAGCAGCTTCTATTTCTGCTGCTCTTATTGTTTTTACTTTTTCTGCTTTGTGTTTGAAATGGTCAGTAGCTTTGTTTAAAACGATTTTCGTCAAAGGATTGTTTAATAAACCAAATATCATAAATAAGTATTACTTGTTAAATAAATTAATGTTGTCCAGTATAACATAAGAATTGAATAAATTAAATAAGTGAAGTTCATAGGTGCTTCATATTCTTTATTTTTTATTTTGCAATAATTCTTTCTGTAATTCGCAGTAGTGGATAATCTTGTCTAAATCTTCGACTCCATTTTTTTTATCGAATCTACAAATATACTTAATTATACAACCCTGAATAAATGATAGGTTATTCTTTGAAATAAACTCGATTGGTTGGATTTTAAAGTTAGTGTAGTGGCTACCCCCTATTTGCTTGTCAGTAGCTTTCTCTGTGGCTCTATCGTCCTCTAATGATGGTTTATTAGACAATTTTACCTATCCATTCGCCCTTATTATTTAAAATCATAGGGTATAACATAGGTTGTCCATTTATTATAGCACCAGTACCTATTACAAATCTTAAACGAAAATTTTTCGAGTAGCCAAAGGCAAGTGAACTTTGTTTCGTCAGACAACCACATTGTAAAGACCACACTAAATTATCAGGATTACTAAAATATTGGATATTAAACTTACTGTGAAAATGGAACTGGCAAACATTTTTACCATACTGCATCGCTAATTTAAGACCATCTGCTGACATTCCATGCGTAAAATAACATTCTGAACCATCACTTAATTTTAAGTTTAAATCTTCTACCCATTTCCAATTATGATCTACCTCTAAAAAATCATTATATGATCTTAAATAGGCTCTTGGCATACCATGTTTTAATGCTTTTCTATAAATTAAAGATGAATGATTAGAGTGTAATAAAATCATTTTAGGAAATATCTTTTTAAGTTCCCAGATATATTTTTTAGATTGTCTTAACTCATCTCCAGCACTTGGTAAGTCAGGGTCTGAATCATGAAATGATAATGCGTGTTTATCTAATTCATCTCCACCATTTACAATTAAATCAGGATTAATTTTTTTCTTTAATGCTTTTAAAAAATCAAATGCTTGTGGGTGGTGGTAGGGAATATGTAAGTCAGATATACAAAGGATTGATTTATAACTCATACAAGTATTTGTTGTATAACTATTTAGAGAAAATGTAAAGTATTTGGGTCAAGAACACGATTGCTACTGTACCGACTCCATAAACTAACCAAGATGTAAGTTTATCAAATTTAGAATCAATCTTATCTATATCTTCGTGCATATGTTTTAGATGATTTGTTTTTATAATTTTTATTTCTCTAGTTAAGCCTTTAATATGACCATATAAGGCTACAATGTGTTCTCCAGTAGTTCTAGGATTCTTACTCATTTCTTTCTCTTTTTTCTTAAATCTGTATCGTGCTTTCTTGAACCACGCAGATAGGAGTTTACACGAGCCATAGCCCAGCCTGACATTGGAATTTTTGGTCTTGAACCAGATGATAGCCAAGCACCTTGACCTCTACGATATACTTTTTTTAATGTGCCTAATGTGATGTTTTTTCTGTTCTTTGCTTTTGCTCTTAATGTAGAAACAACTCTAGCAGATAAAGGTTTTCTTCTAGCAGCCATTATTTTACTCTTGCTCTAAACATTGAAGCTGGAATAGTAGCACCAGATTTATATAAACCTGACATTTTTTTTAATAACTTTGATCTTGATGATCTTTTCTTACCTTTTAAACCAGATAGGTATTTTTTAGGTATTTTAGTTTTTTTATCTCGTGCTACTTTTCTCATTACTTTTTCTTCTTTTTTTTTTTACTCATTTTGTTTTTTTTAGATGGTCTGCCTCTTTTAGACCCATATGTTCCTTTTCCCATTGGCATAACTTTCTCCTATTAGTTAGACATTTTTCCACCAGACCATTTTGCGTCTGGTAAATCGTTTTTATATTCTCCACCTGAATATGTCAAAACTTGTTTTCTATTAGAACCATCTTTATAAGAACAATGAATCCAACCACTATTAGGCTCTCCCTCTTTCCAAAATTCTAAAATAAGTTGGTCAAAATTACAGTTGTTTTTAATCCATAAAGCTACTTGCAAATTAGATACACCAGCTATTTCAAAATCTGCTGCTTCTCCTAAACAATGTTGTGATGTTGCTTTACTACCAATAGCTTCTGATAATTCTGGGCTTCTATATCCTGATGTAATAGTAACAGGCTTATCAAACTTTGCTCGTACAGGCTCTAATACTTCATAACAAAGATCGCCTAGATTTTTTATTTCTCCACTACCAGCTTTATTAGTTATACCTTTTCTAGTAGCAGTTTGGCTTTTTTCAAATTCTTCTAATGTAAAATGTTTTGATAATTGCATGATTAACTCCTATTTTGCATTTGTGGGTATTCCTGATGATGAAACAAAACTACTCTCGCTGAAAGCCATGTAGATGTATGATGCACTTCTATTTATATTTTGATTTGCTGATCTTAATTTAAAACCATTTGATGTAAAATCCATTAAATTATCACTACTTCCCCCCTCTGGGTCAATAGTATTAGCAATTAAATATCTACTTCCACCATTGTACCCTAATCTTTTATTGTCATACATCATCCAATTTGCAGCATCACTTGAATCAGTACGTTTCACCATAACGAATGAGGGTTTAAATCCCAAGTGAATGTAGCTTCCGTTACTTGACTGATTTCCGACATAGCTTCCAAATTTAGAAAACGATTTGACCTCGCTAAAGCAATAACAAATATAATCTTGACCAGAAGTAAAACCAACTCCTACTCCTACTCCAATAACAGATGAAGTCATTCCAGCACCAAATACACCTGGACTATCACTAGATGAAGCATTTGTTGAATTTAAAGCTAAATAATAATCTTCTGGTGCAGATGAGTGTAAATTTTCATTGTAAGTATTCCATGGTGAAGAAGCATCTAATCCTTTAGTAATTACCATTTTAGGTTTTACTCCTAACCCATGACCGACAGTTTCATCTCCACTACCAGATGCAGTAAATTTTAATATAGAAAATCCAGCAGTTTGATTTGCAGATACAGAACTTGTTATACTTCCATCTGAGTTTGATGATGCAGAGCCACCAGCCTTCCAGCACCATCCTACGGCTGTAACCCCACTTGCATTTAAACCAGCGCTTGTTCCTAAACTAAGCCCATCACTATCAAATGAAGTTAAAAGTGCTGTTGATGTACCCTCTGCTGCATTATTATTTGTAGTTAGTCTTTTTGTTGCACCTCTTACTGAATCCATCAAATAATCATTATCATCATTTCCACGATTTTTACCCCAGACCCAATCAGGTTGCATATTTTCAGAGCCATCAAGTGTAATTGATCTGTTACTCCCATTTCCTGTCCATAAAACAGTTTGGAAATAAAGTTCAGGATTATCTAAACCATTCGTATAACTCATAATTTACTCCTATCCATATTCTGCTAAATTTTTTGTGTTAAGTGCATAATAATTCTGTGTACTATATTCAAAATTACCATATCCATTTGGATCTGAATTACCAGATGAAATACTAAAAGGTGGACTCCCAAAATTAATTTGTGATGCACCACCACCATATCCAGTTAAGCCAAAGAGATAAGTTGCACCTGTTGTTATTGATATTCCACCAGTTCCACTACTACCACTTGTTGGATCTCCTGAATTTTGCATTGAACCATTTTTAGAAAAATAAACATAACCATTATCAAGATCAACATACATGCCAATTATATCATTTGTTGTAAAAGCTGACCAAGTACCACTTTGCACACTTCCATTTTTATATACTTGATTTGCAGAAGCACCATAGTAGCCTACAGTATCTCCATTGTTATAACTTGCTAATCCAAATTCACTTTCTGCAACTTCATTTGCATCTCTTTCATCACATATTCCAAGAGTAGTTCTTGTAACACCCCCACCTAATGCTGTTACTTTTGCTTCAACATACCATTTGCCAGAAGATGCACCAAATGTTGATGGTGCTGAATCCCAATCGGAAGCTGAACTTGTATAAGTTAAATTTCCATCTGAAAAAGCATGGTCTTGTTTATATAAAGGATTTAATGTTGCATAATTATTAGTCGGTGTATCAGTAGTTTGGTCTATGCTAGTTAAGTTATTTACAGTAAAGTTATTTCCATTACCTGATACATCTGCACCTAGACTTCCAGAGTTTTCAAAGTCTAAATGAAATCCATTTGTACCAAAGGTTAAACCTGATACATCTATTGGTTTCCATATTGTAGGACTATCAGAATCAAACTCTCCAAATGATGTTGGGTCTAATGCTTGTCCATCTATTAAAACTACCTCTGCCATGTAGCCATCAAAAAATTGAGAACCATTAGCTTGTCTTCCAATTTCAATATTAGAACCTGATACATTTAAATCACTATCTGCATTTAGAGCAGGATAATCAGTTGTACTAAATGAACTTTCTTCTGTTCCATTTACATATATTCTTAATCTATGTGCCTCAGTTGAGTTTCCACTATCATATACTACAAGAATATGATACCAAGCTGATACATCTCTAAAAACTCTAGTTGTGACTAAATCTGCATCAAACCCACCACCAAAATAATTATATACCCTAATTCTATTGCTACTATCAAATTTAGCATCAAAACTTGTTGCACTACCATCAGTAGATGCAAAGAAACATTGAGATGAACCTAGTGTTGATCTTTTTAACCAAACTGACCATGTCCATTTGTCTTGATTACCATTTGATTGTGCTCTTGTTAAATAATCTGAACTACCATCATTAAATCTTAATGAGTTAGCTACATTATATCCTGTATCTTTTATGGAGTTAGTTCCAAGTATTAGTGGCATTAAATCTCCAATGTTGGAAGTTCGCCTAATGGTCTTGATTGAACACCATCATCATCTGTGGTGTATGTGTATAAAGTTTCTAATGCTGGAGTATCACTTGCGTTTGTTATAGCAGTTTCCATTTCTGCTTGTTTAGTTCTAACTGCATCTCTGTGAGTAGATATAGCACTTGGTATAGCAGTTTCTTTTTCTGTGTTTCTAGTTATGTACCAATCAGTTTTTGATAGTTCTCCAGATACTTGTTGTTTTAAAGTTCTAATTAATTGTGTTTTTAAACCCTCAACTCTTACATCTCCAACTTCTTTATCATCTGGTAAATTTCCATCATCTGAATCTGCTTGTGTCCATAAAGTATCTGCGTGTGCTTTAGGTGTAGCAGTTCCCCATGATCTTGTAACTTGATTGTCTGCAAAAGAATAAGATTCATCTGTGTTGATATACCACTTCTCATCTTTAAAATTAGATGAATCAGTTACTACTTCATAAATACCTATTGCATTTAATTCTGATTGCGACCATAATTGAAATATTTTAGCTGGGTATCTTACATCTCCTATAACCATAGATTTAGGATTTGTAATTAATTTTGATATTGAACCATCTTCTACTAATGCGTACATATTTTAACTTTCACTTAAATTTAATGTTCTTCCTACTTCTTGCCATACAGCACCATTATATCTAAATACTAATATATCAGTTTTGCCATCTGTTGAAGTAAATGTTGGTGCAGTTGAAGCTGCAAATTCGAATACTGTGTTAAATGCGATTGTATGTGAGCCATCATAATTAATTTCTAATGAGATAAAAGCACCCTCAACAGGATTAGTTGGTGCAGAGAATGTAGTGTTTTCTGTTGTTAAATGATATGCGTTTGGCTTTGCCTGTGTATCCCATGCAACTGCGTTAGATGATGATGTTAATGCTTGTTGAGGTATATAAGCTAGATCGTTAAATTTAATTGTTCCTGTACCATTTGTTGTAAATTGAATATGACCATTAGCACCATCTTCAAGAGTTATGTTTCCAGCATTTGTACCATTGTTAGTATTTAAAATTAAATCTCCTGTGCCTTGTGTGGTTAGAGTTGCGTTTGCATTGTTATCGCCAATCTGTACTGTGTCAGCACCTAAATTTACATCTCCTGTTCCATTAGGAATAATATCTATATCAGCATTTGATGTAGAAACTATGTCTTGTCCATTGACATCTAAATTACCACCGAGTTGAGGAGAAGTATCATTTACTATATCAAATGTAACTGATGAATCTGTAAAATCTACTGTGTTTGCAGTAGTGTTAATTGTTGCTAAATTTATGTCAGCACCCCCATCATAGAATTTTAAAATATGAGCAGTTGCACCACCAGATGTATCTAGCCAGATTGTACCAGCTACTGCACCACTTGGTCTTGATGTACCAGAATTAGATGTATTTATAGCTTCAAGAACACCATTTAAGTCTGTTCTAAAGGCTGGGAAAGATTGGTTCGCTATATCGTAATCGTGTTGTGCCATAATTGTTTTATACTCCTTTTAAAACCCTTTTGCAATAAAATCAAATGTTTTTGATACTGCTGTTCCACTTGAATTTTTAAAAGTAACATTAAATCCATTAATAGTTTTACTTTCTACTAAAAAGAAATCTCCTGTTGCCATTCCTTGTCCTGTAATTCCAACTGCATAATTAACAGTTTTAAATGGATTTGTAAATGTTACAGTTTTAGTTCCAGCACCAGATACTATATCATTTCCACTAAATATTCTATCTTCCATATCTATTGAAATTGATACTTCTTGAACAACAGGAGTTGAAGCTAAATCAGTTGAAGTTAAAACAACTCTAAATTTAAAATATCTAGCTGTGTAATTTCCTATTACAAAGTTTTGAAAAGTAGTAAAAGTAGAGTTATCATCACTTGTTGCAATTTCTAAATGTGCATTAGAGTTAGCTGGTGTATCTCCATCAAAGCTAGAATTTTGAGAATCAAATAATCCTGTTCTGTTATCAAATAAATCATCAGGGTCATCAGAAGTTTGTTTTAAAGTAGCTGTAATTCTTACTGTATGTTTAGCACCTATATCTACTACATCTGCGAATAAATAATTACCAGATGCGTTAAAGTCTGCATTAGCAACACCTGAATCAAAAAATCTAGTTGTTTCTGCATCAAAATTTCCTGAAGCTGCATCAAATAATTCTGAAGAATCTAGTCTTAAAGTGTCATCTACGATTACTGTATTTGTTAATGTTCCATCAAAATCAGGGTGTTCAGATACACTAGTTATTGCATTAAAATTTAATGTGCTAGTTACATTAGAAACTATTGCAGTTGCATTAGAACTTGCATTACCTAATTTATCAAATGCTTTTATAAGATAAGTTCCAGCCCTAGCAACTGTACTAATACTTGTGGCTGGTCTTGATACTTTTTCTATTAAAGATACAGAGTTTGCCCATTCTCCAGTTCCATCTGTTAATGTTGAATATCTAATTTGATAAAAAGCTAAATCTAAATCTGGTATTTGTGTCCAAGATAAATGTGCTTCTTGTCCTAATATATTACAAGAAAAGTCTGTTACATCACTAGGTGGTTCAATAGCACCTACTATTTTTCTTTGTGCAGATACATAAGTTGATGATACTCCTAATGTATTAACTGCTTTTACTCTTACATCATAAGTTGATTGGTCAATTACATTAAGAACTCTGTGATTTAATCCTGAACCTTGTGCATAAATTATAAAATCTGAATCTGTACTTAATTTGTATTCTACTTGATAAAAATCTATAAACGAATCAGGAGAAGCACCAATACTAACATCTAAAGCAACAATTACAGTTCCATCGTTATATTCAATTAGTTGGTCAGATAATGTAACACTAGCTGGTGGTTGGATAGTAAATGGATTAGGTAAATTAGTAGATGGTGTAGAACTAACTTGTGTTTTTGTTGCCCAAGTATAATGACTAGCCTGATACTCAACAAGAGATAATCCTATTGTAAAATCTTCGTTAAAAGTTAAACCCATAACTCTAAATGCTTTTGCAGAGAAACCTAATGAACTATGTGTGATATTTACTATATCTCCTATGGCTAAATCATAAGCATCAAAGCTAACATTGATACCAAGTGTTAATGCTTCTCTACTTCTTCTTAAAATAACTTCTGCCATCTCCTCTGCCTGATATGGAGATGTTAAAGTTTTAAATGTAAATCTACCCTCTAATAAAAAACCACCATCAGCAGTTTTCATAGTTGCGTGTTGGTCTGCACTTGCAAGTCCACTATCATCTATTGGTGGAAATTGAATTTCATCTACTTGATAATTTCTAGCTGGATTAACAAAACCAACTATAACTCTATTATATCTTTCATTTTTTGTTGGAATAGATAAATTATATCCACCTATTATATCATCTTCTGTTAATGTTATTGCTGCACTTCCTGTTGTTTCAATAATTAATTTATATTTTCCATTTGTATATGGTAGATAACCTCTGCAACCTTTTAACATTTCTCTAACATTGTCTATAATTTTTTGTGATGTATCTATTGCAGCATTTGTGTCAAAAATATTTATATCACTAGCACCTGAATATGGTGTTACTTGTGTTTCACAAACAACTGAAGCATCATAGAAAGATTGTAAATCTATTTCTGAAATAGCAATACCTTTTCCATATCTTGTATTTGTTAAGTAATCTAATAAACACCAAGCTGGATTTGTTTTATAAGCTGGTGTTTGTGCTGCTAAACCAGAATTGTAAAATACAACTTTTTTACCTTGTATCTTTGCTTGAACTTTAGGTATTCCAGTAAATGCGTCTTGATTCCATTTAAACCTTAATGCTAAATAACATAAACCAGATAATTTATGATTACTTCCCCAAGATGATAATGTTGATAATAAAGATGATGCTGATTGACCATCTGTTCCAAAATGAGGTTCTACTCTAATTAAACTTGCTGAATCTTTGTAAAAATTACTATCTCCACTTCCTACTTCTACTTCTGTTCCATCTGATAATGCACTTGCCCAAGTAACAGCTTTATCATCTACTCTTATTTCTTCTATATCGTTTATTTCTCCCTCTGACATAACGATTGCCATGTATAAGTAAGTGTTATCTGTGCCTGAAGTTTCCATAAAGACTCTAGTTCCACCAACAAGTCTTTCTCCATATATAACAGGAATATTTGCGTCATTACTTTGTTTATTAATTAATAAACCTCTTTCAAAATCATCAAATTCGTTTGTTCCAAAATCTTCTATTTCAGGAACTTTTGGTCTTAATACCCAAGCTAAAAATAATGTAACACCTAAAGATACAAGAGGATTTGCACTTTTAAAAAAAGATACTACTCTTGTTACTGCTTTAAAAATACTACCAAAACCCATTATGCTCTACCCCACTTAATATCTTGTACTGTTTGAGATGCAAAATCCATACCAACATCTGTACTAAAAAATCTTTGTTGAGATGTATTATTAGTTTTACGACCATTCTTTTTTTCAAAGTCTGCCCAATGTGATACTATTGATAAAGCAACTGTACTATCTTTTTCTCCCTCTTGTATTTCAAAACTTTCTATTTTACCTCTATATAATAAAAATGGGTCAGCAATTAAACCATTAGAATCATTTAAAAATCCTCTAAAAATATCTACATTATCATTAACTACATTTTCATTTAATACTGTTGAAATAAATGTTTGGTCTGCACCTGATAAACTAATACTTACACTTGATTTAGTAATATCTGTTTCCTCTGTATGATTAGATATACCCAATATAAAATCACTAGCTGCGTATGTAACTGATGAGCCTGATACTGATGATGTTAATGGAAATGAACAATCTGTGATATTAACAGGAGTACCAAAGCTAATAGTGATAAGATGTACTGGTCGAATATCATTTGTTGCTAATTCGTTCTTTACTGCTGTTGTCAGACTTCTCGTCATATTCCTCGTAAGTTGTTTGTGTTACACTTTCTGAACCTTTTAACATAGTATAATCAAATTTGCTATTAGGTTTCTTATACTCTTTTAAATCATTAATATTACTATCAATCTCATCTTCATTAACAATTATTTCGGCAATAAAATCGGCAGTTATCTTGTGGGTTATTTTATATTTTTTCACTATAAAGATTCTTCTACATCAAATTCAAATTGGTATAAAAACGCACCATCTTTAGCTGTGCCTACTGCACCAAATTCTTGAATATCATTTGTTAAATGTACTGTAAAAGGAACATTGTCATAAGTAACTACTGAATTATCTGTAAGTGCTGTAATTAAAGGTGGCTCTATTGTAACTGTTGAAGCATTACTAGATGCTTGAACATCTGCAACTACCATATAAACTTTATCGTGTGATGCAAACTTAATAAAATCTCCAGCTTTAAATGCGTGTGGATTATCATTGTGGTGTCCGTCCATAGCAATCGTTGTATCTCCAACTGCATGAACACCATTAACTAAAACTGTGTTTGTTTCATTACCTCTAGCATCTTCTATTTCTGGTGGAATTATTGTAAAGTTTTCTTTGCCTGATCTTTGTTTCATTATAAAAGCCATTAACTCTCCATAAACATCTGATCTAGTTCCTGTAATAATACGAACTGTAAATGCAAACCTTTGATTATCTATTTGTCTTGCAAGTTTTTTACCTGAAACAGATTTAGATATAATAGTATTTTGAATAGACTTTATTCCTAAAGTTTCAAATTTAGAAGTTGATATTGGAAAAGCACCAGACATTATATTAGATTTCTACTCCCTCTTTCATTAACTGCGTTGTTAATTATTTGTGTAATAGTTCCTCTGTTTCTTACTAATAGATCGTCAAAACCACTTGCGTCTAAAGTATTAATATTAAAATTAACTGTTGTTTGTCCACCACCAGTTCCTCTAGCAGATTGAGTTATTTGTCCTGTGCTATTTGGAACAAAAACTTCAGCACCTTGTTCTCCAACTATAACTGGTTGTCCTTTTGATACTGCACCACCTTTAGCAAATCCAAATAATGAAGAAGCAAAACCAAATAAACCACCACCACCAAAATGATGTTTCATTCTGCTTCTTTTTTCGTGTTCTTTTGTAATCATTTTTTCAATAGCAAGTTCTACACCTTTTCTTGCAACAATTTCTATTAATGCACTTAACACATTTACTAATAATGATTGTGCTATATTTTTAAATGTATCTGATAATTTTTCTCCAAGTACAAATGCTCTTGCTAATTTTTCTGACATCATTGTAATACCATTATTAATTCCTTGTGCTATTGTTCCTTTAATATCATCAAATTTACTTTCTACATCTGCTAATGCTGTTTTATTTAAAATTTTCAATTTACTCATTATGGTTTCTATTTGTTGATTTTGATTTGCTAATAAACCATTTTCTCTAGCTGTGTTTTCCATTTTTTTTTCAAATTCTTTATTAATTTGTTCATGAGTTTTTAAACCTTTGTGTAATTCTTTTTGATGTTCAAATTCTCCAAGATTTCTTATATTTTCACTAGTTTGAAGTGTTTTTTGTATTTCTTTAAGAATTTCTAATTCTTTTATAGCATTTTTTATTCTTTTATCTAAATTAGGATTATCAACATCTCCTAAAAGTGATTTTTCTAGTTCTAGTTCACTTATCTGATTACTAATTGTATCAACTGCTAAATTTACTTCTTTAAGATTATTTACATCAAAAATACCCATTCTAATTTTAGATTCTTTAATTAAATCTTGTACTTTATCAATAAATATACTAACACCAGCTAATACTGCAAATCCTTTTTTACCAAATAAAAATGCACCTATAATTCCTGTTTGTTGTATAAAAGGTGGTAAAGCCATAAAACCATCTGCTATACTTTTCATAATTCTGCCAATTTTTTCTAAAGTAGGAATTAACTCCTTACCTATTTTAACTACATTTACCATTCCTTTTGCTAAATTTTTTCCAACTGCTACTGCTATCTGATCTAATTGTTTTGCATTGTTTTGTAAAAATTGATCTAAATTTCCAAACTGTGATTTTAATTCATCAAAAAATCCAGCTTCTAATAATACTTTTTTAAAGTTAAATATTTTATCGCCAATCATTGAGATAGTTCCCTCAAATGTTTTTGCTAACTCATCTGTTGAATTTCCAAATCTTCCACCTTTACCAAATACTTTTTCAAATGCTGCTACTGTTTCTTCAATAGAAACTGTTGCACCAGCTTTAAAACCAAGCATATTTCTAACACCTTTTTCTCTGAATAAATCTGCTGCACCTATACCAGCACTAAATGATCTTTGTATTTGTTCTGATGCTGTTCTAAAATCTAATCCTGTTACTGCTGCAACATTACCAGTAATCTCTAACATATTTTGAAGATCATCTGCATTGTCAGTAACAGTTGCTAAAATACCAGCACCTGATTGTATTTGTTCCAATGAAAAAGGAACTTTAGATGCAAACTTGGTCATATTATCAAATGCCTTTGCACCCTCATTAGTATCTTTTAATAAGAATTTTAATCTAACTCTTAAATTCTCTAATTGTTTTCCTGTATTAACTAAATTTCTAATTACTAATCCAGCACCTAAACCTAAAAAAGCAGTACGAAGATTAAATACAGAACCTTTTAATCTAGCTAAAGATTTTTGTACTCCAGTTAAAGCCTGTCTTGATTTATCTCGTGCTACTATATCTATATTAAGTCTTTGATTTGCCATTATTTATATTTCCTTGCTTCTGCTAGTTGTTGTTTGGTTTTATACTCATCTTGCTCTTTTTTCAAGTATGCTAACCAAAGATTATAATGGCTAACAGGCATATCAAGAACTTGTTGTATTGTAAGATGTAATCTCTCTGCGATTACTAAAAGCGACCTGATGTTAGGGTCGCTATTTACTTTTTTTCGGCTTCCTCATAATTCGTATCTAATAGGATTTGATTAGCAATAGTAGATATTACGTTTGAATCTGCTTTTTTTCTTAATGCAAATTTATCTTCTGGGCTAAATGCTTTAATCATTTCTCCTTTGTCATTCTTAACTTGGAGTTTCATTATAAGCAGATCAACAAGAACAGTTAAGTCTTGAAAGTTACTAGACTTCTTAAAGATTATGTTTTTTTCTTCAAGGGTAAGTGGTTCAGAATAAAATATACTCGGATTACCATGCTCATCTTTCCACTCATTCACTTCAATAGTGATAGTTTTAAGAGTTTCGAAATGAGTCTTTACTCTATCAATAACTGACATAAATTAGGATTATACAGTTCCTATTGTTAATGCACCAGTTCCTTGAAAAGTAACAGTTCTAGAGATAATTGCGTCCATTGAGTTATTTACAGACATACCAGTTACAATTCCTGTTCCAGTAAAACTTCTGTCGCCACTTGCATTACCCTCTGGGAGTAAAATAAAAGCGAGTGAAGCACCAGCTACTAAACTTGTTTGTGGTGTATCAGTTTCGTCAAAGTGCATTTCTAAAGTACCAGAGAATGAAGTTCTACCAGCAACAAAAGATTTAGTTGCATCTGTTAAAGCTGTGTCCTCTACTACATCTCCAGTTGTTTCTAGTGTAAACCCTGTTAGTTCCCCAACACCAGTTCCACCAACTGTTACAACTCCTTCTTTTCCGTGATGTGTTGCCATTTTTTGTCCTTTTTACTTTTTGATTGTTGTTCTTGTTTTTGTTCCTTATAGCCTAAACTTAAAAAATGTTCAAGATTAGATTCATTAATAACTATTTCTGAATTACCTTTATATAATTTAATGTCTTTAGCCATAAGTCCTTTTATTAGTTTTCTTGTTCTTCGTCAATATCTTCCTCATCAAATTCTTCATCGTCTAAATCTTCTTCCCAATCTTGACTATCTTCTTCTTGGTTTTCTTTTAATTCAGCTAATAAGTCTTTTACTTCTTCACATAGCATAGACTCTTTATCGTGCATTTTTTCTATTTGGTCTATTTTCTTTTCTATTCTATTTATAATTTTAGTTGTCATATTATCTCCTATGGTGTTCCAGCTTGATACTCATACATACATCTAATAGTCATTCTTATTCCACCAACAGGAAATAAGCTACCCTCATCAGTTTCTACTTGTACGACTTCAGTATCAAGTGCGTTACCTGATCGAGTAATATCAGTTTCTAAAGCAGTTTCAATAGCTGTGATTAATTCATTTCTTTTAGTGTCTATATTAGCTTCTGCACCTTTAACAAATCCTAATACTACAAAATCAATCGTACCATGCCTAGTTTTAGCACCACTTCCTAATTCCGAATCATCTCTATTTTCTTCTGATGTTTGTACTATTACTGCTGGATATTGTTTATCTGATAACTCGTCTAATTGAAATGGTTGTCTAGTAGCTTTAATAATATCTGGGCTAGATATTGCAGATATAACTGTTAATAAATTACTTGCTATGTTTTCTCTTACACTCATATTCTAAACTTTCTTAATTCTTTTTCTACAAATCGGTTGAATGATTTACTTATAATCTTTTCTGTTCTATTGTTAAAGCCAAAAAATTCTCTTTTAGGGTCATTCAACACTTGGTTAAATAATGCTCTTTGTAGCATTTGTGCATTACTAAAACCTAATGATACTTTGTGTTTTCCTGTTTTTTTACTTGTTAAACTACCTAACATTCTACCAGAATAAAATAAATCTACTTTAACTGATTTACCCTCTCTATTTAATTTTTTTAAATAACCTTGTGAATAAGGTGCAAATGCACCATCTTTAAAATTAATACCTTTTTGTGTTTTAGTTCTAATAATATCTATTAATTGAAATCCAGCTTGTTTTACACCTTTATCAATTATTCTAGGTAATACAGATTGAAACTTTTTAAATTTTTTAGATACTTGTTTTGAATTAGATTTAATCTTTAAATCGACAGCCATTATCTAGTCAATCTTCTAAATCCATGTAAAGGCTCTCTTTCAGAAACTTGTATAGTACCATCTCCTGTTTCATCATACTCAACACCATCTTCTAATATCATTCTCCATTCGATATTATATTGGCTCATGTAATATTCTTGCATTCTTTCAAATCTGTCTTTTTCTGTTTCTGGTCTAAATTTAGTTAATGCTGGTAAATAGAATCTACCAAGAAATAAATAAACACCAGCCCTTTCAAACTGATCTAAATTAACTTTTGTATTAACCATTTCTGCTGTGTTTAAAACTGTTATATCTGTAAATATATTTGTTTTATATGTCTGCCACCATTCTATTCTTAATTGTCTTAAAATATCATTAGTAGTTTGTGCTAAAAAATTTGTAGTTTCAGTAGCTGTTGTGGATATACCAAAATCAAAAGCATCAGGTTGATATTTTAAAACATCTGATGTTGTTATAACATCTGCACCAGTATAATTAGCCATAATCTACTTCCAAATTAAATAAACAATTAATAAAGCTAAAGGTATTGAGTACATTGGATTGTTTTTTGCTTTTATCCAAATCCATTTAACTTTCTTTTTGCCTTTAAGCCATAACCATTGATTCATTTCTTTTTCCTTGTTTTTCTTTTCTTTTTCAAAGGTACTACATTTTCTGTAACAACTTCTTTAACTTCTTTTACATTATCTGATGCAACTTTAAAACCTCTAAAATCATACATAGATTTATTTGTTTCGTAATCTAATTCACTTCTAGTAATTGTTTTATTACCTCTTGTTAGGGTAATCATTTTTTCGTTTGATAATACTAATTTAACCATTTTATTCTCCTATTTGGTTTGATGTAAGGGGGATTTCTCCCCCTCACAAAGTATCCTACTATTGGATAGATGAATCGTAGTGTAATTCAACACCATAAGAGTCATGGATTTCGCCCACACCATAAACTGATGTAGCAACGATTTCGTCTGCTCTTAAACTCGCATCTCTTTGAGTTTCGATTTTAACATCTTGCATCATAGCGATTGCTAATGCGTCTTTATGGAACGCACCACCTTTGTAATCTCCAGCATTACCAGTGTTAGACATATTTGATGTTTCAAATATTCTTAAACCAGCAAGTGTACCTACAAAACCACTTCTTAATGCTTCGTTAGAAGTTTCAGTATCTAAACCAGCAAAAGTATTAGTTAAGCCTTTTTTTAGATCGTAAGCGATTTTAGGGTGTAGTACAACTGCACACTCGTTAGCTGATAAAGCAGCTGCTCTTAAAGTTGAAAGAGCATTGAATATATCAGATGGTGCAATTGCTGCTGAACCATCTCCAGCTGCAACACTAAAGCCATCGAACAATGCAGTTAAATCTGCGTCTTGTTTTCTTGCAAGTGCTTCCCCAAATAATTTACCAATATCTGCTGCAACATTTCTTGGTGCAGAGTTTCTTGCTAAATCAGTTAGAGTAGTCATAACACCAACTTCACTTGCTGTTATAGTAACAGAAGTAGGGTTGATTGCTGTGTTTGCTAGATCAGTTGCATCTGCTACTGCCGCCGCACTTACTTGTGCATAGACAGGAACTTCAACAGCTTTTCCACCACCAGAGATCGCATAGTTTTTAACTAGGTTTCTCATAATGGATTTTTCTGAAGCAACAAATTGTGCTTCTGCAACAATTTCAGTATATAGTTCTGATATTGTTGACGACGTTGTTTCGTTAGCCATTTTATTATCCTATTAAGTTTATTTATTTAAGTTAATCTCAACAGCACCTGAATCTCGTTTTGCTCTATATTCTTTATAGGCTTTACGATCTTCTGGCTTTGTTAAGTCCAAGTCCTGTAAGTTAAAGGGTTTAACAGTTTTGCCACCAATAGCACTCTGGCTTCCTGAACCAGACAATGACCCTTGTCGGAAATGTGGGTTACTATCTAAAAACTCTTTCACTCGATCTTCGATTGTAAAAAGTTCTCCTTTAGTGTTATATCGTACATTAGAATTATTATCAACTACTTCTATACGACCATCATCAGTATATCTGACTTCGTCTTTTAAAAGAGAAACGACTTGTTGTGCATTAATAGATTTTTCTCTATTGGCAACAGAAAGTATTGAATTATCTACTTTTTCTTTTTTAATTTGATTTTTATATCTCAATACTTCATCTTCTTTTTCTTTTATTCTTTCTTGCATAATCTTCTCAATTTCAGATTTAGATTTAGCTTCTTTTAATTGTTGTTCTTTTAAAAGTTCAGCTTTCTGCTTTTCTTCATCTTGAAGTTTTTTCTCATACTTATTTTTTTCTGCTTCAAGTCTTGATTTGATTATGTTGTCTAATTGTTCTTGGGTAAAAGTTTGTTGTTTAGGTGTTTCTACTTTTACTTCTTCTTTAGGTGTTTCAGTTTGTTGCGTTTCAGGTGCAACTGCCTTTGTTTCTTCGGACATTGTTTTCTCCTATTATATTATTAGTTCGCCTTTGCTGTCATACCAATCAGGATTGACATAAGACCATTGATGACGACAATTATAACCACCACGAACAACTAAAGGGTCGCCAGATTTTTTACCTGACCAACTTCTACTTGCCCACAGCTTTCTGACTTCATCAACTGTGAAAAGTCCACTTTTCCTCTTGTTATATACACCACTAATCATATTCTTGCAAATTTCCCTAGTAGTTGGAATAACATCTCCATAATATTTGACAAAAGTTAAACCAGCATCTTGCGACTTATTAAAGTTTAATGTTGCATCAAAATCACGCAAAGAATCATTTAATATCTGACCAGCATATCTTTTCATATTCTCTCCAGCCCTATCTCTTGCAAATTTAGATTGTAATGTTTGTATTGATTTATCAACTTGTGCTTGTTTAGATTTATCAAACTTATTATCATTTATGTAATTAACTAATCGTTGAATTTCTGGGTCATCTGAACTAGCATATATGCCATTTATTGTTTGTCTTAATTCTTTTTCTAATACTGCAAACTCACTACCAACTAATGTATTCTGATAAACTTTTTCTGATAATTTTCTGGTAAATGTATTTGATACATCTTTAAACTGCGTGAAATATTGTTGTTTAAGATTCTGTACTAAAGCTAAATCTCCTTTTGTAAGTTCTTGAAACTCTATTGGTATATTACCTATTCTCTTAAATGCTTTTTCAATTCTTTTAGCTTGTTTATTAAAACCCTCTCTTACAACATCATCTGACCATTTAAGATATTCTTTTTCTAAAATAAATTTTATTCTTGGTCTAATAGCAATAGCCGATTGTAGTTCTATTAACTTACCATCTGTTAAAGGTAATCTACTTGCAAGAGATACTACTTCTCTTTCTATTCTGTCTAATGTTTTTATAAGTGATTTATAATATTCGGCTTCAGCAAGTTCTATTTGCTTAATTCTATAAAATGTTGCATCTTTTACTATATCCGACATTAGACTAATATACTTTCAATTCTATTTTTAGCAATATCAAAGTATTTAGTATCTTTTTCAATTCCTATAAATTTTCTGTTAAGATTTTTACAAGCGACTCCTGTACTTCCTGAACCCATTGTAAAATCTAAAACTGTATCGTTTTCGTTAGTATAAGTTTTTATTAAGTATTCAAGTAAAGCTATTGGTTTTTGAGTTGGGTGTAGTCTTTTTGTTCTATGTATTTCTTTTGATTGGTTGCTTATTTCTATAATATTTGATGGGTTTCTAAATAAATCTTTTTTGTTATTAGGTATATATTTTTTTAAATTTCCATAAATAGTATTTTCTTTCGCTTTAATATAATTTTTTGTTCTATTCCTACGATTTTGTTTTTTAGATTTTTTTAATTGTTTGTTATATTTTGGTAATTTATTATAAAATATAGATATTATTTCATAATAATTTAATGGTCTTTTATTTGCTTCATAAAAATTTGTTCCATATAATTTATTCCAAATCCAATCATACTTAAACCAATCTAAATTTGATAATCTTAAATGACTACTAAATGGTTCACTTCCAAATAAAGCGATACAACCATTATCTTTAATTATTCTTTTAAGTTCTTTCCACATTGGCTCAAAAGGTATTATTGAATCCCATTTACATTGTGTCGTTCCATAAGGGGGGTCAGTAAGAATTAAATCAATAGACTTATTCGGTATTATTGGAAGAATATTTAGACAATCTTCGTTATATAGTTTCACTCTCTACTTCTTGATCTTCTTGTTGAGTTTCGTCTTGTGTAAATTGACCAACTTCTGTTGCTTGGTCTATCTCCTCAAAGATTTCATTTAATTTACTATCATCATCAATAACTGCTCTAGCAATTTCTTTATCTACTTCTTTACTAAATGTTGATGAGCCAATGTTTAATGATTTAGCTTGTTGGAAATAAACTAGATCAGCAGCATAATCTCTAATGTTAAATGAGTCAGGATAATTTATCTCGCCATCAAATTGTACATTTTGAAACATAGCATATAGTTTAAATAATTGTTCTTCTGCTATTTGTAAGTTATCAGCTTTTTCTGATAGTCTAGCATTAAGTAATTCAAATTCTGTTTGTAAAGCTACACCAGATGTTATGCCTGTCTTTTGTGTTCTAACAGCACCAGTATGTGCAATCCTATTTATTGAATCTACTTTGTTATTTATAGACTCCATAATAGCTTGTAAGTTTTGACCAGATGGTTGTAGTAAATATGGTTTTAAATTTGGCTCTAATTCATCAGGCATTTCTATAACTGCACCAGCACCAGCACTTGCATTTACACTTGGAGTTTTAACTAATGATGGGTGGTTAGTTAATCTGATTAATTGTTCCATTTCAGAGTATTCGT
>Ga0208644_1000589_pt1 | contig 32011 bp, 56 predicted proteins | sample VirMetDEL_Nov_18_FD_184517 | JGI IMG/M metagenome (GOLD analysis project Ga0208644, IMG submission 184517) | Aqueous microbial communities from the Delaware River and Bay under freshwater to marine salinity gradient to study organic matter... | ecosystem: Environmental > Aquatic > Marine >...
TGAAAACGTCACATTGCCGGTACTGGTGCCTGACGTAGCCGAGAACGTGATGCCATACACCACACCGAACCCCACAAACGCTATCGTGGTCGCGCCGGTCGTGGTCACCGTTGCGGTCGTCGCACTCGCCGTTGGAGGCTGAGCGCCGTCGTTCACGCAGATAATCTTGCAGGGGTTTGCCGCTGTACCTGGACTGGTCAGCGTCATGTTCGCGGCTTGCGTTTCCGCGTGACTCTGCGACACGTAGATGGTGTCGCCCGCCGAGGCAATCGCAAACGCCCCCGCGAGCGTGGCTTTGGCGAGTGCCCACGTCGATCCGTTGTCGGCGTCATTCCCATCCGTTGATCGGACGTAGAGGATCGCCATTACTCACCCACCGCCTGCTCGACCGCTTTCCACTTGGCGTCCTGCGCCCGGAGTCGGCCCTTCAACGAGTTCACCGCTGCCAGCGTCGGCAGGCCGAACGCGACCTGGAGTTCCGCATCGGTGAATTTCCCCGACACCAGCGACCGCGCCCACTTCACGGCGTCCATACCCGTGGCTGTGGCGTACCGCGCTCGTTCCGCCGCCGCATGTTGCGCTCTGGTGGTGTAGCGATACGTCGGCATTACACCAATGCCTCCGCCAGGTTCGCGGCCATCTCTGCGTCCGCGAGGTGCTGGGTCAGCGTCGGCACCCGTGCGGTCATCTGCGCGTGGACATCCGCGCCGGGCTCCGCCAGGTAATCCACCGTCAGCACGCGCCCGTCATCGGTGGTGTGCTGCTCGCGCACCATCCGACGTGCATCTACCTGCACGCGATCCTCAACGACCAGCGAGCTGACGATCACGCCTCCACCTGCATGACGAGGACGGACAAGAGGATGGGCATCCACGCTCATGGTGCGACCAGCACGCACCAGCCCGTTACCGTTCTCGCGTGTCTTGCGGATCTTGCGTGTCTTGCTGGTCCTTACGCCGAAGAGCGGGGCGCCGGCGTGTAGGCCCGCAGGGACGTTTTGCTGATGCGGTAGACCCGGCCATCGATATCGGCCTGGAGCCGTCCGTCTTCGATCCGGGCGCGCACCGTGCGCTCGTCGAGCATGAGATACGCCGCGACCACCCTGAGGCTGAACCATTCGCGTGGGTCGGCGGCCAGGTCCACGATGTGCGGTTGCGGGCGACGACGGGGCCGTGCGCTCATCGACCACGCGCGCCCACGCGCTCGCGCTCGTGCTCAACCGGCGCGAGAATGCAGTCGTCCGCGCTATTCGCCTGCACCCACGCCATCGCCTCTGCCCAGCCGTCGTAGCCCGTGGCCTGCGACCGATAGCGCACTACGTCCAGTCGCTCTGGGACGCGCAGAATCTGCCGCGCCTCCCACCGTTGCGTCACGGCGCTGCGCGTGGTCATGCGGGTGTCTCCTCGAGCACCGCCACGGCCGCGCGGTAGCGGCGCTTCGCGTCAACGCGGTCCATCCGTCGCCAGAAGTGCTCATCCTTCACCAGCTCGTCGTGCTCACGCGCACGACGACGATGCTCGCGAGCCTCGGCCTTCCACATCCGTTCGGACAAGCTGTCGTGACGCTCACGGTCGGCGCGCGCCATCTCGTCCATCGCTTTGGCGTGGAGGCGTAAATCCTTGGCCAGCTTCTTGTGCTCGGCAATGTCTGCGTCAGTTAGTCGAATCACTGCGATTCCTCCTGCTGTTGTGCCGGCACGTAGGCGACGATCCGCTTCGGGTTGGCCTTCGTATCCGGCCATCGCGCGTGGATGCATTCCACCTCGTAGCGCGTGTGCGCGGAGGCGACGGGATACCAGGCGTTCTCCTCGCGGTCGTATTCCTCCAACACATACACTTCGCGGGTCATTGGTTCTCCTGTGTCCACGGCCCCGGATGCAGCTGCCCCGCCAGTCGTTCGGCCTCGGCGCGGGTCAGATTGGCCTCGTATTCCATGATGGCGGCGCGTTCGTCGTAGGCTTCTCGCTCGGGCGTCATGCCGCCTCCTCGACGCGCTGGTACTTCACGATCCGGATCGCGTCGTAACTGGTGCCGCACGCCAGCCGGTACTGCTTGGCCTCGGCCAGACTGGCCACGGTTTTCACGAGCTTCCATGCGCCGTTGATCCTCCCCTCCACCACCCAGATCGCCGTCATCGCCGTCTCCTCGCGCGGGCCGCCTGCGCCTGTTCCAGCCGGTGCCACAGGCAATAGCGGTAGTGCTGCCCCGTGGCCCTGTTGACGCCCGTGGCGCGGTCGCAGCGCAGGCACAAGCCTGCATGGCGATACCGCCAGCGTTTCAATTGGGCGTATCTCCGTGCGGACTTCGCGTTCTTCGCTCGGCACTTCGCACACGACCGCACGCCCTCGGCGAAGGGTCGCCCGCACTGGCACCGTCCGGTCGCGGCATACCGCTCACGGCGCTCACGCCACTTCGCCAGGACATGTGGCCGGTGACGTGCGTTGTACGTTCTGGAGGCTCTCGCGCTCGATTCCCGACACGGCTGACACCGTGACATCGGCTGGCCGTTGGGCTTGACCACGGCAGGCTTGCCGCAGCAGACACAGCGGCCTGCGGCTCTCCACGCTTGCTGCTGCGCCTTCTTCCTGCGCTGGTAGTAGTCCGCTGCGGCGGTGGCTGAGACGAACGTCATCGGCTCACCTCGCTGTCGACGGTGATCAGGCAGTGCGGCGGCATCGACGGTGGCGTGTAGGCTTTCCACGCGCGCACCTCTACGACCTGGCTGTCGTCATGCCACACGATCTGCGTCAGGCCGTCCTTTACGCTGCGGACCAGCTTGTCGAGGTCCGGCTTGGTGACGTGCGGCTTCGTCTTCGCGCGCAGCGACTTCGGCCGCGGCAGGTAGAAGCTCACCGACAAGGACACCGGCCCGTCGAGCAGCATCGGCGACACCATCGCGTCCAGCGCCGCGGCTGAGACCAGCTGCTGCCAGCTTTTCGTCTTCGGGTTGGCCGCGGTCACCACCGCGCGCGTCCAACCCTTCGGCACAAACGCCCGCGACGAGCCCTTCGGCTGTGCGATCCCCCACACCGTGAACGCCAGCGTCATGCCGCCACCCGCATGGCCAGCCGGTAGATGTGCCGACGCCGGCCACGGACCCCGCTGCGCTCCACCTGGCCAAACTCCAGCACCCCCTGCGCGCACAGCCGCTTCAGGGTGCTGATGCACGTCGAGGCGTCCATGCCGACCTCGCGCAGGATGTCGGCCTGCAGCCGCCACACGTTCGGCTCGAACACGTCCAGCACACGCGCCTCGTGGCTCATGCGTCCCTCCGCTGGTACCACTGGTGCCGGCCGACCCGCCAGCCACGCAGCACCCCCTCGGCCTCGAGCTGGGCCAGCGCTCGCTGCGCCGCGTTCCAGTCACAGCAGGCTTCTGTCCGCACCTGGGCAGGTCGGCGCTTCTGGCCGTCGGCCATGAGCGTCCGAATGCGCCGCAGCAGCGGCTCCAGCTCGCGCTCCAGCGGCATCGGCACCACTGGTGGCGCCACGTCCCGCGGCACGTCACGCCAACTCGCGCCCGTCCACACCACCTCCATCTCCATCCTCATCGTCTGTCTCCTGCCTGCGCGTCTTTCCAATCGCGACTCCGTGCGCGCAGCGCGGCAATCCGGTCGGCAAACTGCACCCGCAGTTCGACCGTGGGTGAATGGTGGGCAATCACGTCCGGCACCGGTTCGCCCGCGCACCGAGGGCAGCGCACCTTCGTCCAGCCTGGCGCGGCGATCTGCCACAGCGGGTCACCGACCTGAATGGGCGCATCGCAGAAGCCGCACGACACCCGACGGCCCGCCCTCACCCATGAGCCGACAGGCTTCGGCTGTGTGTCCCCTGTTGGCCAGGCGCGTCCGGCATCAGGCATCCGACGCGTCATCGTTCCCACACGTACGCGGCCTTGAACGCGTTGATGGCGTCGTCGGTCATCGGCGCGGTGGTCGGCATCTCGCGGAGTCCCACCTTCACGTTCAGCCGGCGCATGATCGCCACGGCCTCGCTCTGCGTGACGGGACGCATCTCTCGCGGTGGCGTGGGTGCCGTTCGTTGCGGAGCGTCGAGAATGCCCTTGCGCCGCGCGTCCAGCGCTGTCACCGCTTCAGAAATCTGCTCAGGGCGATAGCGGATACGTAGCCGGGCGCAGGTGGTCTTCACGGCGTCCAGCAGGTCCGCCATCGAGGTAAAGCGCGCTTCCTCGATCGCCGCCGAGACGACTCGGACGTAGATGCCGGCGTGTTCGCGCTGGTCCTGGGCGACGTGTTCGCCTTCATGGCAGGTCCGACACAGCACCTGCAGATCGGCGTCCAGTTCGGCGCCGATGTTCTCGTAGGTCAGGTGATGCACCTGAAGCCCACTGCGCGCCCCGCACCGCTGGCAGGTATACGCGGCGGCCCTCAGCGCGTCATTGCGGCGCTTCCGCCAGTGCGGCGACTGCAGGTAGGTCTTGTAGTGAGACGGATCGGAAACGCGCGGCGCATGTTGCCGCGTGGCTCTAATCTCTCGATCTAAAGAACTCAGTGCCATGAAACAGTACCTTTCGAGTGACTGCAGATCTCTGTCTGCTTCTGTATCTGCTTCTGCTTCTGCTTCTGCTTGTGTCGACTCAGTCGACTTTTGTCGACCGCTGTCGACCACTGTCGACCGGTGTCGACTTTTGTCGACTAATGTCGACTTTTGTCGACTCATGTCGACCGCGCTCGGCTTTCCACCGTCGCTGGTATTCCCGGCGGTCGTCCTCGTTCAGCTTGCTGCGGTATCTCGCGTGGTTGAGAAGCCGGAAGCCGCCCTCGACCACTTCGATGCGCCGGCCTTCGTGGTCAGACGTGCGCGAATCCGGGTCAGGCGCGGCCAACACACGCAGGGCATCGCGACACTGGTCGACGGTCACGCGGGCGAAGTCGGCCAGTCCAGGCACGCTGGCCTCGACGACGCCGTGCTGGTTGGCGGCGGCCAGCATCGTGATCCAGACCAGGCGAACGTGGTCCGGCTCTCGCCAGATCGTCGACGCGATGATCGAGCCGAAGAGCTTCGTGTAGCCCACCATCGCTACACAAGCGCCCACAGCCGCGCGCCCGCGGAGCCGTGTCCCTTCACCCGGGTCGCCATGCCCACCTGCCGAATGCGGCCTGACGTGGCCAGCCGTCGATACACCGGCCCGAAGGCCCGGTCGTCCATGCCGCCCGGCGGCACAATCCCGGCCTCCCGGCAGGCCGTGGTGAGGTGTTCGCCCGTGGCTGGACCCTCGGCCAGCAAGCTCACGATGCGCGCCTCGGCAGCGTCCCTGAAGGCTGCGCCCGCCCGTCGGGCGATGCGCGCGAGCAGCTCGGCGGTGTCATCGTGCCGGCGCACGGGTGGCGCTGGTGGCACGTCGAAGGGCAGCGAGGGCATCATCCCTGCACCCGCTTCGTCACGTAGGCCACGACGTCGGCCACCTGGCGCCACCGCTGTGCATCCGGCGCCGGCACGTAGATCCCGAGCCCGCGGTCCAGGCGCCGCCGCAGCCGGTCGATGTCGTCGTCGTCCGCGCCGAGGTCGTCGCGCAGGACGCTGCCTGGCATCAGTTCCGCCGGCATCACGTCGAGCGCCTCCGCGATCAGTTCGTAGATGCGTCCGGTCAGCGAGTCCGCGTGGCCGTCGGCCTGCGAGATTGGCTGGTGCCTCACGCCGTCCTCCAACCCGCCAGCGTCATCACCGTGGACGTGAGCTTCTTGGCGCGCGTCCGCACCTTGCTGCGCAGGCGCAGCGTGTGAGCGGGTTCGGTCCAGCGGTAGGTGTGGCCGGCCCGCTTGTCGTCCTCGCACGGTTCGTGTGCGGCCAGCAGGGCGCGCAGGGCGTCGATCCGCGTCATGTCGTCGTGCATTGCCTGTGCTCCTTTCGGTGGCACGCTCCGCACAGCGTGAGCGCTGCCGCCGGGTTGAATCGATCTTCGGGAGCGACGTTGCGTCCCCGGATGTGGTGAACGTGGCAGGCGTCATCAGCCAGCATGTCCAGCGTTCGTCGCACGCGCCGCCCACAGAGTCGGCAGCGATACCCGTCCCGCTGCCGGACGGCCGCGCGGAACGCCTGCGCCTGGCGGTTTCGCGCGAGGCGCTTCTGCTTCCGCTCCGCACCTTTCGCGGGCTTCGGTGGTGCGCCCACCTGCGAGCCGAGCACCGGTAGATCACGCAGGGCCATCAATCCCCGCCCATGTGCGCAGCTGCTGGTTGATGTCGGCCAGCGTGGTCTCGATGCGTCGGCTGGTCACCATGTAGCGGTTCGGAACCAACCTGCTTCCGAACTGCTCGGCCTCGGCGTGCCGATCGAGCAGCGCCTGCGCTTCTTCCAGCACGCTGACCAGTTCCTCAAGCTTGGACTCTGCACTCGCCATTGCTTCCCTTTCTGTGATGCAGGTGGCCCCACCACCCCTGCATCTCCGATGAACTCCAACCCCATCGGTGTGCAGCACCTTCACCGGGCCTCGGGCTCTATCGCGTGGGCCTGTGCGCTGGCCTGCGGCACGGATTGGCTACCGGCCGTTCAGTGAGCTGTGCCCACCCCGTGGCTGCACCACGGGAGTCTCGTCAGTCGAAACGCTGCGGCTGGCCTTTCCAGGTCACCGTGTGGCCGTGCGCCTGGTGCTGTCGCGCCGCGCGTAGCACGTCGCCCACCGTGGCGATCCCGGTGTCGCGCACGGTCCACGCGCATGACTGGCAGCGGAAGACCATCGGCTCGCGCCGGCCATTGCTGGTGCCGGGATCGGGCACCGCCTGATTGCTGTCGCGGTAGCCCACTACGCCGCCTCGCTTTCGCCGGGCAGCGGGATGCGAATGCCGTGTTCACACGCGGCCCAGCGGACCAGCCATTCCATGTAATCGCTGAACTCCTTGGTCGAGAGCTGCGACGACGTCTTCGACGGCCACTCGCGGCCCATGCGTGGGTCGTAGGTGGTGCCGAAGCACTCGGCCAGCAGCGAGTAGTGCAGCAGCTCGTGTTCGTGCGTGTCGTAGCCGAGCCCGTCTGCCAGAACGGGAAGCGCCACACCCCAGACCCAATTGTTCTGATCGAGGCTCCGCTGCCGGCGCCGCTTGCTGACAATCACGTCTACGTCGAGCCCGGCCAGGGTGCGCAGGTAGGCGCGACGGTCTGACGCCTCAAGCCCATACAGCTCAAGGCGGCCGTCAGCCGTCACCGTCCCGCGCCACACCGGCACTCGCTCGGCCATCGGTCAGCCCCTGACCGCGATCTGGCGGTCGTTGATGACCCGGACACCGGGCAGCGTCACGCCGCCCTGTGTCGCCTTGGCCCACGCGCGCAGTGCCGTCAGATTCGGCGCGAGGAACGACGTCGGCGCCTCACCGCGCGCGACGGCACCGGCCAGCGCCTGCACGTCGATCACCGGATGCACCGTCCAGTTGTCCCGATACACCACGCCTTGCACCTTCGGCATGGCGCTCTTGACCAGGACGGCCGGCGCGTCCACCGGCTGCGCCAGCAGGCTTTCGGCCTCGGCCAGCATCTCGGTGTCGCCGGTCGCGACGGCTTCCGCTTCGAGCGCCGCCGCCGCGGCCAGCGTCTCGGCTTCCGCGCGGGCCTGCGCCTCGGCCTGCAGGCGCGCTTCTTCTTCGGCCCGCCGCCGTTCGGCTTCCTGCTCGTAGGCCAGCAGGTTGCGCTTCACCAGCGCCTCGGCCTCGATCAGCGGCTGCTCCATGCGCGTCTGCTCATCGACCAGCCCCTTGCGCGCAGCTTCCGCCTGGCGCTTCGCGTCCATCGCGCGTTCAATGTGCGGCGCGAACCACCGCTGGATGTCGGCGCGGACGTTCTTGATCGAGCGCAGCAGGAAGGACGCCTGCTCACAGGACGCGCGGTCGGTTATGCGCAGGTCGCGCACCATCGCACTCCAGCGGTCGGCTTCCGCGACCAGCCCGCCCTTGTCCAGTGGCGCGGCGGTGACCAGTTCGGTGGTGGTCATGCCAGCACCGTGTGCGCCGCCAGCAGCGCCGGCAGCAGGACCGGCACCGCCCAGGCAAACGGGATGTCGTCGTAGCTGATCTGGCCGTCGTCGTCGCTCGGCTGCTGGTCATGGACCGGCGACGGCACGGCGTCCTTCGCGACAGGGCGCTCGTAGCCCACCGGCACCAATTTCGGCATCCCCTTCATCAGCGGCATCACGCTGACCACACGCGCGAAGGTCTTGCTCGGGTCTTTCGTGCCGGGGACGTGCTGGATGGAGAGGATGCAGTTCGCACCCTTGATCGACTCGACGTCGAAGCCGCGCTCTTCCTGCGCCGTGAAGGGACGCCCACGCCAGGACTCGAGGTCGTGCCGCAGGGCCGCCTTTTCGTGGAGGCTCAACGTGTAGCGCTTGTAGACAACGTGGCGCTTGCCGTCGTCGCGCAGCTCGTCGATCTGCCACGCGATGTCGATCTTGCGCTGCAGAGCGCCGTCCCTGAACGGGTTGGGTTTCATGCCGAGGTCGAGAATGTCGACGCACACGGCAATGTGGGCTCCGGCGGGCGCAGGGGTGTAGTCTTTGGATTCGCCTGCGGTGGCAATGATCGGCATCTAGTTCTCCTCGTTCAGCGCATCGCGCTTCGCCGCCAGTTCGGCAGCCTTGCAGTTCAAGTCGTCGGCCCACGACGCCAGCGCACGACGCATCGCGTCGGCCTGCTCGGGCGTCTCGCTGTCAGACATCCACCGATCCGCGACACGTAAGATGGCGTCGGCGTCCGGACGCAGTTCGCCCATCGCCTGACTGAACAGCGACTTCACGCGGCCCCCTTGTCGTTGCGCATCCGGGTCAGCGCCTCCAGACGCGCGCGCTGCAGCGCCGCGCTGCGCAGCCGCTCGCGCTCCAGCTCCTCCTGGTAGGCGCGCTCGCGGCGTTCGAGGACGCGCCAGGTGATCACCACCGCCACGGTGAGCAGGGCCAGCGCCAGCGGCAGGCCGGGGAGGGTGCGCAGGAAGTCGCCCAGCACGAAGGCCGGCATCGGTGTGATAAGGTCAGCGGTAGCCATCGACGGTCCCTTCTCTCTGTGTCGTCGGTGATGTGAGGCTCACGGCTGCCACCGTGGGCCTCGTTGTCTGTGTGGATGGACGTGTGACGCGGAGCGCGCCATTCGGTGGACCGCCACTCGACATTGAGCAGACCGGCCCGACACACGGCATCACACGCCCACCAACCTCGCTAACTCGCGCGCCGCGTTTGGGTGCCCGTGAGCCCCAGCAACGTGCCCGCGAAATACGCCGCCACGCGATCGCGGCTCCACGCCTTGCGCCCGATGCGCGGCCGCAACTGCGCGAAGAGAAACGCGCCTTCGGCGTCCAGGGCGTAGAAGCGCTTCAACGACACGTCGAAGATCTCCGCCATGTGATGGGCGTGCAGCTTGATCGGGTAGCTGTCGATGGTGCGTCCGGCCGTGGCGTCGTTCCGCATCACGCCACCTTCATGCGCTTGGGCGCGATGAGGTAGCGGGACACTTTCTGGCCCAGCGCTGTGCTGAGCCGGATCGCCATCTTGGAGGTCTGTGCCTGTCCGCTGAGGAAGCGGTAGACGGTCATGTCGGAGACGCCGGCGCGGCGTGCCAGATCAGGCGCCAGCCAGCCTTTCAGCAGCATGTCTTCCGCCATGCGCACGCCGTCGAACTCGAAGCGCGGTTGCGTGTTTGCCATCGCGGAACAGACTATCGCTCAGACTGTTTCTCGATGTCAACCACTTTTTGAGGCCGGTTGTTCACTTTGGCAAACAACCAAGCGCATAATGCTGGTAGAGCTCATATGCGCGCACGGCCTGTGTTCCACGCCGACCTCGGGGCGTTCCTTCGCGCCACCAGAGAAGCCAAACGCCAGCACCCCAGCGATACACAATGGAGTCTGCGCGGCGCGGCCGATATCGCTGCGCGCAAGCATTTGGCTGACTTGTCCTACCAAGTGCTCTTCCGTCTGGAACACGGCCAGGTCAGGCACCTGACACGCGAAGTCTTGGTGGCACTATCGCAGCTCTACGACGTGCCGTATCGCGAGCTGCTCGACCGCTATATCGCGTCGGAATATGGACAGGCTGCGCAGAGCCGTGACCTATCCAGACAGACACACGAGCTACAGTCTCCCGACACCAAGGGAGCGCCCCGTGCCGACCTCGCTACGACTCGTCAGATCGCCAATCTCCAAGCCGAACTCGACCGGTACAAGCAGCTCGCCGCGCACGCCAAGACCGCCGCGCGCACCCTCGCTGAAGGATTCGCCGCTCTTGAGCAAGGTGCGCGAACTGGAAAGCCGCAGCGGAAACTGCGCTGATCTTCTGGAGGAACTGGTCGACAGCATGTTGAATGCGTTGCCCAGTCCGTAAGCCATGCCTCCACGCACACGACTCGCCACCGGAATCTACGAAGACGCCTATGGGCGCGCCGTGGTCTATACCGTCAACGGCACGCGCACCGAGGCGCGGTTTGAGAAAGACCGGCCTGTCGACTTCCTGCAGAAATGGCGCGCGCGTCAGATCGGCCAGGCGCAGGACGCGGCACCGCGTGATCCGCGCGGCAGTCTCGCGCGCGACATCGTGCGGTATCTGAAACGGTTGAAGGGGCTGCCGGGTTACAAGGCCGAGAAGAGCCACGCGAAAGCCTGGACGACACGGCTCGGTGGACAGACGCGCCGCTGGACAATCACGGGTGAGCATGTCGCGCTGGCCATCGCCGCGTGGCGGCAGGCCGGGGTGTCGGCGCGCACGATCCGGCATCGCTGTCGGGTGTTGGGTGCGGTCTTCACCGCGCTCGACGGTCCCGCCGCTGCCAATCCCGTCCGTGGCGCCAAGCTGCCGCCGAAGCCGAAGCCGCGCCCGGTGACCGTTGACGACGGGTTGATCGCCACGGTGGCCGCCAACCTCTACGCCCAGGAGCAGCCACCGGCGCGCTGGCTCCGCGACAGTAAGACGCGCGCCCGGTTCCTGGTCCTTGCGACCACCGGCCGCCGTCCGTCCGAGCTGAAAGCGGCGCAACCCGAAGACGTCGATCTGGATCGGCGGCTCTGGTTCGTGCGCACGGCGAAGGGCGGCCTGAACACGACGCTCGCACTGAACGACGAACAGGTAGCCGCGTGGACGCTCTTCGCAGCGGCACGCGCGTGGGGCGCCTACGATACGCGCTCCTTCACCCGCACACTCCAGGCGAACGGCTGGCCCACGCACATTCGGCCCTACAACCTGCGGCACACCGCCGCGCGAGCGATTCGTGCGCACGGGGGCGACCTGCAGGACGTGCAGGAGCAGCTGGGCCACGCCTCGATTCAGACGACGCGCGACTTCTACGCCTCGATGGTGCCCGAGCGCCAGGCGCGCGTGGCCGCCACCATCGATGGCCGCTTCGCACCGGCCGCCTTCACGCCCACCACCCTGCCGCCGCTCACCGATGCCCAGCGGCGCCGCCAAGAACGCCGGAACGCCCTCCCACACCCGACTACCACGCGCAGCCAGACACGGAAGGCGAAAGGGCGCGAAAACACAGGGAATTTGGAAGGGGCGTAAAAAGCAATCGGGCCGTCCTCAGTGCGTCTCTGCGCATGAAAACGGCCCGATTTCCTCGATAAGTTGGTTGCGGGGGCAGGATTTGAACCTGCGACCTTTGGGTTATGAGCCGAAAGGCCGCGCTACAACCGAGCAGAATCGCTCAGCGATTTGAGCGCTTTCGCCTCTCTCCCACGATTTGCTACCACGACGCGCATCGCCCTACGCATTGGGGGCCGCGGTCCACACACAGACCGCGCAATGCGCAGGGCGATCAGTCGGTCACCACGTCGCCGCGCAACAGGCGCAGAAGCGCGCGCCACTCGGCAAGCGCTCGACCTGCCGGTCCTCGCCGCAGCGTGGAACACACTAGTAGTCGAAGTAGCCAGGCACCCACCGGCCCAGCCACCGGAGTGACGGCTCGTAGGCCAACGTCGGACGTGGCGGGGGAGGCGGACACCGCGGCGGCGTTGGCGGCGGACACGCGGCGTCCTTGGGCTCGTCGCTCACGCCGCGCGCTTCACCAGGACGTGCGGCACAAGCTTGATCGTGGCGACGATCTGCTGCTTGATGGCGATCACGGCCGGCTCGTTGACGAGGTCACGCCCCTGGATGCCTTCGGCGACCGCGACCGACGCGACGATGGCGTCGGCCAGCTTAGTGGCGATCTCGTCGACATCGTTGTCCGGGTCGGCGTCCTTGTGGGTCAGGGCTTCGATGGCGTCCTTGGCCGCGGCACCGCCGGGGATGAACGCCAGGCCGACCTGAGCGAGGGAGGCGATCAGCGCTTTCTTGTTCATGGTGTGTCCTTGGATGTGGGGATGATCTTGCCGCCGACGAACGCGGCCACGACAACGGCCACATGGGCCATCGCCTTGCCGATAAATGCGGGCGTGCTGACCGCCGACCACGAGGAGAGCGCCGACACTTCCGGCGCCAGCAGGCCCAGCACCATGCCGAGCGCGGCGACCAGAATGGCGTAGCCGGTCTGGTGTCGATTCATCGTCTATGCCTCCTCCACTGCGGTCCTACGGTTCGATGTACTCACGCACGTCCCGCTGATGCTGCGCCTCGATGCGCCGCTCGACCCACGCCTGCACGCACACCAGCGCCACGAGTCCGACGAGCAGGCCGAGCGCGCGTATCATCGGCGCACGCTGGCGAAGCCACAGTGCCAGCCGCCGAGGGCCAGCGCCTTTCGGCACATCTCGTTCTGATACGCCTCGGTCACCGTGGCCGGGTCACGGTCCCAATACCGGTCGTAGATCGCTTCCCACGCGACCACCGGCACCTGACGCCAGCCGCGCCGCCCGCAGTAGCCGGGTGTCGCGCAGGCCGTGGCGAGGCTCCACGGGTCATCGCCCAGGCGCACGACGATGTCCCAGTAGCGACTCAGCGCGCCGCGCGTGTCGAGCGTGGGTGCGGCTTCCGGGTTGCTGGGATAGCTCGCCGCATACATCCACTCGCCGCCGAAGTCGAACTGGTAGAGGAACTCATCGACCAGCCCCTGGTCGCGCATGTAGGCCCATGCGCCCGGTTCATTGCCACGGGCCGGATCATCGGCATCGTAGGGATCAATCGTGCAGCCTGCCGTCGTGAGTGGGTCACAGGGCCACGACGACGGGGCGCTGGAGCCCGCGACCAGATGCACCGCATGCACGGCCCTCGGGAACTGCCGCCCCATCTCGCGCAGCATGTCGTAGTAAAGGCGCGCCGAGACGCCCGCCATCGCCGTGGTATGGCGACACTCCCAGCACGGCACGACCGCATCGAGATACGGCTCCGCGACCGCGGCCAGCGTCCGCAGATCACGGACCCAGTGGTCCCACGCACCGGGCAGGCGCATGTCGGGGAAATGGGCATCGCCTCCGACGAAGACGCGCACGCGCATCGGCTCCCCCAGCGCATTCCGGTGGCGGCGCACGTCACGGACGAAGGCGGTGAATGTCGCGGGGTCGTGCCACAGGTCGGCTGCGTTCTGACCGCCGTAGCCCGACGCGGGGTCCAGCGTGACCATGTTGTCGTTGCGGCGCGCATGTTCATCGAGCATCCGTTCGTAGCAGGTGCGGTCAGGCCGCAGGTAGGCTTCCAGCAAGAACGGGTCGAACACGGCGTCCCTGTGCAGCCCGCACCCCGCCAGCTTGATGCTGCCGAAGTTCTCCTGCGCCGTGCGGATCAGCGTGGCCTTGTCCAGCAGCGGCGGGTCTGTGGGCGACAGATGAATTTCGCCTAGGTCGGTGATGGCCGCGGCCGGCAGGGCGGGGATGCGCTGCTCGTAGGGCGCGAGGTCTGCCACGGCGATGCGCAGATACGCCTGCCAGCCTGGTGCGATGATCTCCGCGGGCGTGCAGGTCAGCCGGTCACCCCACATGCACGGGAGCACATGCCCGAAGTCGTCGCTCAGGGTCGCCGTGCCAGCGCGCACGATGGCCCCGTTCGGCGTGCGCACCGTGGCCACGACCACGCGCGGCTGCGCCGGCGGAGGGGGCGTGGGTGGCTGCTGGGGACGCACCGGGCCACAGCCTGAGACCAGTGCGGCAACGACAGCGAGCAGTGCGATGAGCAGCGCCACAGCCAGCGAACCCGTGAAGGCGGCCGTAGACCACCGCTGATTGGGGCTCAGTTCTCTCGACATGTAGTCCTCACTTCGTCACGTAACGTGTTCAAAGAACACATGATTCCCAACGCGGCCCACGAGCGTGCCGACCTTCGCCCACCGCGGCGTATCGCGCAGGGTGGTGGCGTAGTAGTGCGTGGCATGGCGCACGGTGGACGGCACCACGCCGGCCAGCAGGCCATCCGCGATCCACAAGCAGCGCTGGAGCACCGTGTTCGCCCGCAGCGTCGCGGCCTGCGACGGGTCCACACACTGCGCCGCGAGACTGTCGAGCAGGGCCTTGTTCGGATCGGACGTGTTCCAGCAGGAGAACTGATACGGCGCGAGGCACACGGCCGTGTAGGACCGGCCCCACCGGCCATCCGCCACCCTATTGCCGATTACCGAGGCGACCGCGAGCTGGCCATCGATGGGTTCGCCCCTGGCTTCACCGAAAATCGTCAAGGCCAGCACGATGCGTTCAGGCGCGGTCACGGGTGCCCTTCTTGGTCAGGAGCGCAAACAGCGACGCGGTAAGTTGACCGAACACGCCCACGCTGCAGTACGTCAGCAGGGTCTCAATGCGGTCGAGGCGTGCTCCGAATCCCGCCTGCCGTTCGATCAGCATGGCGTTGATCGAATCCTGCGAGTGCATGTCCGGCACGCCTTGCGCGAAGAGCGTGGATACGTAGCCGATCGCCATCATCGCCACGGCGCCCGCGAGAATGGCCCGTGGGATATGCACGCTCCATAAATGTTGAGTTGAGTCCGTCATAGCTATGTCGGAGCTGTCAGCGACCGTCATGATGCCGCCTCGTCATAGATGCCGTTCACCACGCGCAACTGGCCCACGCCCAACGCTTCTTCGAAGTTGCTCGTGGTGCAGAAGACCGACGCCACGTAGTCGCCGCTCGGTCTGCCCGACCTGCGATTCGACCACGGACACGCGAGAGACCACGGCCGAGTACGTGAGCATTGCCGCGATGACCCAGAACGCGACCTGGATCACCAGGTTCATGCTCATCGTGGACTGTCCAGTAAAGGCTTCGTCCTGCGTCGTCATTACTTCCGATCCCCTTTCCACTTGGCCATCAACGACACAAGTCCATCAGCACCGCGCGCACCTTGCGCGCGAACAGCCGACAGCCCTTCCGTCCTGTAGCCCCTGTAGTGTCGGCAGAGTGCAGGGCATGCACCTTTTCGACCGGCGTGATCAGCACCGATCTAGCCGAACCCGCTCCCGGCTTTTACGCCGTCCTCAGCCACATGTAGACCACGACAAACGGTTGCAGGTTGTTGTGTGCGCCGCCGCCGCCGGTCGATGTCGTATTCTGGCTAAAGGGTGTGCTGCCTCCGGTCGAACCAACCGCGGCGTCGGTGCCTGCATTCGACCCGAACCCGACCGCATGCGTATGCGACGGCATTTCGGCCGATGACAGCGTGTGCGTCTTCGCCCCGCCCGTCGCTCCGAGTGTCCCGAAGTCCGGATCGCCGGCCGAGAACCCGACGTTGACACGACCGGCGCCGTGCGCGACCCATGTGCCGAACCCAAGCAGGGTCGCCGGGTTTGTCGAGACAGACGCGTTGGTGTAGATCGAGCCCACCGGGTAGACCGACGAGAGAATCGTAGAAAACAAATAATCGAGATTGTCTCGAACTTGCGTGTTCCAAAACGCGGCGGTCATCAGTTGCCCCGCTACGACCGTCGCGGGCGTCGTCCATGGCATCATTCACTCCTAGAAACCGAACGTCGACGTCACGTCTATTTCACTGGCCCCAGCGGTCCCCATCAACCATTGCGCGGTCACAATGGCTGGCTCCAGTTCCCATGTGCACCACAGGAGGCCACCGGGCTGCAGTTCTAATCGCACGGCGTTGATGGTGAACGCCGCCGCCGAGAGTCCGCTCACGGTTTCCGTGATTGCAATGCGATCGCCTGGTTCACGCTCGACCGCAGCCGCGAGAAACGTTGCATTTTTCGAGGCGAGGAACTTCACCGATCGCACCCGCGCCGCCGGCGTGGATAGCAGCGTAGCCAAATAGGTCGCGATGTCCGCCGCGGTGTTGATGTTGGATTGATACGGCAAGTCGATTTCCAGCACCCGATCCCCGTAGCTACCGCTCACCGTCTTCTGCACCAGCGCGGACGATCGATAGACGCCCTTACCGCGCGCCTGCAGCTTGGTGATATAGCCCGCGGTCCCCCCGGTATTCACGATGGTGTACCGGACCCCTTGGCCGGTATAGCTGGCCGTCACCGTAAAGTTCGCAGTGAGGTCGCTGCCCGTCCCGTCGGAGGCGGCGTTCATGGTGTAGTCCGTGCCGCTCACAGGACTCACCATCGCCGTGCCGCCGCACGGCGCATTGGTCGCGGGGTTACGATAGGGGCCGAAAATCGTGTCGATCGTCTCGCCAGCACGGACGTAGGTCGTCGTAGTGTTCAGCGCGAAGAGCACCGTGGCCGCGGCATCGACCGTGGTCGGATGCGCAGTGATAGCAATAGTCCGATAGACGTCGTCGCGCGAGCCCATCATCGCCAGGCCGTCGCGCGCCATGTCGTCGGCGAACGTCAGGTAGGTCGTTGGGTTCAATGATCGGTGGCGTCGGTTTTCAAAGGCCAACGTGCCGCCTTGTGTGCTGTCACCCTTGATGTAGGCGTAGCCCCACTCAGACAGCGCCAGCTTGTTCAGCTCCTCGCGCACGCGCTGCTGCTGCCCAGTGCCACCATCCAGGCCCCACGCAAATGTCTCGATCCCGGTCTCGATGGCCCGCGCCGCCGGCTGCGTCGTCATTGCGTCCAGAATGGCTGTCACCAACTGGTCGGAGCGCTGCGCGCTGGCGGCGGCCAGATCCGGCACGTAGACGCGCGCGGCGTCGTCCATCCAGTCGAGACTCTGGCAGCGGACCAGCCGGTCTCCGTACGCGCCTGGTGTCGGCAGGATGTCCGCCAGCTTGCCCAGGTGCTTGTAGACCTTGGCGCTGTGGTAGCCGAGCCAGAACCGGACGCCGATGTTGTAGTCGAACCCCGCACGCTTGGACGCATGGAGGGGCGAGTAATACCCAAGTCGCGCGCCGCTGTTCGAGGCGGCGTTGTTCAGCGCGAACGATAGTTTGCCGGTCGAGCCGATCCGGTCGGTCGGCGTGTTGCCGGTAATGCCGTACTCACAGACGATGGGCTGCTGGCCACGCACATCGGCCGAGACATCGGTCCAGCCACCGCCCGCGCCGCTGAGTTCGAGCTCGATGCCCCACGCCAGCGTGCTGTAGTAGCTCACCGACGCACCGCCACCAGCTTCTGCATCTCATCGCGCGTGGTGCGCGCCAGATCGCGCGAGAACGTGCTGGTCATGTAGTCCGTCAGCGCCGCAGTCTGGGCATACAGACGGTCTACCTTGGCGCTCAGCTCAGACGAACCAGACCCATCGCTACGGCTGACCGATCCAAACCGCTGGCCGCCGCCTGAAAAAGCAAAGTCCTCCGATCCGGCTTCGCCTGCCAGGAACAGCGTCGGACCGGTCACGCGCCCATAGCCTCCGTCCGCCATCGGCGTGACATCCACATCACGCAGTGGATCAGGAAGGCCGCTCGGGCGCCCGCGCTCGTTGTAGTTGATGTTGACGTCTAGATTCGTTTCAGTGGGGAGGCTGTCGAGCGCTACGCCAAGCCCGCGCCCGATCGCCTCGGTCAGCCGCGTGACACTGCCGATCAACGCCTGAAACCCTTCCGACATGGTCATGGCGAAGCGCACGCCGGACTGCTCAAGGTCTGAGATGATGTTGCCGTTCTCGTCGGTCAACTGGCCCAGCTCCACCATGCGCTGCAGTACCGGCGCGAGCGCCGCCGGCACTTCGGTGCCAGTCCGCAGCGACTGCGCGACGAACGCGTTGATCGACGTGCCCATTCGGCCGAGGACCGTGTCGATGTCGATCCCCGCAGCCGTCAGCACCTGGAAGTCCTGATAGAGCTGCTGGGCCTGCTTGTCGAGCTCCTGCCGCTGCAGCGCTGGGCCAAGCTCCTCCAGCGTGAAACCATAGCGTTGCGTCGTCTCGTCAAGCGTCTTCATCGCGTTCGACTGGAACTCAAACGCCGCGTTGAGGTCGTCGATCGCCTTCTTGTACGCTTCAGGTGTCTTCGCGTCGAGCATCGCGCGCAGCGTCATGCCGGCGCTGGACGCCTTCTGGTTGAGCGCGTCGAGGCCGCCCGCCGCGTCGACGAACGCCTGGCGTACGGGGTTGACCTGCTTCTCCGTGCTCGAGAATAGGCCAGCAATCGCTCCGGTGACCTTGCCGAGGATGGGACCCGCCAGCGCGCCGAGCGCACTGCCGATGCCTGGCAGGGCCAGTCCGAACGCGTTGCCGAACACGCCCGCGAGCTTGTTGCCAACGCCGTTGAGCGCGCCGCCCGCGCTGAACATCTGTTCGCCGATGCCCGCGCCGAACTGCGACGCCATCGACTTGATCGCGCCCGTCATCCCGCCGCCGCCGGTGAAGGCCTGCTGGAGCGTCTGCGGTAGCCCGCCGACGATGCGCGTGAGGATGCCGCCCAAGGACTTCGACGCCATAATATTGAGGGTGTCAAGCGCCTGCTTGGCGTCTTCGATGTCGAGCTGCACGCCGACCGCCATCGTGGCGCCGCTCTGCATGCCAGCGCCGACCGCGTCGGCCTTGCTGGCCGCATCCAGATAAGCCTTGGCGCGGACGATCTCGGACTCGACCGCCCCCGCGCCCATGTCCCCGCCCTTCGCGTAGAGACCGGCGGCGACACTGGCGTTGATCTGCAGGATCTTCTCGTTGAGGCGCGCAAGTTCAGACGCCTGCCGTGCCGCATCCTTCCCAGCCGTCTCGGACGCCTTGCCGAGACCAATCAGCGCAGGGGCCGCAGCCAACGCGGCAGTCTTTGACTTGTCGGTTTGGTCCGTGGTGTCAAACAGGTGTTGACGTAGCTCGCGCACCCGCCCAGCCACGTCACTTTGTAGGTCTGCGTACTGCTGAACGTATTTGCCGACACCCGGGAGTTTGGCGCCGAACTTCGCGATTGTCGACGTGGTGTTTGCGACCGCCTCCAACAATCCATAGAACAGCCACATTGCGGACTTCACCGCTGTCCCGAGCACTGGGCCAATCACCTCGCGGCCGAGCCACGACAGCGCGTTACCGAGCGCGGAAAGCGCCGGCAGCAGCGGACCGATCACCGTGGCCACGATCCCGAGCAGTTGCTTGCCCAGCAGCCCGAGCTGGTCGCCGAAATCGTCGGCGGCCTTCACGGTCTTCTCGTCGATGATCAACCCGAGGTCTTCCGCGCGTTGCGCCGTCTCGGATAGGTGCCCATCGAGCGCGGACAGCAGCTCGGCGCCACCCTTCCCGAAGATTTGCATGGCCGCCCAGGCCTTCTCGGTAGGGTTCTGAATGCCGCCGACCGCGTCGGCCACTTTCAGGAACTGCTGTTCTGGCGCCATCTTCTTGAGGTCGTCGAGGGAGAGCCCGAGCTTGCCAAGAGCGCCCACAGTCGACTTATCGCCGTCGAGCAGCGACTTGGCCAGCTTCACTGTGGCGTTGCTCACGGTATCGATCGACACGCCTGACTGCTCGGTAGCCAAGCCGAGTTTCTGCAGGCCGGTCGTGCTGATGCCGGTTTTCGCTGACAGGTCGGTCAGCTTGCCAGCGAAGTCGAGCACGCGTTCGCCCATCGCGATCACCGATCCGGCGGCAAACGCGCCCGCCAGCGCCGTGCCGACCTTGGCGGCAAACCCGGTGACCGAGTCGAGCTTCTGGTTGGTCTGGTCGACCGCCTTGATCAGTGATGCCTGGTTCGCGGCAATGTCGACCACGAGCGATGCGATCGTCATGTGAACCGTGCCCCCAACGCCGCCATGCCCTGCTCGAGCTGTCGCCCGGCCGCGCGACAGCGGTCAAGGAACGGCCCCTTCTGCCCTTCCGCCGCCGGAATCATGAACGGCTCGGCCGGCATTTTGCGGGTGCCGAATTCGACGAAGTGCGCGTATCGGTCCGGACGGATCAGCACCTGCCGGCCGCCGCGCGCACCGATACGCCCCTTGAAGGATTCACGCTTGCGCGTCGTCACGTTGTAGAACGTGGTTTTGCCAGCGCTGACGCCGACCTTGGCGCGGCCGTTGGTCTTGGTCGCCCTCCACGCGATCGCGTTATAGAGGCTGCGCGTCTGAATTGAGGGCGAGCGCGCGATCCGCTCCTGTGCGGCGCGGGCCATCTCGCGCGCCGTCATCTCGACGGCCGACAGCATGGCCGTCCGCGTCACCTCAGGCAGGGCCTGAAACGCGCGCTTCGCCTCACGCAGCCCCTGAATCTTGCCTGCGAGTCCGGCCTTGCCTGCTGCGCTGTAGCTGTCGGCGGCTGCCATCAGTCGTCGTCCTCGTCTTCGTCGTCGTCGCGGCCTGAAATGAACACCTGCCCGTCGCCACTGTCGTGCAGGTGGCGCTGATACTCGGCTTCCTCGGCGCGCACCCGATAGAGCGCATGCCAGGCTGAGAGTTCGGCCGACGACATGCGCGCCAGCATCTCGTCGACCGTCATACCTCCGAGCTGCTCGGTCAGTTCGAAGACGAACCGCTCCCAGCCTCCAGCTCGGAAACTTTTCCCAGGTCGTCGACGTCCTGGTCGCTCACACCCGACAGGCGTTGCGCCACCTCAAACACCTTGTTCAGGGTGTCGACGCGCAGATCGCCGAGCACGGCGGCGTCCTCATCGCCAAACAGGCGCGTGCCCTGCTCATCGCAGAGACAGCGCACCGCCAGGCGGGCGCGGACGTTGTCGAGGTTGAAGTCGCGCCGTTTGCCGCGGCCGGTGACTAGGGAGCGTTCCCAGGCGTCGCGCTCGACGCCGGACATCCCGCGGACAAAGACATGGCCGGACAGCTCCGGCAGGTCGACGCGCTCGATCGGCAGCTTCTTGACGGCGGCGAAAAGCGCGTCTTTCGTGAGGAATCCAGACACAGTTGCCCTCCTGTGGTAATGGCTCCGAGCCGGTGCCCTCCCGGCCCGGAGCGGTCAGGTGTTACGCGGTGGCGATGCTCATCGCGGCGGCGGGCGCCAGCACGAGCTGGGTCATGTGCGTGTCGCCGCGCTTGCCGGACACAACCGGGAACGACTTGATGAACACGGACGTGGTGAACTCCGGGTTCGTGGGCGCCTTGCTGCCGGCGTCGGCTTTGATCACGGCGTTGAACGACGTGCGGTTCGTCCACAGCGTCATCAGCGTCGCGTAGGTCTTCGACGACGCGAAGTCCTGAAACAGGTTGATGGTGATGTCCGACACGGCGCGCGTGCCAGGGATCGAGTAGTCCTCGATGTCTCCCATCGCGGCGGCCGGCTGGCTGGCCGTCTCGACCTTCAGTTCCACGCTCTCGACGTGGTCGCTCAGGTCCACCGAATTAAGGGTGACTGAAGCGTTGTACAGTATGTGCTTGGCCACTTCTTATGCTCCTCTGGTAGAATTCAACTCATGATCAATGCTGTGAGATCTGAGTTCTGCGAATGCGGATGCGGCCAACGCTTGCCGCCTGCCACCAAGTGCACCCGATACCATCCGGCGCGCTTCATCGTTGGCCATGCCAGCCGTAACAAGCCGTCGCCGAAGAAGTACGTGCCGTCGCCCGACGAAATCCCGTCCGGACGTTGCGAATGCGGTTGCGGTGCGCCAACCACGATCGCGACGATGACGAACAAGCGCCGCAGGCACTTCAAGGGCTACCCGACGCCGTTCATCAGAGGGCATCGCGTCCAGCCCACCAGAGAGCAGCACTGGCACTTCACCGGTCGAAGAAAGGCTGGCGGCGGCTACATCTACGTCTACGCGCCCGACCATCCAAACGCCTGCGCAGGCCTGTTGGAGGGCTACGTTCTTGAACACCGCCTGGTCGCCGAGGCAACTATCGGACGCCTTCTGCGCCCGGACGAAGCCGTGCACCACATCAATGGCGTCAAGACGGACAACCGCCCCGAGAATTTGGTCGTGATGACGTTCGCTGCGCACCGCGCCTTGCACGGGAAAGGCTATCGCACCAGCGAGGAACACCGCCGGAAGCTGTCCGAGGCAGCCAAGCGCCAACATGCAGAAGGCCGTGGCAATGCGTTTGGCCTGAAAAGTCATCGCAAGACTTCGTCCTGAGTGCCCGCCGGCACCGGAATCCGAACGATTGAACGCGCCACCGGCGTGGCACCAGGGGCCGGCGGCGGCGGCGCCAGCAGCACCACGCCCGCCGTCGTATCTGTCCCGACCAGGTCACCCGGGCCAGGCGCGGGCACGACCGGCGCGCCGACGACGGCCGGACTCCGCGGGTCGTCATCACCGGGTCCGAGCGGCGGCGGCGCGGGCGCGGCGGCCAGCCCCTCAGGGCTCCGTGGGTCGTCGTCGCCCGGCCCCAGCGCGGGCGGCGCCGGCGGCAGTAGCACGTCATCAGCCATGTGTCTCGACCTCTGCGATCGACCGGAACCCGCACGCGCGGCACGCCCAATCGGCGGCCCCGGCCGTCACACCGAAATCCACCCGTGCGTCCTCGGGATGCACGCAGCCCTCAGGCGCGTCGGCGGGAGGCTCCATCGCGCCCAACACCAGCACCTCAAGGGCCGCCGCGATGCGCTCGAGCGCGACCGCGATGCGCTCACCCTGCGCGGTGCTCGTCATCAGTTGGTGCCGACGATGACGATGTCGTAGCCGACCGACGTGCTGCCGGCGCTGTTGGTCATCGTCAGAAGGTCGCCCGTGCCAGCGGTGACCGCCACGCCCACTGGGTCGTAGAAGCACACCCACGCCCCGGGCTGCAGCTTGAAGCCGTCCGCTGCCGCGAGGAACCACACGAAGCCGTTGCTCGACGCCCGCGAGACCTGCACGTCGTTCGTGTTGCCGGCCGACGCCTTGATGTAGATCAGCTTGATCTTGGTGAACGTCAGCGTGGACCCGAACGCGTTGGTCAGCGACCCGGCAAGGTCGAGATCTTCCGTTGCGCTCGCGGAGAGCGTACGCGTGTCGGCGAACTGCGCAGACGCCTGCCCCGTGCTGGTGCCGTTGCTCAGCGTCGACAGAATCGACACCAGAATCGGGTCCTGCGCAGTCTGCAGGTCGAGCGCCGACAGCGCCAGGCTGTCGATCTTCAGCGACACATTGCAATGGTCAAGGGTTCCAGACATTCGTCACTCCTACAGCGCGTGTACTTCGCAGACCCACCGTTGAACGCCGTGCACCAGCACGCGCTCAGGACTGTCACCATCGGGCTCGTCGAAGACGTCCTCGAACTCGCACGTCAGCGAACCCTGCACCAGCGCGAACCCGGCCATCGCGATCGCCGTGCGCTCGAGCAGCCACGCCACGCGGCTCAGAATTGTGTGCGTCTCGCTCGGCCCCTTGTGGTCACTCCACACGTCGATCTGCACCGTGACGTGGCCACCGACCGTCTGCATCGCCCCGCTGTCGTTCGTCCGCTGCCGGCGGCCGAGCACCAGATACGGGAACGTGGTCCGAGCCGAGCCCGGCACGTAGCCGTAGATGCCTGTCAGCGTGGCTGTCAGGGTCGTGTCCGCCGCCAGCACCGTCTTGATGCCGTCGACCACGGCCTGCACCGGCGAGCCGCTCATACCGCCTCGCGGCAGGGCATCCGCAGAAACTCATGCCGGCCGTCTACGTCGATCGGAGGGCCGACCACTTCCAGCGTCACGTCCTCGACACCGTGATGCACCAGGCGCACCCGGCCGCCATCGAGGTCCGCACGGTGCGCGCGCCAGTAACGCAGCGTCACGTCGTGCGAGATGCGCGGGTCGATCTGCCGCGCCCGTTCGAGGTCACGCCCGGACAGCGGCATCACCTGCGCCGAGATGCGCCGATACACCGGCGTCCAGCTCTCGGTCACGCCATCGTGCCCGTCGGACGTTTCAGTCCGGCGTTCGATGGTCACGCGATCGCGAAGGTCACCAGCTCGCATCAGAACGCCTTGAACGGCCAGAGCAGCGCGTCGACACCGGCCGGCACGACACTCGGTGTCTGTCCGTAGACCACCGCCTCGCGCGAAGCGAACCAATGACCGATCAACAGCTTCATCGCGGCCTTGATGGCGTCCGGCACAGCCGACGGGCTGCCGTAGCCGGCCACGAATTGCACCGTGACGGCATCGTCCACATCGCGCGTGGAGGGGAAATACAGACCGTATTCGGGCTCGATGCAGGCGCGGCTGGCCCACGGCCCGGACCCGTACGACACGCGATAGTTGTCGCTCGCCCAGGTCTGTTCCACGCCGGACTGATCGAGGTAGGTGATACTGCTCACCGACACCAGCGGAGGCATCGGCAGCACGATTTCGTCGTCGGGGAACGCGTCCAGCTTCAGCGCCCAGGTCTGTGTGACCAGCGCGCGATGCGTGAACGACTCAACATGCTGGCGAGCCGCGACGATTAGCGGCCCGAGCAACGCATCATCGTCAGACATATCGACGCGGAGATGCAGCCTGGCTTCGGCCAGCGTCAGCGGCTCCTGCGTCGGTGGCGTGACGAGTCTGAGTCCCATGATGACGAAGGCGTGGCGACACGGTAGGCCGACCCGTCACCGGATCGGCCTACTCAGGCGCCGTGCGTCAGTCAGTGATGCAGCTGACGGCGTTCAGCGGCGACCGGGCTTCCTTGAGTTCGATCAGATAGAACAGGTAGCCGGGCTGCGCGTTCGACCCGATGTCGGCCACGGTGGCGCGGATGCAGTCGAAGCCGTTGTCGACGTCGAGTTCGTCCGGCGTCAGCTCCACGACCCACAGCGCCGACTGCTCGGCCGAGGTGTCGTTCGTCAGCGTGTTGGTGGCGATGGTCGCCGCCGTCGACCACGCCGACACCGCCGCCAGGTTGGTGGCCGCCTGCTTCATGAAGGCGCTGCCGGTCGGGATGTTCAGCGCCTTGACGCTGCCACCCGCCACGCTGGTCGCCTGCTGCAGGGTCAGCGTCGGGTCATCGCCCGCCGTGCCGACGCCGCTGGTGAACACGATCGCGACGCGCTTCGCGTTCTTCAGCGAGATGTAATCGCCGTTGTTGGCGCCGGTCTGCAGGTCGACAGCCGGGAAGCCTTCGACGATCTGAAAGCGTTCGAGAATCAATCCGTTGTTCATGTGTCCCTCTGCTGCTACTGGTGGAAGCCGAGCGGAAGGCCAGATGGCCTTCGCTCGGCGGTCACAGGTCGCGCGTGGCCTACGTCGCGATCGCCACGAACGGCGACTGCGTGTTCGAGCCCTTGGCCGGCGTCAGCGCCGACACCCAGGCCGGCTTGCCGTCGACGCGCCAGGTAACGCGGAACGCCATCTCGTCGGTCGCGAAGGCGACGTGCATCGAGGCAGCGGTCTGGAGCAGCTTCTGGATGAACAGGTACTGCGTGAGGTCGGCTAGGATCAGGTCGCCCACGGTGCCGAGCGTCGCGTTGTACTCGGTCTCGATCACCGGCTTGCCCTTAATCCGCATGACGCCGTCGTCGCCGTAGGTGACGAAGCGCACCGGCACGTCGTTCGTGGCGCCCGTCAGATACAGCTGGTCGAGGTCCGGGTTCGCGTCGGTGTTGCACAGCCACACCGCGTTACCCTTGGCACGCGAGTGCATGCGCGCCCACATGTTCACGATGTCGGCATGCTTGATGTGGCTGGCGGTGGTGCGCGTGGTAGACACGAGCGCCGCGCTCTTCAGCACGCCGAGCGGCTGGCCTGCGCCGGTGCCGTTCAGGATGGAGTCTTCCACCAGGAACCGGACTTCCTCCGTGAACGCCTGGAACATCACGTCGCCCATCGCGACGAAGTCGGCCAGGAGTTCGTCGGTGGCGTAGCCGAGCGCCGCCAGCTTGTTCAGCTTCAGCTCGAGCTTGCGGAACTTCGGCTTCGACGCGGTCGGCGCCGTGCCTTCGTCGACCCAGTACGCCTGCACGCCGCCCCAGCGCGAGCCGGTGGCGCGGCTGGTCTCGTCGACCGCCCGCATCGAGATGCCGTTCGAGTTTTCGCCCAGGTTGATCTGACGCACCGCGTTCAGCAGCGCGCCGCCGTTGAACACGTTCGCGATGATGCCGGCCGCGACGTCGGTCTGCACCATGAAGCCGCCGTCCGAGCCGATCTTCTCGCCAGCGCCCTGCGCCGCGGCCTGCAGCTGCGCGAGCGGCTCGCTCAGCGTGTGGCGGGTGGTGGCGTTGAACACGTCCTGCAGCTGGCGCCCGAAGGCGTAGCGGAGGCCGGTCACGTTGTCCATCCGGGGCAGCCCGCGATAGACGATCGGGGCCCCGTTCGGGCCGAACTTGGCCAGCCGCTCGTCCGCGTTCGACTCGCCGCCTTCCCAGCGTCCGGTCGTGGTGACGCCGTTGCTCGCGACCCGTTCCTGGTGGAACTCGGCCGTGGCCTGTGCGCGCTCCTCGTCACCGAGGCGACGCATGCGCTCGATGTCCGCGTCCAGCGCGGTCATGTCCTGGTCGATCGCATCGAGGCGAGCGTTCTGCTCGGTCGTGCGTGCGCTCGCCGCAATGTCGAGCAGCTTGAGCCCTTCAGCTCGCAGCGTCGCCCTCTGGTCGAGCATCGTGTTCAGTCTCGTGGCCATCTCGCCTCCTACGATGTCCCGTTGAAAGAAAAAGGGCGCGCATGTGAGGAACGCCACGGGCGGAGGCCACTGCCTCGGCTCGCAGAGTTGCTCACACACGCGCCCTTCAACGGAAGTCGCATTGTGTGTGATGTCAGCCTAGAGCATTTCTGTCGCGTGCGGGTTTTGCGTTCGCGAAACTCCGTTCGATGCGCTCACGTAGCACGCGCGCCAGCGGGATGACGCGACCGGACGCCTCACGCGACAGCTCGTCGAACAGCGCCGGCGGCAGACAGACCGTCGCCGGAACCAGCTTCTCGTCCGAGGACAGGCGCGGACGTGGCATCAGTGCATCCGCAGACGACGGGCCCGGTCCTCATCCGACTGACCAGCCGCCGCGATAGCCGCGGCCGGAGCCGCGACCGACTCCTCAGCCCGCATGCCTCCGGCTGCTCGTCCGCCGACCAGGCGGCCGAGCGTTTCGTCCATCGTGGCGATACGGTCCGCCATTTTGCTGGCGACAGCGGCCTTGGCCCCGACCAGGCGGCCCTCGCCGAACCCGCCGCGCACCTCCGCGACCGGCACCCCGCGGCCCTTCGCGATGTCGGCGGTCATCATGGCGTAGAACTCATTCACCCGCGCCTGAATCGCGGTCTGGGCGTCCTCGGTGAGCGGGCCCGCGCCTTCAGCCTTGTACTTGCCGGCCGAGATCACGGTCCGCTTGACGCCCGTCTTCGCGTCGGCCTCGGTCGTGTCCAGGTGCGACGTGATGACGCCGATCGACCCGACGTCGCCGCTGGGTGTCACGACGATCTCGGTGGCGCCAGAGATGGCCCAGTACGCCGCAGACGCCGCCAGCGCGTTGACCTGCGCGATGACCGGCTTCTTCGCCGCCGCTGCTCGGATGTCAGCGGCCAATTCGGTCACACCCGCCACGGTGCCGCCGGGCGAATTGACATCCAGCACGATCGATCCGACGTTCGGGTCCGCGACGGCCTGCTTCAGCATCGCGGCGATACGCTCGGTCGAGACGCCTCCGCTCATTTCGGTCATCGAGCCCATGCGGTGCGCGATGACGCCCTGCAGCGGGATGACCGCGACGGCGCCGGACTGCGCGATCTCAGGACGAGACGAGCCGCCGCCGATGCGCGCCTCTAGTTCGGAGGCGGTGAACTTCCCGCCGGCCATGTGGAACTCGAGCACCGCCTCGATCTCTTCGAGTTTCGAGGGCAGAATCGCCCACGGTGTGTCTGCCACGTATCGAGCGATGTGCGAGTACTTCACGCTGCCACTCCTTCCAGGGCCCATTCGGCGAGCCACTCTGCATAGGTGTCCTGCGCCCAGGCATCGAGCGCGTTCAGTCCGGCTTCGCCGAGCAGTTGCCCGGCCTGTCCAGCGCAGTACGCCGCAGCCTCTGCGCCAGGTATCAGCAGCGTCTGGGCCACGGTCTCGCTGTGCTTCGCGTAGAACTCGGTCAGCGCGGCCGCGTACGCGTCCTGGTCGGCCGCATGCCGCTTCGCCAGCTGCTGCACCGCCGCTATTTCCTTCCGCAGCACGCGACCAGCCGCTGACACGGCAATCGCGCGCGCCTGCGGTGAGATCACGACAGCCGGCTCGGCGACAGCCGGTACAGCCTGACGCGCCTGCGCGGGCGCCGGAGCTGCGCCACTGCGGGCTGCTGGCTGCTTGCCGGTGAGATGCGCGGGCGTGAGCGGCTCGTCGAGCCCAGGCAGCGACGGCATGTTCTCCTTGCGCCGGACTTCGTTGCGGCTGAAGGTGCCCGTCGTGATGGCGTCCACGTAGGCCGCCCAGCGGGCCGCCAGGTCGCCGCGGGCAATGGCGTCGCGGTTGAACTCCGCGTAGTACTTCAGCGGTGCCGCGACGAGCTGCGTGTTGATGGCCATCTCGATCATGACCAGCCACCAGCCCATCGTGAAGTCGATGAAGTTCCGGTTGAACTGCTCGGCGTTGCCGAAGCTCGGGTCGCTGTTTTCCAGCATGTGCCGCGGCACGCCGAGGAACCGCGACACCTCGTCGATGCCGAACTTGCGCGAGAGCAGCATCTGCGCGTTTTCCGGCGTCAGTCCCTGCGACTGCACCCACTTCGCGCCCTGCTCGAGCACCTTCGGCAGATGCCAGTTCTGCTCCGACGTGATGAACGACTCCGCCATCCGTTTCGAGGCGTCGTCGTTCAGCACACCAGGCACCTCGAGGGCACCAGCCGAGAGCGAGCCCTTCGAGAAGATGCGCGAGGCGAACTGCTCGAGCACGCTGGTCAGCCCGAGACTGTCGCGGGCGTAGGACAGCACCCCGCGGCCCTCGACGCCGTCCGTCGACAGGATGTGCAGGTGGAAAATCTCATCCTGCAGCGCCGTCGTGGTGCCGCCGGTTTTGCGGTCGGTGATCTCGTAGACCTTGCGCCGTCCGTTCATGAGCCGCGGCTTCACGGTCGTCGGGTCGATGATCGGCTGCAGGCGGTCGACGAACCCACGCGCACCCGCCTCGATGTAGGCATAGTGGTTGCCGTGGTCGATCAGGTGGTAGCCCATCATCCGCCGCCAGTCGAACGAGTTGAGCCACTCATTTGGCTGGCTGTGCAGCAGGTCGTGCAGGGGATGCGCGGGCGCCTTCTGCGGGCCCTGGTCCTGCGGCAGCCGCTCGAACATATCGAGCGGCAGCATGGCGATGCCGGTCGCGATGATCTCGCGGCCACGGAACCAGGCAGACAGCTTGTTCGCCGTGTCCGTCGACACGCGCACGCCAGCCGGCGTCGACGCGCCGACCGGCCCGTACCAGAAGTCGTCAGCCGGACCAGGCGTCTTGGCCTGCAGCGGTCCCGTCAGCAATCGTCCGAGCATGTCCATCAGGGCACCCTCTGGCGCAGGAACGGCCACGCGCCAATCACCATCAACACCACGCCGGCTGCGACGTTGGCCGCCGCCGTCGACCACTGCGAGAGACCGACATAGGCCGTCCCGAACCCAAGCGCGAAGACGACCGCATTCAGGTTGCCGAGCAGCCCGGACAGAACGACGCGCACGAAGTTACTCACCAAGGGTCCGAACTCCTCGCTCGAGGTAGACGTTTTCAACCAGCGGCTGCTTCAACCAGAGCGACGTGCCGATGGTGGCCGCGATGATCGGGTCGATGCGGCCGCGGCTGCGTCCCTTCGCGAACATCAGGTTGCCTTTGCCGTCTGACTGCCCGACGGTGTTCGACGCCGCCCACGCCGTCACAGGACAGCCGCCCACATCGAAGTTCGCGTCGAGCACCTCCGCCTGGACGCGCAGACAGGCGCTCGACATCCCGGCGTAGGTCTGCGGCACGGCGATGACCTGCGTCTCGCTGAAACCGTCCTCGTTCACCAGGTCGGTCACAAGTTGGTCCGCATGCCACGGGTCGAACCCAATGCGCTCGATGTCAAACCGCTCGCGCAGCTCGGCGAGCGCCTCCCTGATCACCCGCTGGTCGATGCGCGTGCCTGGCACAGTGCGGAGCCAGCCTTGGTCGACCCACACACCGTAGGGCGCCCGGTCCCGATGCGCGCGGTCGGCCAAGGTGTCGGCCGGCGTCCAGATGCGCTGGATGACGGTGACGCGCGGACGCCCAGGCGCCGGCGGGAACACCAGCGACAGCGCGCAGAGGTCGATCTTCGCGGAGAGGTCGATGCCCACGAAGCAGGACTCGTGCTCGAGTGCCTCCTCGAACGCGGCACGGCCGACACCGCTCTGACCCTTGCGCCAGCCGTCAACGGAGAGGCACGGCGCCGTGGCGTTCACCCACATGTTCAAGCGCTTCTGCTTGAACTCCGCCGCTGCGCTCGGCATCTTCATCGCCTTCGCCGCCAGCTTGCGCATGTCCTCAGGGTTAACTGAGATTCCGTAGTGAGGGTTGGCCTTGCGCCAGGTGTCCTCGCTCCACGGGTCGTCGCCCTCGTCGGCGTGCGCGATGAACGCGAAGAACGACAGCGTTGAGGCGTCGTCCTCGAGCACGCCGTCGAGAATCTTGCAGGCGTAGTCGTGCTGGTCGCCGCACACGCTGACCGGGTCATCGCCGGCCGTGGTGATCTGGAAGATCAGCGGGTTCAGGCGCGCGCCCGTGGCGCTCTCCATGACGTCCAACAGGCCGCGGTTCTTGAACGCGTGCAGCTCGTCGACGCCCACGAAGTGCGGGTTCAGACCGTCGGTCGTGTCGCTGTCGCTGCCGAGCGGCTCGAGCTTCGACTCGGTCGCAAGCCGGTGCAGGTTGGCCGCGTTGACCTTGATGCGCTGCGCCAGCCCGCTGGACTTCACCAGTTTCTTCGCTGAGTCGAACGCGATCTTGGCCTGCTTCTCCTTTGTGGCGATGCAGTATCCCTCGGCTCCGGCCTCGCCTTCGAAGAACGTGCAGTAGATGCTGACGACCGCCTCTTCGAACGACTTGCCCTGCTTACGCGGCACTTCGTTGTAGGCGGTGGTGAACCGCCGCAGGCCGGTCGATGCCTGGCGCCAACCGAAGATCGAACCGAGTCGAAACACCTGGCACGGCGTCGGCGAGAAGCTCTGACCGGCGAACTGGCGGCCCTTGTAGTGCTTCATCAGCGCGGCGAACTTCAGGAACCGCTCGGCCTGCGCCCACGCGAACCGATACGGGAAGCCCTCGGCCCCTTCACGGGCTCGGTCCTCGAGGTGACGCTTACACGCGAGCCTGTGGTACTTGCCGGCCGGAACGAGGCCGTTCACCACGTCGAGCGCGTAGGCATCGACCTGGTTCTGGGCCGTCTGGAGCTGCGCCACGTCAGTTCACCGTCGCTTCCGCTCCAGGCGCATCGAACTGGTCGAACGGGTCAGCGGTTGCATCTGGCTCCTTGCCGGTAACCTTTCCTGCCGGCGCCAAGCCGAACCGGAGCATGCCGGCGTCGACTCGCTGCTGCAGGGTTGTGTAGCGCGCGATGGCCGGGTGCGAGGCCAGCCCCCCCTTGTCGGTCACCTGCGTCAGGCCGTCGGTGTAAGCGCCGCGCAGCAGTTTCACCATCAGCACACGGGCACGACACAGGTCGACCAGCGCCGGCACCTCGACCTCAGTCAGCGTGCCCTGCTTGATGGCCCGGGGCGCCAGTTCGTTCCACTCGGCCAGCTCTTCGAGGGTCAGGTAACCGGGTACGGCAGGGCCGCAAACCGTCGCCGCAGGGACGTCGACCGCCTGGTCTCGCTCGATCTCGGTTTGATTTGCGGTTTGATTCACAGCAGGTGCCACTTTCGCGCGCGCAGCCGTACGACGGGAACCCGTAAGTGCCCCCAGCGCAAGGTCTTTGCGCTTGCGCCCAGCACCGACGCGCCTGCCGCCGCTCCCCTTACCGCCCATCTATCGAACCCCTCCACCTAGTGGCACCTTTTGAAACCGTGCACGCTTGCGCGAGGC
>Ga0208644_1000592_pt1 | contig 31915 bp, 62 predicted proteins | sample VirMetDEL_Nov_18_FD_184517 | JGI IMG/M metagenome (GOLD analysis project Ga0208644, IMG submission 184517) | Aqueous microbial communities from the Delaware River and Bay under freshwater to marine salinity gradient to study organic matter... | ecosystem: Environmental > Aquatic > Marine >...
TATTCTCATGTTAGAAAAAAGATATACAAAAGGCAAAATAAGTAATCAGTCTGGAAAAATTTTTCTTGACACGACTACTTGTAAATGCTATAATATGTATATGAAAAGACGAATGAATGTAAGCAAATACTTAGCGAATGTGGCACAAAGATCACGGACTAAGTTTGATGTTCATTCACATTCATGGTGGCAAGACAACAAATTCTGGATAATACATCCAATTTGGGGAGTTGTCGCCATGCTTATACTAGGCTATGGTCTATGAGCAGATTTAGGCGAGTAAAGTTACAACACATTAGGCAAGTCAATGAGGAGTGCCATGCTAAAGAAAAGCAAGTGGCATACGAGAAGTGGCAAGCAACCCAAATTCAAATTTGGAAAGGTATGAACAACCTCGCTCTGATGCAAGAAGCTGAGTTAAAAAAGTTAACGCAGCTTATTGACAAGACAGATGAAAGTTAGTATAATATATGTATTATGATTAAATGGTTAAAGAACAAATTATTACGGAGAAACAACAAAATGGCGACAGCTAACTACACAGAAGCTATGACTGACAAAATGGTAGCACAATACACTGCAAACCCAACCAGAGATACAGTTGAGGCACTTGCAGCCGAGTTAGGCAAAAACACAAGAAGTGTAATTGCTAAACTAAGCAGAGAGGGCGTATACCAAGCGACTCCAAGAACAACTAAAACAGGAGAGCCAGTTGTTCGCAAAGCTGAACTACTTGCTCAGATTGAGACAACATTAGGTGCAGAGTTTCCTTCCCTAGTGAAAGCCAGCAAGGCTGACCTCCAAAGATTGATTGACACAATCGCTGACTAATTGTCAAGGAGTGGTGAGCCTAACTCACCGTCAAGTTAAAAAATTTAAAATTTTTCTTGACAAATCCCCTTATTGTATAGTATAATATATACATATTTAGGAAAAAGGGTTAGATAAAACCTGACCCTTTTTCATTCGTTAACCCGTGACATGGTAGTATCGTTTCGATACACAAATGTCCACAACAGTGCATAAATTGCACTAAGGAAAGTAAAATGGGAGATGGTAGAAAAGCCAACTTCAACGGCTCCTCTTTTGAGAGTGTAGTCGAAGGTGTATTGAAAGAAAATAATTTTCAATATGAAAAACAAGTAAAGTATACAAATCTTTATGGCAGTAATCGTTGTAAAATAGATTTTGTAGTAGATAATGTATACATTGAGTGTAAATTTCAGGCGGTGTCTGGAAGTGTAGATGAAAAATTACCTTTTTGTTTGCATAACCTAGAGCAGTTTGAAAACGGAATGGTTATACTGGGCGGAGACCATTGGTATACCGACAGAGGCATAACCATCAGAGAGTGGGCAAATAAAGCTCGAGAAGAAGGTAAGTTCAAATCTGAAGTTATCTTGTTCGAGGACTTTGAAAATAGGCTCACTACTTCAAGAAAAATAATTTAAAGTTTTTCTTGACAAATGGTGAAAATCTCTGTATAATATACTTATATTTGAGAAAAAGGGTGGCACAAGAGTTTGGAAGTGCCTTAAAGGAAAATTCCAGATACAACGCCCTCCCCACCTCAAGAAAAATAATTCAAAAATTTTCTTGACAAATGGTGAGATTTCAATTATAATATACTTATAAATGAGAAAAAACAAGTTCTCGAATGACTTTTCGGAAAATGGGTTAATCCCTCTGTGAGTCGAACTTGTTGACCTTCCACTCGGGTTAAAAGAAGTGGCGTAGTGTGCAATTCCGACAAAAGTGCACCCCAACGGCTAACGGGTAATTATGCCCCTCACCAACGGATAACAGAGGTTAATGTTATGTTCCCGTGATGTTCAGTAATCGTTATATGACTGTTCCCCCTTCTTATCAGGTGGTAATGGGATAAGTGCCTCGTGAGTAGGCATGAGAATACGCTCACCCAGTGCCTATGCTGGTCGATAGTAGGTCAGGCTTCTTGCACTGTGATAGCAAGTCAGAGCTCGGCATTTTATGCAGCGTTTTTCCAGAGAACTGTATACTGTAGGAAAAACAGCACTACTTTTAATAGAGTTTGCCCTAGTGGGTAATAGGAAAAAATAAATGTATCAGCTTCGGCGGTAAAATAATCCTTCCACAAATGCAGGCTCTATTAAGAGTAGCAATATTCTTACGCTGTGAGTAAGGTTGAGGAGTAAATGCCTACCTCACACAGCGAGAACAAAAACACTGGCACTAACAGTTTCGGCTGTGCATACCTAGCCCGCCTTGTCTTAACGCAAGTTGCAGGACGAAGTAAGTGCCAACCACATGTTTGGCGGTATCAAGTGAGAATTTGACATTATAAACACTAGACCTAAGTATGAAAATTACAGGAACGAGCCAATGTCCTTGTGGTAAATAACACGCTACTGGCAATGCCAACCCCATACATGAGAAGATCTATGGGTTGGCTCTCACAAGGTGGAAACGCTGATGATGAGTAGCTATCTTCTCTTAGTAGCAACACGCAACGAAAGTGCCTATACGAGCAACGGGTGGAAGGAGTAGGTCAGTGGACGAGTGGATACTGCGAAAGTTTACGAGTAGAGTAGCCACCATCAAGGAGATGTGAGTCTACCGAAAAAACACCCTTATGACGGCACAGTTTATGGAACATGGGTGCTTGCAACCCCACGACCAAAAGTCGACTATAACATGAGTGAAATATTGTAGCATTTGCAGAACAAGTACGACTCTGACGGTACTAAATCAATGGGCATATTTTTTTAGACATTCAGTTTTGCAGAGCCTAAAATAAAAACTAATCAAAATCAAAAAACGCGGTTTGAACCCTATGTGGAAAAGAAGTGTGAGTTGACGGACAACATCACTCCCCTGCCTCATAGGGTTTTTTGTTATCCCCTTTCCTTCCACATCAAATTTTTCAACCCAAATCAAAAAAATTTCTTGACAAAATTCCTTAACTCCTGTATAATATACTTATATTTTGGAGAAAACTATGGATTTAAATATAATGCAAATGGACAGCAAAGACTTATTGACTCACCAGTATGATGTTGGCGAGTTCGGTGCGTCTGTAAGAAAAGAACTCCGAAGAAGAGAAGCTATGGGCTTCTGGAAGGGCGAGTTCAAAATCAATGATAAAAAAGCAAAAAAAGAAACTGTGTCCACAGTAGGACAAGTAAGGGTTGTAAAATGATTACAGGCGAAGAAATCAAAAACGGCAAAGTAGATGTTCAAAAACAACATGTGTTTATAGCATTTAGTGTAGAAGATATACGCTATGAGTTAGACTATTGTGCGAGTTTTGACAAAGACTATGGCGGTGAGAACTATCTAGGCGACCACGAAGTATTAGTATCAGACCTATGGATTGAAGAAGCAATCTTAGAAGTATGTGATACATATGACTACGAGTATGACTCATGTGCAAGTATGCGAGATCGTATCGTAGAGATAATCGAAGACAAAGTATTTTCAGAGTATAAAACTAATGTCAATGCAATAACAGGAGTTTTGGCAAACGATAACACAAGAGGAGGTGCAAATGCCAGCTAAGTATAGAGAAAGTGAAAGAACAAATTTTAGAAAGAGAGGCGGTGCAAACATAGTAGTAAAGAAGTATAAACATTACTACTTAAAGTGTGCAACCAAAGAAGCACTCTTTGAAGAAATCAACAAATATGGTGTTAAACCGAAAGTAAAACAAAAGTGTGTAAACGAGCTTATTAGACGAGGAGTAAAAATACAGTGGGTAGCGACTCAGGACTCTTAATAATTGGCTGGCTAGTGCTAATATCATATGTGGCACTATTAGTAGGAAAACTATGGCTGATATAATACAGTTTCCATCAAAGGAAAAACTTTTGAAAAATGAAGAGGCAGAGATGTTGAATAGACATCTCGCCCTTTGTGAGCAAGACATTCAAATAGCTATGCAACAGCTAGATGAATTAAACGAAGAATTATTACAATTAACAAATGAGTATACGAGTATTCTTCATAGGTTAAAGAAATTACTTGAAGACTAGTCGTATATTTATTAGGAGAAATTATGTCAAAATATAAACCAATTTGGGCAAGAAAACCCAACTTATGTTATAGCATTGGAACACAGTGCAATAACTCACACATTGTAGAGATAAACCACCCAACAGACCCAAGTGCTTATAACAAATCTTGGTGCGGAACTACTATTCTTTGGAAAAATCCAAAGTGGATGGATATTGTTCTTGCAAGTGGTAAAACGATTAAAAGTAATGAGTTAGAAATCAAGCAAGTGGAGATAGATGATGTGGTGTAATGACTGTGGGGAAGATATCCCAATGGCAAGAGCCAGACTAGGCTACATCACCTGTCTTGACTGCGGTGAGAAAGTAGCTCAAAGACTAGTAGAAAAACGAAGAAAACAGGTTGGTATTACCTATAACAAGGGTGCATACCAGTATATAACAGAACAAGATTTAAAAACATTAGGTAGGTAAATATGATAAATGATTACGCAAAGTTTGTAGATACAACTACTTCAGAAGCAAGTAGAAATACAAGTATACTTTCTAACAGAGTGCTAAATCTACGAGGCTCTCATGGACAGGTAAACGGAGATGTTTATGAGTCCGTGCAAGTAGCAAGACTAATGACTGCCGTTATTGGAATGATGGCAGAGAGTGGTGAATTTGCAGAAGTAGTAAAGAAAAAGATATTCCAAGCTAACACTCCTTTCACTGAAGAAGAGATTTTTCATATGAAAAGAGAGTTGGGTGATGTTCTTTGGTATTGGTGTCAAGGCTGTATGGCTCTTGGCTTCACTCCTGAAGAAGTTATGCAAGAGAACATTCACAAGTTAGAACAAAGATATCCAAACGGATTTGAAGTTGTTCGCAGTGAAGTAAGAAAAGAGGGAGATATATAATGGCAAATCATGTATATTTTAATCTACAAGTAGAAGGCATTACTGATGAACAATTTGAGAGTGTTATTTCTACTCAAACAAGAAAAATGAAAAGCTGGGACGACAGTGAGTATGCATTTCAAGAGTTCAAAGAACTAGAGGAACAACCTTTTATGTCGCATTGTGAAAGAGAATATGACGAGGACGGCTATCTAAAAGACAGTTGGAATTGGTATGTTAACAATGTTGGGGCTAAATGGTGTACTGTTGATGACTTTGGTGGCTGTATGCTAACAGGTTATAGTGCTTGGTCTCCTCCTTCAGCAATGGCATGGAACTTAGTATATCATCTAAGTAAAACTTTTGACATTCCTGTCACTGCAAAGATGACTTATGAAGATGAGTTTAGAAACTTCATAGGTGTAGATGAGTGGGAAACTGAAAAAGATGCTGAAGACGGCGAATGGGATGTCTACCATGATGAAAACTATCTTGATGGGGATACAATCATGGATGAATACAGAGAGTATTTTGGTGAAGCTATTGACGAAGACGACTTTGAATGGTTTGAAGAATTTACCCTAGATAATGGTAATGTAGTAATTCCACAAGATGTGGCAGACGATGCAGTCCATAACTTCTTTGAAACAGGGGAGTTTAGGCTAGTATAATGGGACAGTATGACGACTTAGTAAGAAAACAAAAACTTGTTCTGGAAGCAGAAAAGTGGGCAAAGAAAGTAAAATACATTCTAGGTGATAACAATGGATTTGTAATAGCTTTTAATGATGGCTCTAAGAAAATAACTATGCCAAATGGTAGAACACATACTACAGAGGCAGAACTAACTATTGAAGATTGTATAATTAGAATCAAGGAGGAAAAGGCAGATGCAAATAGGTTTAGGCGTTAAAATAGGCGTGATGTATGATCACGAAGCTAACATATCAAGTGGGTATGGAGAGAAACAAAGTATTCAATTACTTATGAAAGACTGGCATTTAAGTGCTGATGATATCAAAAGAATTATTGACGAAGATAGAAAAGAGCAAGAAGCTCTAGAATCAAAAGGAGAAATTCTATGAGTGTGAACTATACAGAAGAACAAGTGGAGTATATGAAACAGCTCTATAGTGCAAATCCGACTAGAGAAACAGTAGAAAATCTAAGCAAAGAGATGGGCAAGAGTGTAAAATCTATTATAGGAAAGCTCAGTCGCGAAGGAGTGTATAAACGAACAGTTTATAAGACAAAGGCGGGTGAAGACCCCATTACAAAAAAAGAGTTAGTAGAAAGAGTCGCAGAGGTTCTGGATATAAAAGCTGACTGGATTATGGGACTAGAGAAAAGTCCGAAAGCAGATTTGAAAAGACTTTGCGATACTCTAGAGGAGTACGAAAGTAATGGACAAGATAATCTTGGTGGATACCAGCTTATCTGGAGGGAAGAATCCTAATGAGAGATAAAAGATATGCGAAAGTGTTTCCTAACAATGAGAAGTTGCGAAACATTATAAACAAATATGGACAATACTTTGAGGTTGTTGGTAGTCCTGAAATAATACCACAACTAAATAATCAACTAGGGATAACTTTGAAAGACGAAGATATCACCTTCACAACTGAAGTTCGTAATATACGAATTGTCCAGCCTTAATAATCCAAAACCGTAGCGGGTGCAGAGCAATCTGCACAAGCCTGCGGCGGGTGCTATACAGACTAGAGATAATTTCCATAAAGTTATCCTCATACCGCAATAAATTACCAATAAACCAACTCAGTCTTTTAAGTCAGAAAACGACTTAAATTGCTTAATGGTCGGTAAAAATAACGCGAAATTTTGGCGAAATTGTAGTAAATTGCATCGTTGGAAAGGTTTAGAACAAACCCCGATTTTTATAGTTGACTTTATTTTTATTTATGATGATTGACATATATTATCATAAGCAATCGCATAAATCGTCTAAATAACAAGGTGTGCTCTTACGCTTACGCGACGAGCACTGCTTAATGTTATTCATTCGATAATGCTCTCCTTGCGAGAGCGATAAATCAATGATTGTCGTAGTAATCATATTAATTATATAAATTATACCATAACTTTATCAAAAATGCAAGTTTTATTTTTGGTAGGTGGGAAGGTTAAAGGACTGGAATAAGATAAACTTATGTAAAAATTTTATATTCAATAAAATTTCACTAAATTTCTAAAGTGTAGCAAAAAGTTTTCCAAGCTGTCTATGTGGTTTTTTAGAAAAATTGGTATCTAATATTCTTTTATAAGAGAGTTCCAAAGTTTTAGCACATTCTTTTCGAAAGCACTCAGTATGACCAACAAATCGAGTTGAAGGGTAATACTTTTTAGAAAGATTGGAACGAATAACTTCTTTTTCATACCACTCTGCTTCTGCTCTCGTCATGTATTTACTCGTGATAAAGAGAATAGAAACTTTGCCTATTTCTTCAAGAGAAGTAAGTCTTCTTTCTAAATTTGATGTGTATCCAACTTTTATAAATGTTTCTTGTGCGTTTTGAATAGAAACGAGATAAAAAGAATAATTTGTTTTAAAGTTTGGATTCATAAATATATTATACTAAATTTATGACCTCTTGTCAAGGATTATTTTTGGTTGGACTCTTTACGATAGACGATATTTTATTCGTCTTTTTATTGGAAAAATTTTATTTTTTCTTTGGTTTGTCGATTTTTGGAAAGTAGAAAAACGGTTTTTCATAAAGAGATTTTGCAAGAGTTTTAAATTTGATTTGTCGTAAAAACTCTATGGTTGAAGTAAAAGCTATAGCGAGTAGTAGACATGCTATAAGTAAACTTTCAAGTATCTTGTCGTAAACCCATAGTGATTTCCCTTTAATATCAATTTTCCTCATCGTCTTCTCGGTGGTTTTCTAGTCAAAAACTTCGTATGCTCACGATGCAGTTTCTCTTGGCGTTTGACCGCAGCATCTTTCATTCGCTTTCTTTTTGCTGTTGGCTTCTCATAGTATTCTAATTCTCTTAGACGATTTTTTCTGTTATCATTATCAAGTCGTCTACGCAGTATTCTTACTGCTTTGTCAACTGTAATTCCTTTTATTTCAATTCTCATGTAATCCTTGTGCTCGTGTGAGGCGACACAGGTCATTCGCGATGTTATACTGTTTGTCCACCATAGCTCGTATAAATTTATGCACCCATGCACAGTCATAAACAAAGTCTTGATTCATAGTATCAAGTCCTAATTTGTTTGCTTCGACTATAAGTGCAGTAGTAAGCTTATGTGATATATCATCCGCTTTTTTCATTCGTGGAAATTCTATTACTTTCATCTGTTCTCCTGTGAAACGCCCATCCTCTTTTACGAAGATAGTTAACTTGTGAAGTTATGCTCGAGTTTGTTCTCATAAGTTTGCTCGCTAACTCCGCCATTGGTATTTTATTGTAGTGGTCTTTGAGATACTGTCTCTCCTTGTCTGACCATCTGCCATGTCTATACAATTTCATACTATTATTATACCAAATAGTAAAGCATGTGTCAAGAATTATTTTTAAATACTCGAAAATATTTCTTGACTTTTGCTCAGACTTTTTGTATAATATTTCTAATATGGAAAATTTTATGAACATTGATATAGCATACTTAATAATTTTGATCGGCAGCACTTGGAGTGCATTTACCTTTGGTAAGCGCACTGGTATAAGTGATACGCTAGATTACATGAAAGCACAGGGACACATTGATTTCGATGAGTAGTTAAAAAATTTATCTTGACTTCGAGGTCATTTTATAGTATAATTATATAGAAGTGTAGGAATGGTTCTTACACATTGGCGTCTATACCGCAAGGGTAGACATAGTTTTACTGAAAAAGGAAATTAGGAGAAAATCATGACGATTGATATTAGTAAATTTTGGCTTGGTATGAATAATGATTGGCTATTGCACAATACCGATACATCATACCCAAGATATAACATAGTTGAAAACACAAGCACAGGAAACTTTCGTATAGAAGTTGCAGTGCCAGGCTGGTCTAAAAACGAACTTGAGTTAGTTCACGAAGATAATGAACTGCTCATCAAGGGGAAAAAAGAACGCAAACTTGGTGATGAAGAAAGATTCACTCATCAAGGACTAAGTCTTAAATCTTTTGAACGAAAGTTTATGTTAAACTTAGACTTAAAAGTAGACTCTGTCGAACTGATAGATGGACTATTGACTATCGCATTGTCTAAAACTCCGAACTCCAATCGTAAAGTATTGGAAATTAAATGAAGTTAATCATAGACAGTTTTAGACAATTTAACAAAGAAAACAGCATACGCGACATAATGGAACAAGCGGCACTTATGTGCTTCTTTGGTGTTGCCGTCGTGGCAAGCGTTGGGCATGTAGTTTGATTGTATATTGTCAAAGACCAAAATCGAAGCGCACTCGAAAGAGTGTGCTTCGTACTAAGGCAAAGCGAAAAAGTCAAGACAGAGAACTACTAGACTATGCAAATACATTGCAGAAGGAACTAGAAGATTCAATACGGAGGCTAATGCCGCATGATAACAGTAAGCGACACAGCACTCGAAAAATTACAAGAAAGAGTGGCAAGTAAACAAGTATGGGGAGTTAGACTCTCTTTACTTGGAAGTGGCTGTAATGGGTGGTCATACGAGTTAAATTACTTAGATGAGCCAACACTACAGAGCGATGCAGTATTCTATGGAATAATTGCAGTAGATCCTATGACATGGGGATATGTAAAAGAAATCAACATAGACTGGGAAGAAGACGGACTAAACGAAAAGTTTTTAATTTCAAGTCCACAAGAGAAAGCCCAATGCGGGTGCGGAGAAAGTTTTAGCATATGAAAATATCAGCAGAGGGTTTAGCCCTCATTAAAAAGTTTGAAGGTTGTGAACTCGAAGCATATCAAGATGCAGTAGGAGTTTGGACAATCGGATATGGACACATTAAAGGTGTCGAAGAAGGCATGAAAATTACAAAAGAACAAGCCGAAGAAATGCTCATGGAAGAACTCGTAGAGTACGAAAACCATGTGCTAAACGCAGTAGAAAATCAATTAGATCAGTGCATGTTTGATGCATTGGTATCATGGACATACAATCTCGGTCCAACAAATCTTAATTCTAGCACAATGCTAAAAGTTCTCAACGCAGGACAGTATGACGAAGTTCCAGCACAAATCAAAAGATGGAACAAGGCAGGCGGCAAAGTACTAGAAGGATTAATTAGACGCAGAGAAGCGGAAGCACTTCTGTTTCAAGGCAAAGACTGGTCAGAAGTATAATGTGGAAGATATTTGCAGGAACAACAGCAATGTTTGCCCTGAGCACATGGTACTTATGGGAAGCCAATCAAACCTTAGTAGAAAATAATGTAAAGCTAGAGAGTGCAATTCAAATGCAAGAAGAAGCTATCTCTAGTTTACAGAATGATTTTGCCTTGCAAACATCCCAGCTAAATGAATTACAAGTAAAAGGTCAAGAGATACAGAAAGAAATGAATCGTTATCTTGACATATTCAAAAGACATAATCTTACTAAGTTAGCAGCTGCAAAGCCTGGCTTAATAGAACCAAAAGTAAATAAAGCAACAAAGGAAGTATTCGATGGAATTGAAAACGATAGTAGGGATATTGATGCCGCTGATGATGGTCTCACAGTGCAGTCTGTTCCCAACAAAAAAGATTGAAGTTAGTGCAAAGCCGATAGTAAGGCAGATAGCACAACCAATATTACCAAGAGAGATTGATTTAAAAGAGCCCTATTGGTATGTTGTATCAACTGCAAATCTTGACGAATTTTTAGCAAGAGTAGAGAAAGATCAAGGAGAACTTGTATTTTTTGCAATGTCAGTTCCAGATTATGAACTTATGGCATACAATATGCAAGAGTTAAAAAGATATATTAATGAACTTAAACAAGTAGTAGTATACTATAGAAAGGTAACCACTGAAGATGTTTCAAAGAATTAAAGATTATATATCAAATTCTTATCACTATATGGTGATGTCAAGGGGTGCAAAATTCTTTGATAGAAACCCAGTAGTTCAAGCACGATTTGAAGAAAACGAAGAATGGCTTGAACACCTAGAAGATAGAGTAGCAGAAATAGAGGAGAAATTAGGTATTGAATACCAGCATACGGACTCTTGAGTCCACAGTCGATAAAGTATCGGCATTTTTATATAAAGAGAACAGATTACAAGAATCAGAATATGCACCTACAATGGTGCACATTGATACTATTTTTATGCCTGTAAAGGATAAGGATAACATTCCATTGCGAGATAGTATTATGACCGCAGGACTTGCAACTCCACTTATTCTGATTAACAATACACAAGAGAATTACGATTTGGCAATACGAGGAATAAGACCAGATTTAGTTCAAAAACGAGACGAAAGTAAGTCTTTTCTTTGCTATGCAGGGAATCAAAGACTTACAGCAATTAAAAAATTAGGATATGATACAGTACATTGCCTGTTTGTAGAAGATATTCATTGGGCACACGCAGTACATTTAGTTCTACAAAAAGGAAAAATAATAAATGAAAGTAGTTAGTTTTTACACGAAAGATACAAACTATGAATCTTATGCAAATAACTTGCGAGATTCAATGGATAAACACAAAGTTAGTTATAAGATATACGAAGTAGATAATCTAGGTAAGTGGGAACTTAACTGTGGGCAGAAGCCCATGATAATTAAATGGGCATTAGAGTGTACAGATGACGATATATTTTATGTAGATTCAGATGCACTGTTCAAAAGACAACCAGATTGGGAAGTATTTGAAAAACAACAAGTACCTTCCTTTGCTTGGTTTGAGTGGGCAGATAAGTCCAAAATTGAATTATTAAGTGGAAGCATCTTCTTTCCAAACAATCAACTTTCTAAACTAATAGTAGATATGTGGATAGTAGAGCAAGAAAAGACTCCAGAAGAATGGGATCAAAGAGTATTGGAACGACTTGTAAAAGAAAACAATATTCCCCATGAAAAACTTCCACTAGAATGGGTAAAGGTTGAAGATTATATGAAGTGGGTATCCCAACCATATATTCAGCATTACCAAGCATCGAGAACAGAAAAGAGAAAAATTAATAATCAAAATCCTATAAATGGCGTACCTTTATGATACGCTTCTCAGATATTAAAACAGTTTTAGAAGGGGGCGTTGTTAACATAACTTTCCAAAGCCTAGTTTCAGGTGAAGAAAGAGTTGCAAAATGCACCTTAAACCCGACTTACTTCAGTCATAAGATAAAGCAGTCGGAAAGTGATAGTATTTTAGTATATCGACTTGACAAAAATAAATGGGACGATATAAAACTGAATACTATCCTAAAATATGAAGTAGCCTAAAAGGCAAAGGCTCGCAAGAGCAATGGAGAAAAGGATGATAACATTCTTTGAATGGATAGGAGCTCTCATAGCTGTAGTTCCAACAATAGTAACAGTGTGTTCATTTATAGCCGCTGTAACACCTACACCAGTAGATGATGGACTTATGAAAAAAGTTTATATGCTAATGGATTGGTGTGCACTAAATGTGTGGAAAGCTAAGGATAAATAATGTCCGAAACAGTAGATAGCAGAAACGAAGTCCAAATAGACCTAGACAAGTATATGGCACTAGTTAGCAAACTAGATAATGCCGAAGATACTATCAAAGAGCTAAAGGAAGAAGCTCAAAAAGCAAAGAATCAGTTGGCACCTCCAAAAAGAAAATTTATTGATTTATTCTTAGATAATAATGATATAAATGAAAAATCAATCATTGGTTTTATTTCTTTTGGATTGATGACTGTATTTGGAATTTGCGATCTTGTTACGGCATTTTTCGGACAAGACCTCGTAATCAGCGATACGATTTACACTTCTTTCGTAGTGGTAACTCTCGGAGCCTTTGGTATCTCAGAAGCTGGCAAAGCATTTGGAAAATAAAAAATAGTTCTTGACATTTCCCTTCATATTTTGTATAATATAAGTTATGAAAAAATTCACAGAACTAAAAAACAAACAAAAAGACAAACCTTGTCCTCATTGTAAAGCTTTTGGCTACAATGTCAAGGACTGTAAAGGTTATAAGTGTTGGGAGAGATAGATGAATTTATTCTATCTTGACGAAGACTTAGACAAAGCGGCAGAGTATCATGTTGACAAGCATATTGTTAAAATGCCACTCGAAGCTGCTCAAATACTTTGCACCACAGTTTGGATAGACAAACTTTTGGGTTTCGTTCCTCGCGCACTAAATGCAGAGGAAAGAGAAGTAATGAACAAAGCGAAAGCTGAAATCAAACACTTGACTCCAGAGGAACGACCCATTCCCTATCTTCCAATGATGTACAATCATCCCTGCACTATCTGGGCTAGGGAGTCATTGGATAATCACGAGTGGGTTCATTGTTATGCAAATGCGCTTAATGATGAGTACCACTATCGTTATGGAAAATTACACAAATCAGTAGTAGAAGTAGTAAACAAACTACCTGACCCTGTAAATCTACCCCGAGTAGGTTTTACAACATTTGGATTGGCTATGCCAGAAGAACTTAAAGACTACGATAATCCGATACAATCTTATCGGGATTATTACCATCTTGATAAGGCAACTTTTGCAGCATGGTCGCATAGAGATAAACCTCACTGGTGGAATGAAGATTTTGCCGATTATGAAAAAAGGATAACAGCTAGGTGATAAAATATAAATGGGAAGAGCCTCTAGTATTGCATATGATAGAGGAACATATTAACAATAGTTATGAGCTTCACTACAGTATGAACAGTATTCAATCAACAGAGTTCATATTTGACGCGGAACACGGAGAAGGATTCTGCATAGGAAATATAATTAAATATGCACAAAGGTATGGAAAAAAGTACGGCAAGAATCAAGAAGATTTATTAAAAATAATACATTACGCAATAATTTTATTAGGACACGAGATTGGCAGCAAGAATAAAGAAACATGAAAAACTAACAGAAACTAACATACAGCATGTAATTAATTTGTTAGAGGCAGATAATCCCATAACAAAGAAAGAAGCATGTAGTATTCTTAATATCGCATATAACACAACAAGGCTCAACAATATTATAGATGAGCATAAATCAACAATAGAATATCGCGAGATAAGAAAAGCACAGAACAAAGGAAAAGGAGTTACGGAGGCAGAAAAGAAGACCATCGTGACTTATTATATTGCGGGAGCAAACATTTCAGAAATTGCAAAAGCACTCTATCGCTCCCCAGCATTTATCAAAGCAGTAATAGAACGATTAGGTATTCCACAGAAACTACCTGATTCAGACTATGAAGCAATTAAAAATGCAATGTTACCTGAGCAGTGTGTATCTGAAACTTTTGAAGTAGGAGAAAAAGTTTGGGCAGTAAAAAAGAACTGCATAGCAACTATTCTCCGAGAAGATACAAGAACAAACTATGAAGAAAAGTATGGCTCAAAATATTATACTATATGGGTAACAGAAATGGCAGAGTGTGAATCGCCCTATTTTGGATTAGTTAATAATGCAGGGCATTACAGCGGGTCACTCGCATATGATTTAGGAAGTCTTCGACACCTAAACGAGTACCTATAATGGAATACTTACTAGCCTTTTATATAGCAGGGGTAATTATGGCACTTGTATTAGTGTATAGACCCGCTTATATTGCTATAAAAGATATGCAACCTACTAATGTACTGATTAAATACAGTATACTGGGATGGATAGTTGTAACTATACTTTTTACACTTATTCTTCCTGCATTGATTCCCTCTATTTTATCTGAGGACTTAAGGTGGACATTTATAAAAGGTTTTGTAGAAAGCGCACTAAGGCATACAAATGGAAAAGATTAAATTAGAAGAAAATTGGGATTTCGATCCCGAAGTAGAGCACTCTTACTATGCTTCCGATAGAAAATTGAAAGAAGATGGTCAGAGCACTTATTATGAAGGTCTAGACGACTAGGACACAATTATGAATCACTTATTAGAAGCATTAATTAAAAAGTTAGAAGGAGAAATCGCCGTAGGACTTGCGAATATTCGTGTGTATGAAAGAGCAGCAGCGGGTATTGGCGAACATCCAGATATTGTCGAGGCTGTAGAGACTCAAGTAGCTAAAATCGCAGAAGCCGAAGACAAGATAGAAACCATAATCAAGTATTTTTCAAAGTAGCAAATCTTTTTAGTTACCAAAAAATAATTCTTGACAAATGGTTAGAAATTTCTTATAATATATTTATATTTAGGAAATGAGTTATTGAGCGACAGATATTACAATCAAATGCTATCAGCAACTGGATGGTGTCCAGGCTATCGTAATACTTTCACTCTTAACGAATACAAACAAAACTTTAATTTTAGGAGAAAACGAATGGCTTGGACAGATGAATCCAAACAACAAGCAATAGACATGTATCAGGAAAGCGAACCGACTCCTGAGACATCAATGGAGATTGTAAAAGATATCGCAGAAGAACTCGGCGAATCACCAAACGGAGTTCGTATGATACTAACAAAAGCAGGTGTTTATGTAAGAAAAACCCCAGCAGCAAGGTCATCTTCAGGTGGCGGCAGCTCAACTGGCGGTGGTAGAGTTTCTGTATCAGATGCTCAAGAAAAACTTACAACTGTATTGAATGATGCAGGTCAAGAAGTTGATGAAGCAATCATTTCAAAACTTACAGGTAAAGCAGCCGTTTATTTTGCAGGTATTGTAGAAAACCTTAATAACTAATATACTTTAACCAACGACCAAGGCAGGTGACTGCCTTGGTTTTTTGCATTCCGAAGAAAGGACCTTTGCAATTTAGCAATACAAAAGAGTTTTCGTTAGACTAAATTGGAGGACACATGAAAAAGGAAGAGCTTAAAAAAAGACTCGACGAAGCTGGTGACGCTATTATCACTTACCGCAGTCAAAACTCAAGAAAGTTAAAATATAATGTTTGCACGAATGACTTTTCTACCAAGTATATACAAGAGAAAAGAAATCGAGCAAAAGAATCAAGTAAAACTATGCTATTATTTTGTTGGGACACGGACTCCTACAGATTACTTGTCCCTGAGAATGTAACAAGTATAGTTCCCCTCAACCGAGTGATTAAGAATGATTGACCTTAACACTCCCGCAATATATGAAAAAGTAATACAGGAAACTGAGCACGAACAGATTCGTCTTATGGTCTCTACTTTTAGAAATGTAGAATATATCTCCCTTCGCAAATTTTATTTAGATTTTGAAGAAGAATGGCAACCTAGTCGAGAGGGTATCTCTATGCCTATAGATTTTGACAACAGCAGAAATCTATTTCAAGGATTAATAGAGATACTTTCTCTTGCAGAAAGTAAAAATATATTAGAGGAAGAATTTAAAGAACTACTAGATGAAATATATCTATGATAATTTCTGATAAGCATAAATTTATTTATATTGATGTTCCAAAGACAGCAAGTGTAACTTTAGATTCAATTTTTACAGAACATTGTGAAGGATACTTACAAAGACCCCCGATGCAAAGTAATCTTATGAATAAACACTGTCGTGTAGTTCCAGAACATGCAAAGTATTATACTAAAATAGTCAGTGTAAGAAATCCATATGATAGAATGACAAGTTTTTATTATTTTTCTGTTGCAAGAAAAGTAGAACTTAGACAAATGGGAGTAAGTACTTTTGATGAATTTATTGACTATTGCTTAGATGCAACAATAAAACATGATGCGACAGAAGTAAACGGATTAATGTACCGATACTTTCCCATGTGGAAGTATATAAAACCAATGAGTTATAATGTAGTTCTAAAATTAGAATCTTTGCAAGAAGATATTGCCCAGTTAGATTTTTTACCGAAGGACATAATATTACCAATCAAAAACGATAATAGTCATCCTGCATGGGAAGAAGTAGAAACGCCAGAGAGAAAAGAAAAAATACAACTCTGGGCGGGCGAAGATTTTGACCTATTCGGATACAAAAAATAATCAAATACGGTCATGCGCCGAAAGTGTCTGCGTAAACTTTTTCAAGTATTACATGTGAATATAGAAAAATAATTCTTGACAAGTCCCGTCAATTTTAGTATAATATACATATGAAAAATTTAGAAGCATTAGTTCGACAAGCAAAGGTCGCCTACTATAATGGTAGCCCTTTCATACCTGACGAAGTGTATGATAGACTTGAAGAACAACTCAAAATACAAACTGTAGGAGCAGAGGTTGACAGTTCTGAAAAACTGCCACACGCCTATCAAATGTATTCACTTCAAAAAGTCTATTCAATAGACGAACACCCAAATTATCCCCCAGATGCCTCAGTAATTGTTACGCCAAAATTAGATGGTGCAGCAGTAAGTTTACAATATATTCGTGGTAAACTTAATCTGGCTCTTACTAGAGGTGATGGCAAGTATGGAATTGATATTACAGAGAAAATGAGATATCTTGTTCCTTGCGAAATATGGGCGGATGATGCAGAAAGTGAAAAGATTTTACAGATTACTGGAGAAATCGTTGCCCCTCTTGACATTGAAAATGCAAGAAACTATGCAGCGGGTGCATTAAATTTGAAAGATATTGAAGAATTTAAGAATAGAGATCTTACATTTATCGCCTATGGAGTACAACCGTATCCTACAGATAATTATATACATGATATGGATTTTCTCAATAGGTGTGGATTTGAGACATCAATAGATTCTTCCTATTTCGAGTTTCCCCGAGATGGAGATGTATGGCGAATTGTAGAGAATGATATATTTGAACAACTCGGCTATACATCTCACCATCCACGAGGTTCCTTTGCCAAAAAGAAAAAAGCAAGAGGAGTAGTAACAAAACTTCTTGATGTTGTATGGCAAGTAGGAAAATCAGGATGTGTCTCACCAGTAGGAATACTCGAACCAGTAAAAATTGGAGACGCCACAGTAAGTAGAGCAACTCTACATAATATGGCAATCATTGAAGCTCTCGATCTTGAAATTGGATGTAATGTAGAGGTTGTAAGAGCAGGGGAAATTATTCCACAAATAGTATCGAGGATATATTAATGTATTTACAAATGGAATGTGAGGTATGTAAAGTACCTCGTTATCAGTGCGATTGCACTAAGGAAGAATTAATGAAACAATCAGGTAGAGTAGAGTATCACACCTATGCAGTAGAAGGCAGAGAAGCCGTTGTGTTTAAGTATGATGATGGCACTTGGGGTTGTGATTACTATGAAACTCAAGAAGATAAATCAGTTTTTATTGCTTCAGAAAAATACGAAGGACATAGCGAGGAGTATGCAGAATCTGCAGCAGATAACTACTGCTTTCGAGTAAAGAACTTTGAAAACAATCAAACTTCGTAGAGCAAAACCGCTTCCTACAAATTCTTGTGCTGAGTGTAAATTCTATGAACCAGTGCACGATATAAGTAAAAATTTAACCGAAGGGTGGTGTAGAGTTGCTACACCTACTCTTGTATTATCAGAAGAAACCTGTGAAAAATGGCAAGTACGAACCTAAGAGAAAAAATCGAATTACGACTGCAAATACTAGAAACAATGATGCACAAGAATATGCACATTCGTGACCCAAAGACAGTAGAGCTATTTTTAGATAGACTTACCTATTGTTGGGGATCTTTGAACGAAGAAGACCGAGATTTTATTCAAGGTTGTCAAACTGCTTTGGAGGAGAAAATTGAGTGGAGTTTATAATCAAACTTATTTCAATAATCACCCCGAAGAAAAAGAGCGTGAAGGCGTTCTCTATGGTGTAATATTAGTAAACCAACGAACCTTTGAACGTGAATGTATCAAGGTAGGAATCGCCAGTGGTAAAGACTGGCGGCATGTAATTAAAAGAAGTCGTGGTTTTAAAGGGTACGACCTCCGTATTCAACGAACATATCACGACACCATCTATAACTGCTGGAAAATTGAGCAGTCCCTTCATGAGGAGTTTAAACACGATAGTTATTCCCCAACTCAAAAATTTGGTGGGCATACAGAGTGTTTCAAAATTTCATCACTTATTTTATCCCACTTCCCAAAAAATAATTCTTGACAAATGGTTACTCGTTTGCTATAATATTATCATATTTGGGAGAAAGACAAACATTGAGCAAAATCGTAGCACCGACACATTGTCCAGTATGCATTAGCGTTTTGGAGTTAGTGAACGACCAACTTTTTTGCCGCAACAGTGATTGTCCTGCTCAGTCATTCAAAAAGATTGAGCACTTCGCAAAAACATTAAAAATCAAAGGACTCGGTCCAGCAACTATTGCTAGACTGGGTCTAGAAGATTATCACGATATTTATTCATTATCCCAAGAAGAAATATCTTTACTACTGGATTCAGAGAAATTGGGTACGAAGTTACACGCAGAGATACAGAAATCAAAGAGCGTCGACCTAATCACTCTACTTCCAGCTTTTTCGATACCGCTGATTGGCACAAGTGCTTCAAACAAATTAGCAAAACACATCTCACATTTACATGAGATAACCCCAGAGATATGTAACGAAGCAGGTCTGGGTCAGAAAGCGGCGTCGAATCTTGTGGACTGGTTAGTAAACACTTTCCATGCAAACAAATATTACAACTTACCCTTTTCTTTTTCTTGCAAAAAGCAAGTACAGGTCAGTCAAACTGACACTAAGGGAACAGTTTGTATATCAGGAAAGTTAAAAAGCTATCCTACAAAAGCAGCCGCACAGCAAGTACTAGAAAAATACGGTTTTGTTGTAAAGGATAATTTGACTAAGGATGTCACCTTTCTATTAAATGAAAGTGGCGTTGAAAGTGCGAAAACTAGAAAAGCAGAAACAATGGGTATAACAATTTATAATAATATAAAAAATTTAATTAAGGAAAACTAAAAATGGCATTACCAAAATGGACAGATGAAAGAACCCAGCAGTTAGTAGACTTCGTTGGGTCAGAAAGCCCTATTTCTCAGTCAACAGTTGCATCAGCAGCAGAAGAACTTGAAACTTCAACAAGATCAGTTTCTTCAAAGTTAAGAAAAATGGGTTTTGATGTTGAGTTAGCATCAGCATCTGCTTCTAAGTCTTTCTCAGAAGACCAAGAAGCAACACTTGCAACTTTCGTGCAAGACAACAGTGGAAACTACACCTATGCTGAGATTGCATCTCACTTCGAAGGTGGACAGTTCTCTGCTAAATCAATTCAAGGAAAAATTCTTTCTATGGAACTTACAGAGCATGTTAAACCAGCTCCTAAAGTAGAAACTGTTAGAACTTACACTCCTGAAGAAGAATCAACATTTGTTGACATGGTTAACAATGGTTCTTTCGTAGAAGAAATTGCTGATGCTTTAGGCAAATCAGTAAACTCAATCAGAGGAAAAGCTCTTTCATTACTTAGAAGTGGAGAAATTAACTCTATCCCTAAACAAAAAGAAACCAAAGGTTCAAGCAAAGCAGACGTACTTGCTGGCTTAGATATCTCTGGTATGACTGTAGAACAAATTGCTGACGAGATTGGCAAAACTGTTAGAGGTGTCAAAACCATGCTAACAAGAAGAGGACTACAGTGTTCTGATTACAACGGCGCAGCCAAAAAAGAAATCGGTTAATTTGTAATTTTTAACTTCGATGTGGGGGATTTCTTCCCCCACTTTTTTTGCTTATAAACTTGGGAGAGTTCATTGAATATTGCGTCTGCGTTACTAAAACAAATTATTGTTCAGAAAGATTTAGATACATGGTCTAAACTAAAAGAACATTACCTACCTGGCGAGTACCAGCCGATATTCCGTATCCTAGATAAACATATCGAGAATTATCAGGATCTCCCTAAATTCGAAGATCTCCGTTATGAAGTGCGAGATCGAACCCTTCAAGAAAAAATATTTGCAATCGAATCAGTTGAAGTCGAGGTTGACGCTTGGCTTTTACTTGACTATTTAAAGAATGAATATGCACAAGTAGAAATTCTAGATGAACTTGATAAATATATTGACAACACAGTCGCAATGGCTAGTGCAGAAGAAAACATAGAACAACTCCAAGAAATAGTATTAAGGGTAAGTGACAAGGTAGATGTCAAACCACCAGAAGAAAGTATGCAGAGCATATCTTTATTCGAGGATGACAAAGAACTATCGAGGTATTTACCCTTAGGACTCAATAGCGAGTATGATTCACAAATACAGTTCTCTCCCCGAGACTTGGTGCTTGTGGGAGGCAGACGAGGTGCAGGTAAGTCACTTACCTGTTGTAATCTTGCAGCAAATGTATATGCATCAGGGCGTAGTGCTCTGTACTTTACAATCGAGATGGATAGTAGACAAATTCTACAAAGAATATGCTCTATTGCCACTCGTATTCCGCTGAAACGACTAAGAAGTAAAGTTCTTAGTGCAGAAGAATGGAATCTAGTTGCAGGATGGTGGGCAGGTCGTTTTGATGGTGGACATGATTTGTTGCCAGAGTTTGAGAAATCTCATGACTTTGATGCATTTCATAAGAAGCTCACAAAACTTCCTCTACACAAAGAAAGACAATTAGATGTAATCTATGACCCCGCACTTACACTTTCTAAGATTCAGTCTGAATTAGACAAGAAAATCAATCAGTTAGATGTAGGTGTAGTTATAGTAGACTATCTAAACCAAGTCCGCCGCCACAATGCACCAACCCGTGCAGGACAGTACGACTGGACAGAACAGATAGAAGTAAGTAAGAAAATGAAACTATATGCACAAGAGTATGAAACTCTCTTCTTTGCCCCATATCAAACAGATGCAAGTGGAGAAGCTAGATTTGCAAAAGGTATTCTTGATGCTGCAGATGCGGCGTACTCTCTGGAAACTTGGGAACAACAAGATGAGTGTATGACTTTTAACTGTACAAAAATGAGAAGTAATCGTATGGAAAGTTTTACTAGCGTAGTAGACTGGGAAACTTTAAAGATTGGTCCTCAGACTGCACTTAATCCAAAAGAACGCGAAGCTATAGAAAATAGCATGAGAACAGGAGAAGGTGTAGATGATTTATGATAAAGTAAAATCTGCTGCTTATGGGGAAGGTGGTAAGTGGTGGAAAATATACAGGACACAAAGATGATTTTATATACGGAACAACAACTTTTAATTGCTTATACAAGATACATAAGAACATTAAAGAAAAGCAATATAAAAGTTAAAGAACCAACAATAGAGGAGTTTCGTTTAATATACGAAGCAGAATTAGAAGAACAATTATTCGATGACATGGAGAATTTCGATGACTAAAACAGAACAATTTGCACTAAAAGAATCAGTGATACAAGTAGGTGCAGCATTAGTAATTAACTTTCCATTGCAAACATTTTTACTATGGTTATTCATAGAACAATGGCATTGGCAAAGTGCATTTCTTATTTCTCTTGTAACTACATTTATATTTACAGTAGTTGCTCTAATCAGAACATATATGATTAGAATGGAAATAGAAAAAAGACGCAGACGTGGAATATGGAGAAAACAACGTGGCGGCTGATAGAATTAGCAAGGAACTGGCAGAGAGCATACCTCTGCCACCCTTTACAGTAGAGTTTCAAAAAGTAAAATTTTTGTTAAACCAAAAAGCAATTATAAAAAATATAAGAAAAGTTCCACTAAATCACGAACTTATGGAAAGTATAGAAAGGGATGGAATACTCTCCCCTATTCTTACAATGCCTAGTTACTATCCGATTGCGGGTAGTCAAAGAATTAGAGCTTTGTTAGAGCTAGTACAAACACATCCTGAAGGATATACTTTTAAAGATATTAAAATCGAAGTACATAAGTTTGATAAAGATTGGTGGAACTTACTCTTTCTTTGGTCTGATAGAAAAGAAGCAGAGAGAGTATGTGCAATTTGGTTTCAAATGGCAGAATTAGTATGGAAAAGTAAATACTATACTGAGATCACTGATTCCGCTGGAGTAGAAATGACGCATTTTGAAACACTTGGAGATATGCTTAAGTGGCAACACAATTCTCCTCGTACAGCAACAATAGCAAAAGATGACAGTTGAGGAACTACTACAAGAACGAAAAATAAATTATAAGTTGTCTCCAGCAGACTGCATTGTATCATGTTTAAATCCAGAGCATGACGACAATAATCCTAGTATGAGGATTGATAGAATAACAGGAGTTTACAACTGTTTTTCTTGTGGATTTCGTGGAAATATATTTAATTATTATAATGCTCCATCAAATCCTTTGGATATAAGACGACAAAAAGTCAGACAAAAAATAGAAGAAAAGAGAGCATCTTCTGTAGGGTTGAAGATGCCAAAGAACTTTATGCCATATGTAGGCAACTGGAGAGAAATAACTCCTGAAACATATAAATTGTTTGGAGCATTTCTTCACCCAGATAAACCCTTCACAAACAGAATTTCATTCCCGATCAAGGACTTGACAGGAAGAATAGTAGCATTTAACTGCAGAACTCAGTCCCCCACTGAAGTTCCAAAGTATTTAATCCATCCCCCAAAAGCAGTGCTACCTCTTTTTCCTGCTCAAGTCCGCCCTATCAAGGGAAGAGTTATTTTAGTAGAAGGCATATTTGATGCTATAAATTTACATGACAAAGGACTAAAAAATGCAGTCTGTTGTTTTGGAACACGAAACATTGATGTAGAAAAACTAAAATTACTTAAAATGCAGGGCGTATCTGCAGTAGATATCTTATTTGACCCTGATGAAGCAGGACAAGAAGCTGCAGTAAGAGTACAAGAATTATGTGATGTTGCTGAAATATTACATAAAAATATAAAAATACCAATAGCTCTTGGGGATGCAGGAGCATTGACAAAGAACAAAGTAAAAGAATTAAAGGAGAATTTATATGGTAATTAATCCACAAAAAGATCATGCAGTAACAAGTTTAGCTGCAATTTTTTCACTAAAAGAAATAAATGAAATAACAGGGTTAGAAATAACCTTTGATGAATATTGTTCAATAGGTGAACATTATAAACTTAAGAACAAAAGTCAAACTAAAAAAGCTCTTAAAAGACTAGCACGGTCATCTTATAAAGGACTAGTAGACGCAAAGAAAGACTATTGTTTAACTAAATATAAACATGGAGTATTTGATGCATCTGCTGTAATACCACAATATGGAGTATTAGATGCCTAAAGTAGCCCTCATAGAAAATAAACCAACTAGACAAGATTTTGTAAAACTATTCGGCAACGAGTTTCAATTTGATAGATTTGCATTATGCTCAGACCCAACAATTAAGAAAGTATTAAAACGAGATTGTGATATAGATATAAATATAGATGATTACGACTGGGTTATACTTGTAGGTTCTGAAGCACTGAAATTTTATACAAAACAAAACTCAGTTACAGAATACAGTGGTAGAGTTGTAGATGAAAAGTTTCTACCAGTTATCAACCCAGCTATGTTAGCTTTTAAGCCAGAAGCAAAGAAAACTTGGGAAGAATCTTCTACAAATATTGCAAAATATATTAAGGGAGAACTCAAACAAGAAAAACTTGGAAATGACAAATGTTATGGTATAGTAGATACTGCCGAGGCTCTAAAATTTGTAGAGCAGGCACTAGAAGCCCCATACGATTTTGTAGCACTTGATTCTGAAACAACAGGATTATATCCACGTGATGGATATATGCTAGGAATTAGTTTGTCATATGAGCCTGAACATGGATCTTACATTAGTACTGATTGTATTGATGAAGAAGTGGAACAAAAACTACAAGAACTATTCAACAAAAAGAGAGTAGTATTTCACAACGCTAAATTTGATATAGCGTTCTTTGAGTACCATTTTGGATTTGAATTTCCAAAATTTGAAGATACTATGCTTCTTCACTACATGTTAGATGAAAACCCAGGTACTCATGGTTTGAAACAGCTATCTCTTAAGTATACATCCTATGGTGATTATGAAAAACCAATGTATGAATGGATAGATGAGTACTGCCGTAGAAATGGAATACTCAAAGGAAGTTTCACTTGGGATATGATTCCATTTGATATAATGAAAGAATACGCAGCTATGGATGCTGTTTGCACCTTTCTTCTTTTCCAGAAGTTTGAAAATGCGTTAGTTAAGAATGATAGATTATATGGAGTGTATAGAGATATACTAATTCCAGGCTGTCGTTTTCTTACAGATATTCAGGACAATGGAGTACCCTTTGACAAAGAAAGATTACAGAAATCTACAGTACTTATGCAACAAGAAATTGATGAAGCAATTGAAAAACTTTATCAATATCCAGCAGTAAAAGAATTTGAACATTCACAAGGAAAAGATTTTAATCCAAACAGTACAATGCAACTTCGTGCCTTACTGTTTGACTTTCTAGGTCTCAAACCTACTGGAAAGAAAACAGGAACAGGAGCCGAAAGTACTGATGCTGAAGTTCTCAAAGAATTAGCAGAAGAACACGAAGTACCACAATTAGTATTAGATATAAGACAAAAAGTAAAAATTAAAACTACTTATCTTGATAAGATATATCCACAACTTGACAAAGATAGCAGATTGAGAACAGGATTTAACTTACACGGCACAACATCTGGAAGACTATCTTCTAGCGGTAAAATGAATATGCAACAGATACCACGAGACAATCCAATCGTAAAAGGATGTATTCGTGCAGCAGAAGGCAAGAAAATAGTTGCAATGGACTTAACAACAGCAGAGGTTTATTGTGCTGCTGTACTTGCCAACGACAAAGCATTGATGCAAGTATTCCAAGACGGAGGTAACTTTCATAGTAATATTGCGAAGTTAGTTTTCAATCTACCTTGCGAAGTAGATGAAGTTGCAGAACTCTATGGAACACAAAGACAAATGGCAAAAGCTGTAACATTCGGTATAATGTATGGTGCTGGACCAAAGAAAATTAGTGAACAAGTTACCAAAGACTCAGGTAAATATTTTAGTACTAGTGAGGCATCAGAAGTTATCCAAGATTATTTTAGACAGTTCTCTGGCTTAAAGAGATGGCTAGATAATCAGAAGAAATTTATACAAGATAATGGATTTATTTATTCTCACTTTGGAAGAAAAAGAAGATTACCAAATGTATTCTCCGAAGATAAGGGCATTGCTTCTCATGAAGTAAGATCAGGTATTAACTTTTTAGTACAATCTATTGCATCAGATGTTAATCTACTCGGTGCTATTGAAGCTCACCAAAGTATAAAAGAACTTGGAAAAGAAAAACAAATGAGAATATTTGCTCTAGTACATGACTCTATTCTTGCAGAAGTTGACGAAGATTGTGTAGAAGAATATTCCGCAATACTACTTAAAGCTGTTCAAAAAGATAGAGGTATCTCTATACCAAACTGTCCGATTGGATGTGACTTTGAAGTAGGAGACGATTATAGTATGGGTAAATTTGAGGAAAAGTATGAAACTATACAATGATTTCTACTTCCCAGACGGAGATATCCACACCCCTCCCGCTATGTTTCAAGAGTGGGAGGAGAAAGGTGCACAAGTGTTAAGCTATGTTCCACTTCGAGACGTTGTAGTACAAGCAGGAGGCAACTCTGGAGTATTTCCAGTTAAACTTGCAAAGTATTTTAATAGAGTATTCACATTTGAACCTATAGAAGAAAATTGGGACTGCCTTGCTACAAATGTGCTGGAAAGAGATATTGGTAATATAAAATATTTTAAATCAGGACTTGGAAGCAGAGAAGGCAATGCAGGAGTAAGTAGAATAGTACCAGGAAATTTTGGTGCAACTTCAATTGCTTATTCAGATAATGGTAGTATAAATATGACTACTATTGATAATATGGGACTCGATAGACTTGATTTACTTTGGCTTGATATCGAAGGATTTGAACTTGAAGCAATTCAAGGAGGAGAACTTACAATAAGACAATACAAGCCAATTATAGTTCTCGAAAACAATGGTCTCATTTTTGGAGAGTACAATCCCGATGGAGACCAAAGAGTAGTAGATTGGATGCTAAAGTTTGGATACGAGAGAAAGCAAAGAATTATGAGAGATGATATCTATGCGCCTGTCCGATATTAGATTTCCAATATATGTAGTTCATACCGAAGAAGTAGTCACTCGTGATGGCATACTTTGGTGCAATGGACAAGTAGTAGATGATAAAAACGTAGCGGGTGCATCAATCGGAGAAAGACGATTGCAAACTCCGCACAAAAATCTCTACGATTTAAAGTATAAATTAGATGATTTTGCCGCTATGACAAAACATCGTGGAAGATTCTACATAGATTCAAACGGTAAGTTTTTTATCTATGAGAAAAGTAAAACAGCAAAACTAGAATACCACAGAATAAATAAAGTAGAAAAGAAAGATTTGGCTACACTTCTATGGATAAAGACAATACCTTTTCCATTTGAAATGCCCCGACCTCCTGCAAATACTCACTTTTATGCAGGAGTGCTCTATATAAACTCACAACCTTCTTTTCTTTATGAAACTTGTGAAACATTTAAAAAGGCTACTTGGAGAAAAGTTTGAGAAAAGAAGAATTACTAGAACTTATGAAAGGGTTACACCCAGAAGATACAACAGGAGAATTAATTGGAATATTCATTGGAAGACATGGTGAGGTGGTTACCACCGATAGTATCCGTATTGATATGGATGGCGGTAGAGTTATATTGGCTCAAAGAGGCTCTGGAGAAGCGGAAACAAACAAGAACAACTGGCAGAAAGAATTAGAATTTATAAGGAATGCTCAAAAGGGGCGACACAATAACTCTCCCACTTAGTCGCCCCGAGCACCATAGTATGAAAGCAGTATTAGCAAACAGAATATTTATAGAAGTAACGAACGAGTATCAGGCTTATCTTGATAAAGAACTTACTTATAGTATTCCCCCACGCCGTCCCACTGACCCACCCATCATTATTAAAAACATGGGTATAATTCGTGCTGGGCTCGTCACAATACCCATAGGTCGTATCGACCTCATACCACAAGACTACGAAATAGTTGATAAACGAAACAACACACCCATCGAACCACTTGACTTTAAGTTCACTCTTCGTGACTCACAGCAATCAGTATATGACGAAGTTCAAGACAGCTGTATAATTAACGCTTGGGTAAGCTGGGGAAAGACTTTCACTGCGTTAGCAATCGCAAATAAATTAAAACAAAAAACACTTATTGTTACACATACACTAGCGTTACGAGCACAGTGGGAAAAAGAAATAGAGAAAGTCTTCGGGGTCGCGGCGGGTGTGATCGGTTCGGGCAAATTTGACACGAATAGTCCTTTTGTCGTGGGAAATGTACAAACTCTCTACCGAAATATCGACAAAATCACAAAGGAGTTCGGTACAATCATATTAGACGAAATGCACCACGTAAGTAGTCCAACTTTCACACGAATTATCGACGCCAGCAGAGCAAGGTATAAAATCGGACTGACTGGAACAATGCAACGGAAGGACGGAAGACATGTTATATTTCGAGATTACTTCTCTCAGACAGTATTCAAACCACCACGAGAAAATTATCTTACGCCACGAGTTGACATAGTTAAATCGGGAGTTCGCTTTCTAGACGGAAATGTTGATTGGGCGACTCGAATTAACGCACTCGCGTATGACTGGGAATATCAGAACATGATGTCAATGCTTGCGGCAAGTTATGCGGCAAAAGGGCATAAGGTGCTAGTTGTCAGCGACCGCGTTGACTTTCTGAAAAATTGTCACCGACTCGTGGGCGATACGAGTATCTGCGTAACTGGAGAAGTTCCACACGAACAGCGTCCAGCAATGATAAAAGAAATCTTTGGAGTGAAAGATATACTCTTTGGAACACAAAGTATCTTTAGTGAAGGAATTAGCGTGGACTGCCTGAGTTGTCTTATTTTGGCGACACCCGTTAACAATGAACCACTACTTACACAGCTTATCGGAAGAATTATTCGTATACGAGAAGGAAAATCCCAGCCTGTAATTGTGGACATACATTTAGAGGGTCGTACAGCAAGAAAACAAGCAGGTGCGCGAATGGGATATTACATGCGACAAGGCTACGAAATTGGAGAGGTTTAAAAAATTTTTGTTGACTTTTGTTGACAATTTTGGTATAATATAGACTATGAAAAATTTAAATGGTAATAAAAGTAAACTTTATGGAATATTTAGCGAATCTCCTCAAATGGGGAAAACAACTGCACATATTAATTCAATAAAAAGTATCTATACTGACTGGCATGTATTTACTTCAATTTTTGATAGAAAAATAGTTGCTGAAGATTATAAAAAGAAATGTGTAGATGCAGGCGTAAATATGCAACAGTTATTTGCAGATACAAATATTCAAGCAATTTTAAAAGAAAGATGGAATCGAGGAATGATAGACCAAGTCTATCGTTACTTTGCGCTTGGAAATCTAAAAGGTATACAAAATTTACTTGAGGTAGCCTTTGGCTTAAAAGAATACGGGCTACCTAGATTACTTTCTGTTGATGAAGCAGATATTTTCGGAGATTTTTTAGAAAATATTCCCGTTTTCAATAAGGATAAACCAAAAAGAGACACATTTATGCGAGAAATTATATCAGAAGGTATATTTGATCACATACAACTCATTACAGCAAGTTGGGAGGATTTTCTTCATTCAGATTGGAAATTTGACCCTGAGTTAAATATCTACATTCAAAATAACGACTTCAACGGCCCACTAGAAGCTGACTGGATAATTAGAGATTACTGGGAAGGAGTAAATGAATGGATTAAAGACGACTACACATGGAGAAAAGACCCCCCTAAAGAGTTTATAAATGATTTAGAGAAGTATGGAGGCATGGTCAATATTACAACAAAAAATAGTTTTCAAGAAAAACTAGCAAAATATATAGAGGTCAATAATGAAACTTCAAGGTTGTATGGAAATTTTAATGAAAAGGAAAACTCTTATTTAAAAGTTACAGGGTTCATGGCTAGTAGAAGTGCTACATTTGGCATGAATAATTTATTTTATTGGAGAGAAAAGATAATTAATTCTAAGACTAATAATCAAGCATTAGGAAGAGTATATAGTTATAGGGGTAAAGCAACCATTGTTTCAAGTGAAGCAATCAGGGAAGATGAAAGAGAATACACTTTAAAGAAAAAACATTTGTTAGATATAAAAGTTTTTAATCTTCCTCTACAAGAAAGGTACAAAGAAGCTGAAAATATTGATTGGTACAATCCAGCAACAAAAGTTGCTCCTAAGTTAAAAGCAAATAGAAGAATTGAAATTACTAGAGAGCATAAGAGAGGAGACGAAAGTAAACTAATTACAGAGTATTATTCTTTTACCCCTTTAGCAGAAGATAAACCTAAGATAGATGAAATTTTTGAAAAGAGTGTTAAATATGGTAGATTACTGATAGATTTAATAAAGAAGTTTAACCCAGAACTTCATGTAGAAATATTAAAAGGCACATACAAAACAATTATGTTTAAAAATGACGAGAGATATAAGTTTATCAAAGGAAAAAGAAGTCAAGATTTTAGAATATGTTATTATAATGAAAAGATAGTATGTATCAAACATAATGAAGATTATTATGAAAACTGTTCTTGGCATGATATTAATGGAGAAGTAAAAACATGGACAACACAAAGAAAAGGAAAAATATATAAAAAATGAGTAGAACAACAGGAAAAAGTTTAAATCCAAGTGATTTTTATCCGACACCGCCTTGGTGTTATGAAAACTTGGAAATTGATTGGAGTATATTCACTTCAGCACATGAGCCATGTAGAGGAGATGGAAGAATACAGTTATTTTTAGAAGAACAAGGATTAACAACAACCTACTCCGAAATACTAGAAGGAAAAGATTTTTTCGATTGGGATGAACAAGTAGATTTAATATTTACAAACCCGCCTTTTAATATTTTGCAAGAATTTGCAAATCATGCTTTTGCTCATGGACAGACAGTTATATTTTTATCAAGACTAAATTACTTGGGCAGTATTGGTAGACATAATTGGTGGAAACAAAACACACCTACAGCCTTGCATGTACTTAGCAAAAGACCTTCCTTTACAGGAGAAGGTACGGATGCTACGGACTACTGCTGGATAGTATGGGATAAAACAAATAGAACAGAAAGAGGCGTATTCTTTATACCGCCTCCGTCAGCAGACCAAGTAAAAGAAGCTAAAGAACTAGCATATACTAAAGAAGAACTACAAGAAGGTAGCGAGGTGTACAATAATATTATTAATTCAACATCAAAAAATAATTCTTGACATTAAGTTCAATTTTTGTTATAATGTTATTCTATAATTGGGAAAAGATACTAAGAGAAAGCAAGGGAAGCGTCAAAGACATTATGACGATTCTAAATATTCTCACCTACAAACTTCCTCCCGTAAATAGATATGATAGAAAGTTTAAGTTTTGGACAAAAAGTTTTCATGGAAATTCGTTTCTAGTAAACCCAAAACCGATTTTCATTCAACGCAGGAGGTACTCGGATAGCGAACTTGTGCAATATGCAGGTATCGCTTCCTTGCGCAATTATTTCGAGTACCAAAAAAATAAAGATACCACATTAGACCTCCTTCACTTCACTGGGAACGAGGACAGTATTAAAAACAATAGATTACTACGAATAGAAAATGATCGTATTCACTTTTTATTTGAAGAAATCACTTTAGAGGAAATGAAATGGCAATAAAATTTAATCAAGCAAAGGGCGAAGCCCAAAAAAGTAAAATCGACTCCTACGCTTATGTAGAAGGCGACAACAAAGTACGTTTAGTAGGAGACATATTACCAAGATATGTTTACTGGCTAAAAGGTGAGAATGGCAAAAACTTACCATTCGAATGTCTATCATTCGATAGAAACACTGAGTCATTTACCAACATCGAAAAAGACTGGGTTAGAGAATATCATCCAGAGCTTAAATGCGGTTGGGCATATGCTATTCAATGTATTCACGATGGAAAAGTCAAAGTTCTAAATCTTAAAAAGAAACTTTTAGAACAAATTATGGTCGCAGCAGAAGACCTTGGA